>Ga0265342_10002939_pt1 | contig 14326 bp, 10 predicted proteins | sample 4CB327metaG_FD_203125 | JGI IMG/M metagenome (GOLD analysis project Ga0265342, IMG submission 203125) | Rhizosphere microbial communities from Carex aquatilis grown in University of Washington, Seatle, WA, United States - 4-CB3-27 metaG | ecosystem: Host-associated > Plants > Roots >...
CATTTCCCGCCAAGTTTCACCCTTGAAGAATCCGGACCCGGTCCGGCGGCGGAACTCCCTAACCCTCCCCCCGCAGACGGGGGGAGGGGATCGGATCAGATCCGTTCCGATCCTCTGTCCGGTCCCCTCCCCCCGTCCGCGGGGAGAGGGTTAGGGAGAGGGGCCCGCGCTCGCTCACACCTCGAAGCCGAGGCTCTTCAGCTCCGCTTCGACGCGCGCTATCTCGCGGCGCACTGAATCGGGGGCGGGGCCACCCGCCACCGTGCGCGCGGCGACCGCGCGCGCGGGATCCAGCGCCTGCAGCACCGCGGGCGTGAGGCGCGCGTCGATCGCCGTCAGGTCGGCGGCGCTGAGCTCGCGCAGCGACACGCGCTTCTCCTCGGCGCGGTTCACCAGCTTGCCCACCAGTTCGTGCGCCGTGCGGAACGGCAGGCCGCCGCGCACCAGCTCCTCGGCAAGATCGGTCGCTCCCAGCGCCGCGTCCTGCGCGGCGGCGCGCATGCGCTCGACGTCGAACTCCAGGCCCATGACCAGGCCCGGCATCACCGCCAGCACCTGGCGCGCGGTCTCGACGGCGTCGTAGAGCGGCTCCTGTGATTCCTGAAGATCCTTGTTGTATGCGAGCGTGAGGCCCTTGCTGATCGTCAGCAGCGCCACGACGTCGCCGATCACGCGCGCTGGCTTGCCGCGCAACAATTCGGCGATGTCGGGGTTGCGTTTCTGGGGCATCAACGAACTGCCCGAGCAGTAACCTTCGCCGAGGCGCACGAAGCCGAACTCGGTGGTTGACCAGAGCACCAGCTCCTCGCCCAGGCGCGACAGGTGCACGCCCATCAGCGCGCACGCGAACGCGATCTCGGCGGCGAAGTCGCGGTCAGAGACGGCGTCGAGGCTGTTGTGCGTCGGTTCCTCGAAGTTCAGCGACGCCGCGGTGCGTGCGCGGTCGATCGGCAACCCGGTCGCCGCCAGCGCACCCGAGCCCAGCGGCGACTGCCCGGCGCGTCGCGCGGCGTCGAGCAGCCGCCCGCGGTCGCGCGTCAGCATCTCGCAGTACGCCATCAGGTGGTGGCCCAATGTGATCGCCTGCGCGCGTTGCAGGTGGGTGTAGCCTGGCAACAGGGTGTCAGCGTGCTCTCGCGCGCGGCGGCAGAGCGCGACGCGCGCGCGGTCGATGGCGCTTGCCAGCTCGACCGCCGCAGCGCGGGCGTAGAGCTTGAGATCGGTCGCGACCTGGTCGTTGCGGCTGCGCGCCGTGTGCAGGCGGCGGCCAGGCTCGCCGATGAGCTCGGTCAGACGGCTCTCCACATTCATGTGGATGTCTTCCATCGCCGGATCCAGCTTCCGCTCGCCGCGTTCGAATTCGCCGGCGACTGTTTCCAGACCGTCAACGATGGCGTCGGCGTCAGCAGGTGTGATGAGTCCCACCGCCGCCAACATCCGCGCATGCGCCTGACTCCCGCGCACATCGTCGCGCAACAACCGCCGATCGAAGTCGATCGACGCGTTGAGCGCCGCCGCCGCAGGATCCATCGCCGCCTGGAAGCGTGCGCCGCGTCCTCCGCTCTTTGTCATCGCGGCGGACGCTAGCAGATGTGGCGCTCTTTCGGCAGCCACGCTACGATTTGATCAGGGCATCCGCGAGCGACTGGCCCAAGAAGGAGGAGAAACGCATGGCCAAACGTACCCTCAAGACCGATAGGGATCTTCTTCGCCACCTGCACCGACGCGGCTCTAAGGAAACCGGTCGGAGTTAGACCTCCTCAGGACCAGCCTGTTCTTGTGAAGTCACGAGCCTTATAGACAAGCAACCGGGACGGTTCGACGAGGCTCGCGCCGAACCCCCACAGATCGGGCGGCACCCAGGTGGGTGCTAGCTCAGACCAGTCTACTAGCGGATCCAACGCGCCGGTGAGCAAGCCTCCCGGCGCGTTTTTTTTCCGCCCAAAACGTGGACGGAACGAACGCGCTTACGACGCTCGGCGCAGGCGCAAGCCGTTCAGCTCGTCCAGGAACTTGTTGGTCGTCTCGATGCTGTTCTCGAGCGACTCGACAACGAGATTGAGCAGGCCTTCATTTTCGTAACGCAGCACCTCGTAGTAGCGCTGCCTTTCGATCGAGTGGATCACCGCCGGCAGATAGCCGTGGCGGATGAGCATGAAGTTCATCAACAGGCGAGCGACCTTCCCCGAGTTCTTCGTCCAGGGATAGGTGCTGAGCACCTTGAAGTGCGCCTTGGTCGCGCGCGTGATCGGATGAAGATCACGGAACTCTTCCGACTCGAGCCACTCGCCGAGCTTCCGCATCTTGTAGGAGATCTTCTCGGGCGCCGCGATCTCGTGATAGTAGAGCCGGTGCAGGGGGTTCTCCCGTCGGTACGGGTAACCCTTGGCCGCCGCCTCGGGCGTGAGGATCGCGTACAGCTTGCGCACCAGCTCGAGGTCGATCGGCACCGGCTTCTTGGCCGCGCCTTGCGCCACGTTCTGACCCTCTCGCACGAAGTCGACCGCGAGCTTGTGGTTCCGGACTTCTTCGTACATCGGGATCAGCGTGACGTCGCTGATGATCCGCTGATCGATAGCCGCCTTGAGCTCGGAGTACGAAAGGACCACTCCCTCGAGCGCGTTGTCATGGAAGATCCAGGAGACGTCGAGCCTGTCCTGGTAGTCCTTGATGATGTTCGACGGAAAGCTCGCGAGCTTCGCGCGAAGCAAATCCATCTTGGCATCGAGCTCGAAGAATTTTGCGTCCATCCCCATCTCCATACGTTAGGCCGTCAGTTCTTGCACCTTGCGTATCGCTCCGACAGTGCGCGACATCGTATAGACCTAGAACCCTTTCGTCAAGCGGGGTTAGCGATATCTATCCACTGGGGATCTGATGGGTTTGTGATGCGTTCCTGACGCGCTTGGGAACATTCCATCCCCGGACAACTGTGTGGAGGAACGCAAGACGGACGCACTCAGAATGCCCGACGGGCCGCGAGCTGATCCGTACATTCCCATCCTGACCCGCTGGCCATCGGAGGGGGCCTTTCCCGGGCTTCGCGCTGGTGCCGATGGCCTTGCAATCATTGGGAAAAGCTCGGGTGCAAAACTTGACACCTGTGGCGGTCGGGCAAGAATCGAAGGTCAATGTCGGACGGACACAAGCCGGTGCTGCTCAATGAGGTCCTGGAGTGGCTCGCGCCGCACCCCGGGGGGCGATACTGCGACGCGACGGTCGGTTTGGGAGGCCACGCCCGGGAGATCCTGCGCCGGTCGGCACCCGATGGGCGGCTGGTCGGCCTGGACCGTGACCAGGACGCCATCGCCGCCGCCGGGGCGACCCTGGCCGAGTTCGGCGACCGGGTCACGCTGGTCCACACGCCATTTTCCCAGGTTCGCGACGTCCTGACCCGCGTCGGTGCCGTCCCGGTCGATGGGTTCCTGGTCGACCTCGGCGTCTCTTCGCCACAGCTCGATCGCCCCGAACGCGGGTTCTCCTTCCGGCAGTCCGGCCCCCTCGACATGCGGATGGACCAGAGCCAGGGCGAAACCGCCGGCGAGCTCTTGCGCCGGATCGAGGAGGAAGAGCTGGAGACGATCATCCGCGACTACGGCGAGGAGCGCTACGCCCGGCGCATCGCGCGCGCGATCGTCGAGGCGCGCGACCGCGGCGAGCTCGAGTCCACAGGCGCGCTGGGCACGATCGTCGCGCGCGCGATGCCCCGCCATGAATGGCACAAGAATCCGGCGACACGCACGTTCCAGGCGCTGCGCATCGCGGTCAATCAAGAGCTGGTGCAGATCGAGCAACTGCTCGACCAGATGGCCGACTGCCTGCGCCCGGGCGGACGGCTGTGCATCATCGCGTTTCACTCGCTGGAGGACCGCATCATCAAGCGGCGTTTACGCGCGCTGGCCGGCCGCGGAGGGACCGGCGAGGCGCCGCGCGTGCGCCTGCTCAACAAGCACGTGATCGTCGCCGGCGACGAGGAGCGCGAGCGAAACCCGCGCTCGCGTTCGGCCAAGTTGCGCGCCGCGGAGAGGATCTAGCGCGATGTCCTCATCGCCGGCATCGTCAATCTTTGGGGATCGCAGAAGGCGCGTGTCCGGCGGGATCGGCGTCGGCGGCTTCTTGCTGGCGCTGGCCACCGCGGGCGCACTGCTGCACGTCGCGGTGCGCATGAAGGGGATCGAGGTCGCGTACGCGCTCGGCAAGGAGCGCAAGCTCAACAAGGAGCTCGAGGAGGAGCGCCGCCGCCTGCACATCGAGATCGGGATGCTCAAGGACCCCGACCGCATCGTCGAGCTCGCGCGCGACAAGCTTCACATGGGGCCGCCCGCGCCGGGGGACATCCTGCGCGGACTGCCGGCGGCCGCGAGCGGCCCGTCCCCGGTACGCGTGTCGGTGACGATCCCGCCGCGAGGCGGACGGTGAGCGGCGCCACTCGCTGGACGCGCATCCGGCTCATCGCGTGCGGCGTCGTCTTCGGCGTGTTGTTCGTCGCGATCGGCAAGCGCGCCTATAATTTGCAGATCGGCCAGGGCGAGCGGCTCAAGGTCATGGCCGAAGAGCAGTACCTGCGCGAGATCGAGCTCCCGGCGCGGCGCGGTCGAATCCTCGATCGCAACGGCGCCGAGCTGGCGTCGACCGCAGACGTCGACTCGATCTACTGCAACCCGCGCCGGTTCGTCGACGTGCCGCAGGCTTCGCGCCAGCTGGCGCGCGTCTTGGGTCTCGACGCGCACGAGCTGGAGAAGCGGCTCGGACAGCGCCGCTACTTCGCCTGGGTCAAGCGCAAGGTCACGCCCGACGAGGTCAGTGCGGTGCGGGCGCTCGCGCTCCCGGGCGTCGCCTTCACGCGCGAGCCGCGGCGCTTCTATCCCAACCGCGGGCTGGCGGCGACCGTGATGGGCACCTCCGGCTCCGATGGGCGCGGCCTCGACGGCGTCGAGCTCTCGTACGACGCCTACCTGCGCGGGAGCGGCTCGTCGGTCCAGGGCGTGCGCGATGCGCTCGGGCGCGAGCTGTTCGTCGAGTCGGCGTCCGACACCACCAGCTCCGCCGGCAGCGACGTGGTGCTGACGCTCGATCGCTACCTGACCTTCGTCACCGAGCGCGCGATCGCCAACGCAGCCGCGCAGCACCACGCCAAGGCGGTGGTCGCGGTCATGATGGACCCGCAGACCGGCGAGGTGCTGGCCATGGCGTCGGTGCCGTCGTTCAACCCCAACGACACCGCGGGCGCCGCCGAAGCGGGCGCGCGCGATCGCGCGATCACCGACACGTTCGAGCCGGGCTCGACCATGAAGACCTTCACCATCGCGGCCGCGCTCGACGCCGGCGTCGTGCGTCCCGAGGACCGCTTCGACTGCCTGATGGGCAAGATGAACGTCGGTAAGTACACCATCCACGACACGCACGCGCACGGGATCCTGACCGTCGCCGAGGTATTCAAGTTCTCGAGCAACATCGGCGCGACCAAGATCGCGCGCCGCCTGGGCCGCGAACGGCTCGCGGAGTCGCTCGACCACTACGGCTTCGGGCATCAGACCGGCATCGAGCTGCCAGGCGAGCGCAGCGGAGTGGTCCGGCCGGTCGAGAAATGGGGCGACATCGGCTTCGCCAACGTCTCGTTCGGCCACGGCATCGCGGTGACACCGCTGCAAGTGATCGCCGGTGTGTCGGCCATCGCGGCCGGCGGTGTCTATCACCGACCGCGGATCGTATCGCGCGTGGTGTCGTCCGAGGGCGCGGTCGAGATTCCCGCGGTCGAAGAGGAGCACCGCGTGATGTCGGAAGCGACCGCGCGTGCCATGGTTGGGATCATGCGCGGCGTGACCGAGACCGGCGGCACCGCACGTCAGGCTGCGATCGATGGCTACCCTGTCGCCGGCAAGACCGGCACCGCGCAGAAGGCGGTCGGCGGCCACTACGATTCACAGAAGTACGTGGCGTCGTTCATCGGGTTCGCGCCCGCGCAGAATCCGCGCATCGCGCTGATGGTGGTGATGGACGAGCCGGAGGGGAGCCACCTCGGCGGCGCGGTCGCGGCGCCGGTGTTCAAGGAGATCGCCGAGCAGGCGCTGCGTTATCTCCACGTGCCGCCGGTCGGTCCCGTCGTGGCAACGGCGTCCGGCAATGCGGCGCCGGTTCTCGCGTCGCGGAAGACATCCGGCGCACCGGCGCCCGCGAGCGCGGCCTCGGACGACGACGACGCGCCGCCGGCCGACCTGCTGCCGCCCACCGAGGTGCCGGTCGCCGGCGACGACGAGACCGTCGCCGACGACTCCGCGCGCGAGTGGGATGAAGTCGCGGGGGCCGAGGGCAGTCCCGCAGACGGCGCGCCGGCCGCCAGGGTCAACCTGCCCGACTTTGCCGGCATGACCATCGCGGAGGCGATCCGCGCCGCCCATCGCAGCGGCGTCGAGCTGGCTTTCGACGAGAGCCACGGCGCGACGAGTGGCACCGCGATTCAACAACGGCCGGCGCCGGGGTTGGTCCCACGTGGCACCCTCTGCCGCGTTGCCTTCGGACGGCGCGAATGAGCGGCGCCGGTTCGTTCCGTCTGGGTGCGTTGCTCGAAGGTGTGCCCGACCTCGACCGCGCGGGCCTGCCCGCGGGCACGCTCGACATCGAGGTCACCGAGGTGCGCGACGACTCGCGCCTGGTGCAGCCGGGTGACCTGTTCGTCGCGGTCCCTGGCACCAAGATCGACGCGCGCCAGTTCGTGCCCGATGTCGCTGCCCGCGGCGCGCGCGTGCTCGTGATCGAGGGACCGGCGCCAGCGTTTCCGGGCGTCGTCGTGCGCGTCGGCAGCGCGCGGCGGGCGCTCGGCGTGATCGCTGCCAACCGTTTCGGCGGCGCTGGAGAGCTGGACCTGATCGCGGTTACCGGCACCAACGGCAAGACAACCTCGACCTTTCTTCTCGAGTCGATGCTGCTGGCGGCGGGCCGCAGCCCGGGCGTCATTGGCACCGTCAACGTGCGTGCGGCCGCCTGGCCGGGCGGCGCGCGCGAGGCGAGCTGGACCACGCCGGCGGCGCTGGTGCTGCAGTCGGTGATCGGCGAGATGCGCGCCGCCGGCACCACCGACATCGTCCTCGAAGCCACGTCGCAAGCGCTGGATCAGGGACGGCTCGAGGGCTGCCGCTTCCGGGTGGCGGGGCTCACCAACATCACCCAGGACCATCTCGACGCGCACGGCACCATGGAGCGCTACTTCGACGCCAAGGCAATCCTGTTCGAGCGCCTGATGCGTGACAGCGGCGCGGTCGGCGTCTTCTTCGCCGACCAGGACGAAGGGCGGCGCATGCGGGCGCGGCTGCGCGGTGCGCGCGTCCTGAGCGTGGCGCTCACGCCGGAGGGCGCGCGCGCGGCCGGCGGCGCCGACGTCGTGGTCGGGAGCGCGGCGCAGTCGCCGGCCGGGTGGCGGTTGCAGCTCGACACACCGATCGGCCCGCTCGACATCGCGTCGCCGCTGGTCGGCGGTTTCAACCTGTCGAACCTCGTGCTCGCCGTCGGAATGGCGATCGGCCGCGGCCTCGACCGCGACGCGATCACGGGCGGGCTGGCGCGCCTCGACGGCGTGCCCGGTCGGCTCGAGCGCGTTGCCAACGCGCGGGGAGTCCTGTGCCTGGTCGATTACTCGCACACGCCGGACGCGCTCGAGCGCGCAATCGCCGCGGTGCGCCCGCTGACCACCGGCCGCGTCGTCGTGGTGTTCGGCTGCGGTGGCGATCGCGACAACAGCAAGCGCCCGGTGATGGGGCAGATCGCGGCGCGCGACGCCGACATCGCCGTGGTCACCTCCGACAATCCCCGCACGGAAGAGCCGGAGTCGATCCTCGACATGATTGTTGCTGGCGTGCGACGCGTGAGCATCCCCGAGTTGGCCGCGACCGAGCTGGCGTCGGCGCCGCACGGATTTCACCGCGAGGTGGATCGCCGTACCGCGATCCGGCGCGCCGCGGCAGCCTGCCGGGCCGGCGACGTCCTGCTCATTGCCGGCAAGGGGCACGAGGACTACCAGATCCTCGGCAAGACCAAGATTCACTTCGATGATCGCGAAGAGGCTTCCGCTGCGCTCGCGGCTGTGACAGCGTCGCAGATCACGACATGACCGCCGCTCCCGCCATGCATGACCTTGCCTTCGCGCTCGCCGCGATGAAAGGGACATTGCTGCAGACGGGCCGCGCGCCGCGCAGCGACTGCTTCGCGGGTGGTGCGTACGACAGCCGCAGCGTGGCGCCCGGGCAGATCTTCTTCGCGATGCCGGGTGAGCGCGTCGACGGGTTTGCGTTCGCGGGTGCGGCCGCGGCGGCCGGTGCGTCGGTGATCGTTGTCGCCGCGGGCCGCGGCGTGCCGGCCGGGTGCGAGAACGCCAGCGTCGTCGCGGTCGCCGACCCGCTGGTCGCGCTCGGCGAGCTGGCGTCGGCAGTGCGCGCGCGCTTCGCCGGCCGCGTCATCGGCGTCACGGGGTCGAACGGCAAGACCACGACCAAGGAGCTGATCGCAGCAGCGCTCGGCTCGGCCGGTCCAGTGCTGCGCACGCCGGGCAGCTTCAACACCGAGGTCGGGATGCCGATCACGATTCTGTCGGCGACCGGCAAGGAAGCATTCTGGGTGCTGGAGATGGCGATGCGCGGTCGCGGCGAGATCGCGCTGCTCGCGCGCCTCGCGCGGCCGCACATCGGCGTCATCACCAACGTGTCGGGAGCACACCTCGAGCGGCTCGGCTCGATCGAAGAGGTCGCGCACGCCAAGGGCGAGCTCTTTCACGGGCTTTACCGCGAGCCCGACGGCAGCGGCGGCATTGCGGTGTTGCCGGCCGGCGATCGCTTGATCGACGCCGAGGCCGACAGCGCCGCGATCCCGGCCGAAAGGCGCGTGTATTTCGACGGCGGCCGTCGCGGCGACGTGCACACGCTGGAGGTGATTCCCGCCGGCGCGAGCGGCAGCATCGTACGCTACGCCGCGCGGCGCGTTCCGGTCGTCGTGCGCTTGCCGCTGGCCGGCGCGCACAACGCGCGCAACGGCGCTGCCGCGCTGGGCGTGGCGCTGGCGGCGGGTGTGCCGATCCCGGCCGCCGCGCGCGCTCTCGAAACCGCTACGCTGCCGCCGCACCGGTCGGCGGCGATCCCGGCCGGGGGGCGCACGATCCTCGACGATTGCTACAACGCCAACCCGGCGTCGATGCGCGCGGCGCTGACCTCGATCGCGGCGTCGGCCGTCGGCGGTGCACGCGGGTTCGCGATCCTCGGCGACATGAAAGAGATCGGCACCGATGCGCAGGCGCTGCAATCGTTGCATCGCGAGCTCGGTGCCGAGGCGGCTCGCCAGCTCAGCGGCGGCCTGGCCGGGGTCGGTCCGATGGGCGCGGAGATCGTCGCCGGCGCGCGCGCCGCCGGGCTCGATGCGGCGCGGGCGTTTGCCGCCGCGAGTGCCGAGGACGCGGCGAAGACCGTGGCGAGCTGGACCAGTCCGGGCGACTGGATCCTGGTCAAGGCGTCGCGCGGCATGAAGCTCGAGCGGGCCGTCGAAGCGCTCGAGAGGGAGCTGGCGAGAGCATGAAAATCGTCGAGACGGACGCGTGGACGGAGCCGGGTCCCCCGGCGGAGTCCTTCGCGGGAGGGTTTGGGAACCCTCCGAGGGTTCCCATCTAGACTCGAGGTAACCGATGCTGTTTCATCTCTTCAATACGCTGCGCGAACGGATCCCGGGTGCGAACGTCTTCCGGTACGTCTCGACGCGCGTCGGCCTGGCGACGCTGACGTCGCTGCTGATCACGTTCTTCGTCGCGCCCTGGTTCATCCGGCGCGCGCGCGAACGCCAGCTGGGCGAGGTGATCCGCGAGGACGGCCCCGCCAGCCACGCGTCGAAGAAGGGCACGCCGACCATGGGCGGCGCACTGATCATCCTGGCGCTGGTCCTGGCGACGCTGCTCTGGTGCGATCTGCGCAGCCCGCTGGTCTGGCTGACGCTGCTGGTGACGGTCGGCTTCGGCGCCGTGGGGTTCATCGACGACTATTTGAAGCTCTCCAAGCGCAACAAGAAGGGCCTCCCCGGCCGCTTCAAGCTGGCGCTCGAGCTAGTGATTGGCGGCTTCGCCATTGCATGGCTGTTCGGCGGCGACGCGCTCGCGCCCGAGCTGCGGCTGCACCTGGCGGCGCCGCTGGTCAACTTCCACCATCACTCGCTGGTGCTGCCGCTCGGGCTCTACATCGCGTTCGGCATCTTCGTCGTGGTCGGCAGCTCGCAGGCGGTCAACCTCACCGACGGGCTCGACGGGCTTGCGATCGGCCCGGTGATCATCTGCTCATTCACGTTTCTGCTGCTGGCCTACGTCGCCGGGACCACGCTGCGCAACTTCAACATCGCCGACTACCTGGGCATGCCTCACATCTCCGGCGCCGGAGAGCTGGCGGTGTTCTGCGGCGCGATGGGCGGTGCCGGCATCGGGTTCCTGTGGTTCAACACCCATCCGGCGCAGGTGTTCATGGGCGACGTCGGCGCGCTGTCGCTGGGCGGCGCGATCGGCTTCGTGGCGCTGGCGATCAAGACCGAGCTGTCGCTACCGATCATCGGCGGCGTCTTCGTGGCCGAGGCGATCAGCGACATCATCCAGGTCGTTCACTTCAAGCGCACCGGGCGGCGCGCGTTCCTGATGGCGCCGATCCACCATCACTTCGAGAAGAAGGGCTGGCCCGAGTCGCGCATCGTGGTTCGTTTTTGGATTGTCTCGTTCGCATGCGCGATCCTGGGGCTGTTGCTGACGCTCAAGGTGCGATGACGATCGATCTGCAAGACAAGCGCGTGCTCGTGGTCGGCCTGGGGCGCTCGGGCGTCGCGGCGGCCCAGCTGTGCGCGGCGCGCGGCGCGCGCGTCACGGTCACCGACAATCGTGGAGCGGGCGACCTGGGCGCGGCGCTGGCGGCGTTGCCGGCGGGCGTGGCGCAGGCGCTGGGCGGTCACCCGGAGGCGCTCTTCACGGGCGCGGAGCTGATCGTGCTCTCGCCGGGCGTGCCGGAGATCGCGCCGCTGCGGGCCGCGCGCGCGGCCGGCGTGCCGGTCACCGGCGAGCTGGAGCTCGCGTCCCGTTTCGTGACCGCGACGCTGGTGGCGATCACCGGCACCAACGGCAAGTCGACGACGACGACCCTGTGTGGCGCGATCCTCGCCGAGACCGGCCGCCCGACGTTCGTCGGTGGCAACCTGGGCGAGCCGCTCGCCGAGGCGGTCGGGACGCCCGCGGCGTCCGCCGGCGGAATCTGCGTGGTCGAGGCGTCGAGCTTTCAGCTCGAGACCGCCGTGACGTTTCGCCCGCACGTGGCGGCGCTGCTCAACATCACGGCCGATCACTTCGATCGTCACGACGGCCTCCAAGGTTACGCGGCCGCCAAGGCGCGCATCTTTCAGGCGCAAGGATCCAGCGACTTCGCGGTGGTCAACGCCGACGATCCCCTGGCCATGCGCGTCTCGGAGGGCATCGCCGCGCGGCGAGTGGTCTTCTCGACGGAGCGAGCTCTGGCCGAAGGCGGCTGGCTCGACGGCGATTCGCTGCGCCTGCGTTTACCGGACGGCGATGAGGAGCGCTACCTTGCGCAGTTGCCGGCGCTGACCGGTAAGCACAACCAGGCGAACGCGCTGGCGGCGCTGCTCGCCGGGCGGCTCGCCGGTGCGACGTCGGATCAATCGCGGCGTGGTCTGCTCAGTTTCCGCGCGCTGCCACACCGGATGGAGCTGGTCGCCGAGGCGAACGGCGTCGCCTACTTCGACGATTCGAAGGGCACCAACGTCGGCGCGGTCGTCGCCGCGCTGGCCGGGTTTCCGCGGCCGGTCGTGCTGATCGCTGGTGGTCGTGACAAGGGCGGCGACTACACGCCGCTCGCGGCGGCGCTCGGCGCGGTCGGGCGGAGCGCGGTGCTGATCGGCGAGGCGGCGGATCGCATCGCGGCGACGCTGGCGCGGTCGCTGCCCCAAGGATTCACGGTCGCCCGCGCGGCCAGCATGGAAGAAGCGGTCAGTGTCGCGGCAGCGCAGGCTCGGCCGGGCGACGCGGTGGTGCTGTCGCCGGCCTGCTCCAGCTTCGACATGTTCCGCGACTACGCGCATCGCGCCGACGTGTTCCGCGCCGCCGTGCGCGCGCAGATCGCGGGAAGGGCGGCGTCATGAGCGTCGGCGTCGAGGACTCGCGCTCGTTCGGCGACGGTGCGCCGCCCCGCTCGTCGACGTTCGCCGACGATGCCGCCAAGCCGCCGACGCCGACCCGGCTCGATCGCTGGCGCCGGGCGTTGCTCGGCGACGCCAAGCTGATCCGCCCCAGCGAGGTCGGCACCGATCGCGTGCTCGTCGGCGCGGTGCTGCTGCTGATGTCCTTCGGTCTCGTGATGGTCTTCTCGTCGGGCGCGGTGTTCGCCGCGCGCAAGTACGGCGACGCGGCCTACTTCCTCAGGCGTGAGCTGGTCTACGCCGTGCTGGGTTTGTGCGCGATGACCTTTGCGCTTCGCACCGACTACTCGGTCTATCGCCGCCTCGCGTATCCGTTGCTCGGCGTGTCGATCGTTGCGCTCGCCGTCGTCCTCAAGCTCGGCTCGCGCGCCGGCGGCGCGATCCGCTGGTTTCGGCTCGGGCCGCTCTCGTTCCAGCCGGGCGAGCTCGCCAAGCTGGCGCTGTGCATCTATCTCGCGTCGCTGCTCGCGCGCAAGACGGAGAAGGTGCGCGTCTTCTCGGTCGGCTTCTTGCCGCCGCTGGTGGTCACCGGCGTGATGATGGCGCTGCTGCTCAAGCAGCCGGATCTCGGCACGGCGGCGATCTTCGGCGCTGTGGCGCTGGGGCTGCTCTTCGTTGCCGGTACGCGCACCAGCTATCTGATCATCGCCGTGCTGGTCGCCGCGCCGGCAGGATGGAAGTTCATCGTCTCGACGCCGTTCCGGATGCGGCGCATGCTCGCGTTCCTCGACCCGTGGGCGTTCCGGCGCGACGTCGGCTACCAGATCACCGAGTCGCTGATCAGCGTCGGCTCGGGCGGCTTGAGCGGTCTCGGTCTCGGCGATGGCCGGCAGAAGCTGTTCTTCCTTCCTGAGGCGCACACCGATTTCATCCTCTCGATCATCGGCGAGGAGCTGGGCCTGTGCGGCATGCTCTGCGTCGTCGCCGGCTTCGCGGTGCTGGTGTGGCGCGGGCTGCGCGCTGCGTTCCGCGCACGCGACCTGTTCGGCAGCTACCTGGCGTTCGGCATCACCGCGATGTTCGGGTTGCAGGCGCTCGTCAACATGGGGGTCGTGCTCGGCTCGCTGCCGACCAAGGGGTTGCCGCTGCCATTCATCAGCTACGGTGGCTCGTCTCTGGTCGTCAGCCTGTTCATGGCCGGCGTCCTCGGCAACATTTCGGCGCGCCACCCCGAGCCAGGGGCGGATCCTTTCGAGGGTTCGCGCGGGCGCGGCCCGCGCACACGCAACCGCCGCGTCGACGACGCTCCGCGCCTGATCGTCGAGGTCGGACCCGCGAAAGAGGCGAAGAAGCCGCGGTTCATTCCCGATCCGCAGGAGCCGATGTGATGCGCGTGATCATCGCCGGCGGCGGCACCGGCGGCCACCTTTATCCCGGCATCGCCATCGCGGAAGAGGTGACGTCGCGTCCTGGCGGCGAGGTGCTGTTCGTCGGCACCGCGCGCGGCCTGGAAGCCAAGCTGGTGCCCGGCGCCGGCTACCGGCTCGAGCTGCTGCAAGTCAGTGGCCTCAAGCGCACCGGCCTCCCTGGCCTCGCGCGCGGCCTGCTGCGCCTGCCCAAAGCTTTCTTGGGATCGCTCGCGATCCTGCGTCGCTTTCGCCCCGATCTGGTGATCGGGGTCGGCGGCTACGCGTCGGGGCCGATCGTGCTCACCGCGGCGCTGTCGGGTTATGCGACCGCGATCCAGGAGCAGAACAGCCGCCCCGGATTTACCAATCGCCTGCTGGGAAAGTTCGTGCGCCGCGTGTTCGTCGCTTTCGAAGAGAGCCGGAAGTACTTCAGCGCCGCGAAGACGACGCTATCGGGCAACCCGGTGCGCCGCCGTTTTCTCGACGGTCGCGGCGCGGTCGCGTCGCGCGCGCCGGCATCCACGTCAGCGCCCGCGACCAAGACGTTGCTGATCGTCGGCGGCAGCCAGGGCGCGCGCGCGGTCAACGAGCTGGTGTGCGCGATGGTGCCGATCCTGGCGCGGCGCGGGCCGCTGCCGCGGATCGTGCACCAGGCCGGCCCCGCCGACTTCGATCGGACGCGCGAGCGCTACGCCGCCGCCGGCGTGAACGATACGGGGCTGGATCCGGCGGTCGCTGTCGATCCGGCGGTCGCTGTCGATCCA
>Ga0265342_10002941_pt1 | contig 14324 bp, 17 predicted proteins | sample 4CB327metaG_FD_203125 | JGI IMG/M metagenome (GOLD analysis project Ga0265342, IMG submission 203125) | Rhizosphere microbial communities from Carex aquatilis grown in University of Washington, Seatle, WA, United States - 4-CB3-27 metaG | ecosystem: Host-associated > Plants > Roots >...
CGATGATCGCGTTCTTGTCATCCTCGTAACTGGTGATGACGTCGCGGACAAGGTCGCGGGCGATCCGCTCGCTGGGGCACCGGCCCTGGCGTTCGATGTAGGTGCTCTCGACGATCAGCGCAAGCACACCTTCTTTCCCGATCTGGCGGAGGCGGGCAAAGTCCGGGGGTTCTCCGATGATCGGTGTCCGGTCAAGCTTGAAATCGCAGGCATAGACAATCGCACCATGGGGGGTGTGGAGGACCGGTGTCACCGTATCGATGATCGAGTGCTGCGTCCTGACAAACTCTAAGATCAGGTTCTGGGAGAGGGTGTAACGCTGCCCGGACCTGAGTGCAAAGAGCTTGTTGTTCACGCCGAATTTCTGCTCGCCCGAGATCTGCTGCCGGATAAGCTCGATCGTATAGGGCGTGGCAATGATCGGCGCATTGTACCGGTGCGCCAGCTTCGGGATCGCCCCGATATGGTCGAGGTGCCCGTGGGAGCAGACGATCGCTTTCACGGTCCCCTCGACCGCGTTCATCATCGTGTCGTCAGGTATCGCCTTGATCTTGATCAGGTCAAGGGAGTGCATATTCTCGACCTCCGCGTCCTCATGGATCATTACCTGGTCCAGGCGGAGGCCCATGTCAAAAATGACAATTTCCTTTCCGCAGCGGACGGCGGTCATATTTCGCCCGACCTCGTCGTATCCGCCTACTGCGATAATTTCTATATCCATTGTAGTATCTCCTTACTCTTGTGTTTGGTTATTCTTCCTGAAAAATTACCCGGTTTACTCATTTATCGTTTAATCCTTGCCGGATTGTCTTTTTCAATCATCTGCCGGGTCCTTCCCGTAATGTGCAGGGATGCCTTCCTGAGATCGGCAACACGGGCCGATCCGGTCAGGAACATGGCGACCGTGAGCTCCCGGTGGATCGTATCGATCACCTCAGCGAGCGCTTTCTCGCCCGCCATGGCCGGTTTTAAGAGCGGGAGCGCCATACCGCACAGGTCTGCACCGAATGAAAGTCCCTTGGCGATATCAAGGCCGCTCCGCACACCGCCCGATGCAATCACCGGGCCGCCGGTGGCCAGTACCTCGGCAAGGCTGACGAGCGTGGGGATCCCCCAGGCAGCAAAGTCCTTCCCGAGCGACCTGAGTTTCTTGTCCCCAGCATTGCCGCTCTCGGCTGCCCGGACGCTCTCGACTGCCGCCCAGGACGTCCCGCCCCAGCCACCGGTATCGATAGCGCGGACACCCGCACCCCAGCACCGGCGTGCCGTTGCGGCAGAGATCCCGCAGCCGGTCTCCTTGACAATGACCGGTTTTTTGAAATTCCGGGCAAGTTCCTCGATGGCGGCAAAGCAGCCGATCGCATTATGGTCGCCCTCCGGCTGGATCGCTTCCTGCAGGAAATTGAGGTGGATCGCAATCGCATCCGCCTCAATCATCTCAACCGCCTGCTCCGCCCATTCGATCCCATGGTCGCGGAGCTGGACTACGCCGAGGTTCGCCACCAGGAATGCATGGGGTGCCGAATCGCGGACAACCGAGAATGTATCGGCAAGGGACGGGTTCTCAAGCGCAGCCCGCTGGGAGCCGACGCCCATCCCGATCCCGTACCGTTCAGCTGCCCGTGCAAGCCGGGCATTCGTTTCCTTTGTTCCGGGATGACCCCCGGTCATCGCCGATATGAAGAGGGGTGAGGAGAAGGTACGGTTGAGGAACCGGCTTGTTAAGTCGATTTTGCCCATATCGCATTCCGGCAGGGCGTTGTGCACGAACCGGATGTCTGAGAACCCGGCATCGCCGCTTTCAACCTCACATTCCGCACAGATGCGCAAATGATCGAGCTTCCTCGAAGACGTGAACCGTCTCTTGTCTGGCATACGATCTAGTCTCCCCTCACCATCGTCCCGCCGTGGCCGGACCCTGCTAGGAAATCCGGAATCCGCGAGACATGAAAGATATCTGACCCGATCCCTGCGTCCGCAAGGCCGAGCAGTTCATCAATTTTCCCTCTCATTCCACCGGTGACATCGGTATGACTCGAGTTGCCGATCTGGAGATCCGGTACCGTTTTTCTGGTAATCTTCGGTACCACAACACCTCCATCCAGCACTCCCGGTACATCGGTGGCGAGCCCCACGCGGCTGATCCCTAAGGCAACCGCGAGGTAGCGAACGAGCTGGTCGCCCGATACGATACATGCCCCTTTTGAAAGGTCCATCACCACGTCTCCGTGGATCACAGGGACCATCCCGAGTGTGAGCATTTTTTCCAGGTGACGGCACTCGAACCCAACCAGCCGGCCTTTGTCCGCAACACCGGTATGGAGGGGGTGGACCCCCAGCGCTGGTACCCCCTCTTCCCGGAGGGCGGCAACGACCGCGTCATTGAGGCTGCTGACCGCACGGTGCGTAACGAAGATCCCTTCCGTAGTTCCGGCGGACGCTCCCCTGTCAAGGTGGTAGCGCTTCGCCTCGGGGTGACCGCAGGAACCGGCACCGTGGATCACGATTATCCCTCCTGTGCGGGCATCTGCAATGGCGCCGGCAATCGACGCAAGCCGGTCCCGGTCAGGCGCACAGTCAGCGCTCTTGTCGGTGATGATGCTCCCGCCGAGTTTCAGGATGAGCCGATCAGACATTCTTCTCCTTTCGTACGCCTTCCGTATCAATGCCGGTCACGATAGCCCGTGCCTCGCAGGCTTCGATGGCGCCTGCAATGCGGTGTTTCAGCTGCTTGGGACAGAGCGCAACCATGCACCCGCCGCCACCGGCACCCGTGATCTTCGCGCCAAATGCTCCGGCGTTCCGGGCGGCAAGGACCATCTTTGCGAGCTGCGGGTGACCGACCCCGAGAACCTCGAGGAGGGCGTGGTTCATATTCATATAGCGGCCCAGTTCCCGGGGATTGTTGAGGTGGTGGATCGCGCTCATGCTGACCCCCTCGATGGCATCGAGGACCGGGTCCACGATGTTCGGGTAGTTCTTCTTGAGTTCCCCCACCTGCTCCACCATCCTGGCAGTGCTGTGCGAGACAAGAGAATCCCCGACCACGAGGTGCATGTTCTGCGGGGGAAGGCGCCGGCGGGAACCACCGCTGATCAGCACGATCCCGCCGTACGTGGAGACCGTGGTATCGGTGGGGCTCGCCCGCCCCTTCTGCACCTTTTTTTCGATCTCGAATGCCATGTTCGCAATATCCTCGCGGGTCCTGTTCATCTTAAACTCGTCATTGATGGCCGAAAGCGTGGCAACCGTCACCGCTGCCGATGAGCCGAGGCCGGACGAGCTGGGGATCTGGGAGTTGATGTAGACACTGCCCATCACCTCCATTGCCTCGAAACAGCTGTCGATATACGGGGATTTTGCCCGCTGTGGCCGTTTCGTATCCCGCACGGTGACAAAGACCCGCGGCTTAATGGCCATGGCTATGCCGGGCTTTCCGTATACTACTGCATGCTCGCCGAACAAAAATACCTTGCCCGGCGCACTCCACGTGGCCAACCTAGATCACCGCAATACTCGCGTACCCCACGACCTCTTTATTATCCCCGGTCACGTCCCCGCTTGTCGCATACCGGATCAGTTTTGCCGCTTTCGCCCCGATCCCTGCACAGGCGCTCACCATCGCGGTGATCGGGCCGTACCCGCAGGCAGTTACCTGCCGTTCCGCGATCCGCCGGTAGAACTCTTTTGTGTCAAGGGTTACCAACGGCTCAATCGCCCAGAGGTCGTCCGATCTTGCCTTTGCCGCGGGCACGTAATGCGAAAAGTCGCTGGAGGCGACGATGCGGACATCCTGTTTCGTTAAATGAATCGCGTGGCGGATCTTCTCTGCCAGGCGCATCGCGCTCGCATAGTCCTGCTGGCCCATCATCACCGGGGCAATCCGTGCCCGGGGGAAACGGTACTTGATAAAAGGCATCTGAACTTCAAGCGAGTGCTCGTCGCGGTGCGAGAGTTCATCGGTCTCGATGTCAAGGGAGCGGACGAACTCGTCATCCGTATCGACCACCCCGAGCGGCGTCTCCCATGGCATTTCGGAGACACAGTTGATGTATCCCCGGTGAGAGGGACCGATCACAACGAAGGTGCCGGAAAAACCCTGGGGGATCGTACCGAATGCACTGGCTGCAACCTGCCCCGAATAGATATACCCTGCATGGGGTGATACGATGCCGAAGGGATTCCCTTCCGGTTTTACTCCAGCGAAAAACTTCTCCAGCAGCTGTTCCAGATGAGAAGGCTCCCGCGGGTAAAACATGCCGGCTACTGCGCATGTACGCATCTTCATCGGATTACCCTCTGGTTCTCCTGTTATATCCAGATATCGGTCACCGGAAAAAAGGTGGCCCGATTCAGAACTCGGTTTCGAAGTCCTCGGTAGTGAGGGCCGTGGAGATGCCACGGAGACGGAGCATTTCGCGGGTTAAGAGGAAATAGATCATCGAGAGCGCTTTTCTTCCCTTGTTGTTGGTCGGGATGACGAGGTCAACAAACTTGGTCATGTTGTTGGTATCGCAGAGCGCTACAACAGGGATGCCGCACTGGACTGCCTCGTTGATCACCTGGGCGTCGCCGATCGGGTCGGTAACGACAACAACCTGCGGCTCGATGTAGGCATCAAGGACGGGATTTGTCAGGAGGCCCGGGATGAACCGTCCGGTTGCGGACATCGCGCCGATGGTGTCGGCAAACTTCTTGGCCGGGTACTGGCCGTACTGCCGGGAGGTGACGATGAGGATATTCGGGGCCTCGTACTGGTTCAAGAACTTGGCAGCGGTCTTGATCCGGGCATCGGTCTCGCGGATATCGAGGATATACAGCCCATCGCCGCGGACGCGGTAGATGAACTTCTTCATGTCCTCGCTCTTCTGCTGGGTGCCGATATGGACACCGGCAGCAAGGTATTCCTCGACAGGGATGAGCGGCTCTTTTAATTCGATTTCCATTTCGTTTACAGTGGTCATAGCTGTTCCTCTATGCGTATCAGTTCGTTTAATTTGGCAATGCGTTCTCCGCCCACCACGCCGCATTTTAAGAAAATGCAGGAAAATGCGGTAGCAAGGTGCGCAATGGTTGTGTCGGTGGTCTCACCGGACCGATGGCTCATGACGGTGTCCATGCCATGGGTATGGGCAAGGCGCACCGCGTCAAAAGTGTCCGTGAGCGTTCCCACCTGGTTGGGTTTTATCAGCACGCAGTTGGCTGCGTCCTTCTCGATACCCTGCATGATCCGGTCGACCTGGGTCACGAAAATATCGTCACCGCAGACCAGGCAGCGGTCACCGATCTGGCTGTTGAGTTCGGCAAAGGCATCGAAATCATCTTCATGGAGGGGATCCTCGACATAGACAAGGTTGTACTTATCGACAAGTTCCGCAATATAGGCGATCTGGTCCTCGGTGGACCGCACGGTCTTGCGGTACTTGTACGCGTTCCCGTCCCACATCTGGCTTGCAGCAATGTCAAGCCCCATGTCAACCTCTACATTCATTTCATCGGCAACAAGTCCGGTCGCCTCGGCAATGAGCTCAAATGCGAGGGCATCGTCAATATGCGGTGCCCATGCACCCTCATCACCCTTGCCGCAGGATTTTCCTTTCTTTTTGAGGAGGTCTTTCACATGACGGTGGACAGCTGCGTTTGCGAATACTGCTTCCTCGGTATCCGCTGCACCGCCTGGCACGACAAGGAATTCCTGGATCTCGGTGGCATTTTCCGCATGCGCCCCGCCGCCGATGACGTTCCCGAGCGGGAGCGGCAGCTCCTTTGCAAATGCCCCGCCAAGGTAGCGGAAGAGCGGGATGTTCATGGATGACGCGGCTGCCTTCGCATTTGCAAGCGAGAGTGCAACCGCAATGTTCGCACCGATCCCCGAGAAGTCGGCTGTGCCGTCGATATCCCGGAGCTGCTCGTCGAACCCTTCCTGGTCAGCGGCATCCATGCCGATAAGGGCAGGGATCAGGTTCTGGATGGCATTGTCAAGGGCCTCGTCGGTTGGCCTGACTTTGGCCTCGAGCGAGCCGGTACTGGCGCCGCTCGGGGCGGCAGACCTGCCAAAACCGCTGGCAGTATAGATGTCGGCTTCGACAGTCGAATTGCCCCGGCTGTCCAGTATTTTCCGAAGTTCAATAACCTCGATGGTCGTCATAGGCTTTCTACTTCCTCTTTACGGTAATGGGGATGGTGTTGTTGTTGAATTCCTCGATCGCAATTTCCAGCGGATCGATCCGTGTCGTGGTGATAAGTAACGGAGCACCCATTGATATCTGCAGAGCCCTTGCTCCAATGATCCTTGCCCGCTCGTACCGGGTATAAACCTGCGTCTGCATATTTTTCGTCCTCAAAATGATTGTCTTTTTTCTCATGGGGTCGCTGAGATTCGAACTCAGGTCACTGCGTCCCGAACGCAATAGGATGGTCCAGGCTACCCTACGACCCCTCATTCATCGTGCATATCTTACTGGTACGGATTGAGCTCGTCAATGACTTCTTTGTGCGTCAGGAGCATGCGCCTGCAGCAGTACCGGGAAATATTAAGATCGTCGAGGATCTTTCTGGGATCCTCGCCTTTCTCCCGCCGTGCCCTGAATTCTTCCCATGCTGTGGAGATCGGTTTCCCACAGGTGAAACATCGAACGGGTATCACTTTTTTAACCTCTCATCATATCTTCTGGTTTAACGATAAGACTTTTGGAACTTTGCCCGGGCTCCGGAACCGTGCGGTTTCTTGGCTTCCTTCTGCCGCGAGTCGTTGACAAGGAGCGTCCTGTCATATGCCAGGTAGATGTCCTTCATCTGGGGATCGTTGTGCCATTTTACAATGCCGCGGGCGAGTGCAGTCCGGACCGCTTCTGCCTGGCCCATGACGCCGCCGCCGGCAACGTCGATGATAACATCGATGCCGTGGATAGCATTGGGGATAAGAAGGATCGGTTCGGCGATCTTCATCCGGGTGGTGTCGGAGCCGTAGGCTTCGAGCGGCACCGAGTTGACCCGTACCACTCCTTTCCCGGCCTTGAGGGTCGCCCGGGCGATTGCCGTCTTGCGTTTTCCGCTTGTGTTGATGATCTTTACCATGCCTGGTGCCTCCTTAGAACTTTGCTCCGAGGAACGTGCACACTGCACCGAGCGTGACGTGGTTCGGGTTGTTCAGGCGGTTCATGTGTGCGTCTTCGAGCACTTCCATCTCCTTGCCCATAAACTCGACCGGGATACCGACGTAGCACTTGATGGACTTCATCGCCAGGACGCCGCGGGGGCGCTTGTAGGGGAGCATGCCGCGGATGGTCCGCTTCATGAGGTGGTCGGGCCGGCGCGGGACGAACGGTCCCCAGCGGTCGCCGGAGGCTCCGCGTTCTCTCTTGTGCCGGTAGTTGGCGAGCACCCGTGCACGGCTGCCGGAGATGATCGCTTTTTCTGCATTGACGATCGCAATCACTTCACCGTCAAGCGCCCGCTTGGCGGTAATGCTCGCGAGACGCCCGAGGAGCAGTCCGTCGCCGTTGATTATGGTTACCACGTCTTGTTCACCTCAGGATCCGGACACCGCTGCCTTTCGGGTTGTCGGTGATAAGCTGCTCGATCGTCATGCACTGCCCTTTTGCGTCCTTGATCTTGCTCGTTGCTGAAGCTGAGAAGTTCAGCGCCGCAATCTTCACGGACTGATCCAGCACGCCGCTGCCCAGGACCTTGCCGGGGACGATGATCGTCTCTCCGTTCTGGGCATAACGGTTGATCTTGGACAGGTTGACCTCTGCGTAATTCCTGTTCGGGGTCTCAAGCCTGCTTGCGATCTCGCGCCAGATCTTCGCCTCGTTCTCACGCGACTTGTTCTTCAAGAGCGAGATGAGGGTGGTAAGACGGGGGTTCGTCTTCTCTATAATTCTTGTCATTTCTTTTCATCCCCTGAAATTTCGCCTAGCTGTTTTTCCAGCGTGTCTGCCTGCTCCTTCATATATAAAAGCGCACGGTTCATGATCTCTTTTACCGGCAGGGACCCGTCACTCTCGACCATGAAAATATAACGGTCTTTCTCGGAGGATATGGTGATTGCCGGTTCGTCCCCGATACCGCTTGAAAGGCATGCCCGTTCGCAGAGCCTGCACATCGAACAGTCGGGAAGTTTTCCTTCTGCAACCTGGACTTTCTTACCTTTTACTACGAGGATCCCGCGGGGGCATTCGTCAACACACAGGCCGCAGGCGTCGCATGCATCGCTGATGGATACAACCGGATGGTTCTTGTACCCGCAGACGAGTGTCGGCTGCCACTTGGCATGTTCCCGCCCGGTATTCAGGATTGCCCGGGCCTCGATGACGAGTTTCTGCCCTTTCGTGAGTTTCACGATCGGAATATTGTCGTATACCGGTATGGCCTTGGGGTCCTGCGGGATCAGGTCGCTCGACATGACCGTTTTGGGTCCCTCAACGCTGAGGGTATACGTTGACGTGCAGCCCGGGCATCCCGCCCCGCCGCACGAACAGTTGTCCTGCGTTGAATAGCTTGAAAGGTCGGTCTTGAGGGGAATGAGCCCGATACGGTGTGCCAGCATCTCGTCGAAAAGTGCGCTCGTGTTGTCGTAGATGCGCACATCCTCGATGGCAAGGGTCGGGACTTCCCCGATCATTGCCCGGCGGAATGCATTGGCAAAGGCCGTGCTCGCTCCCGAGAGGGTGAATCGTGCGAGGGAGTCGTCCAGACTGGCGAATTCGATCTCCATCAGACTCTCCTTCCTCTCCTGCCGCCCTTCGGCCGGCACGAGTCGTGGGGAATCGGCGTTACATCTTCGATACGACCGATGCGCATGCCTGCACGGGCAAGGGCGCGGATGGCTGCCTGGGCACCGGGGCCGGGGCTTCGCTGTTTGCCCTGGCCGGGTGCACGCACCTTGACGTGGACGCCGACGATTCCTTTTTCACGGGCTGTCTGGGCAACATTGCCTGCCATCTGCATTGCTGCATAGGGCGAGCTCTCGTTGCGGTCCTGCTTGACGACCATGCCACCGCTCGACTTGGTCACGGTCTCTGCACCGGACAGGTCAGTGATGGTGATGATGGTGTTGTTGAAGGACGCAAAGATATGGGCGATGCCCCATTTTTCCTTCTCATTTGCCGCCATGTTATCTCCTTCCTCCCCGTGCGGGGTATCCGCCGAACCCGCCCGGTGCCGGCTTGGGGTTGGATGCGGGTTTTGCTATCCGGACCTTTTCGGCATGCGAGTCGCTCACAAGAGGAGACTTGCCGGAATAGGCAACCTGGGTCTCGTCCGTGCGGGTGACATGGTAGCCGGGGATATTGACACGCCTGTCACCGATTGCAATATGGCCGTGCGTGATCAACTGCCGGGCCTGTTTCGGTGACCGGGCGAGTCCCCTGCGGTACACGATGGACTGGAGACGGCGTTCGAGCTGGGTCTGGACCTTGAGCGCGAGGACATCGTCAATGTCCGCATCGGGACCGAGAAGGCCTGCACGCTGCAGGTGGCTGATGAGTTCCTCCTTTTTGGCGTCGTAGAGGGTCTTGTCCGCGCTGCTGGAGCCGAGGGCGAGCAGGTTGCGGGCCGCCTTCCGGTACTTGCGCAGGTGTTCCTGGGCTTTCCAGACCTCGCGCTTGTTCCGGAGACCGTATTCGATGACGAGACGGGTCTCGGCCTCGATACGGGACTTCTCCCACGGGCGCTTGGGGGGCTGGTAAGACTTGTGGTTCTTGCCTGGGTATCCCATGGTTTAAGCGCCTCCCGCTGTCTTCCTCTTGACACCGACGGTCGTTCCGGTCCTGCCGGTGGACTTGGTGCGCTGGCCGCGGACCTTCTGGCCGGTCTCGTGCCGGATCCCCTTGTAACAGCGGATCTTTCTCATGAGGTTAACATCCTCATCCTTCTGGAGCGCTACATCGGGGCCCAAGAGGTGCCTGGCCTCGCCGGTATAGACGTCCTTGGGACGGTTTGCCATCCAGGACGGGATCTTGCCTGAGTATTGTTCAACAGCAACACGGAGCCGGTTGACCGATGCCTCGTCCAGGCGACCAAGGGTAGCATATTCGTCGACACTTGCCATACGGGAAATAACCGTAGAGGTATGCCGGCCAACGCCCTTGATGCCGGTGAGGGCAATCCTGACGGACTTGGTGCCGTCAAGATCGGTAGTTCCAACCCTTACAAAGTATTTTATGTCTTCTTCCTGAGCCATCCAATCCCCTCGTTGTGTGAGATTTTCTCTTTTGAGCGCTGAGGGAGGGATTTGAACCCTCGAGTCCTTTCAGACACAGGTTTAGCAAACCTGCGCCTTACCTGGCTAGGCTACCTCAACAGAGGAATCTCGCATCTTTACAGACACTCGCAGCGGACAAACCGCTGCTCCATGAATGGTGCTTTATAATATGGTTGGGGTTGGGTAATAAGGGTTTGCCCGTTAAGAGTCCCGGCTTATGATGTGCTTCCTATACGTGCTTCCTATTACTGTGCAGATCCGGGTATAAGCAATACTTAGTATCTAAGTAGAGAGTGCATGGTATTTTACTCTCCCGGATCCGCCGCATTCACCCTAATCCATAATGTCGAGAGAAATAGAGATAATCAACTTCAAAAATCATCTCTTGTGCAGATGAATATTCCCAGTGCTCAGTCATTCCATCATAGAATATAATATACGTTCCATTCCCAAGAGCCTTCCAGGTTCCCTGAATAGGTGCAAAACCCCTACAGGTATGAGAAACACTATCACAATATTGAGACGTTTCCAGATATTTCTCGGTAGGATAGAAATACATAAATGTATTTCCGCGTTCCCAGGCGCCTGTAATGGGATCGGGAGGAGAGGCATTTGGCGGGGTCTGGAAAGCGGTTGAATTATACGGTGCATTATTTCGAGAATACATTGCGGGATCATTTTCGAAAATTACATCATTCGCTGATGAATATTCCCAGTGCTGGTTATTACTAAGGAGATATGTCCCGTTCCCTTGGGCTTTCCAGGTTCCCTGAACCGGAGTCCCGGATTGACAGGGGCCAGCTTCACTTTCACAATAGGTGTAAGTTTCAAAATAGGTCTCACAATAAAAATGAATATTCCTTTCCACTCCGCCTTTATCTCCGGTTGTAGTTGTATATCTCCAGGCACCAATTATTGGATCGACTGAAGAGATATTTGTGGATATTTGCGAGACTGTGGGAGAGACCGCAGCATTTACGATAACCTCGGGCAAAAATAGTGGAATAGTCGTTGGAAATGTAGTCGAATTAACGTGGACTGCAGGACTGCGGGGTTGTCCTGTACACCCCGCCGCCAGCAGCACGGCCACCATCACCAGCACCATAGCGAGCGTAACGCGGAAGGGAGTTATGAGTTAAAGTTCCTCAGTTATATGATAGGTAAAATATTAAACAAAATTTGATCCTGAACTTCATTAATTTTAGCTCTCTCAATGAGAAGGTAACGACTATTTCCGGTTCGGGAGAATACTGATGCTTCAACCGTGAAAGACGTCTCGTTAAGATCAGCCTTGCCTTTCGTCACTTTCACGGTACCGTTAAGAACCAACGCGCCGGGCGCAGGTTGTGAACGAATCTCCCAGAAAACCTCATCCCCGACAGGAAGATTTGTCGTACTCCTGAATATCCCGTCCTCATCCACCATGAGCATGAGGTTGGGATCTATCGAAATGAATAAAGGCCGGGGAGAGCCGTTACTGATTCTGAAGTCAGTTTGGCTCTCAACTGCGATATTTTGTTGAGAGTAGCTCTCGCTGATCCGGTATTCATCGTACGCAACCGGAAGAAAATTCGTTGTGTCTACCGTGAATGATGTAATATTCAGGCCTTCGTTGCCTTTCACTATGGTTGCCGCTCCGGCTATTACACTGCTTGCGTTGCCCGATGACTGGATATTAACAGCTACTTGCCCACCGGCTGGGAGGTTGGTTATACCCGTAATGGTAAATTTATCCCCAAACCGCTGGTCTCCGATCGCATTAAAATCGATAGTGTATGAGATTCTATTCACGCTGAATGGTGCAACATCCCTGGCATTTTCCCGGACTGCCCGTTCTATGATGATAAACTCCCCACCATCTTCAGACAATAATTTTGCTGAATCGATATCAAGAACGGTTTTGTTCAGGCCGTTCTCTCCGGGGATTACTGGCATAATCGAGGTTTTATCGATGAATTTTTCACGATTGAAGGTTCTTGATGTTATCTCCCATTGGACTTGATCATCCACCGGCAGGTTGGTATTACCCGTGATTGAGAATTTCGAACCCACCAGTTTGTCGCTTATCGGGTCTATCGTAATCCAATATGACCCGGTTCCGTTTTGAATGACGGGCTGTACTGAATTTGCCGGGATCACCCCCGCCTTCTGCCCCGCACACCCCGCCGCCAGCAACACCGCTCCGACGAGCAGGAGCAGGGCGAGCGTTGTGCGGAAGGCGATCATTGGAAAGTCCCCGCTGAATCCGGCGTAACATTGAAAAGCACCTCGACAGCATTGTCCGAACCGAAATTCCTGAAATATGCAATATATGATCCCGGATCAAAATTTTCTGTACCTGTGGTAAGAGAGACCCATGATATATTTTGTCCGGTTACCCGGACCGGGAAAAGTACTCCCGTGAATACTTCTCCGGGGCAGATCTGGGATGAATAATAGTCATTTGAAGTGCATGCCGGGGAAGATGCTGGAACTGTTGCCGGGTATATATTGCAGGTCACAGGAGAGGAATCGTTCTTGTATCCAGTTATACTCAGTTTTTTACCCGACGGAATTACAAGCGGCGGCAGGATTGCGATGGAGGTTTGTTCGGGGAAAACGAACGACCTGTCGGACGAGGGGGCCTTCAGGCTCGGATTATCGGTGATATTAAAATTGCGATTATAACCCAGGTATTTTATGTCAGATATTACCGCAAGGGTATATGTGTCTGGTTTCATGTGGGAACTGTCGAAATGAGACGAGAAGGCATTGGTGCAACGGTCAACGGCCCTCATCTTTATCCGGGATGCAAATGATGATCGCGGAGACGTGATCTTCGTGTCGCGGAATCTCCAGATATAACCTTGGATAGTAAGGACACTATTCTCCGGAGCATTCGTTGTGCCGTTAATGTAAATGGGATCCCCCCTACGGATATCCGGTAACGGTTCCAAGCGTATCCAGTAACTTCCATTGCCGACAGAATAACAGTGGCTGAAATCCGGAGGCCCACTGCATACCTGATATTCTCCGATAGTCACATTATCAGGGCGCCGACATGGTGTTGGAGACTGTGTTAACACTGGAGGTTGTCTCGTGATTGCCTGTTGAGGAGATGTGGATACGATCACCGTTAAATCCGAAGTTGCAATGGTCGTTTTCCCGGCTTCTTTCTCGCCAACACACCCCGCCGCCAGCAGCACCGCTGCAACAAGCAGGAGCAGGGTGAGTGTTATTCGGATAGGAGTCATGGGGTGGTCACCGACCTCTGGTCCGGCATATGTTCAGTAGAAGCGCTGCCACAGTCACTGCAAAACCTGTACCGATAAGAGAGAGTGGAGCCTGAGTGGAAGAAGGTGGAACGTATGTTTGTGCTTGTGTTGTTACCGGTGCAATCTCTTCCCGGCTTCTGATGAAAAACTGGGCCAGGTCCCATTCGTTGCCATCCTGTGTCTGATTTTTCCTGATTACATACACGAGAAACCCGTTCGTATCCCCGTACTTACCATTCACTCCCATCATCTTGATCCTGTAGGGAGAGGAATTAACCGGGAATGACCAGGTATTTACTCCGCAGGGGCCCTCCAGAACGCTGGTTACCCGTTCATAATTGCTGCCACAGCAGCCGATGTCATCGCTCACCATTTTCGGGCAGGGCAGCATGCATGTAGATCCCATCGTGAGACTGAGCTCTGTTCCCTGCGCCAGGTTCGTGGTTCCATTGATAAAGAAATTGCCGGAATATTCCGACATCTCCTTTTTCGAAATAACCCGATCCGGGAGTGGATCGATGCGGATCCAGTCATTTGCCATATTCATGGTGAGATTCCGGATATCCTGGACGATCTGGAGATCAAAACAATCAGAGCCCGTGGAATAGTGAAGACAGATATGGTCATAGGGACTGAAAAAAACGGATCTTTGAGCGGACCGGTACCTGAGATAATCTTCCCAGTCCTCTCGTGTTCCATTTCCGCTGAGCGTAAACGAGAAAGTTCCGTTTGCATCGACAGGTTGCTGCCAGGGAAGAAGGATGGGAGCGGTATCAGTAAATACATACACATCAACCGACAGGTTTGCATTTTCCGGAACCTTACCCGTATAGGTAAAGGGTTCACCCTGAACAACCCGGTAT
>Ga0265342_10002942_pt1 | contig 14323 bp, 16 predicted proteins | sample 4CB327metaG_FD_203125 | JGI IMG/M metagenome (GOLD analysis project Ga0265342, IMG submission 203125) | Rhizosphere microbial communities from Carex aquatilis grown in University of Washington, Seatle, WA, United States - 4-CB3-27 metaG | ecosystem: Host-associated > Plants > Roots >...
TCTTGGCGCAAAGGCCGACGGGTCTGGATCCATTGCGGACGTGCTGGGCAAAGGCGACGTGGATCGCGACCAGGAAAAGGCATTCCAAGGTGTGGGTGGTCTCACGGTGGCCACCGGCGACGCCGCTTTGCGCGGCGTGAAGACGGGAACCGGGGGCTCGGGCAAGGTAGCCAACATCTCTGGTCTGCGCGGCGCGGGCTCGATCGCCGGCGGCGACACCGGCGCTGGCTCGACGGAAAAGCGCATCACCGGCATCGTCAAGAGCGAGGCCCCAGCCGTCGACGGCGAGCTGGATCCATCCCTGGTTTCCAAGGAGGTGCGGACGAGAATCGGCGCCATCAAGGCCTGCTACGAGCGCGCGCTGAAACGCAATCCCAACCTGAGCGGCAAGGTCAAAGTGCGCTGGACCATCACCGCGGCGGGTACGGTTTCGGCCGTCGAGATTGAAGAGGACAGCATGGGCGACAACGAAGTGTCTTCATGCATTAAGGGACTGGTCAGCCGTTGGCGCTTCCCGGCGCCGTCTGGTGGATCGGTCGATGTCGTTTACCCGTTCGTGTTCCAATCGTCGCAGTAATTTTGGAGGTCAGGTTGACACGACGTTTATCCAGGCCATATATTCCGTTGGTTTCCACTACGGAGTGCAATACGCGTCATGGGTAGTACGCGTCTACGATAATTGCGAGGTCTATCATGCATAGGGCATTCAGAGTCACTTGGTTGTTCTTGTTGGTTTCACCGATGGCGTTGGCCCAGCCTGCTGGGGGGGAAGCACCTGCTCCGGCGCCGGCCCCGGTCGACCCGTCGACCATCCAAAAGTCGACCATCAGTGGCGACGAGATGCTTAGCCAAGGTCGCGAGTACCGCCGGGACATCAATAGTATCACCATGCAGATCCAGGTGCAGTCCGAGCAGGCCAAGGCAGACAAGGACGTGATTCGCCTCAACTGCCTGCTCGACAAGCTGACCCAGGTGAAAGTCAACGGCAACATCATGGATCAGGCGCTGCAATCCTTGCAGGAAAGCGTCTCGCGCCACGACGAAAGCGCCCAGCTGCACGAGTACACGCGGATCACCATCATCAACCAGAAGGCCCAGGTTTTGCGGACCGAGGCCGATGCTTGCGTCGGGGCAGAAACCAACTACGTCGGGCCGACCAAGGTGGTGGTAGAGTCGCCGCCCGGCCTGACAGCTACCGTCGACCAACCGGCTCCGGCCGCGCCTCCTGTTGTCGAGCGACCACCCATAGCGAGTCCGTATCAAAAGTAGCCCTTCCTGCCAAGCCTGACAGACACGGACATGCACGGTACCAACTATACCTAATCGGAAATCCATGAGACTTAGGCCACTTGTACTTGCCTTCTGCGCTGCCTTCGCGGCAAGTCCCGTCGCGTGGGCGCAGATGCAGCTCACGAGTTCGGCCCCGGCTTCGCTTGAGACGATGTCCGCGGGTGCCGGGAGGTCTCTGACGACCCGAGGGATCGCCTCTGGGCTTAAGTTGGGCGACGAGGCGATTCTGCACGCAGGTGTGTTCGCCGACATCGGCTATGACACGAACGTATTCTACGGTTCGAGCAGTCAGGAAGGTTCGGGAGTCCTGCACGTCATGCCCAGGCTGGAAATCACCAACGCCGAGCGCGATGGCAGCATTCCCTCGGGCACCTACTACGACCTCGTTGGATCAGTTGATTTCGTCCGATACCTCAGCAGCAACAGCGACGTGACCAATCAGAGTGCCGTCAACCCCAGCCTGGGAGGAAGCGCCGAGTTCTCCTCGGGACAGGCACTCAGTTTTTCGCTTTCCGAGACGTTCAGCCGATACACGCAAGCGCCTTATGTGGCCACGGGATCCGTCATCATTCGCGATGACAACATGGCGTCGGCCAGCCTAAGGTTCGCTCCGGGCGGCGGTCGTCTGAGGGTCATGCTTCGCTACACCAACCTCATCGACAAGTACGAGGGCACCTACGACACCGGCAGCAATATGGGGAACGAAGGCGTGCTGGACATCGGTTGGCGCTGGCTGCCGCGAACCACGATCTACGCGCAGGTGGCGCAAGGGGCGATCACCTATTTCAACTCTGGAACCAGCTCAAGCGCCTCGTTTCCGCTCCGGACGCTCTTGGGTCTTCGCGGTTTGTTGACAGAAAAGCTTTCGGTCAACATCGCGGCCGGCTACAACAACGCGTTCTATTCGAGCGGCGGCAGCCCAACCGGCTTCGGCAACGTCGGCATCCTTGCCGAGGTCAACTACACCATCTCCACCCTCACACGGGCTGGCCTCGGATACCACCACGACTTCGTGAATTCGCCATTCCTTGGTGGGTACTACAACATGGACGCGATCTACGGCACCTTCCAGCAGATGGTCGCCAGTCGCGTCGTGACCTACCTCTTTGGCAGGTACGAGAATCGCCGATTCGGCAACGGGAGAATTGACAACAACGTCATGGGCGGCGTGGCCCTCGACTACATGGCCGGCAAGTTCCTCTTGGCCGGCGCCAGCTACTCGCTGAATCTCAATCGCACCTCACACGCCGTCGGCGCCGATCCCGGCCTGGACTACACCAAGCACATCCTGCTCTTCCGCCTTGGCGTGATGTATTGATCTAGATGGGAACCCTGGGAGGGTTCCCAAACCTCCCGCGCTATGGCTACGCCGGGCGAAGCCCGGCTCCGCCTACGCGGTCGAATTTAGCGCCAGTGGGGCTCGGCTCCTGAGTGGTGTACTATGATGGGTGATGGCCGGGCCAACATCGAACCAGACGGCGAGCGACGGCTACTGGGCTCATGAGACGGCCGTGGTCGACCAGCCGGCTCACATCGGCGACGGCACGCGCATCTGGCACTTCAGCCACGTGATGGCCGGAGCACGCATCGGCGCCCGCTGCGTACTTGGCCAGAACGTCTTCGTGGCCAGCCGGGCGGTGCTGGGCGACGGTTGCAAGATTCAGAACAACGTCTCGCTCTACGACGATGTCGTGCTGGAAGCGGACGTCTTCGTCGCGCCTTCGGCCGTGTTCACCAATGTGAACAACCCTCGCGCCTTCATCGAACGCAAGAATGAATACCGGACCACCTTGGTCGGGCGCGGGGCCTCCATCGGCGCCAACGCCACGGTGGTGTGCGGGCACAGGATCGGCCAATACGCCTTCGTCGGCGCCGGAGCCGTGGTGACCAAAGACGTTCCTGCCTACGGACTCGTGCTCGGCGTGCCGGGTCGTGTGGTGGGCTGGATGTGCCGCTGCGGGGTTCGCCTGCCCAGCGGCGAAACACCAGCCTGCGCTTCCTGTGCTCAGAAATACAAGCATGGCCGCGACACCAGCGGGGCCGACATCCTCCTCCCCGAGGCACCCACGTGAAGGTGCCTCTGCTTGACGTCAAAGCGCAAAACGCGCCCTTGCGCGAGGCCATCTTGGCCGCCATCGCACGCGTGATGGATAGCGGAGCTTTCATCCTGGGCCCCGAGGTCGAGGCCTTCGAGAAAGAGCTGTCAGCCTCGCTCGGAACTCGCCGCACGGTCGGGCTGTCGTCGGGAACGGATGCCTTGCTGGTGGCGCTGATGGCGCTGGAGGTGCGTCCAGGCGACGAAGTCGTAACCACGCCGTATTCCTTCTATGCCACCGTCGGTTGCATCGCGCGCCTGGGGGCGCGGCCGGTCTTCGCGGACATCGATCCGGAAAGTTTCAATCTCGACGCGGGCGCCGCGGCGGCCGTGTGCGGGCCGAAAACGCGCGCCGTGATTCCGGTTCACCTCTTCGGCCGTCCGGCCGAGCTGCCTCGGGTTTCCGTCCCTATCGTCGAGGACGCGGCCCAGGCCATCGGGGCGTGCAAGGTGCAAGGGATCGCGAGCTGCCTGTCGTTCTTCCCCTCGAAGAACTTGGGCGCATTTGGCGACGGCGGCGCACTGCTGACCGACGATGAAGGATTCGCCGACAAGGTCGCGATCCTGCGCGCCCACGGCAGCAAGCCCAAGTACGTGCACCACAAGGTGGGCGGCAATTTCCGCCTGGACGCCCTGCAGGCGGCCATTTTGCGCGTGAAGCTGGCCAGGCTTGCCGAATGGACGGCCGGCCGTCGCCGGAACGCCGAGCGCTACCGGCGTCTCTTCGCGGCCACGGCCGGTTTTCCGTCCGAATTAGTCCTGCCCGCGGACGCGCCCGGCCACATCTACAACCAATTCGTGATTCGAGCCCCGCAGCGGGATGCCCTGCGCGCGCATCTAACCAAAATCGGCGTGGGCACCGAAATCTACTATCCGCTCGCGCTGCACTTGCAGCCTTGCTTCGCGCATTTGGGCTACAAGCCTGGCGCCTTTCCCCACGCCGAACGCGCCACCCAAGAAACGCTGGCCCTGCCTATTTACGCCGAACTGACGGAGGCGCAGCAGGCCTTCGTCGTCGAACAGATCGCCACCTTCTATCGTCAAGGGAGCTGACAATGGTTGATACGGTTCGCATCGCCGTCGTCGGAGCTGGTGCCTGGGGAATCAACCACGTGCGCGCCATGAGCCGCACCAAGGGCGCCGAACTGGTCATGGTGTGCGACGGAGCCGAGGCCGCGCTCGCGCGCGCGCGTGCCATCGTTCCCAATGCACGCATGGAATGCGATATCGCCGCCGCGCTCGCCGCCAGCGACGTCGATGCCGTGGTGTTGGCCACCCCGGCCAGGGATCACGCCGAACAGGCGCGCATGGCGCTGAATGCCGGCAAACACGTGCTCGTGGAAAAACCCCTCGCTCTCGACGCCGCGGACGCCCATGCCGTGGTCTCGGCCGCCGAAACCCACAAGCGCGTTTTGATGGTCGGCCACCTGATGCTCTTTCATCCCGCGGTGGAAAAGCTCAAGACCATGATCGACAAGGGCGAGCTCGGGCGCATCTATTACATCTATGCCGTGCGCGTGAACCTGGGCCGCGTCCGCCAGGACGAAAACGCCTTGTGGAGCCTGGCCCCGCACGACGTCTCGATGATCGAGTACCTGCTCTCGGACGAGCCCGAGTCGGTCAGCGCGCGCGGCGGCACCTACCTGCAAAGCCGCATCGAGGACGTGGTGTTCGTGAACCTGCGCTTTCGCAGCGGGGTCAGCGCGCAGATCCAGGTGTCGTGGCTCGACCCGCGCAAAGAGCGCCGCCTGACCATCGTGGGCTCGCACAAGATGGTCGAGTTCGACGACGTCCACCCGGTGGAAAAGATCCGTATCTACGACAAAGGCGTCGACCGCCCGCAGGCGTTCACCGAGTACGCCCAGTTCCTTTCCATCCGCAACGGCGACATTCACATTCCCCAGATCCCCATGGTCGAGCCGCTGGAGCGCGAGTGCCACCATTTCATCGACTGCATCACCCAAGGCAAGCGCCCCATCACCGACGGGCCATCCGCGCTGCGCGTGGTGCGCGTGCTGGAAGCCGCGCAAAAATCCCTGGAAAGCGACGGCGCCCCCGAGGCCCTCTAGAATGCGGACAGGGTTGAGGTAAGCTCGCGGCAGGCCAGCGACAGGAGACAGGGTGGAATTCGATCGAGACCAGTTCGAAAGAAAGATCGCCGATGGTTCGATTCACGTTGGTGTGCTCGGTCTCGGCTATGTGGGGTTGCCCCTAGCGCTGACCTTCGTCGAACGCGCCAGCATTCGTGTCACGGGTTTCGACATCGACGAGCGAAAGATCGACATGATCGCGCGTGGCGAGACCTATATCGCCCACGTCCATGCCGATCGGCTGGTGAGCGAGGCGGCCAAGCGTCTGTTTGCCGCCACCACCGATTTCTCCCGGCTGGGCGAACCGGACGCCCTCATCATCGCGGTGCCGACCCCGCTCACGCCCCAGCGCGAACCCGACATGCGCTATGTCGAGCAGACGGCGCGCGCGATCTCGTCGCATCTGCGCCGGGGGCAACTGGTCGTGCTTGAATCCACCACCTATCCCGGAACCACCGACGGACCGCTACGCCAGATTCTCGAACAGTCCGGGCTGCGCTGCGGCCAGGACTTCTTGCTCGCGTTCTCGCCCGAACGCGAGGATCCAGGAAACCAGAAGTTCTCGACCGCGACCATTCCCAAGGTCGTGGGCGGCGTCGATCCGGTCTCGACCGAGGTGGCCGCCGCGCTCTACGCGCGCGCTCTCGACAAAGTCGTCACCGTGGCCTCCGCGCGCACCGCAGAGGCCACCAAGCTGACCGAGAACATTTTTCGCGCGGCCAACATTGCCTTGGTCAACGAACTGAAGGTCATCTACGAGCGCATGGGTATCGACATCTGGGATGTCCTCGACGCCGCCTCGACCAAGCCCTTCGGTTTCATGCGCTTCAACCCCGGGCCCGGCATCGGCGGCCACTGCATTCCCCTCGATCCCTTCTATTTGACCTGGAAGGCGCGCGAATTCGGCATCGCCACGCGCTTCATCGAACTGGCCGGCGAGATCAATCTTTCCATGCCCCGCTACGTGGTCGAGAAACTGCGCGACGCCCTCGACGGACACGGCAAGTCGCTGCGCGGAAGCCGTATCCTGGTGCTGGGCTTGGCCTACAAGAAAGACATCGGCGACTCGCGCGAAAGTCCGTCGTTCGAGATCATCGAACTTCTCCTTGCCCACAAGGCGGTCGTCGCGTACCACGATCCCTTCATTCCGGCCGCCCCAGCCATGCGTTCGTGGCCGAGCCTGCCACCCCTTCACTCCGTGCCCCTGACCGCTGCCACGCTGCAATCGTGTGATGCTGTCATCATCGCCACCGACCACTCGACGGTGGACTACGAACTCGTAGCCAAGATAGCGCCGCTGGTGGTCGACACCCGCGGCGTGTTCCGCGCCCGGCGTGACAACGTGGTCAAGGCGTAGCAGACACAACCCATTCATCCAGTCCCGTGCTCTACCTGAACAAACTCCTGCCCATCTTCGTGCTGCCGCTCGGCTGGGTGGTGATGCTGCTGGTGCTCGCGATCCTGCGCAGAAAGCGCTGGCCGGTGATTGCGGCGCTGGCCTTGCTTTACGTCAGCAGCATGCCCATCGTCGGCAACCGGCTCACCTACTGGCTCGAATCGCGCTATCCCGCGCTTCCCATCGACCAGGTGGAAAACGCCGACGCCATTGTGCCGCTGGGTGGAATCTTCGGCCCGCCCGTGGCCGACGGATTTCTGCCCAACGTAGGCGAAGCCGGCGAGCGGCTAGAGGCCGGGATCTTGCTGTGGCAGAAGAAGAAAGCCGCCTGGCTGGTGTTCACCGGCGGTCGCATTCCGTGGGCCAACCAGGCCGAGGTCGAAGGCGCGGCTTCGAGGCGCGCCGCCGTCGCGCGTGGCATTCCCGACGAACACATCCTCGTCACGCGCGAAGTGGGCAACACCGTCGACGAGGCCATGGCCGTAGCCGACCTCATGCGCGAGCGGGACTGGCGAAAGATCATCCTGGTGACCTCGGCCTGGCACATGCCGCGCGCGGCCCGCTTGTTTCGCAAGGCCGGCATCGGCTTCGTGCCCTTTCCGGTCGACTACCAGACCAGCCGCAAAGGCCCGCTGATTCTGCTCGACTTCCTACCCAGGGCCGAGGGCCTGCAAAAGACGGAGACCGCGCTACGCGAATGGTACGGCATTCTGTTCTATGCGCTGACCAGACGGTGAAGCAGGTGGTGCTAGGAAGGTCTGGAACGCCAGCGGGTCCGACACATTCAACAACTGCCTCACGTCGCGTTCGACTTAGGTCGCGACGTAGCTGGCCAGCCATTCGGCGGGAGGGATCTTGCGATGATGAATCGCGGGATAGCCGCCGGTCCACTCAATTAGCCGGAGCGGGACAAACGGCGCGGGCTGGTCTGCCACTTGGGTGAGGGCCGAATCTAGCCATCCCATAAGGTTTTCGCGGGCAGAATGGAGGCACTTGCTTCATTGCCCCAGCTCTCAGGCGCGGTGTGAGCTTGCATTTTGAGCATTCAACGCTCAAAATGCAGACCATGGCCTTTCGAACGATTCGTCGAACGAGCCTGGTTTCCGAGATTCGGTTGCGCTTGAAGCACGACCCCATCGTAACGATTCTTGGGCCTCGGCAATGTGGCAAGACGACCGTCGCGCGTTGGATCGCGAAGGAAACCCGTGCCCATTTCTTCGATCTTGAGGACCCCGCGGACCGCCGCGCTTTGGAAGAACCCAAGACCACGCTTGCCCCATTGTCTGGCGTGGTGGTTATCGACGAGGCCCAGCTGCGGCCTGATCTCTTTCCCGTCCTGCGCGTGCTGGCGGATCGACGACCGAGCCCGGCCCGATTCCTGCTGACCGGCAGCGCATCTCCCGATCTCGTGCGCGGCGCCTCGGAGTCGCTCGCAGGCCGCGTCGGATTCATCGACATGGGTGGCTTCAGCCTGGAGGAGGTGGGCAATCGATCGATGAGAACGCTTTGGGCGCGCGGCGGATTTCCCCGTTCGTACCTTGGACCTTCGGACACCGAGAGCCGGCGTTGGCGCGACGGCTTTATCCAGACCTTTCTGGAACGAGACTTGCGCCAGTACGGAGTTGGGGTTCCACCGCTCATGCTCAGCCGCCTTTGGCAGATGCTGGCGCACTACCATGGCCAGATCTGGAACGCCTCGGAGATCGGCCGATCCCTCGGTGAAGCCCACACCACAGTCAAGCGTCACCTCGATATCCTGACCGGTGCTCTAGTCGTGCGGCAGTTGCAGCCTTGGTTTCAGAACTTGGGCAAGCGGCTGGTAAAGTCACCCAAGGTCTTCGTTCGCGACTCAGGGCTGCTCCATGCACTCCTTGGCCTCGCGGACCTGCGCGCCGTCGAGGGCCACCCCAAGCTGGGCGCTTCGTGGGAAGGGTTCGTGATCGAAGAGATCCTGCGCATCACGGGCGATCGCGCGGCCTGGTTCTGGGGCACCCAGGGACTTAGCGAACTTGATCTGCTCGTGCGTTGGCAAGGCAAGCTGCTCGGTTTCGAGATGAAGTACGGCGACGCCCCGGCCATGACCAAGTCGCTTCACGTGGCCATGCAAGACCTGACATTGGACCAGGCATTCATCGTGTATCCCGGCACCAAGACCTATCCCGTCGCAGACAAAGTCACGGTTATCCCCCTGCCCGATCTGCTTCTGTGCCTGAGAGAGCCTCGGTCGATCGCACCTCGATGGGTGCGCAAGGTGAAGGCCTCGCGTTGATCCAGCCCCAGCGGGAACACCTCGCAAGCGACGGGTAGCAGTCCAATGTGCGCGTGATGCCCAGGCCTCGGGCTTCGAGGTGTCTTGGTGGCTCCCGCGGCCGAATCGGCCAGGGCCTCGTCGGCCAATGCGTTCAGCACGTCTTGGGACTGCGCGAATCGACACAGCGGCGCGAGCGAAGGCGTGCGCACCTGCTCGGCCGATTCCATCGCGACCAAGATCCTCAGGTTGGTCCGGGCGCGCGAGGCATTCGGCGGCCGCTTGCGCTTGCGCGCCTCGCTTCCCGCCACGACATCTTGACCCCAATCAAGCCAAGTGACACTGTTACACCATGGCGACGAGTATCAGTATCAAACAGCTTCATCAGACGACCGGTGAACTGGTGCGGCTTGCCGCAACGTCGAACTCGGCCATTCAGGTCACCGATCGGGGCAAACCCGTGGCCGTGCTGACAAGAGCCGCCCTACTGATGCGCAAACGCCGGCGCCGCACGCTCCTGCCCGAGTACAAGGCGCTGCTCTTGCGAAAGTCGCGGGGAAGTGTCCTCGACGATCTGGATGCGATCCGGGGTGATCGATGATCGCCTGCGACACGTCCGCGGTGGCCAAATTCTATGTGCCCGAGAAGGAATCGCGCTCGATTCGCAAATCACTGGAGGAGGCGGATCAAGTCTGCCTGTCGGAGTTGGCGCGGCCCGAGATCATGGCCGTCTTTCACCGTCGATTGCGCGAAGGATTCTGGCGTCAGCGGGATTTCGTCGCGGCCGTCCGCCAATTCCAACACGACGATGTGACTGGCTTCTGGACTTGGCTGCCGGTCGACAGCTTCATCCTTGGGGCCGCAGCCGAGACTTATGCCACGCTACCTTCCACCATCTTCCTACGCGCATCGGACTGTATTCACTTGGTCACAGCGATGCGCCACGACTTCACCGAGTTCATGACCTTTGACGCCCACCAAAGCAAGGCCGCTGCCGCCCTTGGCCTGGTGCCGGTGACGGGGTAGCCGCGCCTGATCTTCGTCAATCGAAGAGCGGGTTGGTCTCAACATCCACGAAGACCACGGCGGCCGAGCAACTCATCGGGAGACGCTTGCAAAGGACGGTTCCCGCCGCGCCCAACACGCTACTCTGTTAGTTCGCGCGCCAACGTGGAAAGCGGCAATGCATCGATGTCGGCGGTCACGTGCAAGGGTTCATTGCCGGGGTAGACCACCAGCTTGCGCGTGGGGTGTAGATCGGCACAGCCGGAGTGGAATCCACGACCCACCGTCGGGCTGAGGCTGCGCTTGACCTCGATCGCCCAGATTCTTTCGTCAGGCCAAACCAGGATCAGATCGATCTCGGCGCCGCCGCTCGTCCTGTAATAGTAGCCCTGCACCTTGTTGGTCGCGCAGGCGAGCAGAGTTTCGATCACGAAGCCCTCGTAGCTCGCGCCCACGACCGGGTGTCCGAGCAGCGCCTCTTTGTTCGGAATGTCGAGCAGCGCATGGACGATTCCACTATCGCGCAGGTAGACCTTGGGCGATTTCACCAGGCGCTTGCCGGCGTTGGTGTGCCAGGGCGCAAGCCGGCGTACGAGCAGAAGATAACCGCAGGGGATCGTTCCATTGCATCAACCAGCGATCTCAGTAGTCTGCGTGAATACATCCATGTAATCATACGATGTAGACTCCCGATTTGCAGGGATAAACGAGCGTTGTTTGCAGGGAGGAGCCGGGCGGAACTGCGGGCGAACATGGAGGTCTTGATCTCGAGACGGTGAGGTAGCCGCGTGAAACGCGTCGGGTAAGGGGCCAAATACGGGGCCACGCGCGGGCTCGGGCGCGGTCGTCCCAGGAACGTGACGTCGGTGCAACAGCGACAGGTTGAACCGGACGATTGCCAACCCGAGCGCATTTATCTCTTCGGCTCTCGGGCACGGGGGAACGCGGGGGCCGACAGCGACTACGACATCATGGTCGTCGTGGCCACGTCCGAGGCGTTCGACAGCCACATTCACTAGCGCGCCTCGCTTCCCGTGAGACGAATCTAGCCACCCCATGCCGCGCCTGTCTCGAACGACACTTTCCGCGCCTGATCCATGACTTTCTACCAGCCTTCTGGTAATTAGTCTTGACTTTCTACCAGGATATTAGAACTTGGTCATGTGCAGCGGAGTCTCGAACACCTTCTGTTGCAGGGCCACTTTCCCCAGCGTCGCATGGCTTTTGTCGTGGGTCCACGCCAGGTGGGCAAGACCACGCTCGGGCGTGCGCTGCTAGAAATCCGGCGCTCGAAAGACCTCTACCGGAACTGGGACGACCCGGTTTGGCGTTCAGCTTTTACCCACGAGCCTTTTGCCTTTGTCGACCAGTACCGGATGCACAAGCCGGGCGAAAGGCCGCTCGTCGTGCTCGACGAGATTCATCGGTATCCCCGCTGGAAGCGGTTCCTCAAGGGACTTTGGGATACCCGCAAGGATCGGATTGATGTTTTCGTCACCGGAAGTGGTCGTTTGGACGTCTATCAGCGTGGCGGCGACAGCTTGCTTGGCCGCTACCACCAGTATCGAATGCACCCGCTATCCGTGCGCGAACTGCTCGATCCGAACAGCCCCTCACAGAAGTACGACCTTGATGACACCCTGAAACGGCTGGCCAGCCTTGGCGGCCGGCCCGAACCCGCCGTACGCGAGGCCTTCGAGTCCCTGCATCGATTCGGAGGATTTCCAGAACCATTCCTGGATCAAAACGAACGGCGCCTGCGGCTATGGCACCGCGAAAGGAAAGATCTCTTGCTGCGGGAGGATCTGCGGGATCTGTCACGAATCCAGCTCATCTCCCATGTCGAACAGCTCGTGGAACTGCTCGACTCGCGATGCGGCGGAGTGCTGTCGTTCAATTCCTTGCGCGAGGACTTGCAGGTTGCACTGGACTCGGTACGCCTGTGGGTCAGCTACCTCGAGCGGCTGTACTACCTCTACTTGCTACGGCCGTTTGCCGGCCGGATGGCCAGAACCTTGCGTCGTGAGCCCAAGGTGTTCTTGTGGGACTGGTCGGCCGTATCTCAGCCCGGCGCACGCCTCGAGAACCTGATCGCCAGTCATCTGCTCAAGTGGTGCCAGTTCACCCAGGACTGGGGCTACCCACGGCTGGATCTGCACTACCTGCGTGACAAGGAAGGGCGTGAAGTAGATTTCCTGGTGAGCCGCGAAGGAAAGCCTTGGCTGCTCATCGAGGTGAAGGCGAGCAAGACCAACCCTGGCGCACCAATTCACTACTTCGCCAGTCGATTGGGCGTCCGACATAAGTTTCTGGTCGTCGGCGATCTCATCGAAGCGGGCACCGCCGGGGATGTCCGTGTGCTGGATGCATCCGCGTTCCTGGCGGCGTTGCCTGTTTGAGCGAGAGCACGCGAACGCTCTCATCAATGCCTGCGATCATGTTCGCGCGTGCGTCCGTGGGGCAGACCAGTCCAAGAGGCGAAGGCCTACGCCTGAGATCTTGGCGAGTCCCTCGAAGTCCTTTCGGTTTCTCGTCACGAGGGGCATCTGGCGCGATACCGCGATGGCCGCGATGAGGATATCGCCCACCTGCCGTCGTTGTGGGCGCGAAGCCCTGGCCCAGATCTCGGCAGCGACGCTGGCCGCCTCCTCGTCGAACGGAAGAACGATGCTGTTGCCGACCAGCGCTTCGAAGGCATGCAGCTGGCTTTCGAAGGGCTTGCCAGCGTGAAGAGCCGCGCGATACCCGCGCAGCCGCTCGAAGACGGTAACGGTGGTGATGGTCAGTCGGCCGAAGCGCGCCAGGTACGCGAGCGCCTGCTCGCGAACGGGCAGACTTCCTCGACTCAACTCCGACAGGGTGTCGGTATCGAGCACGACCGGCTCGGCGTCCATCGGCCTAGCGATCTTTCTCCACGAACTTCTTGGTCAGTAGGGAGAGATCGGACTCGGAGAGATCGGCGAAACTCGCCGATGCCAGCGCGAGGATGTCGGAGGGATGGGGCGCAATATCGACATCCTCGCCGTAGTGTCGGCGCAAAAGCGCGATGACCTGTCCCTCGAAACTGCGACCGCACCTACCTGCATCCACGACAATTTTCTCACGCAAGGCACCTGGAAAGCGGATGGTTCGCCCGATGGGCGCCTGCGAAGTTCGAGAGGCGGCCGAGTTCAGCATAACCCAAAAAGTACCAGATTGGTTGAGTGGGTTCAAGGTTGGCATGCGTCTACGTGCCCGAGAAGTCGTGGCCAAGTCCGAGGAGCCCTGCGTATCGGCGCGCTCAGCGCCCGGCGTCGTTGATCATCTTGAGACCGGTGTAAAGCTCTGCCTTCAAGACGTAGAAATCCGCAACCGCCTTCGGCAACGCCGACGCGCGCGTGACCTCTTGCGAGCGATCGGCGGCAATCAAGGCCTCGCACAGCGCTCCCCCCTGGCCGCGCAGCGGCCATACACCTCGCCCCGCGAAGCGGAGCTCCCCCCTGGCCGCGCAGCGGCCATACACCCCGCCCCGCGCAGCGGAGCGTAGCGGGGAGAGGTAGCCGCGCGCAGCGCGGCTGGTGAGGGGCTACCGCACCCGCTCCCCCGACCCACCGTCGGCCGACTGCATGGTACCGTACGTCCTCCACTTCCCCGTGCCACGCCTGATCTTCGTCCACCGCGCGCGCGAGAGCTTGGGCTGCGCAACCATCCGCTGAAGGTGGCGCTGGGATAGCCACCGCAACAAGACCCTCAGGCACGGAAACCGCGATTGGGCTAGACTTGACGCCTCCATGGTCACGGCACGCGAGCTCACCCAAACGCTGCGCGCGCGTTCGGCGGAACGACGTGCGAAGGCCGAGGTTCGCGCCGAGCGACTGCGCGCCCAACTTCCCACGGCAGCGCGCATACTGATCGCGCGCTACCAAGCCAGCCGGGTCGTGCTTTTCGGCTCTCTGGCGAACGGTACCCACGACGAACACAGCGATGTCGATCTCGCCGTCGAGGGTTTGCCGTCGGCGGTGTACTTCCATGCCTTGGCCGATTTGATGGCCTTGTTCGGCGGACCTGTCGATTTGGTGCGCGTGGAAGAAGCCATGCCGAGTTTGCTTGAGCGCATCCACGAAGAAGGGCAGGCGCTATGAGCCCGCGCATGCAACGGCTGCGTGCCGAGATCGCCAGCGACCTGCAAGTTTTCGCGGGCAGAATGGAGGTACTTGCTT
>Ga0265342_10002943_pt1 | contig 14323 bp, 12 predicted proteins | sample 4CB327metaG_FD_203125 | JGI IMG/M metagenome (GOLD analysis project Ga0265342, IMG submission 203125) | Rhizosphere microbial communities from Carex aquatilis grown in University of Washington, Seatle, WA, United States - 4-CB3-27 metaG | ecosystem: Host-associated > Plants > Roots >...
ACCTCTCGGTGGGCCTGGACCCGTCCACCGGCCGCACGTGCATCTTCCCCCACAGCCACGTCCCCGAGCTGAACCAGCTCCTGCTACCGTTCCTCACCCTGGTGACCAACGCCGAGTTGGATCGGAACCCGACGGTCAAGGAGGAGATCCAGGCCTCGGGGCAGAAGCGCGTAAACGCGGGCATGTACACCTATCCGGTGCACCAAGCGGCTGACATCCTGTTCTGCAAGGCCAACCTGGTGCCGGTGGGCAAGGATCAGCTGCCACATCTCGAGCTGACCCGCACCATCGCCCGGCGTTTCAATGAACGGTTCGCGCGCGGCCAGGACGTGTTCCCCGAACCGCATCCGCTGCTGTCCAACGCCCCGGTCATCTTGGGCCTGGACGGCAGCCAGAAGATGTCCAAGAGCCGCAACAACGCCATCATGCTGGCGGCCAGCGAGGACGAGACGGCCAGCCTCATCAAGAAGGCCAAGACCGACGCCGAGAGGCGCATCACCTTCGATCCGACGTCACGGCCGGAGGTGTCCAACCTGCTCCTTCTGACGTCCCTCTGTACGGGCGAGACGCCTGAGACCATTGCGGAAAGGATCGGAGATGGCGGCGGCGGCAAGCTCAAGGTCACGCTGACCGAGGCGCTGAACGAATACCTGCGTCCCCTGCGCGCCAAGCGCCGCGAGTTGGAGGCCAGCCCGGATCACATTCGCTCGGTGCTGCAGGCCGGGATCCAGCGCGCGCGACAGGTGGGGCAAGAAACCCTCGACGAGGTCCGCCGCGTGATGAACATGGACATCTGATAGGTGGGTCCTAGAGAATTCTCGCCCGTGGAGCGAGTTTCGCGACGAGGTCGCGTTCTCTTCTGCGTGATGGATTGACGACTACTGGTGCGCAGCCCGCGAAATGAGGCGAACTTCAGTCATGGCTTCGGTCTGCACGATCAGGTAGTTGTCCATGCCATCCAGTCTGGAATCGGTTCCTTTCTTTCTGGTTCTTCCGTAGAAGACCGCCGAGAGAGGCACCTCGATTCCACCCCTGACCTTGGATGCATTGGCTCGCTCGAACTCCACCACGTAGTCGATACGTCCCGCAGCGAGCAGCCTATTGCCATCGTCTCGATCCTTCACGTGTCGAATCTGCGCAGGGCCAGATGCACAAGGTACCGACAGATCATCGGCTGCCACGTACGCCAGCTTGCGCCCCCTGTCCACCATCTTCCCGCACGCCATCTCATGCAAGATGGACCTGACCCCTTGCCGGTACAGCGCCTCATGCTTTGCCGACCAGGATGGGTCTGGCCAGTCGTCGAGCGAGCCGCATTCCATCTGCGTACAGTCCACGACCCGCAGCGGTCGTGCGGGGGTCGAGGCACAGGATTGAAGCAAAAGTGCGAAGCAGAACGCGGGCAGTATTCGAACCATGTGCCATGCACTATTGCGACAAAGGGCGGTTATGGTCAAGACGATGTACCGTGGGCAAGGGCTCATCCGGCTCCGTTCTACGCCAGGTGAGCCGATAGTTTGTTCCAATCGCGCGGCGCCAGGACCTTCTGGGCCAGCCCCTTCACCTTTCCGAAGATCTCGGGTGGTGCGGACGCGCGGACCTTGCCGAGGAACTGACGTCGCTCCCAAGGGTTCATGGCTGGGAGCATGTGCGAAAGCATGATGCCCATGTCTTCGGGCGAGGTGCGCGCAATGATCTTCTTGAACTCACCTTCGATCTCGGCATCGGAGAAATGCCGATAGAACAAATCCGTCAGACGCGTCTCCTCGCGATCCATGTGGGCCAGGTATCCCGACAGGAAGTGGTTGTACCCAAGATAGAAGAGGTATCCCTCCTCACGCCTCGATCCATCGCTCAGGATATCCTTCCAGTCACTTTCCATTCCACTCAGCTCGGTCTCCAGCGCGCGGTGTTCCTCTCGTTCCCGAGCCGCTGCGTCGGGAACCCGCGTTTCCAGCAACGGAAACTGCACTTCGTCCTCATTGGCGGCGTGCTCACGCAAGAAGCGCAACATGTCCGAGAATTTCTTATCGAGTGTATTCACCTCCGAATCGTCTTCCCAATCTACCTGGCCAAGGTCGAGCGCGAGCCCGGCGAGGCCCCTGCGCAATCCCTTGTGCACGTTGATGAAGACTTCGGCTCGTTCTTCCAGCTCCATGACAAACCTGCTTTCGCAAAGTCCTTCGGTTTCTTCACCTCCGGCTTGGATGGCGAGGATCGGGAAAGGGTTTCCCAAGAGCGCTCGGCCGGCAGCGTTTCCGCCGGACTCATCCGGATCTGCCAGTGAGTCGAGGTAGCGGTGGGCTGCGACGATTTCGGAGAGAGCCTACGAGGAATGGACACGTCTCCTCGTCCGCAGCCGACGTCGAGCACGCGCGACCCCGGAGAATAGAATGCGCGTTGTCCGCCAGGCTTCCTCTCGGGCCGGCTACGTCGCGCATCATCCATGCCAAGACCGCGCCTGTCCCAGCGCCCCTCGTGGCCAGCGAGTTGCCTTTGCGCAAAGGGGTGGTTAGCTGCGCCAGAACCGGGCACGCCCGATGGGTCATAGGCTTGTTGTACGACCCGCCTCGTTCGGGTTGCGGAGCGCATCGAACCTCGGCTGTTGCGAATCTGGGACCAACTTGTCACCGCGGCAGTGGTGCGCGCACCTCAACTTTGAGTGTTCTGCCGAGTCCGCGGATACCGCGACTCAACCAATCAACGGAGGAGCTCATGGCTCTTAATCATACACTCATCAAGATCTGGGGAACCGTTTGGGGCGCATCATGCGCACTCGTGGGAATTGTTGGATGGATGCCTGCCGAGGCACGCGCATCATGCAACTTGGTCAACGATGCAGGGCCCGTAGAGCATGTCATCTATATCCAGTTCGACAACACGCACCTGCGCCGCGATCGGGATTTGGTGCCCTCCGACCTGGAACAGATGCCTCACCTGCTCAACTTCATCGAGGATAACGGCGCGATGCTGTCGAACGATCACACCGTTCTCATCTCGCACACGGCGGGCGGGATTCTGTCGTCGCTCACCGGCGTATACCCGGATCGTCACGGACAGACGGTGTCGAACAGTTACGTGCGCATCACCAACACAGGCGGCTTTCAGTTTCCGAGCTCATTCGGCTACTGGACCGACCCCGCCAGCAGCAGCACGACCATCCCGAACATGGTGGGGCCCGACGGTAGCAATATTGCCGCGCCCTGGGTTCCGTTTACCCGCGCGGACTGTGACGTCGGAGCCGTCGCGACCGCGAATATCGTCCTCGAGAACACCGGCACTGGAACGTCCGGCGACGTGACGAAGGTGTTCGGCAATCCCTCGCCCCAAGCCACGGAAGCGGCCGCGTCGGCGGCTGCCCCAGCCGGCACGGCCGCGCGCACGAAGGCGCAAACCGACCTAGTGGGATTCGCTATCCACTGCGCGCGCGGATCTGCGCTGTGCAGCGCCGGGCACCCCGACTTGCTGCCCCAGGAACCGGGCGGCTACCTCGGGTTCAAAGGCCTCTTCGGTGCCCTGGAAATCGACCCCATCCTCACCGGTCTGCAGGCGACGGCGCCCGTGATCGACCTGCTCGGGATGCCCATCACCGATCCGTTCGGGCAGCCCGGGTCTCCAGGCTTTGACGGAATGTCGGCGGCCGTGTCCCTCGCCTACGTCGCGGAAATGCAGGAGGCCGGAATTCCGGTGACCTACGCGTACATTTCGGACGCCCACGACTTCCACGGCGTCTCGGGGGACCAGCATCTCGCCTACGGGCCGGGGTCGGCCGGCTACGTCCAGCAACTCAAATCGTACGACGACGCCTTTGCCGCCTTCTTCACCAGGCTGGCGTCGCACGGCATCACCAAGAAGAACACGTTGTTCGTGTTCACCGTCGACGAAGGCGATCACTTCGTGGGCGGCACGCCCGCGCCAGTGACCTGCGACGGAACCATCACGTCGTGCGATTGGACCGGGCAGGTCGGCGAGATCAACGCCAACATCGACACGTTGGTTACGCACCAGTTCCCCGCGCTGGCGGCGACTTTCCTGGCCAGCACCGGTCCCAATGCGTTCACCGTCCACGGCGACGACGCGCCGCCCTTCTACTTGGCGAAGAAGGGCGTCGGCCCTCTGGGGCAAACAGATCCCGATACGCGAAACTTCGAGCGGACCATCGCCAACCTGACCGCGGTGAACCCCTACACGGGCGCCACGGATCCGCTGCTGGTGGCCATGGCCGATCAGACCGGAATGAAGGCGCTGCACATGATCACCACGGGCGATCCCGCCCGCAACCCGACCTTCGCGTTCTTCGCCGATGCGAACTATTTCATCACCGACTTCCCGACGTCGACCTGCGAGACGTGTATCAATCCCGCGTTTGCCTGGAACCACGGCGATATCCAGTCCGAGATCGCCAACACGTGGCTTGGCTTCGTCGGGCCCGGCGTGAAGAAGCTCGGTAGAACGGGCGACGTGTGGACGGACCACACCGACGTGCGACCGACCATGCTTGCGGTCTTGGGCCTGTGCGACAGTTATGAGTCCGACGGCCGCGTCATCTCCGAGGTGGTGAAGGCGAAGGCGGATCCAGACTCGAACCGGCAGAGGTTGGAGGCGCTCGGCGCCGTGTACAAGCAGCTCAACGCCCCGTTCGGCGCCTTCGCCTTGAACGTCCTGGTGGCATCCACGAGGGCCCTGAAGGCCGACGATGCCACCTACGCGACGCTGGAAGCCGCAATTGCGAGCGTGACCGCTCGGCGCGACGCCCTGGCCACGGAAATCCGCAGTGTCCTGCACGCCGCCGCATTCTCGGAAGGCAAGCTGACAGCCAAGCAAGCCAAGACCTTCACCGAGCGCGCCACCCAGCTACTCGACGAGGCGGTAAACTTGAACATCAACTAAGTCTGTGCGGCGGCCCCCGGTCGATCTCGCGATCGGGGCCGCCACTGCCTACCGTCCAAGCCCCAGGGCATCTCCGAGCGGCAGCAGATCAATAGATGTGCACGACGCAGGGCCAATGCTCTTTCACCCAGTCGGCGACGTTTGCCAACGCCCCCGGGATGATCAATTCTTGTCCTGGGCGGGGCTGCATGAGAAACTCGGTGCCCTTTCCCTGGAGCAGCACTCGACATGATCATCTTCGGAACACGCGGCAAGACCATCGCAGGGTCGCATCGACGGGGAATTGCCTGCCCAGCTTGTGGAAAGGACGAGCATGTTGCGTACGGTAACCTGCGCTACTTCCACGTGTTCTTCGTCCCGATGTTCCCGATCATGCGAAAACCCGTCCTGCAGTGCCTACACTGCAGGAAGATGCTCATCGGCGGCGAGATTCCCGAGCCAGCCCGAGGTGAGGTAGCACGACAGGTCTTCACGGGCAAGAGGACCGCGCCGATGTTCCTCGGAACGGCCATCGCGGTATTCCTGGCGCTGTTCATCGTTGTAGTGGGCGGTGGTGAATCCAGAAAGCAAGCGGAGTACCTTCGCAATCCCGCACCGGGCGACTACTACGTCGTGAAAGCAGCCGACCTCGCCACCTCGGCCAATCCCCAGCAGCCATACGCCATCCTGCAAGTCGCGGCCGTCTCCACGGACCAGGTCGAGCTGCGTGTGGGACGGCAAGGCTACCCGTCGTCCCTGCGCGCATTGAAGGCGATCCGAAGCAAAGAGCCGAGCAGCACGGGCTACTTCGCAGGTACCCCCATCAAGCTGCCCGTGGACACCCTGCCATCCTTGAAGTCCAAGGGGACCATCGACTCGGTCAAGCGCCCGTAGGTTACGCGACCAAGGACGATGCGCTGTAGCACGATCTGCTGGGCACGCGACGATTCGAGCAAGCGACGCCGACCGAGGATGGCCATCCGCTTTAGAGTGGCACAGGTCTGGCGTCCGACCCAGGATCGATGCCCATCGCGAGGAAAGCTACCGCGTGAGCTCAGTCAAAGTCCGATTCCACGAACGATGGTTGCGTGAATGGCCGCTTGGCCTCGCCGTGCTGGCGCTCATCTTGGCGCTGGCGGGCAAGAGCTGGACCAGCACTGCGCTAGGCCAGCCCGTGCTGTTGATCGCGCTTCTCTTGGTCATTTGCGGCGTCATCCTCGCAGCGGCGATCGCAATGGTGCGCCACGCCGAGATCCTTGCTCATCGGCTGGGCGAACCCTTGGGCACCCTGCTGCTGACCCTCACCATTACCGGGCTGGAGGTGGCGATGGTCGCCTTCGTGATGTCCACGGGCGTGGAAAAGCCGACCCTTGCCCGGGATACGATGTTCGCGGTGGTCATGCTGGTGCTCAATGGATTCATTGGCCTCACCCTCCTGCTTGGCGGCCTCCGTTTCCGGGAACAGCACTACAATCTCCATAGCGCCAATGCTTTTCTCGTGATGATCCTCCCCCTGACCATCCTTGGCTTGGTCGTGCCGAATTACACGCGCGCGACTCCGGGACCGACGCTCTCCAGGTTTCAGATGGTGTTCCTCTCTTTGGTGTCGGTCGGCATTTATGCCGTGTTCTTGTATGTCCAGAATCGACGGCATCGCGGCTTCTTCGTGCTACCCGGTGAAGCGGTTGACCCGCCGGACGAGATCCCGTCGCATCCTTTGCCGCGCTCGACCCTCTTTCACGCTGTGATGCTTGGGCTCTACGGTCTGCCACTCGTGCTGCTGGCCAAGCAAATGGCCGCCCCGCTCGACGCCATGGTGAGCAGGCTCGGGGCACCGCGGGCGCTCGGCGGATTCGTCATGGCGGTGCTTGTGCTCATGCCCGAGTCCATTGCCGCCATACGCGCCACTCTGACCAATCACCTGCAACGTTCGGTGAATATTCTGCTCGGCTCGGTGCTCGCGTCCATCGGCTTGACCATTCCCCTGGTCATCGCCGTGTCGCTCACCACCGGGCGGGTTCTGGTGCTTGGGCTCGACGCCTTGGACACGGTGATGCTCTTGCTCACGCTGGTCACCAGCACCCTGACTTTTTCCCTGCCGAAGACCAACGTGTTACTCGGCTGCGTCCACCTATTGCTCTTTGGCTCGTATTTCATGCTGATATTCGATCGGTAGGCGTTCCCACCCGCCGACAATCGGCTGATCCTCTCGTGCCATGGCCGTGGGAGAGGACTACTCCCTTACGCGCGCTGCTCTGCGAAGTACGCTTCCACCGTGGTGATGAACGCCCCGTAGGCACCGGTGAGGGGCTTGTCGCGATGCCGTAGCAGGAAGAGACTGGTCAGAAGCGGTTCGCACCAGACGAGTTGTATCAGCCTTCCGTCGGCGATCTCGTCGGCAACCACCTGGCGCGGCAGCAAGGCGACCCCGAGGCCGAGCCTGAGGCATTGCACCAGCGCCGTGAGGCTGTTCAGCTCGATGCTGGCCGCCGTCTCGATACGCGCCGCCTTGAGGGTCTGTTCGAGCTCCATGCGGTAGGCGCAGTCGTGCTTGGGAAAGAGCAACGTGCATCCGGACAGGTCCTCGATGGTCAGCTTCGAGCGGCGCGCGAGAGGGGACGACGGGCCCGTGACGTACGCCATCGGTTCGGTCAACACGACCGAGCTGTGCAGGTCGGCGGAGTCGATGGTCATGGCCAGCAGAAAGCCTGCAGATCAAGTCGCTGGCACTCAAACGGGTCGGCTATAAGAATGTGAAGGCCCACGTCGGGTTCGACACCTGGGCGCAAGCCGGACTTTCCATCTGCAACTACCTGGGCGAAGTGAAGATGGTCAAGCTTCGAGAGATCAACGCGGCCACGAATCAGATTGACTATTACACGGACAAGAAGTGAAACGAGGCCGTGAAATCCTTAGGTGAGCGCCAGGCCCGCAGGGTCGGGTCAGTGCAACAAGATACAGTCTCGGTAGCTCTTGAAATCGTCTTGGTCGCGGCAGATGCGCCGGGCCTCGCCAGGCGAAGTGCGCAGGGGATCGGACAGGCCTCGCGGTTTCGGCAGGTTTGCCACATCCTTTGGGTCCGGATCCCACTTCGGCGGGTCTGGCTCGCGCATGCACGTTGTGCCGACCTCCCTGTCCTTTGACATGACACACATGTAGCGGGCCCTTTGCCCGCAGGCCTCGATGTCATAGAGGCTGTTCGAAATGTCGGTCCTCTCGATGAGGCCGATTCTTTCTTCTGGACAGGAGAATTCCCGCGAAGCTCTTTGAATCGCACTATCCCCGGTCGTTGCGCAGCCCGCCCCGAAGAACAGGACGAGGACACCCATTCCGATGATGGACAAGTGCGGACTTCGAAAGTGACCCATGGACACGGCCAATTGTACTCGGGACACTACAATCTGGCATAAGTTACCACAGTCCCGCGCGCTATCGATACAGGTGGTTGGTTTGGGTGGACTGTTCCTGCGCTCGGGCGTATTCGCCTATACGAGCTGCGGTGCTGGTACGGTGGCCGTCCCCTTGCACGGGGCCCAGGATGGAATCCACGGTGCCTTGGTCCGCTGGAGCAAATGGGTAGAGCTCCAAGTCTTGCGCGGTCACCCAGCGGACACTGGCGACACGCAACGGGCGCGGCTCCTGGTCGGAACGGATCTGCGCATCGTATAAAGCGCGCTCCAGCGAATGCCCGACATAGAAGTGAGTGCTTCGTGCTCTCAGCCGACCAACCAAGATCTCCACGCCAATGCGCTCGCGAATCTCTCGCTGAAGCGCCGCTTCGTGGCTTTCCCCGGACATGACCTGACCGTTTGGGAATTCCCATGGCCCCGCCAGGATGCCGGTACCGAAGCGCTGGGTGATGAGGTAGCGCCCTTGCCGTTCGAAGACGGCAGACACCACGCGGATGCTTCGGGCGAGCTCAGCCAAGTGAATGTCTCGGGCAGTTCAGTTGCCGCCACCTTGCTGGCGTTCCCTTCGCTCTTCGCGCGCCTTCTTGCACTCATCCGACAGATCGTTGGCGTGGTCCTGCATGCACTTCCGCATGGCCTCGTGGTTTCCCATGGTGTCCTTGCAGAATTTCTCAATGTCGGCCTTGCAAGCCCCGAACATCTTGCCGTGATGCGGGTGCTCTCCTTCTTCCGCGCGAACGACGCTTGCGCCGAGAGTCAGTGCGGACATCATCACCGTGATCCAAACGAATTTGTGTGCCATGGCTGCTGCTCCTTGTCATCCGTGGGGATCCAACCCATATCAGTCCCCGGCACTTTCCTAAGCAAGGCAAGGGCCAGATGCGTGCGGGCTGGTGAAGGCCCGTAGAAGCCTGAATCTTCACGAATTCGGCGATACGGAGTTGTGTCTTGGCGTCCGCGTGGCCTGCGAAAAGCGTAGCTTGCAAGGCAAAATCCGCAGCGCCTGGCCGCACTTGCGCACGTCGCGCTGTTCAAACCGCTCGGGTTTCGTTGCACAACTGACACACAATCTGGCGGCTCCACAGGCTGATTCGTTCATCAAAGCTCACCGGAATTGCTCTACAGGAGGAACGGATGAACACCGCCAGTAGCACAGCCAGAGAAGAAATCGCCGACCCGATCGCTGTACCCAGTGCCGTGCACGCCAAAATGGCACAGGGGCCGGGCAAACTGGGGATGGTCGTCTTTGGCGTGGCCTTGGCCGTGGGCATCGCGTACGCAGCGATCCACCTTGTCGGCGACTTGGCACACGTGCATTCGACCTCGTATTTCCCGTTCATTCTCCTCGGCATTGCGCTCTTGGTGGCGCTTGGTTTCGAGTTCGTGAACGGCTTCCATGACACCGCCAATGCCGTAGCCACGGTGATCTACACGCACACGCTCGACCCGCACATCGCCGTGGTGTGGTCAGGTTTCTGGAATTTCTTGGGCGTCGTGTTGTCCACCGGCGGCGTGGCATTCGGAATCATCTCGCTTCTCCCCGTCGAGCTGATTTTGCAGGTGGGCAGCGGCGCGGGCTTTGCGATGGTGTTCGCGCTTCTTGCCGCCGCCATCATCTGGAACCTCGGTACGTGGTATCTGGGTCTGCCGTCCTCGAGCTCGCACACGCTGATTGGCTCTATCATCGGCGTTGGCATCGCCAACCAGTTCGTCAATTCCAGCGTGGCCACCAGCGGCGTCGACTGGAAGCAAGCGATGAACATCGGCCGGACACTTCTGCTATCGCCTCTCATCGGTTTCGTCTGCGCTGCTCTTCTTCTCATCTTGCTGAAGAAGGTGATTCCCAACAGGCGCCTCTATTCGGCGCCGCAAGGCACGCAACCGCCGCCATTCTGGATTCGCGGTCTGCTGCTACTGACCTGCACGGGCGTGAGCTTCGCCCACGGCTCGAACGATGGACAAAAGGGCATGGGGCTCATCATGCTGATTCTCATCGGCACCGTGCCGACGGCCTACGCCCTCAATCATGCGGTTTCCGCCCGCGAGTCGATGGACTTCGTGGCGGTGTCTGCCCAGGCAGCCGAGACGCTTGGACGCTACACGAATGGTATGCCGGCATCGGCCAATCCGCGTGCCGACGTGCAGGAGTACGTGCGCACGCGCAAGCTTGTGCCAGCCACGCTGCCCGCCTTGCAGAAACTGATCGGCGACGTCGGCAAGGACATGGCGCGATTTGGGGAGCTCAAAAACGTGCCGGCGGGCGAAACCAGGAACTTCCGCAATGACCTCTATCTCATCGGTGAGGACTTGCGCTTGCTGGAAAAGTCGCAGACGCCGACCATCGGCGCAGCCGATCGGGACGTGCTCAAGAACTACCGCCGGCACACCGACAACGCGACGAAATTCATCCCCGGTTGGGTCAAGGTGGCGGTCGCCATAGCGCTTGGCCTGGGCACCATGATCGGGTGGAAACGCATCGTCGTCACCGTCGGCGAACGGATCGGCAAGGACCACCTGACCTACGCGCAGGGCGCATGCGCGGAGCTCACGGCCATGGCCACCATCGGTGCTGCCGACGGCTTCGGTTTGCCGGTCAGCACCACGCACGTGCTTTCCTCTGGCGTGGCGGGCACCATGGCTGCCAACCATTCGGGCCTGCAAATCTCTACTGTGCGAAATCTGCTGATGGCTTGGGTTCTCACCTTGCCTGCATCCATTCTGCTCGCAGGCACCCTGTTTTGGTTGTTCAGCAAGATCGGCTAAGGCAACTTGGGAGTCGTCCCCATGGACCCATCCGACAACGGAGCCAAGGACTGGCTAGCAGCAGAGCTAGAAGACGACGTTGGCGAGGAGCACGAGCTCGAGCTGTCCGATACTCCCCTGGCCGACGAAGTCGGGCGCGTCTACCGGAAGAAGCATCCCGACACCCTCGACGGCAAGGAATACTTCCGGCACCTTCTCCGGCTTCAGTCGGAGCTGATCAAGCTGCAAACGTGGGTCGCACACGCCGGCGCCAAGATCCTGGTGCTATTCGAAGGCCGCGACTCGGCCGGCAAAGGCAGCGTGATCAAGCGTATCACCCAGCGCCTCAACCCTCGCGTTTGTCGCGTGGTCGCGCTCCCCGCACCCAGCCACCGCGAGCAAACGCAATGGTATTTCCAGCGCTACGTCGAGCATCTGCCCGCTGCCGGCGAGATGGTTTTGTTCGACAGGTCCTGGTACAACCGCGCCGGCGTCGAGCGGGTCATGGGCTTTGCGACGCCCGAGCAAGTCGAGCAGTTCTTCAAGGATGTGCCCGAGTTCGAGCGGATGCTGGTGCGCTCTGGCATCGTTCTGCTGAAATACTGGTTTTCGATTTCCGACGAGGAGCAGCAGCTTCGATTCCTGATGCGCATTCATGATCCGATGAAGCAGTGGAAGCTGAGCCCCATGGACTTGCAGTCGCGCGTTCGCTGGGAAGACTACACGCGAGCCAAGCAAGAGATGATCCATCGCACCCACACCCTGGAGTCACGCTGGTACATCGTCGAAGCGAATGACAAGCGGCGGGCCCGGCTCAATTGCATCGACCATCTGCTCAAGCAGATCCCCTACACCGAGGTCGTCCACCCGAACGTCGAGCTCCCGGAACGTGTGTTCAATCCCAACTACGAGCGCATCAATCTGCCCGCCGAATTGTACGTGCCGAAGGTCTACGGATGATTGTAACCGGTTCCTTGCCCAGGCAGTCGATGGAGTGAGGTAGCGTCAGGAGCGGGCGGCGGCTCGGCGCTTCTCGCTTTCGCGAATCATCGGCTCCAGATCCTGAGCAGGGCGGATCTCCCACCGACCCATCTGAACGCCTGGATGGTTGGAGATGAGCTGCACGGCCTGGGTCAGGTCCTTCGCTTCAATCACTAACAGGCCTCCGAGAAGTTCCTTGGTTTCGGCGTAGGGGCCATCCGTCACCGAGACCTTCCCGTTTTGATGCTGGAGGCTCACGGTGCGTTCCGGCCCCTGAAGCCCCTCGCCACTCACCCAATGGCCGTTCTTTTTCAGCGTTTCGTCATAGGCCAAGCAGCGGTCGACCATCGCCAATTGCTCGGCGGGAGGAACCTTGGCCCATTTTTCCGTGTCGAGGTATCCGAAGCAGATGTATTTCATTTTCGCTCTCCTTCACCACTCGTCGTTTGAGCAGAGGCCAAATCGACAAACTAATCTTCTCGACTATGGTTTCATCGGAAGGATAGCTGATGAAGATAGCCCAAGATCTGAGGAGAGAACCTGATGGACGATAAGCAAGCAGCGGCGCCAGACAATACGGCCGTGCGGGTTGCCTTGTGGCGGGCGCTGCACCTTGAAGTCGATTCGCCGCCGCACGTCATCGAAGACGATGTCGGCTTGAAGCTGGTGGCTCCAGACGATGGATGGCGCAGCCGTGCGGACATGAGCCCGTTCACTCGGGTCTTCCGCGCCTCCATCGTGGCCCGCGCCCGCTTCATTGACGATCTCGTCGCCGAACAAGTTGCCCGGGGCGTCGGGCAGTACGTCATCCTCGGGGCGGGTCTGGACACCTTCGCCCAGCGTCGGCCGGAGCTTGCCTCCCGGCTGCTCGTGTTCGAGATCGATCGGCCCGGCCCTCAGGCGTGGAAGCGCCAGCGCCTCGTCGACCTGGGCCTCGGCGTCCCGTCGTTCCTGCGGCTCGTGCCAGTCGACTTCGAGGCGGGACACGCATGGTGGCAGCGGCTGGCAGCGGCTGGCTTCGATGCCGGGCGACCTGCGGTGGTGGCGTCCACCGGTGTCAGCATGTACCTGACCAAGGAGGCGATTGTGTCCACGTTGCGCCAGGTGGCGGCCCTTGCGCCGGGCTCCACGCTGGCCATGTCGTTCATGCTTCCGCTCGCGATGGCGGACCCCGATGTGCGTCCAGGGATTGAGCGAGCGGCAGCCGGTGCACAAGCAGCCGGCACGCCCTTCATCAGCTTCTTCACGCCGACGGAGATCCTGACCCTGGCCCGCGATGCAGGCTTCACAGAGGTCCAGCACGTGTCGGCAGCCGCGCTTGCCGAGCGCTACTTCGCGGGCAGGACAGATGGCCTTCGCCCGCCCAATAATTCAGAGGAACTGCTCGTAGCGACGACCTAAGACCGCCTGCTGTGGGCAACAGTCCCGGCCGTCGCGACAGCGGGATGTGTCCGCATGCGCGGAACCTAGGGAACCGTGAGACGGGCTCCGAAGCACGCTATCTTCCTCGTTGCGCCTGTCCCGGTGTATCATGGAGCCCTCGTGCGCGTACTGGAGGTCCCCATGTGGTCGCCGACTCGGTCTCACTGTCTGGCCTGCGCCTTCGCTCTGTGGCTACTCCCTGCCTGCGGTAACACAGGAAACGTGGGAGGGACCGAGGATGCAGAAACGAGGGACGCGTTGGTCGTCCCTTTCAAGCTGGACGCTCCGGACAAGCCGGAGGCGGGCAGGGACTCTGCGGCCACCGGCAGCGGCGGGCTTGGCGGCAGCGGCGGGGTGGGTGGCACTGGCGACAAACCCTCCGCCGGTGGCAGCGGCGGGACGGGGACCAGCACGCTACCTCAGCTCCAGGTGAGCGAGTTCCAGGTGCCAGAGGACAAGGGCGCGACCATGGGCGCCGGGATTGCCATCGAGAAGATCGCGGCCGGGCCTGACGGCAACCTGTGGTTCACCGAATATCAGGGCAACGCCATCGGGCGCATCACCACGGCGGGGGTGATTACACCATTCACGTTGCCCTACCTCTACAGCGGACCGTCAGGCATCGCTGCCGGCCCCGATGGCGCCATGTGGTTCACCGAACGCGGCTGGGGCGCCATCGGCACGCCGGGGAACCAGATCGGCCGGATCACCATGGCCGGCCAGATCACCGAGTTCAAGATCCCGACGGCTGAGAGCGGCGCATCGGCCATGGTTGCCGGACCCGACGGCGCCATGTGGTTCGCCGAGGATTCCGCGGTGAAGATCGGCCGCATTGCCATGGATGGCACCATCACGGAGTTTCCTCTACCGAGTCCGTTTTGGGGCGTGGACGAGATGGT
>Ga0265342_10002944_pt1 | contig 14323 bp, 13 predicted proteins | sample 4CB327metaG_FD_203125 | JGI IMG/M metagenome (GOLD analysis project Ga0265342, IMG submission 203125) | Rhizosphere microbial communities from Carex aquatilis grown in University of Washington, Seatle, WA, United States - 4-CB3-27 metaG | ecosystem: Host-associated > Plants > Roots >...
AAAGACATCCCGGGATTAAAAGATCTGACGGATAACTTTAATGAATCAAGACCGGAAATAAAAATTACGGTTGACAGGGAACAGGCTGCGCTGAATAAGTTAAGCACCGCTTCGATTGCCGGAACAATAAGAACTGCAATTAACGGAACCGCGGCAAGTAAGTTCAGAGTAGGCGAAGATGAATATGATATTACCGTAAGACTTGACCGCAAGCAGAGAGATAATATTCCGTCGGTTGAAAATTTATATGTGGTAAACAAAGACGGGAAAAGCATTCCGCTCAGCTCCGTTGCAAAGATAGACTTTGCCGGAGGTATAGAGGCAATTAACCGTAAAGACCAAAAACGCGTGGTAACGGTTTCTGCAAACGCAGAAGGAAGGCTCGGTAACGATGTGCTTAATGACGTTAAGCAAAGACTTGCAAACTATAAGCTCCCTGACGGATACAATATTATATACACCGGCGAATCAAAGGACCAGCAGGAATCATCAGCATTCCTTGGTAAAGCGTTTATGATGAGCCTGTTGCTGATATTCATGTTCATGGTGATGGAATTCAATTCGCTCAGGACGCCGCTCATTATTATGTTCTCGGTTATGCTTTCTCTTATCGGCGTATTCGCAGGACTCCTTATAACCAGCACTCCGTTTGGAATTATTATGACGGGTATCGGCGTTATTTCGCTTGGCGGAATTGTTGTGCGTAATGCAATTGTGCTTCTTGACTTCCAGAAAGTATTGCAAAAAAGCGGCATGCCCCGTGATGAATCGCTTGTAAAAGCCGGCGTCATCAGGCTGCGCCCTGTATTTTTAACGGCGGCGGCGACTATACTGGGCCTTGTACCGTTAACAACAGGCATAGATTTTGACTGGCGTTCGTTCAGCTGGGTGATCGGCGGCGAGAACACTGCATTCTGGCGCCCTATGGGTGTTGCAATTATCTTCGGACTTTCGGTTGCGACATTTTTAACGCTTGTGGTTATACCATGTATTTTCGCGGCGGTTGATGATTTTATGGCGCGCTTTAAAAGAAAGAAAAAAGTTGCGGGTAAATCAGATGAAGCGCCGGCAAGCGCATAATTAAAGTGTATGTGTGATGCGAAGATAAAACGATGATACGTTATACTAAAATGAATTAAGGCGGATGAAAGTCCGCCTTTTTTATTAACCCTGAGCGAAGCCGAAGGGTCAACTTTATTCTGTGTCCCAAACTCCAGTTTGGGACATGTATAATTAATTTAGGTAACTATATAGCAGTTTATAAAATGCTATATAGTTACCTTAATTTATTCCTTTACACTTTCAACGCCGTATCCTGCCGAAACAATTGCAGATTTGATCGCATCTAAATTTGTTTTGCCGTCGTCAAAAGTAGCTTTTACTATGTTAGTATTAAAATCTGCGTTCACAGCTTTAATGCCGTCAATTTTCTTCACTTTGTTTTCAATTGTCTGTTTGCATCCCTCACATGTCATACCTGAGCATTGTATCACAACCGACTTCTCTTTTCCGCTCACCTGCGTTACCTGTAAATTCTGTTTCTGGTCCTTGTTTTCCGTTGTTGTTTTATTATCTGTCTTTCCGCATCCCATAGCTGCCACAAATGCTAAAATCATTAAAATTCCGGCTGTTTTCTTAAGTAACATTACTATTCTCCTGTAAATTTTAACTAATTTAAGTTCTGATTCCATTCCCGCGAAAGCCTGCCTGCTGCAGGCAGGCGGGAATCTACATCTTAACCCCAAAAAAAGAAGTTCTATTTTGTTGAAGTCTTTTCATATTTTATTATTTGTATGTCTTTGCTAATTTAAGTTAAATTTATTTATAATTACAACTAATTTTTAGCAGCAATAATTCCGTCGTAACCTGTGCGTATAAAAGTAAAAGTTAAGCCCAATTCACGAAGCAATGAAGTTATTGAAATAGCTAAAGATAATTTTGAAGTTAAAGTATCCGTCCCGCCTGAAAAAGGTAAAGCGAATAAGAAAGTAATCGAGCTTCTTTCAAAACATCTTAAAATTCCGAAATCATCTATATCATTAGTGAGCGGCGAATCATATAAAGAAAAAGTTTTTGAAATAGAAAAATAATAAATTAATTTCTTTCCCCAGTCCGATTGGACACCCCCTCTCCACATGGAGAGGGGGGTGGGGGGTGAGGTCGAACATGAAGATAATAAATAAATCCAGTCTGTCAATTACTTTAGATAACCTGAATCAAGTTTTCTTCGACGGAAAGAAATTATCCGCGCCGGAGAAGAAAAAAGCATCCGAATGGATTGCTTCACGGCAGGGTTTGCCGGGATCATATTGGTATATGTTCGGTCCCACAATTTCTGATTATAATGGAATCAGGCTTTTCACTGGTGAATTAATTTCATCACGGGCCGGAGTGGGTCATTTTCTTGGAGAGGAATCATTGCGTACATTATACATGCTCGGAGTAAAAGATAAAGCGGTTGTTGGTGCAATTACCAAAGCAACCAATGGCCTGAAGATGGCTATCAAAAGATTTTCAAAAAACAATTACCCGGAAGGAACATATTGCTGCAGTAAATGCTCGGTAGCTTATTGGCGAAACTTGTCTGCAGAAGGCGTTGAAAAGAATAGAAAGCTTCTTAATTCCGGACTAAAGTATCTTAACTCGAAGCGTGACGGAAAAGGAAAGTGGAAATCGTTTCCATTTTATTATACTGTGCTTGCTTTATCAGGTATCGATCTCCCGGCCGCGAAAGAGGAATTGAGATATGCTTCGCCCGCCCTTGAAAGAATTGTCAGGAAGAAACCAACTTACGATATATACTCAAAGCGAAGGTTTTTTCTGGCAGAGAGGGTGTTAAGCACAATTTAGCCTGGTCAGAATAGCTTAATTTTATAAAAAACCTGCAATTTTGGCAGGTTTTTCTTTTTTATTAATCTGAGCGCTGGATTGGCTATTGACAAAGTGAAATCAGCGCTATATATTTGCCGTACTTTATAAGTACTACAGATTATTGAATAAGACAGAAATAATAGAGAAGTTCAAATCAATCGGATTCAAAGAATACGAAGCAAAGATATTTATCGTACTCATGAAAGGCATTCCTTTGAGCGCAACTGAAATTGCTTCTGAGGCAAAGCTGATCCGGAATTCGATCTACGATACCTTAAAGGCATTTGCAAAAAAGGGGTATTGCAACGAGATTGAAACCAATACTACTTTAAAGTACCAAATTATTAATCCCGAGGTTATTATTGGAAAAGTTGAAAAAGAGTATAACGATATAAATAAGAACAGGATTGCGACTTTAAACGATGCCTTTGGCGAGCTTCGCGATTTTTATCAGGAAACGGGTTCCAATAACGATGATACAATTGACAATGTTGAATTGATTCGTGGATTTAATAAGCACAGGTTAATGAAATACATGGAGTTAATTGAAAATGCAAAGTTTGAGATCCTTGGTATGAACCGCCTGAAAGGATTAATAACTGACGAGATAAATGATTTTACAAAGTCGTTTACTTCAGGCGGCGGCGTCATTAAATCACTTTACAAGATCAGTCTTGATTTCAAGGTGATGAAAGATGACAAAGCTGTTAACGCATCAAATGACGATCTTATAAATGTATGCGAAATGTTTGAAAGATTAGGGGAAGAAGTTAAGCTCACTGCAATTGAAATCCCTAACATGGTAATTATTGACAGGGAGAAAGTTTTCATTAACATCACCGGCGATCAGTCTATTGCAAAAAATAAGCAGGCAGATCTTATCATAAATGATAAGCTGTACACAGAAAATATGCGGGATCTTTTTTTCAGCTACTGGGAAAGATCTGCGACAGTGAAAGAATATCAGGAAAGCGCAAAAGTTTATCAATAACAATGCTATTACTATTAATAATAATTGATTGGCAGATTAGTGTTTCAAAAATCCATATTAAATATTAACATGTTTCATCATATTACATTCATAAAACTATTCAATTCACTATTGAGGAATTACTGCATCTACGGATATGAAAACAATTATTGTATTTTTGTTCATTTGCGTTTCATTAACTCAAACCACTTTTTCACAATCAAACCCTGCTCAGTATATGCCATTGCAGATAGGGAACAAATGGGTATATATGTATCGCCCGCAAGCGCCTCATGACAGCGCTTACATAGTATCGCAAATTATTGGAGATACTATAATTAACTTTAAAAATTATTTTAAAATTACGCATTTTCGAGATACAGTAAATTATATTCGTTTTGATACATTAACATCAACGCTTGTAGAATACTGTAGCGATCCAACCTGCAGTTATGAACATGGATTGTTTCAGTTGGCAGCATCAAATGGTGATTCTATATCAACTTGCGCCGCTTTTCCAATTATTTGCAGAGGCGTAAATGATACTCTGTTGTTCGGAAATAATACATATCTTAAAACATTTACGCATTACTCGATAAATTACTATTGTGTATACAGCCAAAAGTATAATTTTTTATATGGCATAGGACTTAACTATGAATATCAATCGAGTGTTTGCAGAGCAAGTGCGATTTGGGCAATTTATCTAAGAGGCGCTTATATAAATGGCGTTTTGTATGGCGATACATCTTCGACTTTCACGCGTACCGTTACCGGCATAGTAAAATACAGAGATAATAACCATCCCGTTTCTTCAGGGTACGTTAAAGCATTCAAACATTCTTACATTGGCGATATAGTTATTGAAGACTCGGCCGCTATTCAGTTAGATGGCAGTTATACGATCCGTTTGCCGCATGATACTACCGATCTTATGGCATTTCAAAATGATGAAGTAATGGCGCTAAATTTTGTACCGACATATTATCCATCAACCATTTATTGGCAGAATGCGGGGCACATCTATACCGATACAAACATGACCGGCATTGATATAAGCGTTTACAGAATCACAAATGACGGCTCAAGTCATGGGCAGATCAGCGGTGGAGTATATCTGAATACAAACACAACAACGCTTACAGGGCTGGGGTATGCTATAGTATATGCTAAAACCGGAAATACATTCAGGGGATATTCAATTTCTGCAGGAAACGGCGCATATTCTGTCGATTCACTACCCCATGGAATGTACCAGTTAATTTGCACAAGAATGGGCTATCCTTCTCAAACCAAGAACAGATATTTGGGGAATAATAATCTTACCGGAGTAAATTTCATATATGGACGGCAATTGGTTGGCATACCCGATGGGAATGAAATCCCGCTTACTTATTCACTTTCTCAAAATTATCCTAATCCGTTTAATCCTGCGACAACAATTAAATTTGGATTGCCCAAATCATCGCAGGTAAAATTAACAATCTATGATTTACTTGGAAGGGAAATTTCAGTATTGGTGAACGGGAATCTGAGCGCAGGCAGCTACAAAGCCGAGTGGGATGCATCGAATTACTCAAGCGGCGTGTATATTTACAGGATAGAATCGTCTGATTTTGTACAGGTAAAAAAACTGGTTCTGATAAAATAGAATTGATGTCTTATGACAAAACCCATCAATAATTGATGGGTTTTTTGTAAATTCTAGCTTTAATTTTCCCTTGACTTAAATTATAAATAAGCGTTATTTGTAGCTAATTAATCACAAATTTACTTAAAAACAGCCTATAGAATCGTTTCTTCTGTTGTCCACAATCCATTATTTTCTAAAAAAATGAAATAATAGAAATATGAATCTATCATTTTTGCACCATCACAGAAGAAGCTTCATACTTTTGGCCGTTGTAGCGGCTTTCCTTACAATATCAAATCAGTTTATATATGCGCAGGGAACCGGCAATAAGTATGCCGGCGAGTTTCTTGCTATAGGCGTTGGCGGCAGGCCGCTTGGAATGGGCGGCGCTTATGTATCGCTTGTAAACGATGTGACCGCTGGTTACTGGAACCCGGGCGCGCTTTCAAGATTAGATTATCCCCAGGGTTCGCTGATGCATGACGAACGCTTTGGGAATTTGGTAAATTATGATTACGGCTCGGTGGCAATTCCTTGGGGACCGAAGGTTTCGATCGGCTTAAGCATAATCAGGCTGGGCGTAGATGACGTGCCTAATACTCAAAATGCGTTAATTGACTTAAACGGCAACGGGATACTTGATCCCGGCGAACGTTTGGACTACAGCCAGATCAAGTTTTTTAATGCAGCTGACTGGGCGTTCATAGTAACTTATTCCAAAAAGCAAAGCGAAAAATTTTCGTACGGCGTAAATTTCAAGCTCATCTCTGAAAGCGTTGACTACGGCTCAGCATGGGGTATTGGATTCGATGCCGGCGCTGTTTACGACGTTTCTTCAAAATTCCGCGTAGGCGTTAACCTGCAGGATATTACCACAACTCTGGTTGCTTGGAATACCGGAAGAAAAGAATTAATTACACCGACCGCTAAGGTTGGCAGTTCGTATGATATCCCGATATTCGGGACAGGAAGATTGACTCCTGCCGTGGATTTTGACATAAGATTTGAAGACAGGCAGTTTGCATCGCTTGCGCACGTGGGACCGGTCAGCGCGGATATGCATGCGGGACTTGAATATGGCTTCAAAAATTTATTCGCGGTAAGAGTAGGCTATAACGACGTTAAGCAGTTAACTTTTGGCGCAGGAATTAAGCTGCCGAAACTTAACATAGATTATTCTTTTGCAAAGTTTGATAATACAGACCAGCTTGGAAACACACACAGGATCTCTGTGATGTTCACGCTTGAAGACGATAAATTCAAACGCAAAACCGAATAGTATTTATTGAAAAAAGTTTTATAAAACGTCCTGTTTCATCGGGGCGTTTTTAATTTATAGAGGAAATTTATTAAACAGGTTGTAATAAATAGCCAGCCTGATACTGTCTACAGGTATCAAAAAGTAATTTACATAACTATGCTCACTGTGGCCCTGGTTTGGTGTGCGGGTATCCTGCTGGCTCCGTTATGGGCTGATGAGACAGGCTTGTTGGGCAATATATCGGCGTTCTATTACGGCCTGTTTTCGAAGGCATGCCACCAGCTTGACGACCGCTCGCTGCACATGTTCAGCCATAAGCTGGGCGTATGTTCAAGGTGTACGCTTATTTATTTCGGGTTCTTAGCGGCTGTTATTGTTTATCCTTTTGTAAAGAAACTTAATCAGAATGACATGCCCGCTATGTGGATACTGCTTGTGAGCGCGGGACTTGTTGCCGTTGATGCGGGACTGGATACGTTCAACGTTGTTAAGAATACTTTTCTTACCAGGGAAATTACCGGCGGGATACTTGGTATTGTATTAGCGTTTTTCCTGTTGCCCGGCACAATAAGAATTTTTGATGAGTTTTTTGCACCGCGATTAATTTCAAAAAACCAAACCAATGTATCATCCAAGTAAATTCGCGCCAATAATGCTAAGCTCTGTAATAATGATAGTTATTGCTGTCGTGCCGGTATTGAATTTTGTTAATCTCGGCTGCTGCGCGGGTATTGTAGCAGGCGGAGTAGCCGGCGCAATATATTATAACAACCAGCTCAAAAAGATCGGCGAAACGATTCAATATAAAGATGGCGCCGCTATTGGTATTCTTTCCGGTTTCTTATCAGCAATAATAGTTGTTGTGTTCACAACTCTGCTATCAATGGTTATCAATCAAAATCCAATTCCTGAAATATACAGAGTTTTTGACCAGCAGGGCTACACGCTGCCGCCTAACGCTGAGCAATTTTTAAAGAGAATATCGGATGAATACAGTAAAAATGGTTTCAGCATCACACTTACACTGATAACACTGGCGATAGATATTATTTTGTATCCTATCTTTGGGGCCGTCGGCGGATTGCTTACTGTTTCAGTTGTCGGAAAGAGAAAAAATGTCGAGTTCCGGCAATAAGTTTTTTTCAATAGAAAGCTGTTCTTCAAAAGAATCATGGCGAATCCGCTTAACAATCCTTTTACTTCTGGTTTTTTCATTTCTAAATACATTCTTTAATCCTTACCAGTTTTTATTTGATCATTATGGCATTCAGTCTTCAAACGGCTGCCCGTTATTAACGCTTACAGGCGTTCCGTGCCCCATGTGCGGAATGGGCAGATCGCTAGAAAGTATAATACACTTTCATATCGGCGAGAGCTTCTATTATAATCCATCCGCATTAATTATTTTCTTCTTTGCCGGTTTATTTATTGTTTTTGAATTCGCTTTAAGCTTAAGAAATAAAACTATCCGCCTTAAAAAACCTGCCTACAAGCTTTGGTATATACCACTTGGATTATTAATAGTGGTGTGGACTCTAAACATTCTCATCGGACATCATTAAAATTAATCGATTTTCTGATAAGTCAATTTGAAATGACTTTCCAAAATATTGTCAATAGAGTATATTTTAGCAAATTACATTGTTGCCTTATGTTGAAATGTGTTTTTTTACTGGTTTCATTCATTTTCACAATTACTTCTTATACTCAATTCGGTTGGGTTCAATATCAAACCTCTGCAGATTCTTTAAACTCGTTCGATTTTTTTGATGCAAATACAGGAATGGCCGTTGGCAATAGCGGTGTATTTCTTAAAACCATAAACGGCGGAGTTAACTGGTTTATTCCGAATTCTCGAACTTTATCAACGAATATTTTAGAAGTAAAATTGCTTAGCGCATTAACATGTTTGCTTGTCACAAGTGATAGTATCTTAAGATCAACGGATGGGGGTTATTCATTGAATCCTGTATATAGCCATTTTTATGCGAAGTATTCAAGCATGTGTTTTGTTAATAATTTGACAGGATATTTGATTTTCGCGAATAAAATATTAAAAACTACAAATGGGGGCATTAACTGGCAGGAAATTGCGTGGTCAAGTTTCTCGTTTTATGATATCGCTTTGGTCAATACCCAAACATTTTATACAAGCGGCTTTTGGGAATTTAACGTACAGGGCAATGAGTTTGTATTAGGTGACATTATCAAATCAACTAATCAAGGTACAAGTTGGAGTACAGTTTATCAGGAACCAGGAGATACAAAGTCACATCCACTCTACTTTTTTGATGATAATAATGGACTCTGGTATGATTATGCTTTTGCGAAAACTACAAACGGCGGAGCCAATTGGTTTCCTATAGATATTGGGACAAGCGAGACAATTAACAAAATTTTTTTTATAAATCACTACAAAGGCTGGTTAGCCGGAAATAACGGAAAAATAGTTTCAACTACGAATGAAGGATCAACTTGGTCGATTCAGCAGAGCGGTGTTACATCGAATATTTTAAATATTAAATTTATTGACCAATACACCGGCTGGGCTGTAACTTCAACGGGAACCATGCTCAAGACAACTAGTGGAGGTTTCCCTCGCGGCATAATAAAAATTTCCGATGAGATTGCCGAAAATTTCTCTCTTTCGCAAAATTACCCTAATCCGTTTAATCCGTATACAAAAATTACATTTATTGTTCCGAACGAAAGAATTGTTAAACTTGAATTGTATGACGTGCTGGGAAAGCGTATAAAAGTTCTTATTGACGGTAATTTTTCTCCCGGTAAATATCTGTATAACTTTTTTGAAATCGATATTCCCTCCGGAATATATTACTATAGACTTACCTCAAATAATTTTTCACAAACTAAAAAAATGGTTCTTATTAAATAACTGATCAATATAAAAAGAATATTTTTTTGTATGAGCAGACCTGTGTGGCCGCCCGCTTTTTAATTAGTCTTTGTACATTTCTGTAGGGCTCGTTCCCCGAACGAGCCGCCCCATTGTTTCAACTTTTAACGATTTCATGTTTCGTAACTCGGAGCTCTGTCCCGAGCGTCCGAGCCCGCCTTGGGCGGGCTCGGACTTACTTAGACTAAAGCCTCTCCGCTCCCTGAGAACACTACTCATTTATTTTGGATCCCGCCAATGAAATTCTAATTATTCTTTGTGCGCCCTGTGTAAACCTTTGTGTGCTATGTGGTTATTTGTTTATGAAGCGATTTTTAAAACAAAATCCATCTGCAACGCTATCCCTCCCGGAACAAAAAGCTTATAAATAGAGTAAAACAAACAGACTTTCTAACTTAATCTATAAGCTTATGAAAAATCACAGCAAAATTCCACTTCTACTGTTCATTTCCTTCTTTTTCATTATTGCAATATTGTCGGTATCCGGCATTTTTTCCAAGCCTGATCAGAAAAAAGGCATTCAATCCGTATCTACTCCAAAAAAGACGTTGGGCGACGATAAAATTCATTTTTCGACCAGCGTTGATAATACATACTACTATGATAACGACTATGTTTATCTTTATGTCGATCTTCAGGCAGGCAAAGTTGAAAACGCAAGAGAGCGTACCCCACTAAACATCGCAATTGTTATCGATAAGAGCGGTTCCATGGCTGAAAAAAACAAGCTTGATTATGTTAAAAGAGCTGTCGATTATATAATAGATGAAGTCGGACCGAATGATTATGTTTCTATAGTTACATTCGATGATAATGTCAGCGTTGTTCAGCGTTCAGAAATAATCAGCGATAAGTATGATCTGAGAGATAAAGTTTCGCATATTAAGCCGGGCGGATTTACCGATCTAAGCGATGGCATGTTCGAAGGATACTCGCAGGTCGATAGGTCCTATTCGAGAGGATATGTTAACAGGGTTTTTTTACTTACGGACGGCCTTGCAAACCGCGGTATTACCGATGTATATGACCTTGTCAACAAAGTAAGGGATAAAAACCGCAGAGACGGAATTACAATTTCCACCTTCGGCGTGGGCGCTGACTTTAACGAGAATCTTATGGCTGATATTGCCGACTATGGTAAAGGTAATTATTATTACATAAAGAACTCATCCGACATACCCGATATATTTGCATCGGAACTGCGCGGCGTTCATGATATGGTAGGGCAGGGCACAAAAATAAAGATTAAATTCCCGGATGAATACCTGATGTTAAATAAAGTATTCGGATATCCTTATGATATATCAGGAAACGAAATTTCAATTGACTTCAAAGATGTATTTTCCGAACAGACAAAATCCGTTTTAGTAAAGTTTAGGGTGAGGAAGAAGATCGACAGGAAGCTTAACTTTGAAAGCGAGCTGAGTTACCAGGACGTTAATTCAGATTTCAGAACCGTAACTTCAAACGATGAACAATTTGTTGAGCCAACTTCCAGCAAGGAAATTTACAACAGGTCAAACAATGAAACCGTTGTGCAGAATATTTCGGTATTCGAATCGAATGAAATGATGGAAAACGCGCTGAGAGAAGCCGATAACGGCAATTATGACAGGGCAAAAACTGAGATTAAAAGCGCGCAGGATTATTTAAGCGGGCAAATGAACCAGGTCGCGCCATCGCCTGAAATGAGAAGACAATCTGAAAATATGGAAAAGTATAATAAAGATCTGGAATCGGCTGATACGAAATCCGATGAGGAAAAGAAAGAGATGCAGAAATCAGGTAAGTACGATAATTATAATTCCAGAAAGAAGAACCAATAATATGTAGCTTGTTCCAGCGGGAATCTAATATTCAAAGGTCAGAAGGCAATCCTTCGACTCGGCTCAGATGACAAAATGAATATATATGTTTCGTGCTACGACTCCACGTCGCCTGCCTGTTGCAGGCAGGTGGCACGAATTTTTTCCCACTCACCCCCCAATCCCTCTCCTGGGAGGAGGGGGGAATTATTATTATAGTTTTCTCCCTAGGGAGAGGGGAAGCCCGCCTCAGGCGGGAGGGGTGAGGCAAAAATCATGCTTTCCTTACTCTGCTTATCTGTCACTTTATATAATCAACTCACTCAATAAACAGAATAGTTATTGTAAGTGTATTCGAAAGATCGCCTTTCCCTTTTTTCTACTTTTTTCTTTGCATTCTGTCATTTGTAATTAGTTATTAGTAATTGTTTTTCCCGCCAACTTCTTTGAAAACAAACTTTTCCGGAACCATTTCAATCTAAAATAGTTATTATATGTATAAATTATATTGCATCAGTACAATAACTTATGGATGTTTCCCGCAGTCCGGCTATGTTCAAAGCAATCCGCATTTTATGCAATATTTAATAAATTGATATGACTTTTTAATATTGCTATATTTACGCTTAAATTAAACAAGTAAAGTAAAATCTATGAAAATATTTATCGATACAGCCAATCTTGCCGAAATAAAAGAAGCTGCCAGCTTTGGCGTTTTAGACGGGATTACAACCAATCCCTCTTTGATGGCTAAAGAAGGAATTAAAGATACAATGAAGTTTTACGAAGAGCTCTGTAAGATTGTTGCTGGACCGGTGAGCGCAGAAGTAATTTCAACCGACTATAATGGAATTCTGAAAGAAGGAAGGGAATTTTCAAAAATAGCGCCTAACATTTATGTTAAGGTTCCTCTTATAAAAGAGGGATTAAAAGCGGTTAAGACTTTTACTGAAGAAGGTATCAAAACGAATGTCACACTCTGTTTTTCCCCTTCCCAGGCGGTTTTAGCGGCTAAATCAGGCGCTACAATTATTAGCCCTTTTATCGGCAGGCTCGATGATATTTCTCAGCGGGGCATGCAGGTTATAGAAGAAATTGTGCAGATATACGGGAATTATGGTTACGATACTGAAGTTCTTGTAGCAAGCGTAAGGCATCCAATGCATTTTGTTGAGGCATGTTTGATAGGCGCTGATATTTGTACAATACCATATAAGGTTATCGAATTACTTATCAAACACCCGTTGACGGATATTGGACTGGATAAATTTTTAAGCGATTGGAAGAAAAACAATGGTTAAACGTACAGCATTTTATGATATACACAAATCACTTGGAGCAAAAATAGTTGATTTCGCCGGATTCGAAATGCCGGTTCAGTATGAAGGAATAATTGCCGAACATATGGCGGTCAGAAATTCTGTCGGCGTGTTCGACGTATCGCACATGGGCGAGTTCTTTGTTAAAGGCAAAGACGCGCTCGCGTTTGTTCAGAAAGTCACAACAAACGACGCGTCAAAATTAGTTAAAGGCAAGGTACAATACTCGGCGGCCTGTTATGAAGACGGCGGCGTTGTTGACGACCTGCTGGTTTACAGTTACGGCGATTTTTTTATGATAGTTGTAAACGCATCTAACATCGAAAAAGATTTCGCATGGTTCGAAAAAAATAAAGGCGGGTTTGACGTTCAGCTCACAAACCGCAGCGATGATTTCTCGCTTTTAGCGGTGCAAGGGAAGAATTCTCTGCCGACTCTGCAGAAACTGACGAATACAAATCTTGCCGAAATGAAGTATTATACTTTTAAAGAAGGCAAAGTCGCGGGACTCGACGCAATTATTTCAAGGACAGGATACACGGGCGAAAAAATATGTTTTGAAATTTATGTGGCTTCAGATAAAGTATCTTCTGAGAAACTCTGGAACTCCATATTTGAAGCTGGTAAAGAATTCAATATTAAGCCGATTGGCCTTGGCGCAAGAGATACGTTAAGACTCGAAGCCGGATATTGTTTATATGGAAACGATATAGACAAGACTACTAATACAATAGAAGCAGGACTAGGCTGGATAACCAAACCTGATAAAGGCGAATTTAACGGCAAGCCGAAAATAATGTCGCAGCTGAAAAACGGCGTCACCAGAAAGCTTTCGGGATTTATTGTCGACGGACGCCCGGTGGCACGCCATGAATTTGAAATTTATAACAAAGACAATAAGAAGATTGGACATGTAACTAGCGGCGGACCCTCGCCGGTGCTGAACAAAAATATAGGGCTTGGCTATGTTGATGTTGCGGAAGCTAAGTTAGGCAATATTATTAAAATAAAGATCAGGAACGATTTTGTAAATTCTGAGATAGTAAATATTCCTTTCGTTTCTAAAAACTAAATACTGAAAAATGGAGTTATATTCTGCAAACCTGGAGAAGAAAAATTTGAAGATTAACTTGTATTTTACTCACAAGCATGTTGATTCTGCGCTTGATCTAAAAGATAAAAATGTTGTTGTGATAGACGTTCTCAGGTCCTCAACCACCATGGTTATGGGCCTGACAAACGGGGCGAAAGAAATAATTCCAACTGAAGATGTTGCCACGGCCGGCCTCATAGGAAGAAATTCCCAGGGGCAGGCTCTGCTTTGCGGCGAACGCAACGGAAGGATCATAGAAGGCTTTAATCTGGGGAATTCTATTAAAGAATATATTCCTGAGATAGTGAGCGGCAAAACGCTCATTTTCAGCAGCACAAACGGCGCGCCGGCGCTTATGAAATCAAAATTCGCAAGGAACTGCGTTGTGCTGGGCTTTGCAAATATGTCTCGAGTTGAAGAATTTGTTACGCAGCTGAATGAGGATTTTATCATT
>Ga0265342_10002946_pt1 | contig 14321 bp, 14 predicted proteins | sample 4CB327metaG_FD_203125 | JGI IMG/M metagenome (GOLD analysis project Ga0265342, IMG submission 203125) | Rhizosphere microbial communities from Carex aquatilis grown in University of Washington, Seatle, WA, United States - 4-CB3-27 metaG | ecosystem: Host-associated > Plants > Roots >...
TCGCCTTCCCAGCGATCGCGATCACTTTAGATAGCCAACCACGTGACAGTAGGTTGGGAAACTCCCAGGTCTGACTCACGCCTGCGTTCGACAAGTCGTCCTGGGTCGGACCCACTGAAGGGCTAGAACTTCGTGCAGTCGATGACGAAGCGGTACTTCACATCGCCTTTCACCGTGCGCGCAAAGGCCTCGTTGATTTTGTCCGGCGTGGTGAGCTCGATGTCGCTGGTGATGCCGTGCTTTCCGCAATGATCCAACATTTCCTGGGTCTCGGGGATTCCGCCCACCAGCGAGCCCATCACCTTGCGCCGTCCGAAGATGAGCGGGAATGGGCTTAGATCGAGCGTCTCGGGAGACGCACCGACGAGGATGAGCGTGCCTTCGCGTTTCAGGCAGCCGAGCGGTCCGTTGATATCGTGCTTGGCCGAGATGGTATCGACGATGGCGTCGAAGCGGTTCGCCAGCGGCGCCAAGGCGTTGTCAGCGCTGGTGAGCACGAAGTCGTGCGCGCCGAGTTTCTGCGCGTCGGCTTTCTTCCCCGGCGAGCGGCTGAGCATCGTGACTTCGGCGCCGAACGAGGCGGCAAGCTTGACCGCCATGTGGCCCAGGCCTCCGAGTCCCATCACGGCGACGCGCGAGCCTTTCTTGATGCCAACGTGCCGAAGCGGCGAGTACGTGGTGATGCCGGCGCAAAGCAATGGGGCGGCGCCCGCGGGATCCAGGTTTGCTGGGACATTCAAGACGAAGTGTTCGGTAACGACGATCTGGTTGGAATAGCCACCCAAGGTCTGCGTTTTTCCGCCCGCGTCTGCGTCCGGGCTTCCGTAGGTCATCGTCATGCCGGTCTCGCAGTAGTTTTCGTGCCCTTCCTTGCAACTTGGGCAGGTCCCACACGAGTTGACGAAACAGCCAACGGCCACGCGCTCTCCAACCTTCACCTTCTTGACGTCGTCGCCAACCTTGACCACGCGGCCGATGATCTCGTGGCCGGGAAGGCAGGGGAAAGTCGTCATCCCCCATTCGTTGCGGGCGAAGTGAATGTCCGAATGGCAAATACCGCAGAACTCGATGGCGATTTGAACATCCCGCCGTCCCGGCGCGCGGCGTTCGAATTGAAACGGGGCAAGTGGCGCTTCCGCCGATAGGGCTGCATATCCTTGGGTGAGCATGAGGCCTCCATTCATTGCGTGCCGGGAAGTCTGTCGGACCTTGCCCACCGGCGCCACCCCGAAAGGTCCACGCGCATGAATCCGCAGCGCCACCCTGGAACGCTGTACTCTTGCGCGGCCACAACATGAAGCTCCACCGGAAAAGCGTCCTTGCCTCGGGACTGGCTGGCATGAAGCAAAATGCCCTGCCTGGGCTCGTGCTGTGGATTCTCGCCCTCCTGCTTGTCTGCGCAGACTGGCTCTCGCCCTCTGCCCATGCCGCCTTCGAGAGCATCGGTGCGTGGAAGAGCCGCTACGGACTTGCCTTCTCGGCGACAACCACGGCGTTCTTTGGCGGTGCTGTGCCGTTCCTCTTTCTCCTGGTTACGGGAAGGCTTCGTCGCAATCGCTTGGCGGCCGAGCTCGCTTTCTACACGCTCTTTTGGGCCTACAAGGGCGTCGAGGTCGATCTGTTCTATCGCCTGCAATCGCATCTGTTTGGGAATCATGCGGCCCCAGGGACTATTGCGCGAAAAGTGCTGGTGGATCAGTTCGTCTACAACCCCATCTGGGCTGCCCCGCTGTCGGCACTGGCCTTCCTGTGGAAGGAGAGCTCCTTTTCTTGGAGCGCGACGAAGACGAGGTTGGGTTTCGATTTCATGACCTTCTCCGTGCCGGTAACGCTCATGTCCACTTGGGCGGTTTGGATTCCGGCCGTGACCATCATCTACTGCCTACCAGCGCCGCTGCAGATTCCGCTATTCAATCTCGTGCTTTGTTTCTGGGTGCTAGTTCTGAGCTTCATCAGCAAGAGACCAGCCCACGACGAGCTCCGGGTCGGCTGTTAGTACAGAAGGACCATTGCACAGCAGAACGGCACGACCTGGCCGGCGAGGCAAGGCCATCGATCGTTGGACACAGCAGCGAGCCAAGCCTGCAGCGCCGACCCCGTGAGCGCGGGCCTGCCATCGGGCATCGTGAGCAATTCGACGACGTGACCGCCACCATCGACGACCGCCGCATAGTTTGGGGCAACGCACGGATTGCTCACATCGGTATATGCGCAGTTACTGACTGTGGCCTCCCCGATTGAGGGTGCGATCGCTGCTTCGGCTACCGTCAGGTTGCAAAGAGCATCGGACAGCGGCGAAGTATCCGCTTGCGACAGATCGGGCGAGACGACCAAGTCAGGCGATGTGCCTGCCGGGCGATCTGATCCACCCAGCGTGTCGGCGAGATCTCCCGGAATCGCCGCATCGCTGATTGCCGACGATGCCGCGTCCGCGTCGGGCGGCGACCTGCGACCGAGAGGGGTCGCGCCACATCCCGCGGTCACGGCCATGAATATTGTGCCAGCCATCCAGCGCGGAATCAGCCGTCGCGACGGCCGCGCCGATTCGGACATTGTCGCCGGCCAGGAGACCTCGTCAAGCAAGCCAACAAGTTCGCGGTCGAACGGCGCCATCACCTGGCCTGTCTTCTGGGCAAGCGACTCGATGGCCTGGACGAATTCCGCGCGCGACAGCGGGGACTCGACGATGTCCAAGGCCTGCACCAGAATTCGTCGCCGTTCGCGCTGCGCCCGCTCCAGGCACGCCTGGGCGCGCAAGGTGCGCTCGCGCGAACCACCGGACAGGCCAAGCCAGTGCGCGGCCCGCAACGCAAAACCAGCCTCGACTGGGTCGGGCGCGCGCATAAGCCACGCCAAGCCACCCACGCGCAAGCGCAGGAGCGCGTGCAAGAAACGCTCGGAGGCGGGATCGGGCGGACGCCACGTCAGGCCGGCCCCCTTGCCAACCAATTCACCGCGCGCCGCCAGGTCTTGCTCAAGCTGCGTTCCAGGCCACACGGTCACCGGAATTGCGTCCCACGCGAAACGGTCGATTCGATCCAACGCGGCGATCTCGGCGCGCGTGTCGGCCAGATTGCCGCCCGGCCGCAACGCCAACACGTTGATGACCGGCGCAATTCCGCGCGACCACAATCGGTCGAGAGCGGCCAAGTTCGCGTCCGCCGCTCCCGGACGCCCCAGCGTAGCCAGCCCGCGCGGGGTGAGCGACTCGAATCCGACCAGCACGGAAAGAAACCCCATGCGGGCCAGCACGCCGGCGACGTCGTCGGAAATCGCTCGTGGCTCCATCATCAAACGCCACGCCATCTTGCCCACGCGTCGCCGTGCAAGCGCCCGTTCGAAATCGGTCAGCCAGGCAAGCGCCAGCTTCGGCTCCGGTCCAAGTAGATTGTCGTCGACAAAGTGGCCGATACGCACGCCACGGTCGTGGTACAGCTCGGCCACCTCGTCGGCCACGTCGTCAACCGGCCGTCGGATGTTTCCGCGCTGGTGCACATGGGTCAGGCCAAGTTTGCTGTGTTCGGCCGCGAGATCGCGCTGCAACGCCGAAACGCCGCAGTAGGAACACTGGCCCGCGCAGCCGCGCGACGCCGCGATTTCCGCTCGTGGGATACCAATGATGGTCGGCATTGCATCGGGCCGAAGTGGGCGCAGTTGTGTCGACGTGAAGGCTTGCGGGTTGCCCGTGTCCTCGCTGGTCCGCGTGGTCAGGCCGGGCACTTGGTCGAGGCTACGGCCCGCCACAAGAGCGCGCGCCAACTCCACAACCGCCACTTCGCCAGCGTGACGGACGACGCTATCGAGTCCAGCGTGGTCAGCCAAGAGTTCTGCACGCTGGAGCGTGGCGAGCGCCCCGCCGACGGTGACGTGGCCGCGAAAACCCTCCATACGCAGCAGCTGCACGAAGGCCAACATGAGCGGCGCGACCAGGGGATCCGAAACTGAAACACCGACCAGAAACGGCCGCTCGGCAAGAGTTCGTGCCACGGCGTCCGCCAGCGCCACTGGCGTCAGCAGCGGCAGGACGCGCGGCCGGAAGCCGGCTCCGACCAGAGCGGCGGCAACCAAGCGAATACCAAGATGCTCCGTTCCCGGCGGCTCGTGCGCAATAAGTGTCACTCTTCTTCCGGCGCTGTCTTGAGCCTTGGTCATTGTCGTGTCCTCGCTCAACGGAGGACTCTAACAGAATCGCAAAGAGAGCGGATTGGATTGAACGTGTATCCACAAGGCGCGCCGACGAGCACATTCAAATATGTCAACCAAGGCATCGTTTTCGACAAGTTGACCGACGTCTACCATTCGGGAACGCGCCACGAGGAAAAGCAGCCCTGCCACTTGAAGGTCGACACCAGCTACTGCGAACGCTGCGCCGAGGAATACGGCAACCCCTGCGAAAAATTCTGCCCGGCCAACGTCTACGCGGTCGAGCGCGACGAAAGCACGGGCAAGTTCCAGAAGCTGCGCATCGACTTTTCGAACTGCGTGCACTGCAAGACCTGCGACATCAAAGATCCCTACGGCGCAATCAATTGGGTTCCCCCCGAAGGCGGCGGCGGACCGCTATGCAAGAATCTGTAGGGATAATTGGGCCTGGGTCGGCCGTGCAGGTGGATGTAGTAAGAGGGGCACTTGAAACGACTATGGTCATGGCGCAGAGGCGGAGGAGAGCACAGAGGCCGGAGAGGCTAGGAAGGGTTCGGATCGGGATCCGGACAATTCCTTCCCGTCCGATCTCTGTGTCCTCTGCGTTTCAGTGGTTTGATCCCGTCCTAGCCGACGGTCAGTCCATGTACTGGTTCCATCTCATCATCTGCAGGAGCCTGGTCGACACCGTCGCGTGCACGTTGGGGTAGTGCTTGGCCATGAACCGAGCAACCGCCTCGGCGTCGCCTGACAACGGGACTGGAGTGACTCCAATCTTCTCCGGTGGGTCGTCCGACTCCGGATCCTTGGAAGCGTCGATCCTGATTGCCCCGACATACGTGACCTGCCCAGCGACTGCGCTGAACACGGGGAGATGCGCTTCGCCCTTGGGAAAGTAGGTGGGACCCTCCAGCGCCCGAGCGATCGCGCTAGCCTCGATCGGCATGAAAACTCCTGAGGAAAGCTGAGACCACAGCGCCGTTGCATAGGTGAAAGCAGGCTCCTGGGCACGGCTGGAGTAGCGTTCGGGGCGGATTTCTACGATCGCGTACCCTTCGTCTTCCCCTGTCGGAGTGACCTCGGCTGCCACGAATCCATCCTCTGACCAGAGCGGCCGACGATTTAGTACCCCTTTTGCCTTCCAGCCGTAGCGGTCGAATTTTCCTCTCACAAGAACCACCCAGGCCCTCGTCGTGACCCGCAACACGATGATTGCCGTCTTTCCGCCCTCATCGAAGGAAGATTCACGTGATAGTTCCTGGATATGGCCGCCGCACCCGCTCGCGAGCACCAGGCAGAGGATAGCCATCAGTCGCAGGAAGGTTTGCATGCGAATGGAATACACTAGCCCGAGATCGCTGCCGGCATAGGGATAATTGGGCCTGGTTCGGCCGTGTAGGTGGATGTAGTCAAGATTTCTTCGGACATCCATCTTGGTAAAGTAGAAGGGGCACTTGAAACGACTATGCTCGGCCGGCGAGATGTCCCGTACAATTGGCTGGAACGAACGCACGGGAGTCCCTGAATGGCACGACAAAGCGCGGCTAGGCGAAAACAGGAAGGCGGCGACTGGGAGCACCTGATCTCAGGCGACCCGAAGATTCTGGGTGGCAAGCCAGTCATCAGGGGCACGCGCGTGCCTGCCTCGCTGGTCGTGGGCTGCGTCGGCGGCGGCATGACCGTCGAAGAGGTGATGTACGAGTATCGTCTGACCCGCGCACAGGTGCTCGCGACTCTGAGCTACGCCGCCGAAGTCATCGACGAGGAGAGGATTGTTCCGCTTCTTCCTTGACGAGAATGTCCCTCGCCGAATAGCCGAGCGGCTCAAAGCAGAGGGGCACGACGTCGTGGAAGTCGCGGCAGGCCCTCTGCGGGGCAAGCCGGATGACTATCTTTGGCGGCGGGCAGCGACCGAGGGCAGAATCTTCGTGACCCGCGACATCGGGGCAACGGCATTGCCAATCCGGCCTGCGCCGGTGTCGATTATCCTGCTGCGTGGACCAGAAACGCTGACGGCGGTTCAGCTTGATGCCATGTTTGGCGCCTTCTGGGAACAGGTGGAACGCAACGGATTGGTAGGGCACTTGGTCTCGGTCCGACCCGGCGGCTACCGGTTGCACCGCATCCGTACCTGAAAAGCCGAGGCTCGCTGAAAGTCAGGACGGACGCTACCCGCTCAACAAGATCGTTCTCGAAGAAGACCACAAGGACACGAGGAAACTGCTTGATGTCTATCCACAAGTCACGCCGGCGAGCACATTCAAATATGACAACCAGGGCATCGCCTTCGACAAGCTGACCGACGTCTACCATTCGGGAACGCGCCACGAGAAAAAGCAGCCCTGCCACTTGAAGGTCGACACCACCTACTACGAACGCTGCGCCGAGGAATACGGCAACCCCTGCGAGAAATTCTGCCCGGCCAATGTTTACGTCGTCGAGCGCGAGGAGACCACCGGCAAGTTCCAGAAGTTGCGCATCGACTTTTCGAACCGCGTGCACTGGTCGCCATCCAGCCGCCTGCCACCCTGCGCGCCAGGGCGCGATCAGGAGGGCCAGGTAGCGGGAGACTGGGTGAACTGACCGGGCGACCTCTGCGGGACGCGACGGGGTACACTGCGCTCCGTGTTCGCGACACACCCTCAAAGCTCTCCGCGACCTCTGCATTTTGGCGGCGGCCAACCCGCGTGGAACTCTGCCCCGGCTCAAAGGGTTCTCGGACGTCGCAAAAACCCATTCGAGAGGACTAGGCTCTAGTCATTGGGCAGACGCTCCAGGGCCAGTTCCAGGACCTCCTCGATCCGACTTACCGTACGAATCTCTACACCGGGGGCGGTCAGTATGTCGTCGGGGACGTTAAGAAGATCGCCAGCGTTCTGCCTAGGAATAATCACGAGCTTGCGCTGGTGCTCCACGGCTGCTTTGAGTTTGTGGACGATGCCACCGACCTGACCGATGAAACCGTGAAGAGTTACTTCCCCAGTCATGGCCAAAGCTGGCCGGACTGGGATTCCTAACGCCGCCGAAACCATCGCCGTGACGAACGCGACACCGGCTGAAGGTCCTTCTTTAGGATCGGCAATGTTCACTAGGTGAACGGCCACCGTGGAATCCTCCAGGCGTGCGGGCACGCCTTTCCACTTACCTCCGAGCTGCTGGAGCACTTGGAAAGCTGTCTTGACTGAATCACTTAGGACCGGCCCTCTCAGGCCTGTGATACTGAAGGGTGGGCCGCCCCGCCCCCGCAATAGCGAAACCTCGGTGAAGAAAACATCGCCACCAGTAATCACACCACCCGTCTGCAATACGACCAAGCCTGTCACCTGTCCAACTACCGGCTCACGATTTGCGCGCACGTCACGTTCTTGAACTTTTCTCGACTCCACCAGGTCGCGTGCCTCATGTGGTTCCATACCCGGAAATGCGATGACTTTTCGCTTGAACTCTCCTGGAGCAATCTGGGTCAGCTGGTTGTGGACGCGTTGTCGCAGCTCGATCCCAAACCGCATGCATCGCCTTACGTCTTCTTCCGAATGGCTTCCGTCTGGAAAAAGCAGCTTCAACATTCCAGAGGCGATTCGGCGGGCGCCTCTTGCGTCGCGAATTGTTGCACTGGCACCAGGATCTACAGCATCGAGTGCCCGGCTAACATCATCGTCTCGGAGCGACTTCAGTACCTCCCCGAAATAGTCGGTCACAAATCCAACGCCTTGGGCAAGAGAGGCTTCACTCACTTTCGGTATCTCCCAGCCTGGCAAGTACCCATGAATTCGATCCAAGAATGCGGCATCGACTAACGGCGCTGGCAACTCCTGGAACAAATGGGTGTATTGTTCGCTGGGTTGATCGCCGGAAACCTCGAGATTCCCGGTCAGGACCAAACTGGCGTCGGACGCGACGACCTTCCTGCCCCGACTGAACTGCCCGCTCTCCATGTAATCCTTGAGGGTAGCAACAGTTTCCCGGTCTGGAAAAGTGGTTGCGGCAATCTCATCGAATACAACCACCTTGCGCGTGCCTATGATGCCGAGTCGCTGGGAGACTTTGTGAATGAAAAGGGTTGCCGGCGAAGGTCGACCTCCCGAGATGGTGAAGACCGTCGGAGAGAGATTTCTGAGTAGAAAGGTCTTGCCCGTACCCCTTGGCCCAAGCTCGATCAGATTCAAATTTCGTTCGACCAGTGGGATCATCCGGGCAAGAAGCAACCATCTCTGGCGCTCGCTCTGGATTTCGTCAGGCTCGTACCCCGCGCTTCGAAGAAGCAGGCGGATCCATTCATCAAGAGCAAAGCGGCTGCGCCCTTTCTTGAACCCGTCGACGTCGGGACGATCAAGCTGAAATGGAACGAAGGCTTTAACAGCAATCTTCAGTTTTGGGGGTGCTGAGGAGTCGTATCGGAGGGTCACGGTTCCCCATAATCCGCCGCTTAGGACGCCCTCAAAGCGATCTACGAGATCGGCATGGATATGAATCGATTCGGAGTCCAGGCAGTTCAAGCGCGCACGGTGACAATTCTCGACGAGATCTACCTCGGCTTCCAGCTGATCAATTACGACGTATTCACCGTCCCGCATGAGGCGGTTCTTGATTATTTCTTTCTGCTCAGCCTCCGGAATGCGACCGCGAATCTTCTCCTTCAAGGACTGCAGGTCTTCTTGCTCGTGCCCTGGGCGAACATATTTTGCGAAGAGGTACTCGGTAACAAAACGAGGAAGGCGGGCAAATGCCTCCTCTCCTGAAAGGCTTTTGTCAACAACACGCGTCCCATAGGCAGCGCGCGCAAGTGCGGCATCGGACTCGATCGTCCCAGGGTAGCCCATGACTACGTCCCCTTTCCAAAGACGGAGTCGAGGCCTTCGTTCTGTCGTACCCCGCCAGCCTCGACCTGGCCTTGTCCACTTGGTTCGATTTTCGTGGATTGAACGGGAGTGACCGTCTGTTGGCTATTTGCAGGCGGGTGCGGTGACTCGATGCGCGCTTGTACCCCCAGTTCGACTGCATGCGCCTCCCGCGCCTCATCGAGCGCTGGACAGGCCGGCGCGAGTAGGAGGAGCCAATCGAGCAACTGCTGCCGTCTGCGTTCCGAAAGTCCAGCGCGAAGGTAGGCCAAAGTGTGCCCCAATTCGAAGTTGCCACCGGCATACTGATGGGAAAATGCCTTCAACCGGATTCGATCCGCGGCGCTAAGTTCGATGCCTTCCGAAGCCATCTCGAGGGCCTGCGCTCGCCCTTCCTGGTTCAGAATCCTGATCGATGTGGCGACAGTAACCAGAAACTTCAGTTGCTCGTTCGCCATCTCGAATCCGGAAGGTCGTTGCGCAGATAGTGCCGATGATGGTGCTGACGGTGGCCGAAGCCTCATCGTTCCGGGTGGAGGATCTGAGCGCGTTGCGATTTCTGGTGCAATTGCCGAATCGTGCATCCTCCTCGGTGAGGCCATGCGGCGAATGACGACAACGCGGGCGTCGATTCCAGGCGCCGCCGTCATTATCGACAGATCGGGATCTGTAGACATTCCAGCGCTCTCAAGGACGTGGCCAACGTGTCGAACAGCGCTCAAGCGAAGGCGATGTTCGGCGTGGTGTCTGCCAAGGTCGTTCACCAGCCTGCGAATGTACGTGGTGGTGCGACCTCGGTCGGCAAGTTTCGAATCAAGATCGGCGAGAAAGCTTCTTTCCCCGTCGTCGTCGAACGGCTGGGCAGCCTCTTCCTCGATCTGGGGGCCATCCTCACTTTCGGGTTCATGCGCGCAATCTTCCAAATCTGTCTCGTCATCGATCGAAACACGCAACCGAGATCCACTCCCAACCGGGCTCAGGCTTCGACTTGTTGGGCCCCAGCCATCCTCGTAGATAGCCAGCACAGCCTTCGCGAGGTCATCCTTCGACGCGTATGACACACCCACCAAGCCCCCATAGTGTCCGTCAACTTCAAATTCCCAGACATCGAGAATCTGCTGCATTTCTCTCCGGGAAAGACGGTCTACGAGTTCTTTCGTGTCACCCCTGAAGGAATGCGCGAGGCGGGCGCGCATTTCATCGAGTTCTCTGGCGGTTTGCAATCCACGCTCTTCACACAGCCGTCTCAGGGTTTGCTTGCCGAGATTATCTAGAATGGTGCGAGCTGGACCGGGCATCCGAACCTCCTGATTTCAGGGCGCTCAACCATGGTAACACAGGCCCGGGAACTCTGAGCAGTCGCAGGCTCGGAGTCGCAGGCTCGGAGCAGCAGCAAGCTCGGTGTGGGCAGGCGGCCAGGAGCGACTCTGAGGGCGTGTTCAAAAGTAAACCCTCGCCCGGCCCCCTCCGGACTAACCTTCCGCCACCATCGCCTCCAGTTCGGACCAGCGGGCGTAGAGGGCGTCGACTTCGGCTTGGGCACTTTCGATCTGCGCGATCAGTTCCACGAGGCGGCTGGCATTGCTGGCCAGTTCGGGACTGGCTTGTTCGGATTCGAGGGCCGCCAGGCGTGCCTCGGCTTCGGCGATGCGGGCTTCGATGGTGTCGAAGTCGCGCTGGTCTTTGTAGCTGAGTTTGCGCCGGGGCGCGCTGGCTTGCGTGCGCGCGGTCGCCGGTTTCTCGCGTTCGGCCGCGGCGACGATCTCTTCGCGCTCGGCCTCGTACCAGGCCTCCCACTGGGCCAGCCCGACGAGATGGGTGACCTCGGCGCCAGGAAGATCGGAGAAGGCGAGCAGCGAGGTGGTGGTGCGGTCGAGGAAATAGCGATCGTGGCTGACCAGCAGCACGGCCCCGTCGAAATTGATCAGCGTCTCCTCAAGAACGTCCAGCGTGGCCAGATCCAGATCGTTGGTCGGTTCGTCGAGCACCAGGACATTCGCAGGGCGCAACATCAGGCGCGCGAGCGCAAGGCGGCTTTGCTCGCCGCCGGACAGCTGGCCAACGCGCAACTTGCCCTGTTCTGCGCGAAAGAGAAAGCGCGATAGGTAGCCGTTGACGTGTACCCAGGTGCCTCGAAAATCCACCTGGTCGCCACCGGGACACAACGTATCGATGACCGTCACGTTGGGATCCAGGCTCTCGCGCTGCTGCTCGAAATACGCCACTTGGAAGTTGTCCGCGCGAATCACCTCGCCTGTATCTGGCGCCTCTTGTCCAACCAGCACGCGCAGCAAGGTGGATTTCCCGCAGCCATTCTTTCCAATCAGACCCAGCCGGCTGCCCGGCCCAAGGAAAAGATCGATGCCTTGGAAGATGATCTTGCCCGCGTAGGTCTTGCCAATGCCCTTGGCCTCGATGAGCCGCTTCGGTTTGCGTCCCGCGCTGCCGAAATCCAGCGCGGCGGTGCCAGAGACGTTGCGCGCGGCGAGTTCTTCCACGGCCCCGACCAAGGCCTCGGCCCGCTGGATGCGCGCTTGCTGCTTGGTCGAGCGCGCCTTGGCGCCACGGCGCAGCCATTCCGTTTCACGGCGCAAGGTATTGCGCAACGTAGTCTCCTGGCGCTCTTGCGCGGCCAGCAGCTCTTCCTTGCGCTCAAGGAATGTGGCGTAGTCGCCGTCCACCGACAAAAGCCCGCCCTCGTTCCTTGGATCGAGCTCCAGGATGCGATTCGAGACACGCTGGAGAAAGAGCCGATCGTGGGTGACGGTGATGGTCGCGAACGGCGCCTGGGCCAAGAACTTTTCCAGCCACAGGATGCTTTCCACGTCGAGATGGTTGGTGGGCTCGTCGAGCAGGAGCAGCTCGGGCTCGCGCGAAAGCTCGCGCGCCAGGGCCACGCGCTTGCGCCAGCCGCCGGACAACCGCTCGACGGGCGCATCCGCGCCGGCCTGCGAACCAGACAACTCCAGACGGGCGATCAGTTCATCGGCGCGGGCTTCCGCCTGCCAACGATGGTCGGCGTCGACGAACTCCGCAGGCTCCAGCACCGCCTCGCGCACGGTTTGCCCAGGACGAAACACGGGCACCTGAGCCACGTGCCCCACGCGCAGTCCGCGGCGCAACGCCAATTCGCCGCTGTCGGGCGAGTCCACCCCGGCCAGGATGCGCAGCAAGGTGCTCTTGCCCGCGCCGTTGGGACCGATGAGCCCGATGCGCTCGCCCTCGGCCAAGGTGAAGCCCACGCCCTGGAACAACGGACGCGCCGAGAAGGATTTGGTGAGATTGCGAGCGGTGGCCAGAATCGCCATGCGGCCGGGAGTATAGGGGTGAATTCGACAAACGCCGCTCAGCGAGTGCGGTTGCGGGTCCCCGGGGCTATGGTTCGTGGGGAAATGATCGTCCCCCAGCCCCTCCTACGAGGCCGATTGGTCGCTCGATACAAGCGGTTCTTGATGGACATCCGCATGCGCGGCGGACGCGTGGTCACGGTCCATTGTCCGAACTCGGGTAGCATGGAGGGGTGTCTCGATGAAAACGCCGAGGTGCTGGCTTCGCCCAAGACCGGACAGGGCCGCCTGTCGCACGTCGCAGAGTGGATTCGCGGCCCCGACGGATGGATCGGCATCAACACCCAGCGCAGCAACGCCATCGTGGGCGAGGCGCTGAAAAAGAAGCGAATTCCGGAACTGGCCGACTACAACGATGTGCGCGCCGAGGTGGCCTACGGCAAACACAGCCGCGTGGATTTTCTGCTGACCTCGCCTGACCTGCCCGACTGCTACGTCGAGGTCAAGAACACGACTTGGCCGGGGCCCGACGGCGCCCTCGCCTTTCCGGATTCGGTCACCCTGCGCGGCCGCAAGCACCTGCGCGAGCTGGCCCGGCGAGTGGCCGCGGGCGACCGAGCGATCTTGCTCTTTCTTGCCAATCGCCCGTTCGGCAATCGCGTACGCGCCTGTCACGAGCGCGATCCCGCCTACGCTCGCGCCCTGGCCTGGGCCAAGCGGCAAGGCGTCGAGATCCTTTGCTACCGCACGGCCATCGATCCCCCGCGCGTGACACTCGCCGAGCGCGTGCCGTTCTACCCGTTCACGAAGCGCATGGCGCCTTCGGGGTAGCGCGGGCCCGAGGCAGCGCCCTTGGGTGCCACTTCGTCGATGCGAGCGAGCTCGTCCGCGGACAGCGCGATGTCGAGGGCCGCAAGATTCTCTTCCAAGTGCTGCCGTCGGGTGGTGCCAGGAATGGGAACGATGTCCTCGCCCTGGGCCAGCACCCAAGCCAAGGCGAGCTGCGCTGGTTGCACACCCTTGTCGCGCGCGATCTCGGACACCTTGTCCACCAGGGCGAGGTTCTTCTCGAAATTCTCGTCCTGAAAACGCGGCGAAAACCGCCGGTAGTCCTTCTCCGGCAGATCTTCAAATTTGGCAAACCGACCCGTGAGAAATCCCCTGCCGAGAGGACTGTAGGCCACGAAGGTGATGCCGAGTTCGCGCACGGTCGCCAGCAATTCGTCCTCGGGATCGCGGCTCCACAGCGAGTATTCCGTTTGCAGAGCCGAGATGGGGTGGACGGCGTGCGCGCGCCTGATAGTCGCTGGCGCTGCCTCGGATAGTCCCAGAAAGCGCACCTTGCCAGCCTCGACCAGTCTGCTCATCGCACCCACCGTGTCTTCGATGGGAACCGCGCGATCGACGCGATGCTGGTAGTAGAGATCGATGTGGTCCACGCCCAGCCGCTTCAAGCTGGCGTCGCAGCAGGCGCGCACATAGTCGGGGCGGCCGTTCACGCCTTGGAAGCTGCCGTCGCTGCCGCGCATGTTGCCGAACTTGGTGGCCAGGACAACTTCGTCGCGCCGGCCCTTGATTCCGCGACCGACTAGCTCTTCGTTCTTGAAGGGACCGTACATATCCGCGGTATCGAGAAAGTTTAGGCCGCGATCGAGCGCGAGCTTCAGCGTCGCCAGGGATTCCTCCTCGGAGGCGCCGGCGTAGAATTCGCTCATGCCCATGCAGCCAAGGCCAAGGGCAGATGTGGAAAGGGTGGAGTGTCCGAGTTTTCGCTGCTTCATGAAAATCTCCTCATGACCTTCACGGCCCATTGGATGCCAGAAATTCGGTTACTTCTTCGATGGCGCCGCGGCGTAGATCTTGCCGAGATCGGTCAAGGTGTCGTCGGTGTTGTAGACTTCGCAATTCGGGGACCATTGGTACCAGGCATAGCGCGCCAGCCGTGGGTGCTTGGCAAACACCGCGAGCGCTCCGTTGAAAAAGGCTATCACGCCCGCCGCCGTCGGGGCGCTCTGGTTGAGGCAGCCCCACTCGGTCAGCCAAATGGGCCGAT
>Ga0265342_10002947_pt1 | contig 14321 bp, 9 predicted proteins | sample 4CB327metaG_FD_203125 | JGI IMG/M metagenome (GOLD analysis project Ga0265342, IMG submission 203125) | Rhizosphere microbial communities from Carex aquatilis grown in University of Washington, Seatle, WA, United States - 4-CB3-27 metaG | ecosystem: Host-associated > Plants > Roots > Rhizosphere...
CAAATAATCCAAGCTTGGGGCTGCCCGCCTTTTTACCTTGCTGATCGCAGTCACAAATTATGCAATATTTTGTTTGACAAATGACAGCGTTGGTGGTATACATAAAGAAGCTTGGATTAGTGCTTTGAGGAGAAAAGGAGAGCACCCTATCGTGAGAATAAAAACTAAGCTGATCCAAGTAATCCTAATCACCGGCCTATTGATCGCGCAGTTTATCCCTTTCGCCCATGCTTGGGATAACAATTACAGCCAAGACAACACCTACGACAGTTATTCCCAATCTTGGGATAACTACAAACAGCAGAACAATATCAACACTCAACAGGCCGCGCAGCAATCATGGATTGATAATGCCTATAATTGGGTAAGCAATGTAGCCAAGAATATCAGCGATGCCATATGCAATTTTGCGAGCAATGTTGTTGTACCGGCATACGACGCGGTTAAAAATTTCGTGTCAAATGTTTGTACCACAATTGGTAATTACTTTAACCCGCCTGAAACAAAAACTTCCACCATAAAAACCGAAGAACAACAACAAGAAGAAAAGTTTGTGCCTTACGAGGATCGGTTATCGGGTGCGGACAAAAATGGCTGGAAGAATTTTCAGGATGAGAAGCTACAGCAAGACCCTGACGCACAACGGCAAAAAAATGACTCAAGCTACGCGCCAGCAAATCAACTTTCTTATGATGATAAACAACGATTGTGGTTCAACCAGTTTATAGGTTTAAGCGATAGCGACAAAACTAAATACGATGCGCCTACCGTTAGCCAAAAACAATTAGCTGACTGGCAGGCAAACTCACTACCACAGAACGCCGACAAGGCCGGATTTTTTGATGTGGTTTCTCCGACCGTAGCCGATCCACGAGACACAGCCATGGATAAACTCAATCAAGATTTTGCACAATATAAGGATCTGAGCCTCTCGCCGCAGAAGTATATCGACGGATCACTGGATGCCGCGCGGCGAGTATCATTGGCAGCCGCTTCGACCATCGCCGGTGAGGGCGCGGGGCAAGTAGCCAAAGTGGCTGGCGCTAACCAGCTTGGTCAATTTGCAGCCAACGAAATAACGTCGGATGTAACTAATAAGGTAATTAGTCCCGAGGCTATTAAGATCAACGCGACTGACAAAGCTATGTTTCAAGATATTGGTAAACAACTCCTACAGATCAATCCAGAAAATATTACCGGCATATCTTATCAGCAGAACATCATCGGGCCACAAGAAGCAGCGAACATGAACAGACAGTTGGGTTTAAGCCCTTACGAGGCAGGGGTAGCCGTGGGCGCTGTAGCAGGCGCAGTAGCGGCTAACCCAATGGTTGGTTTAAAGACAGCATCTACAGTGGCATCAGTTATAGGGATCGTTTCTAATCCACAGCCGTATGCGGCGGGGCAAGTACAATACAAAGCTATAATCCAATATACTGACCCAAATAATGCCGTTCCAAATTGGCAAATAGAGTTAAATTACAGGGTGGGTAGTTATAGCGTACCTAATCAACCGCCAGCCACAGGGATTATTGCGGTAGAATATACGAAGTCGTTTATTGATTCGGCAGACCCGTATTATTATTCAGTTTATAAAAAGGAGGATGACCATGTATCGAACTAAGTTTTTACCGGTGCTATTTTTACTTTGTGCCGTAAATTTTTGTCGCGCTGATGATCTTGCGAGCAAGCACAAAGTTATTTGGAATAAAGATGGTACGCTTAATAAAATTATTGCTACTCATGGAAAAAGTGTAAATGAAACAATGTTTTTGAAGGCGAAGGTGGTAAACGTCAATGGGGATTCAATTAATAAGCAAGAGAGCGTACAGAACGATTTAGACAAAAAGCTTTGCCACATTGGTTATGTTTACTCAAAACCGTTTAAATTGATAAGAGGTGAAAGTTTTACTGATGGCAAGCTTGATATGATTGTCCATTACAAAAATAATAAGGCTTTCAAATCGGATATCTACAGCAAGATTAAAAATAAGTTTGTCGAATGGATTTATTTTGACGAGAATGAAAACGTCATCAAGGTAGAGCATGAAAAAACTCCTTAGCTATTTAGCACAACAATTTATAAAAATCGCCTTGACAATGCCACACGGATATGTTATAGAAGTGATGTAGCAAAAAGAGGTAATTATTTTGAAAACCCTTAAAATCTGCCTTTTCCTTGTTTCCGCGAGTCTCTTGATAAGTCTGTCATCTTTTGCCCAAAATAATACTGCTGCCAAGATTGGTTCTTTGCCGCCACCGGTTACGATTGAATATTCGCTTGCCGGTACGCCTCAAACGGGAACGCCGTTGGCGATCACGATTAAAGTTAATTCTCCAGAAAATATACCCTTGCGTATCAAATGCCTTTTGCCCCGTGGGGTTATGCCGGTGCGCGAACCCGGCGTTAAAATCATCCCTTATCGCGAAAGGCATATGCCGGATATGAAACGTAGAAAAGGATACGCCTTTGCTGTCGATCTATGGATGGGTTCCCTTAAAGCCGGTGAACCTAAAACCTTTACTTTTCATGTAACTATCCCCCAAAAGGGCAGCTATAACATTATTTGCCTTGCCGGTGCTTTGGCTAAATATGGACAAAAAGAGCAAGGCTATACGCTTATTGTGAACTAATTTTAAAATGAGCATGAAAATATCGCCCCTTAAAAAGAAAATCCTTATCGCCGTTTTGTTTGCCTTGTCTCTACCTTTATTTATAACCACTTCCCTTTGGGCTGCGGGATATGCCGCTACTCCGATCACCAACAGCACTAACGCGTTCGAGGACATTCTTGTAGATAACGGTCAGGTAATTTGGGAAACTTATGATGTCTGGTCCAACGGCGTTTCCCGGATATACCTTTACGATATCGCCAAGGCTACGACTACCGAGCTTACCAGCGGTTATTCCTGCTGGAATTATGAACCCCAGGTCAGTGGCGGTAAGGTGGTTTGGGAAGGCTATGATGCCAATAATTATGGCCAGATATTTCTCTACGACGGCGTAAAAACTATTCAGCTTACCAGCGGCAATAACGACAATTTGACTCCCCAGATCAGTAACGGTATGGTCGTGTGGGAAGGCGTTGATGACATTACCGGCCAGAGTCAGATATGCCTCTACAATATTGCTAAAGCTACCACCACTAAACTGACCGGCGGTATTATTAATAATGATCCTCAAATAAACAGTGGTTTAGTGGCATGGGAAGGTTCCGATGCCAACGGCAACAACTCCCAAATTTACCTTTATGATATTGCTAAGGCTGTGACCACTCAACTGGTTGGAAGTTCTTACTACAATTGGGCGCCCCAGCTAAATAACGGGCAGGTGGTGTGGTGCGGTTATAACGGTGGAGCCTACTACCAGCTGCTTCTTTACGACGGTGCTAAAACTATTAAGCTTGCTGATAACAATTCACCCTTTGAAGATTTTCAAATCAATAACGGTCAGGTGGCGTGGGACAGCTACGATGGAATTAGTAACCAGATATACCTCTATGATATTGCTAAAGCGGCCACTACCCAGCTTACGAATACGGGCTATGATATTTATAACGAGTACCCTCAAATAGGTAATGGTTGGGTGGTGTGGCAGGGGGAGGGGAGTGGCAATTTATACCTTTATGACATCGCTAAGGCTACAACGATTCAATTTCCCGGCGGAGGGAGCGCCCGAATAAACAATGGCATGGTGACCTGGAATGGTCAGGATTCCAACGGTAACCCCGCGATATTTCTTTACGACGGCACCAACTTATCACAAATTGGTACCGGCACAGCCACATATCTCTGGGATTACCAAATTAGCGGCAATCAAGTGGTATGGGGAAGTTATGATTCTACGGCCGCTAATTACCAAGTCTGGCTGGCTATGCCTCAATCCCTGGAAATGCTGGATGGAGCAGACTTTAGTGCCGGGAATACGATATCTACCATTACGGCTCAACTATCCACCGGAGGTACTCCCATGCAGGGCGCGGTTACCGATGGAGTAAGCCGCTTGCTTTTAAGGCTGCAGACCAGCGATGCTACTCCGGTGACCTTTTCCATGGCCCCCGGCGACAGCCCCAATCCCCAGGCCGATAACGGCTACCTGGAAGCCATCGGTAGCCAGGGTAATCCCCAGCAACCCTTACCCGTAACCCCGGTAAACGTCAACGGTACTTACTATGCCTTTGCCGTATATCAGGCGCCCAAGCATTTTGCGCGTGACAAGATTACTGCCGACGCCACTATCTCCGAACGTATCGCAACCCTTACCGTCAAATCCAGTAATCAGGCCGTTATTGCTACCCAAGACATCAAGCTTGATCGCCCGCCGTTATTGTTGATACATGGGTTGTGGGATGGGCCGTGGATGTGGAATAATCTCCAGCCGTTTTTAGAAAACCAAATAAGCGGGATAAAGGTCTATCGGGTAGATTACCATAGCACCAATGATGTGCCTTTTTCAAAAAACAAAAATGTACCTTATTCTTATGGAAGTAATGTTGGTGATAAAGATAAAGGCGATAGCATTAAAATCATTAAAGCAACATATAAGGCCAATAAGATTGCCATCTGCCAAGTAGATATTTTAGCTCACAGTATGGGTGGCGTACTTGCCAGGATTTGGGCGGGGAGCGGTGAAGGGAATAATGCGTATTTACGCAATAAGAATTTTAAATCTGGTGATTACCACAAGCTTATCACCCTCGATACTCCGCACAACGGTTCATTCTTGGCTGATGCTGGTTTAGCATGTTTGCGGGATCCTTCCGTCATTGCCGGTAATTATCAAGATATAAATAGGCTTTTAACTTTATTGGTATCAACTGGTCATTCGCTTTCTAATGGTGCGACAGACGATCTAAGGACACCTCAGGCTAATCCTGGCGGGCCGATAGCAGTGATGGACGGTACCGCCGTTAATGTTTTAACACATGCTATCGTTGGGCATTATGTTAATTTTACGGTATATTCGGATTTATTGTTTGGTGCTCTGCAAATCAGTGGTTTGCCGGGTGATTACGCAAATATGCAAAACATTCTGGATCGCCATGGTTTTAGCACCATACCCTATATAGTTGACGGTTCAGACCTTGTTGTTTCTAACAGCAGCCAACAGGCTGGGCTAGGGGTAACTTATTATCTCACTCTTTACCACGATCATACGCACGCGGTAACCTTAGAGGTTTTTAATCATTTAGTAGAGTTGCTCAATGCCGATGAAAATAGTAAACTATTTGCCAATGGTTATCCTGTAACTCAATAATGCAAGGAGGAGCATGAATTACAAAGTGGTATTTTTCAGTATTTTTACTTTTGTTATTTGTATTACCAACGCTTTCGCTGAACCGGGTTTAAAAATTGTTGAACCAACTGATGGTACAGTAGTAACCCCTGGGCAAAGCTTAACCATACGCCTTGAAGCTGTAGACGGATTGCAGCCTAACGAGGTGACATTGGCTTGTGGCCATTGGTTGACTAATCTTTTCAATAGCCTGCCTGTTTCTTATACAATTACGATACCAACCGATGCGGCGGGGAAAACGACTATTATCGCGACCGCCTATTCCGCTCAAACTAAGCAGAGCGGATTAGACCAGATTAATATTGTTGTACAACCACAGGCAACAATCCAATCCCTGGTTACATGGAGACAAACCCCTAATGCTATAGATGTTGACCTTGATTGGGATAACAATATCAAAAATGGAAGCAAAGGCAGCGCAGTTATAGAGGACGCCATATATTCAGATGGCGTCAGACGAAACATATACCCGCCAAATTTAACTTATACTTCCAGTGATCCTTCGATAGTCACTGTGGATAGTCAGGGAAATTACCAAATTTTAAAAGTGGGTAATGCTTCAATCACGGTCAGCGCGGGTAATGCCAGTATGGTTTTGCCTTTGGCTTTCCACCAGCCAGAAGGTATTCGCCCCGCCCAGACTATCCTGCCAACGATAACCATGGACATTGAGCCGAAGCCTAACTCCGCAGGGTGGTGGAATAGTGATATTACGATCACCCTTACCGCGCAAGCAGCGGCGCAGAGCAAGGGAATATCTAGCATTGATTACCAATTTCCCCATTTTAGCGCTCAGCCAACCATTGTGGAAAATAGCCAAGCAATAATACCATTCTCTACGGAAGGCGTTAATATTTTTCGCTATATTGCCTATGATCAAGAGCAGAATAGTACTGATCAGCAATCCACAACCATCAATCTTGATAAAACCCCACCCGCTATTATCCTAATTCTTTTGCCGGTCAATCTTAAGCCAAAATGTAAAGAGGATGATTTTCCAGCCAAGTATTTTGGTCAGTTGAGTTATTCGGCTACGGATAAACTTTCCGGATTAAAAAGCAGTAATGCCGGCCTAGCCATACCGGATATCCATGCTTTTAAAACTAAACTTAAAATCGATAACCAGACAAGTATCATTATTAACCTTAAACGTAAGGTAGTCACGATTCACGCGCCTAACCCACAGGATATCTTAAACCAGCTTAAAGCCGTTGTCTTTCCTATAGCTAATAATCAAGTAGTGCATTTAAACGTTAACCCTGCGCGCAATAAAATACGCATTCTTCCCCAGGATAATTTCTTAGCCATCAAAGGCCCGACGCTTACCTTAAGGGTAATCGCAACCGATAATGCCGATAATATCGGCACCAAAGATCTTGTTTACCCCAACGTCAATCCGGCCAAGATCGCCGACGACGAAGATGGGGAGGATCAGTAGTATCATAAAAAGAAGTGTTTTTAACTTTTGGCTTTTAATAGGGTTATCGGTTTTTCCGCTATTGTCCGCTACCGCCCAGCCGCGCATCGCCGGAGCCGGTAATTTTACGGTATTCGAGAGTTTACGAGCAGAATCCTTTGACGATTTTTCTATTTCTCCTGATGAAAATTGGATTGTTACGTTAAGCGGTAACCGTGACTATGTTTTGAATATTCTGCATATACCGTCCAAGAAAAAATGGAGTTATAATTTAAACTTGAAGTTTACGGAGTCACCTTACGGCAAATGGTTTTCCAATTGTTTTGCGAAAGATAATTCGAGGATATACTTTGGTGATCTTTCAGCACCGTTAGATCCACAAATGGTAAAAATAGATTTTACCAAAGACAAATATCCCTTGAAGATGGATAAATTCGAAGGATCGTTTCTAGGGTTTAATGGCATAGTAAGAGATCGCGAAGGCCGACATATCGGTTCTTTTTGGGACACTCATTATGACAAATGGGATCGCGGAAAATTTACCTGGACTAACGATGGCGCGGATTTATACGAAAGTGCGTTGGAAAACGGTAGAAGCTGCCTGTATTTATCGTCGGGTGTCGGCAGTAAAAAAATAAAAAAAGATATTAACTTCAGTATAGTTGTTGATGCTCATTTAAACGGATTCAAAAGTATTCCTCTATTTAAAAATATTCCTAATACTGTGACCAAGGCCCTGGGGGGTAAAATTCCTAAGGAAGACCTCGCTAGGCTTATAAACTTTTTCACCCCCAAAGAATCTGCTTTGATAGTGAGTTTTGAGTCGTTGTCGATTTCGCCCGACAAAAAAACCCTAGCCGCTGTAGTCACCATAGATACGGGTAGTATGAATTTTTTTGAAACTTCTTATGGAGTATTGATTCCTTTAGAAGAAAAGGAACTTGTTGCATACCCATTTTCAAAAAACACGGGCAAAATAATTTGGAGTAATGATTCCCGCAGGATTTATTATTACGCAGAAAAAGTGAAGGGTGGAAACAGTACGGTTTATAGGCTGGAAATAAAAGATATGAAGAAAATCGCTAAGGCATTTCCTAAGCCGCGCAAGATTGCTGAATACAAAGACCCTTATGCTCTTGAACGTGCACTTGAACTTGAGCGTAAAAAACAGACCCTAGAAGAACATTATCGTTTGCTTTCGGAGGAGTTTAAAAAAGATAAATTGGTTGTAAATATCAAAGATGGCTATGTTTTGCTGGAAGGGAATCAAATTCTTAAGTTGGATAGTTTGTACGGCGTGCCTACGCACGACTGGGATTATTTCGATGAGTATTTGAAGGAGCACTTTATCGGTAAGCGGGCAAAGATAATTTTACCTGACTTAGAAAAATTCGAAAAGGAATATTCGATGGAAATGAGTCCGTTCCCCGGGATGAAGCAGGAGGATATGCCTAAAGACCCCAAATATCACACGCTTTACGGAAAGATTAAGGCAGACATTATTATTGATGGTAAATCCATGGTGAAAGAGATCCAGGAAGAATTGCAACGCTGTTATCCTGTTTGGAATTACTTAGATTTTGTCAAATCTACCGGTCTCCCAGGACCGAAAATGAATTCAATAACAATACTTGAGAAAGGCACCGGCCATAGTGGCTTTGTTCAGGCAAGGGCGGGAAGTAAAATATGTCTATATGCAATTCCAGGTTTTCATATCGCAGGCCGTCCGGTTTCTGGGGGAGCATCGTATTTTTATCCTGAATGGTCGACTACCCACGGAACTGTTGATCCAACCTTCGGCGGGCAAACTTCACATATTGTTCCCAGCGATTTGCATAATGGAACTACATATTGGATCACGGCAAAGGAGAGGAATCATGAAGGGGAATTAGTAGAAGGCAAATTCAGAGTCGATGTTATCGGACAAAATACCGCAGTGCCTGTCAAAGTCGGCGATCAAGCCACGCTATCAGCAACCGCAGCTGTGCCGCAGAAATTTGCCGCTTCGAGCGTAAAGATAACCAGCCCGTCTAACGGCACGATCGTCCATCCCGGCCAAACAGTCACCGTTACTATCGAGGCGTCCGGCGGGTTCGCGATAAAGGACGGCACGCTTTTTGTTTCCCGCAACAACAGCGGTACTTTTACAAGTTTACCGGCTACGCTTACCGTTACGGTTCCCCAAGAATCTGTTGGCATATGCGGCCTTGTAGCGTCGGCTATGGACCTGGACGGTAATCTTGTTACCGATCAGGTTTCGTTGAAAGTCCAACAAATTGCAACCGTACAGGCGTTAAGGGCTCAAAGCGGAGCCTTCAATCTATATCTGGGTTGGAATAATAATATTACATTTGGCTGGGGCGGCGACGCATCCCCAGGTTCCGTGCTTTATTCCGACGGCGTTGCGCGTATACATCCCAGAGACGACTTTACCTATGTTTCCAGCGATCCGTCAGTAGTTACCGTAGACTACCAGGGGTTTTACAATGTGCGTAAGGTAGATAATGCCGCGATTATGGTTTCCCTGGGAGAGATAAGTCAAAATTTTCCTTTGGTTTTCCATCAGCCGCACGGCATCCGTCCCAACCAAACTACCCCATTCACGATCGCTATGGACATTGAACCTAAGCCCAATACCGCGGGATGGAACAACAGCGATATCACGATCACCCTTACCGCCCAGGCTACGGCACAGAGTAAAGGCATAGAGAACGTAGGTTATGAATTTCCTCATCTAAGCGGTCGGTCAACCCTTGTCTATCATGACCAAGCGATAATATCCTTTTCTACCGAGGGAGTTAACCCATTTCGTTATGACGCTACCGACATGGAGCATAACGATATCGTCCAAGAAACTGTTATCCGCCTTGACAAAACTCCGCCCAAGGTAACGCTTAGCGCAACACCCAGCACATTGTGGCCACCTAATGGTAAAATGGTAGGTGTAACGATTAATGGTAGCGCTACCGATAAATTATCCGGTATTGATACCGTAACCTTTAATGTGGTTGATTCCTATGGCACCTGTCAACCTACGCTTACCGGTTTTGGTTCAACTATACAACTGGAAGCTGCTCGCAACGGTAATGACAAAAACGATAGAACCTATACCATAACCGCTATAGCCAAGGACAAAGCCGGTAACCAGACCGTGGCTTCTACCACCGTTACCGTTTCGCACGACCAGGGGAAGTGAAAATTTCAACATCACCCAGCCAAGATCACTGATGATGAAGACAGCGACGACGAATAAAAAGTTGAAAACATGATAGAGCAAAAGGAAACTAATATTTTGATAATCAGGAACCCCAAGCTTTCCGGAGAATCGTCTACTTTTCTGGACAGATGTCCAGCAAACTGGACAATCCGTAAATCGGCTTCCTACGCTCCCAAGCTGCTTCGTTACGGCTCGTTCACGACTGCCGCACGTCTATGCCATGCTTCGTTACGTTCGCTCGCCGCGCCTTGCATCTTGTTCGCTAATCATATTTCATAACCCCTCACACTGTCTACGAGAGCCTACCGCAACCTCGCTTGAGCCGTCAATGATCTACGCGGCTTATGCCTTGCGTTCCTCATTGACTGCCGCTCGTTTTGCTCCGGGCTTTAGCGGCGGGGTTATTTCAGGATAATTCATCTCCACGGCATTTACCGCAAACCTGCGGTTTCGGTTGCCGTGCTAAGCTTCGCGAGCCTCAATTTTCCTTTCATAACTCCGCCTAAGCCCTGGTTCGCAGTAGCTATTCCGTGTGAGGGGTGAAAAGAAAATGAAGAATAAAACCGAGTGCCAGCAGAAAAAGGGAGGTAGCCAAAACAAAAGGCTGGTGGTGTTATCAGGGGTTAGCGAGGCGAAACAAGGCGAATTAAAAAGCAGGTATAAAATGAACGAAACAGAAATTGATCTTGAACAGTTTACCGGTACAGAGAATTATTACAAACAGAGTTTTGGCGGCATCGTGGTTACTGATGGCGTACAATATTTAGCCTATAACGCTAAAGCCTTTTGGTTGGTTGACGCGATAGCCAGCCATCAAACAAAACATATTGCGGCGGTTCCGTTTCAGATATGGGAGTTAACGGTTAACGAAGATAAAACCGCCATATTAACTATGAAGGAGGATAGCGATTGTCCGATATTGGTAAGACAAAACATTCCGTATACAGATTATCCGTTACCTAAGATTAAGCTTTGGCTGGTTGATCGGGTGCTGATGTTACCTACAGAATATTAAACGAGGCGCAAGAGCAGGGCGGGGGATTAAATTCTCCCGTCTTTTCGCCGCGCGCCGGCTTTATTTTATACCCTCCCTCCCGCTTACCCCGACACGTCGGGGTTACGCCTTCCCCTGTGAAGGAATAAAACCTGTTAAAAGGAAAAGCTGGATATGCCGCCTGCGCGCGGTTTTCCGTAGTCTAATCAAAATAGACATACGTCTAAATTTATTAGACTGGCTGTTTTGGGGTTAACCTCGGGCACTATAAATGTATCTATGCTTGATCGCAAGAAACCGGCAATTTATTCAATAGATTTAGCAGATGCCTTCTGCCAAATTGATTGCGTCCCGCGCGGGCGCGGATTAAACCATTTCCTGTCCGGTGGTGCTTTGGTTACATCCCCATTTCTAAGCCAAAATCTTTTTCGTTTTTTCTTAACCTTAACCCCATCCCGCGGTCTCTTTCATTTTCTTTATGCTCTGTGATCTCTTTTTCCTGGGTGATTTCTTTTTGCGGCGCGTAATCAAGGGTTGTTCCTTTCGCCGCATCTTTACCCCACGATTTATCCATTTCGTTCATGGCGGCGTTACGTTCGCGGCCATCAATGACTAGGCTGCTCTCTTTGCCGGGTTGTTCTTGTTGCCAGGGGCGTTCGATGGATCGCTCACCGTTTACCGCGTATATCTTTGTTTCTTCTTTGGCGCGGCTGATCTGTACGTAGGTTGATTGTTGGGAAGCCATGGGTTCCTGGGTGTGAGCGTAAACGTAGGCTTTTTCTACGGTTGCGCCTTGGGCTTTATGGGTGGTGGAAGCCCAACCGTATTCGATATCATTATATTTTTCGGTATCAATGGTTCTCTTCACGCCGTTATCCATTTCGACTCTTATATTGTCTTTCCTTTCGTTGGCTTCAATAACTGTAGCGCGTTGGCCGTTACGCAAGTTTATATCGTAGTCGTTACGCGTAAACATGATCCTATCGCCTTGGGCTAAGGCGATCTTGCGCGAGCCGTTATCGATCTCCTTCGCATCTTCTTTGATTTTGCCTTGTTCCTGTAACTTTTCTCGGATTTCTTGGTTGATCTTGGCGGCATCGGCTTTATGATTGGTTAAAATAATACCGTCCTTCTGGTGATCGATATTTTCTTTGATGTAGTCGTTAACCAGTTTGCTTCGGGCTTCTTGGGGTGAGTTGTAAATTTCAATCTTGCCGTGCTTATCCAATTCCCTTAAGGCTTCTTTGGTATGGCCTTGGGCGGCTTGTTTGACGGTATCGCGCATCCACTCTTCATTTTGACGCTTAATATCTTCCATGCGGCTCGAAGCTTCGGGGCTAATTTGAACGAGTCTGTTATCCACGGCCTTAAGCGCGCCTCCGGCTTCAATCGGTTGAAGCTGGCGTGTATCGCCCACCAAAACAATTTTGGCGTTAGCTTCATTGGCTTTTTCCAGTATTTCGGACATCTGGCGGGAGCCGATCATACTGGCTTCATCGAGGATCAAGACGGTTTTGCTGTCGATCCTTTTATCCCGATAAAATTCATTCACTGGGTCTTGTTGGCTTTGCCATGAAGCGATAGTCTGGGATTTGATGCCGCTTTCCTGTTCGAGGTTTTGGGCCGCCTGGCCGGTGAAGCAAATACCTTGGACTTTATAGCCGTATTGCTCGTAGGCTTCTTTGACTGCCGATAGCATTGTCGTCTTACCTGTACCGGCGCGGCCTTGAATCACGGCAATACTGCTTTTACTGCAAGCCGATTCAATCGCCGTGCATTGTTCTTTGGTTAAGTGGAGGCGGCGATTCAGCGCTTGTATAGTATCTACGTCGTATCTTTGTTTACCGGCCATATTTTCTACGGTGCGTAACATATTTCTTTCCATATGGATCATTTCTTTGGTGGAGTAGATGGTATTGCCGTATTTATCTTTACCGATTGCGATCATTTGTTCTGCGCGTTGCGCTTCTTGGAAGATTTTCTTAATATCTTCGGCGTTAAGGCTGCCCAAGCCCGAGGTGGCGATATTCCTGATTACGTCTTTTTCGCGGAATATGGAGTTTCCGCGCACAATTTTCTCCTGGAGATTATCGGTTATAGCTTTGGTATCGATCTTTAGGGGCTCAAGGGCTTTATTGGCACAGGGTATTTCTGTGGATAATCCGGCGCCTCTTGCTTGATTGCGCCACCACTTGATGCAGTCGGTTAAGTTGGCCGGGGTTTTACCCGGCCTTGTAGTTAAAACTACCTTCTGTTTCCCGGCATAGGTTACGATGCCTTTGGCCTTGACTACCTTGTTGATTTGCGCTTCGCGTTTGGCAAAGAGCATTTCTAAGCCTTTATTCATATCCTTCAACCTGAACGTACCCTTTTTATCGTTCTCGACCTCAAACCCAAGCTTACGCATTTCATAGGCTAACTCGGCCTGGTATATCGCTCCGGCGGCCATCTTATAATCGTAAAAGACTTTGCTTTCGATCGTGCCGACGGTGCCGTCCTCGCGTACGGCAAAATTCGGTATGACCACATGAGTGTGGAGCTGGGGATCGTTGGCTCTACTTGTGTGATGAAGATAGCTTACCGCTATGGTGTGCGCCGGTTCCTTGATCTTGCCCATTGAGCCGCGTCTGGTCGTAACTTTGGATTCAACGTAGTCATAAGCGGCTCTTACCGCCTTGTGGTGCGCCTGTTCAATTTTAGCTTGCAGCTCTTTATCGGCAAACGCCCAAGCCAGAGATACGGACTTGGGCGCGGAGAAGGTTCCATCCAAACCGATCTGCCGTTTGGGGCTTCCGGCGTTTTGTACTTCCTGCCCGCCGGAATATCCGGCTAAGGCTAATTGTAATTGTTCCTGACTTACGGCTCCTTCCAAGCCCTGGCGGGCAGCGCCGCTGCCGATCCATGTGCCGCCTTGTTTTTCTACTGCGTCTTTAGCATAGTAGTCGCTTGATACCTCATGGTAATAGTGCGCGGCGGCTTTGGCCGATATTCCGGTAGAAGTTAAATTGCCCAGCGCGCGCAAGGACATCATAGTTTAATACCCCTTACTTATGTTTATCGCTTCGTTCCATAACGTAACAATCCATCAATCTTTGGGCTAACCCTTCGGTCTGTTTGGCGTCTTTTTCATGGGTTCGGCCAAAGGCTTCGGCGATCGTCGGTACCAAGGCCATGATCGCCCTCAGCACTTCCTTATGCTCTTTAGCCCGGTGTTCGGCGTCCTTGATTACGGTACGAATATACGCGGAAGTAGTCAATCCCAATGACGTAGCTTTTTTCTTGAACTCGGCGTAGTCCTGATCGGGGAGAGATACCAACAGTTTAGCCATAACCCTAAAACCTCCTATTTTGAAAATTTGTTTCAAAATCGCGGCCCGATTTTTACCCCTTTAGCCAA
>Ga0265342_10002949_pt1 | contig 14317 bp, 8 predicted proteins | sample 4CB327metaG_FD_203125 | JGI IMG/M metagenome (GOLD analysis project Ga0265342, IMG submission 203125) | Rhizosphere microbial communities from Carex aquatilis grown in University of Washington, Seatle, WA, United States - 4-CB3-27 metaG | ecosystem: Host-associated > Plants > Roots > Rhizosphere...
GACGTCGCCATCGAGCGCCACGCCGGCGGGTCGGCAACCGTCTGGCTGAGCGAGCACGACCCGATGGCGCGGATGAAGGGCATGCACGGAGTCCGGCTGCACCCGGGAAGATCGTACATCGAGCTCGTGGTGCGAGTCTACAACCGGACGCAGCGCGCGCAGACCTTTCTCTGGTGGGCCAATCTCGCGGCGCGCGTCCACCCGCTCTATCAGTCGTTCTTCCCGCCCGACGTGACCTGCGTCGCCGACCACGCCCGGCGCGCGATGAGCACTTTTCCGCTCTGCTCGGGAACCTACTACGGGGTCGACTACGCCGCGCGGGCGCGAGGGCGCGCATCCGCCGCGGGAAGGCGCCATCCGGTCCGCGCGCCAAACGACCTGACCTGGTATGCGAACATTCCGGTGCCGACCTCCTACATGTGCCTCGGCTCGAGCGGGGATTTCTCAGGCGGCTATGACCATAAGGCCCGGGCGGGCGTGGTCCACGTTGCCAACCATCACATTTCGCCTGGCAAGAAGCAGTGGACATGGGGAAATCACCCGTTCGGCCGGGCCTGGGACCGCCATCTCACGGTGCCCGACGAGCGGGGCGAATTCGGCCCCTACATCGAGTTGATGGCCGGCGTTTACACGGACAACCAGCCGGATTTCTCCTTCCTCCAGCCCGGCGAGACAAAGACCTGGAGCCAGTTCTGGTATCCCATCCGCGGCATCGGACCCGCGCAAAAGGCCAACACGGAGGCCGCCGTCAGCCTGCGAATGTCCCGGGGCGTCGCGCAGATCGCCGTCGCAACGACCGCGGCGCACGCCTCCGCCAGGATCGAGCTCGAGCGCGGGGGCCGGACCCTGTTCAAATGGAGGCGGACGATCCGGCCCGATGCACCCCTGCTCCTGGAAGAGCCGGTTCGGAAGGCGGCCGGCTGCACGCTGCGCGTCCGCACTGCGGCCGGCCGCGAGCTGATCGCCCACACGCCCCGGGAGCCTTCGCCCCCGAAGGCGGTTCCGCCCGCAACCGAGCCGCCAGCGCCGGCGGAGGTCGCCGGCAACGACGAGCTGTTCGTGATCGGCCTTCACCTTGAGCAGTATCGGCATGCCACGCGCCTGCCGGAGGCCTATTGGCTCGAGGCCCTGCGGCGCGACAGCGGAGACGCCAGGTGCAATCTTGCGCTCGGCCGCTGGCACCTGGGGCGCGGGGAGCTCGATGAGGCCGAAAAATACCTGCGGGCAAGCATCGCGCGCCTCGTTTCGCGGAATGCCAACCCCGCCGACGGCGAGCCATACTACCAGCTCGGGCTTTGCCTGCGCGAGCGGGCGTTCGCCGCCTCGCTCGATCCCACCGCCCTCGACGGCGCCTACGCCGCATTCCACAAGGCGGCCTGGAACCACGCCTGGCAGCCGGCCGCATACCATGCGCTTGCCGAAATCGACGCATTGCGGTGCGATTGGCCTGCGGCGCTCGATCACGTCGAGCGCGCCCTGCGCGCGAATGCCGACAACCTGCGCGCCCGCGACCTCAAGGTGGTGGTCCTGCGGCGTCTCGGGCGCGAATCCGATGCCGGATCCCTTCTTCGTGAGACGCTGAAGCTCGATCCGCTCGATTGGTGGGCGCGCCATCTAAGCGGCGAATCGATCGTGTGCGACGTCCAGGTGAGACTGGACCTGGCGCTGGACTTTGCCCGCGCCGGACTGTTCCGGGATGCGCTCGCGCTGCTCGGCAACCGGGCGCCCAAGGCGCGGCCCTCCGGCCGCACGCCAGCCTCCGCGCCTGCAATCCGGCTGCCCGATGCCTCGCTCGGCACCAGGCCCCTGGTGGGCTACTACCGAGCGTGGCTGTCCGGCATGCTCGGCGACCGGTCCGCCGTGCGACGCAACCTCCGCAACGCCGCCAAAGCCCCGCCCGACTACTGCTTCCCGGCCCGGCTGGAGGAGATCGCCATGCTGAGGCAGGCCATGGCGGCCAGCCCCCGCGACGCCCGCGCGCCCTTCTACCTCGGCAACCTTCTCTACGATCGAAGGCGGCATCGCGAGGCGATCCTGCTTTGGACGCGCGCGGTCAAACTCGAGCCGGCCAATGCCGTCGCCTGGCGCAACCTCGGAATTGCGCTCCACAATGTGGCCCGGGACCCGTCGGCTTCGCGCAGGGCCTACGAACGCGCCTTTCGCGCGAACTCCCGCGACGCACGGCTGCTCTACGAACGCGACCAGCTTTGGAAGCGGCTCGGAGAGGCCCCCGCCAGGCGCCTGCGGGAACTCCGGCGCCATCTTGAACTCGTGCGTTTGCGCGATGACCTCTCGCTCGAGCTATGCGCCCTTTTCAACCAGACCGGCAGGCATGAATCCGCCCTGGCCATCCTCAGCCACCGCGGTTTCCAGCCCTGGGAGGGCGGTGAGGGACAGGCCCTCGGCCAGCACGTGCGCGCGCACCTCGCCCTGGGAAGGCGCGCTCTGCGCGCAGGCGACCCATCGCGAGCTGCAGGCCATTTCAGCACTGCACTCACCGCGCCCGAAAACCTCGGCGAGACAAGCCACCTTCTGGCAAACCAGAGCGACATTCACTATTGGCTGGGCCAAGCCCACGCGGAAAATGGCGACCCGGCGGAAGCCCGCGCGCATTGGACCGCCGCCGCCAGGTTCAGGGGCGATTTCCAGGCGATGAGCGTCCGCGCTTTCTCGGAGATGACGTACTACTCCGCACTGGCGCTCGGCCGCCTCGGCAGAAAGGGCGACGCGCGCCGGCTTTTTCGCGGGTTGCTGGCCCATGCCCGGGCGCTTGCGAGGGCCCCGGCCGCGATCGACTATTTCGCCACCTCGCTGCCGACAATGCTGCTCTTCGAGGACGACCTCCGGGCCCGCCAGCAGACCACCGCCCTCTTCCTGGAGGCGCAGGCCCGCCTCGGCCTCGGCCAGGATGCCGCGGCGCGCAGGCTTCTAAGAAAGGTTCTGCGCCGCGACCCCAACCACCCGCAGGCGGCCGACCTTCTCGCCCGGCGACCCTCCTGATCCCCGCGCGCCACCCAAATCATGGACAACATGCAATCCGCAACGGTCAACGGAGGCGGCGACTGGAGTTCGCACGCCGGATTCAACCTGAAATACATCTGGCTCATCTCCCTTGCGGCCGCCCTTGGGGGGCTCCTCTTTGGCTGGGACTGGGTCGTCATCGGAGGGGCAAAGCCGTTTTTTGAGCGGTATTTCCAGCTGAAGGATCCGTCGCTGGTGGGCTGGGCGAACAGCTGCGCGCTGGTCGGCTGTCCCGTCGGGGCGCTCCTTTCCAGCGCGCTGAGCGACCGGTGCGGGCGCAAGCGGCTTCTCATCGTGGCGGCGCTGCTGTTCGCCGTGACCTCGGTTGGAAACGCGCTCGCCCCCACCTTCTCCCTGTTCGTCACCTGGCGCATCTTGGGAGGTGTGGCCATCGGCCTCGCCTCGAGCCTCTCGCCGATGTACATCTCGGAGGTCTCGCCGGCCCACATGCGCGGCAAGCTCGTGTCGCTCAACCAGCTGACGATTGTCATCGGAATCCTGCTGGCGCAATTCACAAACTGGTTTCTCGTGCGCGATCTTCCGGCCGGCGCAACCGACGAGTTCATACGCAACTCGTGGTTCGGCCAGGAGGGCTGGCGCTGGATGTTCGGCATTACGGCGATACCGGCGCTGCTTTTTTTTGCCGGCATGATTTTCCTGCCCGAGAGCCCGCGCTCGCTCGCCAAGCTCGGTCGCGGCGGGGAGGCCCGCTCCGTCCTGGCGAGGATCGGCGGCGCCGCCTACGCAAGCGCAGCCGCAGCGGACATAGAGTCCACCCTCGTCGCCGAACAGGCCCAGCAGGTCCGGTTCAGCGACCTTTGGGCTCCGGGTCTCAGGAGGGTCATGGTGTTGGGCATCACCCTCGCCGTCTTCCAGCAGTTCTGCAGCCTCAACGTGGTCTTCAACTACGCCGAGGAGATTTTCCGCGCCGCCGGTTACGATCTCTCGGGCGTATTGCAGAACATCGCCTGGACCGGCTCGATCAACCTTGTGTTCACCCTCTTTGCCCTGGGAGCCGTCGACCGGCGGGGCCGCCGTCCGCTCATGCTGATGGGCGCCGGCGGCCTCGCGCTGATTTACCTCGTGATGGGCGCCTGTTTTGCCGGTGGCGTCAAGGGTCTCCCGCTGCTCCTGCTCGTTCTTGCCGCCATCGGCTGCTACGCGATGTCGCTCGCCCCGGTGACCTGGGTCGTGATTTCGGAGATCTTTCCCAACCGCATCCGCGGCGCGGCCATGTCGGTCGCCGTCACGGCCCTTTGGATCGCCTGCTTCATCGTCACCTACACGTTTCCGCTCTTGAACCACTCCCTCGGCGCAGCGGGCACGTTCTGCCTTTACGCCGGAATCTGCGCGCTCGGTTTTGTCTTCATCCTGGCGAAGCTGCCCGAGACCAAATGCAAGACCCTTGAGCAGATCGAGCGCGACCTGGTGACGTAGTGTCGGGCGGTGAGCCCGATTGCCCGGCCTGCAGCCTCCCCATCGCCTCACCTCGCCAAGTCAGCTGCCTGAAGCGCGCAAAATCTTCAACATGTCCGCAAAATCGGTGGGCGGCGGGGCGCGGAGGTCGAGCGCCTCGCCGGTGACCGGATGGGTGAAGCGCAGGCGTTCGGCGTGGAGCATGACCCGGGGGGCGGGCGGAAGGCGCGGGCCCGGCTTGAACCCATAGACCGCGTCGCCGAGCAGGACGTGGCCGATGGACTTCAGGTGGACCCGGATCTGGTGGGTTCGTCCCGTGTGGATCACGCAGCGCAGCAGGGCCGCGGTCCTGCCAAATCGCTCGACAACGCTCCAGTCCGTGTGGGCCGCGCGCCCGCCCTCTCCCGGCTCAAAGACGGTCATTTTGTGCCTCTGCCGCGGGTGGCGGCCGACCGCCTTGCGGACGCTTCCGGCCGACAGGGCCGGCGCTCCCGCTACAATCGCCAGGTACTCCTTGCCCACCGAGCGCCCTGAAAACTGTTCCGCCAGCCCGCGATGCGCGGCGTCGGTCTTTGCGACCAGAATCAGGCCGGAGGTCTCCTTGTCCAGCCGGTGCACGATTCCGGGGCGCTCCACCCCGCCTATTCCGCTCAAGGTCCCCGCGCAATGGGCGAGGAGCGCGTGAACAAGCGTGTCGCCCCCCGTGCCTGCTCCCGGATGCACGACCATTCCGGCAGCCTTGTTGATCGCGACAAGATGATCATCCTCCCAGACGACGGCGAGAGGCAGCGGGTTTGGCCGCATTTCGGCGGGGCTTGCCTCCGGCAGGCTGAACTCGAGAACGTCCCCGGCCCTCACAAGGTCGCTCTGGCCGACCGCAACCCCGTTCCTCAGCACGAGCCCCGCGCCAAATGCCCGCTGAATCGCCGACCGGCTGTGCTCGGGAAACCCGGCGGCGAGAGCTTTGTCGGCCCGCACGCGGCGGGCGCCCTCCGCAACGACAAGGCTCTTGCTCACGGCCTGGCCTGTCCGGACTTCCCCGCCACCCGGTCTATTTCCGCAAGGGCCGCGGCCCGGGCCGCGGCCGGAACGTCCGCAACCTGCCAGCCGGCTCCGGCGATCGACGCCAGTTCCGCCCGGGAGAAGCCGCCTTCGTCGGCGAGCGCCGCATACTCGTCGGAGAGCGTGTTCGCGAAGCACAACGGATCGTCGGTGCTAAGCGTGCACCGGACACCGGCCTCCCGCAGCCGGCGGAGCGGATGCTCGCGGATCGAGGGGGCCACCCCGAGGCGCACGTTGCTGATCGGGCAGACGTCAAAGGTGACGCCGCGGTCCCGCGCGAGGCGGACGGTTTCCGGGTCCTCGATCGAGCGGACGCCGTGCTGCACGCGCGTGACGCCAAGCTGCAGGATGGCCTCCCTGACGCGCTCCGGCCCGCCGAACTCCCCGGCGTGGCACTTGGTCACCTTGCCCGCCCCGCGAAGCCTTTTCCAGATCGCGGCGCTCCAGGGCTCGGTCGGCATCGCCTCGAATCCATGCAGGTCGACTCCCGCGAGATCCTGCCAGTTCTCCAGGTCGTCGATGACTGCGCGCATCGGCCCTTCGTAGGCGTTGCGCGGCATCCCGGCAAACACCCGGACCTCCAGCCCGCGTGGGGCCGCCGACCGGATGGCGGCGATGATCTCGGGCCCTGGAACGCCGATGAAGCCCGCCACCGGCAGGTGAAAGCTGGTCTCGACGTAAAGGACGTTTGCGGCGAGGTGCCGCGCGAACATCGTCTTCGCCGCCTCGTGGTAGCGATCGGCCGAGTTGAACCAGGGCAGCGCGTGGTCCAAAAGGGTCCGTTCAAAATCCGGAAACGTCGGATAGCGAAAATCCGCCCGGCGAAAAGGCGGATCCTCGGGGAACTGCTCCGGGCGCCATCCCCGCAGCAGATCGTACGGCAGGGCGCCCTCGATGTGAAGGTGCGTCTCCGTCTTCGGGAGAGCCTGGATGAAGGAGCTGAGTCCGCCGTCGGCCGGCATGGATGGGGCGGCGCTACTTCCCCGCGAGCAGGTAGTCGGGGTTGAGCTTGTGCAGGGATTTCGGAACAAACAGCCCGTCCTTGCGGATCAGCTTCCCGTCGAACCAGATCTCGCCCCCGCCATACTCGGGACGCTGGATGCAGACCATGTCCCAGTGCACCTGCGACTTGTTTCCGTTTCCGACCTCCTCGTAGGCCTGGCCGGGGGTGAAGTGGAACGAGCCTGCGATCTTCTCGTCAAAGAGGATGTCCCGCATCGGCTCGAGGATGTAGGGATTGAACCCGAGGGCGAATTCGCCGACGCTTCGGGCGCCCTCGTCGCTGTCGAGGATCTCGTTGAGGCGCTTCGTGTTGCTCCCCGTCGCCTCGACGATCCGCCCCTTCCTGAAGACGAGCCGGATGTTGTCGAAGGACGACCCCAGATACACGGTCGGGGCGTTGTACTGCACGACCCCCTCAACCGAGTCCTTCACCGGGCAGGAGAAGACCTCGCCGTCCGGAATGTTGCGCAGCCCGCCGCATTCCTCGGCGCCGATGCCCTTTATCGAGAATCGCAGGTCGGTGCCCGGGCCCTTGACGTGCACGCGGTCGGTGCGGCGCATGAGGTCCGCCAGCGCCTTCATGCCCGGCCCCATGCGGCTGTAGTCGAGCGTGCACACCCGGAAGAAGAAATCCTCGAAGGCCTCGGTGCTGAGCCCGGCCTGCTGTGCCATTGCCGGGGTCGGCCAGCGCAGCACCACCCACTTTGTCTTCCCCACCCGGTGGTCGAGGACCGGCTTCATCAGCCGGCTGATCAGCCGGACCCGTTCGGCGGGAACGTCGGAGGACTCAAAGATGTTGTTCGAACCCCGCAGGGCGGCGTACGCATCCATCTTCATCATCCGGGCGAACTCAACCTGCGCAAGCGGCGCCACCTGGGCCTCGTCGGCCTCCAGCGCCAGTTCGCGCGAAATGCGCGCCCGGTTCAATTGAACGAACGGCTTGGCTCCCTGGCGCCTCACGGCCCGGATGAGCGCGACGACGATCTCGTCGGGGACATCGAAAGCGTCGATGAGCGCCCGCTCCCCTTTCTTCAGCGCCATGGAGTAGCCCGCAAGGCCCTCGGCGAGGGTCTGGTAGCGTGGGTCAATTATCATTTGACCGAAAATCAATGCCGGGCCGCCCCCGGCCGCAACGCAATTCACGCCCTCCGGAGGGCATCCTGCGGGAAGCAGATCCGCCCGACCGCCTCGTCGAAGTCGGCCGCCCCGCGGATGATTTCGATCTCGAGCCGCAGGTAATAGACGGGCAGCGAGCCGCCGCCCGTCGGAGGCAGGCGCACGGCGTCCTTCTCGGTCGTCAGCAGGCACTCCGCCCCCTCCTGCCGGGCCAGCGCATCCAGGGCCGCCAGATCCTCGGGCGTGTACCGGTAATGGTCGAGAAACCTCTCCCTCCCCATGACCAGGGCGCCCAGGTCCCTCAGGAATTTCTCGAAGCTTTCCGGCGTCGCGATCCCGCTGAATGCAAAGACGCGCCGGCCCTTCAGCCATTCGAGCGGTTGCCGGGCGTCCGGTGCGTCGCCGACCGCGTCGCATCGCTGGAGGTATTTCGGCCTGTGGGCGCACTCGATTATGTCCGCCTCGGGATTGTTGCGCGCGATCAGCGCCTCAAGGTCGGCATCCCGCCGGCCGTTCGACTTGGTGAGGAAGACGTAATTGGCGCGGCGCAAATGCTTGACCGGCTCGCGCAGTATCCCGCGCGGCAGCAGACGGCCGTTTCCGAACGGGTTTGTCTTGTCGACGAGCAGCAGATTGAGCCGCCCCTTGAGCGGCAGATACTGGAACCCGTCGTCGAGCACCAGAGTGTCGCAGCCGAAGTGCTTGATGGCGTAAGCGCCCGACTTGACGCGGTTCTTGTCGACCAGAACGACGACGCCGGGAAGGTTGCGGGCGAGCATGTACGGCTCGTCGCCCGCCTGCTCGCTGTCGAGCAGCACCCGCACCCCGTCGCTCACGATCCTCGGCGGGGGCTCGGCCGTGTGCGTAAGCCCGTGCCACAGCTTTTCCCAGAAGGGAGCCGCCTTGCTTTTGTAGCCGCGGCTCAGGATCGCCACCTTCCGGCCCCGGTCGTGGAGCGCGCGGGCGAACTTCTCGACGACCGGCGTCTTTCCGGTCCCGCCCACCGTCAGATTGCCGACCACGACGACCAGGCAGCCCAGCGGCTGGTCGTGGAGGATGCGGGTCCTGTACAGCCACAGGCGCAGCTGCACGATCCCGCTGAAGACCCAGGACAGGGCCTGGAGAAGGGCGCCATAGATCGCAGCCCCCGTGTCTGCGCGGCGGCCGAGCACCACGTCGACCGTGTATAGCTCGAAAGCCTGGAATTTCTTCTTGATCAAGGAAAGCGCCATGGGCCCGGCAATCGGGGAGCCACCTTTCAAACACCAATGAATGTTGACGCGCAAGCTTCGGTAAACTGTTTTTGGCGTGCCTACGCGCACACATCCCATGAGCTACAAACTATTCATTCCCGGCCCCGTGGCCGTTTCGGAAAAGACCCTGCGGGCCATGGCCCAGCCCATGATCGGGCACCGCAGCACCGATTTCGTCGCGCTCTACCAGTCCATCCAGCCCGGGCTGCAGGCGATCTTTGGGACGAAGGATCCGGTGTACCTGTCGACCAGCAGCTCCTGGGGCGCAATGGAGGGATCCGTCCGCAATGTCACCCGCAGGAAGGTGCTCAATTGCATGAACGGGGCCTTTTCCGACAAATGGAACGACGTCGCCCTTCGCTGCGCCCGGCCCGCCGGCGCCCTGAAATTTGAATGGGGCCAGCCCGTGGACCCGGAGGCGGTCCGGCGCGAGCTTTCGACCGGCGCCTACGACGCCGTGACAATCATCCACAACGAGACCTCCTGCGGCTGCATGAGCGACCTGCCCGCCCTCATGGCCGTGGTGCGCCAGTTCCCGGACGTCATTTCGGTGATCGATGCCGTGAGTTCGCTCAGCGCAATGCCCATCGCGAAGGATGAACTGGGCATCGATGTCCTGATCACCGGTTCGCAGAAGGCTCTCGCGATCCCGCCCGGACTGTCGCTCCTTTCCGTGTCGAAGCGGGCGCTCGCCCGGGCGGCGCAGGCCGACGGGCGCGGGTACTATTTCGATTTCCTCGAGTTCCAGAAAAATCACGAATCCGGGATGACACCGAGCACGCCGACGATTCCCCATATCTACGCCCTCAAGTCGAAGCTCGAGGACATCGCCGCCGAGGGCCTGCCCGCGCGCCACGCGCGCCACGCCCGGCTGAACCGGACAGTTCGCGATTGGGCGTTCGCGAAAGGCTTCAAGCTATTCCCGAAGGAGGGTTTCGGCTCGGTCACCCTGAACTGCTTTTCGAACACGCTGAACATCGACCTGCCCGCCCTCAACAAGACGCTCAAGGCGAAGCACCGCATGGTGATCGACGGCGGCTACGGAAAGCTGAAGGGCAAGGCATTCAGGATTTCCAACATGGGCGACGAGACCGACGAGACCATCGCGGATCTTCTCAAGGCGCTCGACAGCACGCTGGCGGAGACCCCGCGGCTGTAGACGGCGGCCTTGCGGCGCCTCCTTCGCACCGCAATCCGTCGCTGTCCTAATACTATCCAGTTGCCCATCAAATTGTTGGCCCGGATCGTGCATTCCCGGCATCACCCGGGCATGGGCGCGTGCGTCTCTCTTTACCGGCATTCCTTGTTGGAATTCCCCCAGATTTGCCTATACTAGCCTCAACCCCCACCTCCATGAAAATGACAATGCGATCACACCTGTTTTTTGTCATTTGCGCCCTCGGCTCCGGCTGCGCCTACGCCCAATCGGACGCGACCAAGCTGGATGCTACTCAGTCCGACTTGAGCCCGAACGTAAACAACACGATCTACCTGCAAAACGCCCACGCGAGCCTTTCCGAGGGAAACACTCTCGGCCAGAACCCAAAGACCGTTTACGGCACGCCTGCCTACAATCAGATGATTGGCGATTTCCAATCGTACAAGGACAGCATGAGCATGGTGATTGACGGCGAGGCGGACACGTTCAGGCAGCGGGCCGAGTTCAACAAGCTGCTGGATGTCGCGGATCAGGCGGTGAAGGCAAGGGACGGCGGTGAACAGGTCCATCTTTTTGGGAACTATCTGTACGACAGCCGCAATTTCATAATCAGGTATCCGGGTTACCCCGGCGACACGCATCTTTGGGTCCTGCGCGCGGTGGCGGCCCTGAGATTGAACAAGCCGGTTACCGGCTACGAAGCCGGACGGGTGCTGTTTGCCCTGCCGAAGGAGGAGCGCGCCGATCCGCACGTCGAAAGGATTCTCGACGTCCTCGATAAGCAGGGCTGGCTCGCCCGGGACAAGATTGCCGGGGGCAGGGCCGATCCGGCAACCCCGGTCGCGGACAGGCCGGCCAAGTGATTTGCTGCCCAGGCCGCGGAGCGCCGGCCTGCCGCTTGCAACGATCGTGACATCAGGCGGCGCTTCCATGCGTCCGCCGGCCGTGGCAAATGAGCGGTTTTCCCCCGGGAAAAGGGATGCCTGAAGCGATGCGCCCCCCTGCCGCCGCCGGTTGTGCTATATTGGGCCGGTCGGCTTTGCAAAATGGGATAGTGCTTGCACTCCCGCCCGCCGCCGCCTAACCGCTCCCCTCTTCATGAAGTCACTCATCATCGCCGAGAAACCGTCGGTGGCCGCCGATCTCGCACGCGCCCTGGGCAAGGTGCCCAAGAAAGGCGACCATTTTGAAGACGACGAGAACGTGATCTCGTCGGCGGTCGGCCACCTCGTGGAACTTCAGATGCCCGAGGACATCGACAAGAAGAAGTACGGATTCTGGCGCCTCGAGGTGCTGCCGATCATTCCCGAGAAATTCCAGCTCAAGCCGATCGAGGATTCGAAGGAACGCTACGAGCATTTGAAAAAGCTCCTTGCCCGGAAGGACATCGAGCTGGTCATCAATGCCTGCGATGCGGGGCGGGAGGGCGAACTCATCTTCGCCAACCTTTACCAGCTGACCAAGTGCAAGCTGCCCGTGAAGCGCGCCTGGATGCAGACCATGACCTCCGGGGGCATTCGCGAGGCTTTCAAGAACCTGCGCGACGGATCCCAGATGGCCGGCCTCGCCGACGCGGCCCGCTGCCGGAGCGAGAGCGACTGGCTGATCGGGATAAACGGCACAAGGGCCCTGACCAAGCGCATGTTCGGGTCCCGCGCGGGAAATGTCGCCTCGGTCGGCCGCGTCCAGACCCCGACCCTTGCGATCGTCGTCGCCCGGGAGCTCGAAATACGCAATTTCAAGCCGCGGCCGTTCTGGCGCGTCACGGCCGCCTTCGATGTAACGAACGGCGTCTACGAGGGCGTCTACCAGAGGCCCAACTTCAAGAAGGCCGAGGGAGACGATCACGACCGGATCGATCGCATCTGGGAAAAGGCCCTCGCCGAATCGGTCCATGCCGCATGCCAGGGCCATCCGCCGGCAGACGTCACCGAGGAGAAGAAGGCGAGCACGCAGGCGTCGCCCCGCCTTTACGACCTGACCACGCTCCAGCGGGAGGCCAACAACCGTTTTGGGCTGCCGGCCCGCCGCACGCTCCAGATCGCCCAGGCGCTCTATGAGCGGCACAAGATGATCACCTACCCGCGGACGGACTCGCGGGCGCTGCCCGAGGATTACATCCCGACTGTCCGGGAGGCGCTCGGCAACCTCCAGGGCGACCTCGCCGGCCACGCCGCAAAAGTCCTCGAAGAGGGGTGGCTCCGCCCGAACAAGCGGATCTTCAACAACGCCCAGATCTCCGACCACTTCGCCATCATCCCGACGATCACCGAGCCCAAGCATCTCGAGGACATGGAGGCAAAGGTCTTCGACATGATCGCGCGGCGCTTCGTCGCAGTATTCTACCCTTCGGCCGAGTTCGACATAACGACACGCCTGAGCGTCGTATCCGGCCACACCTTCAAGACGGAGGGCAAGGTGCTTACGTTTCCCGGCTGGCTCGCCGTGTACGGGAAGACGACGGTCGAGGATGACTCCGCGGACTCGAAGGCGCTCCCCGCCCTGGACCCGAAGGATTCCGTAAACGGTGTCGCCAAGGCGAAGACCCTTGAAACCACCCTTCACGAAGAGACGACCAAGCCCCCGCCCCGATACACCGAGGCTACCCTCCTGTCGGCGATGGAAGGCGCCGGGAAACTCGTCGAAGACGAGGAACTCGCCGAGGCGATGAAGGAGCGCGGCCTCGGCACCCCCGCCACCCGGGCCGACACGATCGACGGGCTCATCAATCAGAGGTACATGGACCGGGCACAGCGGGAGCTCATCCCGACGGCCAAGGCCGAGCAGCTGCTTCAGTTCCTGGCGGCGGTCAGGGCCGAGGCGCTCACGAGCCCGGCCATGACGGGCGAATGGGAGTTCAAGCTTCGCCAGATTGAGCATGGGAAATTCACGCGGCCCGAGTTCATGCGCGAGGTGGCCGACCAGACCCGCGGCATCATCGAACGGGTGAAGGCGTTCGAGGAGGACGACACGGCAGCCCGTGTCACCGACATCCTGTCGCCGACCGATGGCAAGCCCATGCGGGAGACCCTCCGCGGCTACAAGTCGCAGGACGGGGAGCTCATGATCTACAAGGTGATCGGCGGCCGGCGGATGGAGGAGTCCGAGGTTCGCGACCTCCTTTCAAAGGGCCAGATCGGCCCGCTCGACGGATTTCGCTCCGCAAAATCCGGCCGGGCCTACAGCGCAATCCTGCGGTACAACGCAGAGGAAAAGAAGGCTGAGTTTGTCTTCGACGGGCAAAGGGACGGCAATGGGGCGGTCAAGATCGACTTCACGGGACTCCAGCCCGTGGCGCCGGCGCCGGAGCGCTTTGGCGCGGGTGCGCAGGTCTACGAGGCGCCCCAGAGCTATGTCGTCCGCCGAGTCGAGAACGGCGAGGACAAGATCCTCGCACGCTGTTCGAGGCGCATACTCTCCCGCGATATTCCGAGGGAGCAGTTCATGAAGATGCTGGAGGTCGGCAAGACGGACCTGCTCGACAAGTTTTGGAGCCAGAGGACACGGCGGCCTTTCAGCGCGCATCTGGCGCTGAAGCCCGACGGGACGACCGCGTTCGAATTCGCCCCGCGCCCGCCGAAGGATCCGAACGCTCCGAAGCGGCGGGGCTTCACGCGGAAGAAACCGCCGGAGCCGCCCGCCGCCCCGAAACCGGAGTAGTCTAGTTGCAACTTGCAGCGGGGAAACGCCCTGCCAATCTCGCTTGGGGCGCGCAACTGCGTCCCCAAAGAGTGAAATCCGTCGCAACCATCCTCATGGCCGTTCTCGCGCTCGCCCTGGCGGGCCTGTCCTTCGCCGCCTGGCGGCAGTGCGGCGAACTGAAGGAGGAGCTGGGCAGGGCCCAGGACCAGTCCAGGTCGCTTCAGGACGAACTCGTCGCGCTCCGCAGCCGGGGCGGCGGGAACGACAATGCCAATGGCCGCGCTGGTTCGGGCGGTGGAGCCCAGGCGGTGCTCCCCGCAACCAACACCCTGGAATATCAGAAGCTCGCCGGCATCGACGCAAAGGCCCGGCTTGATATCCAATACGCCGCCCTTTTCAGGAACCTGGCCCGCGATTTCAGCCTGACCGCGGAAAAGATCGACCAGTTCAAGGATCTTCTCGTCAAGAGACAGCAGATGCTGACGGATGCCATGCAGGCGGCGGGAGGCCCGGGCGCCGACCCGGCGGCAGCCGGGCAGGCGGTAGGTAACGCCCGGGCGATCGTCGACGAGCAGATCCGGTCCCAATTGGGGAACGCCGCCTTCTCCCGGTACCGGCAATACGAGCAAACCCTTCCCGAGCGCAG
>Ga0265342_10002951_pt1 | contig 14310 bp, 10 predicted proteins | sample 4CB327metaG_FD_203125 | JGI IMG/M metagenome (GOLD analysis project Ga0265342, IMG submission 203125) | Rhizosphere microbial communities from Carex aquatilis grown in University of Washington, Seatle, WA, United States - 4-CB3-27 metaG | ecosystem: Host-associated > Plants > Roots >...
GCTGATGAAAACCGACAGGTGAATTTAGCTGTATCTTTACATGCCGCAAACGATAAGCTGCGTGAGTCAATGCTTCCGATAAATAAGAAGTACCCTCTTGATGTCTTAATTCCTGCCTGCATAGATTATACTCAAAAAACCAACCGTCGCATCAGCTTCGAATGGGCATTGATCGATGACGTGAACGACACTCCCGAACAGGCTAAAGAGCTGGTGAATTTGATCGGGGGGATATTATGCCATGTGAACTTCATTCCTTTGAATCCAACAAAAGGATTTAAGGGTCATGAGTCAAATCATAAGAAAATAAGGGAATTCCGCGATTTATTGTTTAAAAACGGAATTCCGAATACTCTTCGAATAAGGCGCGGTATTGATATCAACGCCGGCTGCGGCCAGTTAAGGCAGGAAGCGGCAGATAAAGCTAAAAAAACTACTTAAGACCTTATTCCTAATTTTGAATTGAGTTCGTTTAATATTAATTTCTGAATCATGGCAAAAGAAAAAGAAAGCGGGAGCTCAAAAAGGCTCAGAGAGCTTAAAGAAAAATCAAAGCTGGGCGGCGGCGAAAAACGAATTAAAGCTCAGCACTCAAAAGGCAAACTTCTTGCGCGCGAAAGATTATACGTTTTGCTTGACCGCGATTCATTTGAAGAAATGGATGCGTTTGTTGAGCACCGTTCGCACAATTACGGAATGGAAAAAGAAAAATATCTTGGCGACGGAGTTATAACGGGTCATGGCACAATTGACGGTAGGTTGGTTTTTGTTTTCAGCCAGGATTTTACAGTCTTTGGCGGCACACTTTCTGAAGCGCATGCGGAAAAAATTTGCAAGATAATGGACCATGCTAAAAGACTCGGCGCGCCTGTAATTGGCTTAAACGATTCCGGCGGAGCGAGGATTCAGGAGGGTGTGGTAAGTCTTGGAGGTTACGCCGATATTTTTCTCCGCAATACTTTGATGTCGGGCGTGGTGCCGCAGATATCGGCAATTCTAGGTCCGTGCGCCGGCGGCGCGGTTTACTCGCCTGCGATAACAGATTTTACTTTGATGACGAAGAAAACGAGTTTTATGTTTGTTACAGGGCCGAATGTTGTTAAGACTGTTACGCATGAAGATGTTACATTTGAGGACCTCGGCGGCGCAATGACGCATTCTGTCAAATCAGGCGTGTCGCATTTTGCTTTTGATAATGAACTTGATTGCCTTATGGCTGTAAGGAGGCTGCTCTCTTACATGCCCTCTAACTGGAAAGAGAAACCCCCGGTAAAATCTACGGATGATCCAATTGACCGCAAAGATGAAGCTCTGAACAATATTGTGCCGGAAGACACAACAAAAGCTTATGATGTTAGAAAGGTAATAGAATGTGTTGTTGATAAGGAAGGTGAAGCAAATTCATTTATGGAAATACATGAGCTGTTTGCACCGAATATAGTAGTCGGGTTTGCCAGGCTTGGCGGAATGCCGGTCGGAATAATAGCTAACCAGCCAAGCAAAATGGCGGGTGTTCTTGATGTGGATTCATCGGTAAAAGGAGCGCGCTTTGTGAGGTTCTGTGATGCATTCAATATTCCGCTTGTTGTATTTGAAGACGTGCCCGGATTCATGCCCGGCACTTACCAGGAGTGGCACGGAATTATTAAACAGGGAGCTAAGCTGCTTTACGCATTTGCCGAAGCTACAGTACCCAAAGTAACTGTAATACTGCGCAAAGCTTACGGCGGAGCTTATGACGTTATGAACTCGAAGCATATCCGCGGCGATTTTAATTACGCGTGGCCGTTTGCCGAAATAGCTGTGATGGGTTCGCATGGCGCCGCCGAAATTATTTTCAAAAAAGAAATAGACGCATCTGAAAACCCTCAGAAAATGCTGGCAGATAAAGTTGCCGAGTATAAAGAGAAATTTGCCAATCCGTACGAAGCGGCATCTCGGGGTTACATTGATGATGTGATAGAACCGACCGAAACGCGGCAAAAACTCATAAGGGCGCTGCAGATCCTGCAGACAAAAGAAGATTCGAATCCGGAGAAAAAACACGGAAATATACCGTTGTAAGAGGCTTAAAGGGAAAAAATCCCCGTTTAATTTGCATTGAAAACCCCTTAACAACACCTTATATTTACTTTAACTTATTCCTTTAATGCTATGAGCAGGAAATGTATAGTTTTCTTAGCATCACTTCTTTTTTTCACTTCAAATTGTTTCGGACAATCCGGATGGGTTAGTAAATTTTTTAATAATACTAGTGGGATAGGTAAAATCATCGCCAGAGACAGTGTTAATTATTTAGCGCTAAGCGGATATGGTAGATATTTTAAAAGCAGTGACTCAGGAAATAATTGGGTTTGTATTCCTGAATATTCTTTTGATTCAAGTTATGCTTTGTTTGATGGTCAGTTTATTAATTCACAAACCGGCTGGATAATTGGATCGGGATCTCAAACTAACAACGGAATAATATTAATAACAACCAATGGCGGATTGAATTGGGTTAAAAAGACAACAGGATTTAATAATCACAGTTGTTATTGCTTAAATTTTTTAAACGCTAATACAGGCTGGATAGGAACGTCTGGCGGTTATGACGGGTGGTTATTAAAAACTACTGATGGTGGCAACTCCTGGACTAAACAAGTTTTCGCTGGAAAATGGAATATTCGAACTGTACATTTTGTAGATAATAATACTGGGTGGATTTTGAGCGATAATATGTTTACAGCTCAAACTACAAATGGTGGATTATCGTGGATTCCAAAAACAATAAATAATATCCCATACACTCCTACAAATTATGTGAGTTTATTTGTCATTAGCGGAAATGAGAGTTGGGCTTTAGTATACAGCTCTAACGATGGGTTCAGTTATTCAAATTTTTTAAAAACAACAAATTCCGGATCAAACTGGAATTTAATGTATAGTTATTCAGACGGTTTAAATACAAATTCTCATAATTTTTGGTACCTTAATTTTCCAGCTTCATCAATAGGTTACGCTAATGGAGAATTTAATTATATTCTAAAAACAACAAACACTGGTGTAAATTGGACTAATATTGTTCCTAGTACTACTACAGGGATAATTGGTAACATTGGTTCATTATTACCTATTAATAATAATGAACTATTGGTTGGCGGCGGTTATTCATATTCAAACTCACCCGCATTTAATTATATTTTTAAATCTACAGACCAGGGGGCTAATTGGTCTGTTAAAACCTATAATTGGGATATAAGTTTTTTTAAAACCTATTTTATGAGCGCTTTTACTGGATTTGTCTTAGGCGATAGTGGGAAAGTTTATAAAACCACAAATGCTGGCGATAACTGGACATTAAGTTTGAATAATAGACAATATTATTTAAGAGATTTATCTTTCATAGATGCAAATACAGGATGTATCGTTTTACAGGGAAGAACCAGTCCTTATTCCGGCAAAATCATAAGAACTACGGATGAGGGAAGTAATTGGACAGAATTGACGCTGCCATTTAATTTGGAAATGAACACAATAAAATTTACACAAGACGGAACGGGATGGATTGGATGCGATAGCTTAAGAATACTAAAATCTTCAAGTTCTGGCTCAAACTGGACTTTATTACATTTGAACAATGATAAACAAATGCGAATAAAAAGTATTAGTTTTATTAACAATTCAACCGGTTGGTTGCTGGGAAATTATTATTGGGCCCAATATCCTTATGGGTCTTATGAAAAAGATGCAATTTGGAAAACAATAAATGCAGGGTTGAATTGGAATCTTATATTTGATTCAGTAGGTTCGACTTCAGATTTTCAAATTACTTTTTTAAATAGTAATGTTGGATATAAACTTGCATATTACGGGCCTATTTTTGAAAAAACTACTAACGGTGGAGAAAACTGGTTTAATACTATAATTCCAAATTTAAATTGCTCCAATTATTGTTATGTACAATGTTTTGGTTTTGTTAATCAAAATACCGGCTGGGTAGCAGGAGTAAACAGAGAGCAGGATTGCACAAAACTTTTAAAAACTACTAATGGTGGAATCAGTTGGGTTCTTCAATTTAGCAAATATAATAATACAATATGGTCGCTATCGGCTATAGATTCAAACTCTGCATGGTTTTCTGGCAATCGAAGTAGTATTTATTCCACTACAAATGGAGGCGGTTCTATTATTGGTATCAGCCCAATTCCAAAGTTGTTCACACTTTCTCAAAACTATCCCAATCCGTTTAATCCGCAAACGAAAATAAAGTTTGATATATCCAAACAATCATTTGCTAAGCTTGTTATTTACGATATCATTGGAAGGGAAGTTGCAACGCTTGTTAATGAAGAACTAAAACCCGGGACATATTCTTTCGATTGGGACGGCAGTAATTATGCCAGCGGGATTTATTTTTATCAGTTAGTGGCAGGTGATTATGTTCAGACTAAGAAAATGGTTTTATTGAAATAAAATTCAAAACCAACAAAAATGAAAAAAATAATTTTTATTCTAATGATATCTTTCTTATATGCTGATTCTTTTGCTCAATGGGTTATTTTAAGTCCGCTGGCTCCGGTAGGTAACACAATGAATTGTGTTGTATTAATTAATAACAGTGTTGGCTTTGCGGTTGGTGATAACGGAACTATAACAAAAACAACTGATTGCGGGCTTACATGGCATGAGCAGATGAGCAATACAACAGAGTGGCTAACTTCTTGTCAATTTCTGAATGAAAATACCGGGTTCGCAGTTGGCTATGGTGTAATCTTAAAAACTACAAATGGCGGAACTGACTGGACAGGTCAAACATTTAGTACTCTGATTTGGTCCGTATATTTTCTGAATCCCGATACCGGCTTTGTTGCGTGCGATAATGGCAGTCTCATCAAAACTACAAACTGTGGTATTAACTGGGTAATTCAAAATATTAACGCTAGCTATAGCTTTACCGGCGTATATTTCTTCAATTCAAACACCGGCTATATTACCGGAGATATAGGAACCGGAGATTATTTGAAAACGATAAATGGAGGGAGTAACTGGGAGATACAATATTCGGGAATTCCTTATTTGAATTATTCAATTTATTTTTCAGACTTAAATACCGGTTATTTATGCAACAATGCTGAAGTAGGAAAAACAACGAATGGCGGTTTGAATTGGGCCTGGAAAAATATGCCGAACGGCTGCGGAATAACAAGCATGTATTTTACTAATGACCAGACCGGCTATGCTGTCGGCATGGATAATAATGTACATGGTACCGTTTGTAAAACCTCGGATGGAGGTGATAATTGGTTTCAGCAATCGACAAATGTTGCGGGCGTTTTGAATTCAGTTTGTTTTCTGGATGCAAATACGGGAATTACAGTTGGAAGCAGCGGAGCTATTGTTAAGACTATTAACGGCGGGGCTAACTGGTCAAATTTGAATATTTACTTAACATCAGAAAATCTTGCACAAGTTTATTCCAGTAATGCAAATACAACTTATATACTTACTCAAAGCACATTAATAAAGACATCAAACGCCGGTCTGAATTGGGTTTTTCTTCCCACGGGGTTTCCCAATAATTTGTATTCAATGTTTTTCAACGATATTAATACGGGTTTTGTAGTTGGAAGCAGCGGCGCGATATTGAAAACTACAAATGGAGCTTTAAACTGGACGTCTATGTCCAGCGGAACAGATACTACTTTGAGATATATATTTTTTGCAAATGGAAATACAGGGATAGCTACAAGCGGGTATGGCACAAATTTAAAAACCACTACTTCAGGGGAAAGCTGGTTTTCTATTAGCCCAACTCTAAGGCTGAAACAAACTTACTTCGTTAATCCAAACATAGGATTTGGAATCGTCAATCCGAATTATCCAGGTTACGAAAATATTTACGGGACAACAAATGGAGGCGCTGATTGGACCATGCAATTTGCAAGTTCGATTTATTATAATAATCCGGGTTCTATTTATTTTTATGATTTGAATACAGGTTTCGTTGTTGGCGGTAATTCAATCTTAAGAACAACAAATGGGGGAATTAATTGGTTAAACTTAGTAAATCCCCTCACTCAAAACGTAAATTCAGCTTTCTTTAATAATTCAAATACAGGTTATATTGTTGGAGGTAGCGGACAAATAATAAAAACCACCAATGGCGGCAATAATTGGTACACTCAGACAAGTAATGTAAGTTATACTTTAACTTCTGTTTATTTTTCGGACGATAATTCCGGCTTTGCCGTGGGAAACAACGGTACAATTCTCAAGACAACAGATGGCGGCAACTTGGTCGGTATAAATAGCGTTAATGATTTAATACCGGCTAAGTTTAGTCTTCACCGGAACTATCCCAATCCATTCAACCCGCAAACAAAGATTAAATTTGATATATCAAAGCTATCATTCACTAATCTGATTATTTACGATATTCTTGGCCGTGAAGTTGCAACTTTGGTTAACGAAGAGTTGAAACCCGGAACATATTCTTTCGATTGGGATGGCAGCGGATTTGCTTCAGGCGTTTATTTCTATAAATTGATTGCCCAACAGGTCGGGTCGTCGACAGGGGATTATGTTAAGACGATGAGAATGGTTTTGTTAAAATAATTTATCTTTATTCTATCTTATTCGTGCAATTCGTGGTAAGTGATTCGTGCAATTCGTGGTAAGTGATTCGTGCAATTCGTGGTAAGTGATTCGTGCAATTCGTGGTAAGTGATTCGTGCAATTCGTAGTAAATAATTCGTGCTATTCGTAGTAAATAATTCGTGCTATTCGTAGTAAATAATTCGCGCAAGTGATTCGTGTAATTCGTGTATTTTACTTCCAGGCCGGTTCGAAGACTCTTGATATTTTCAGCGACTTTCCGGTTGTGGTATCGATACTAACAATAACTCCGCTTATTTTCACATCGCCTTCGGCAATTTCCTGTTTCTGCGGCGTCTGGTAATAGAAGCGGTTTATTGAGCCTTCTTTCTTGCTCCCGATTACTCCGTCAAAAGCGCCTGTCATGCCTGCATCCGTTATGTATGCAGTGCCATTCGGTAAAATATGTTCATCTGCTGTTTGAACATGTGTATGAGTTCCTACAACAGCCGAAACTTTTCCGTCCATATACCATCCGAATGCAATTTTTTCAGCTGAGGCCTCTCCGTGGAAATCAACGAAAATTAAATTAGTTTCTCTTTTCATCCTTTCGGCAATCTTGTGCGCGGTTCTGAACGGGCAATTGAGCGTTGAAATATAAACCCGGCCCATAACATTTATCACGCCAAGCTTGAACAAACCTCCGTCAACGGTAACAGGATATACCATAAAGCCTTTGCCGTAAACGTCATCATGATGATTTGCCGGCCTTAACAAGCGTACTTCTTCGGCAATGTATTTAAGCGATTGTAATTTGCTGAAAGTGTGGTTGCCTCCCGTAAGGCAGTTTATGCCCGCATCAAAAGCGCGTTTGCCGTCTTTATCAAGTATGCCTTTGCCGCCGGAAATATTCTCGCCGTTGGCTATAACGAAATGAATCTTATTTGAGTGGACAATTTTCTTAAGATGTTCTTCGATATATTTCAGCCCGGGTTCGCCGATTATATCGCCTATGAATAGTATGTTAAGTGTTTGAGACAAAAATCAGTGAGTAGTTAATAGTTATTAGTTAATAGCTTTCTTTCTTAGCCGGGAATTTCTTCGCTTTAACGTCTTTTATATAATTCTTAAAAGCGTTCTTTGAAAGCTCGGCAACATCCGCATATCTTCTGACAAATCTCGGGCGGAACATTTCTGTCATTCCAAGCATGTCGTAAGTTACCAGTATTTGTCCGTCGCAATTTATCCCTGCGCCGATACCAATGGTCGGAATCTTCAAAGACTTAGTTACCTTAGCGGCCAGCGCAGCGGGAATTTTTTCAAGCACTATTGCAAAACACCCCGCATCCTGCAGTGTCTTCGCGTCTTTCTGGATCTGTTTCGCTTCTTTTGGATCGGTTCCGCGCGTTTGGTAAGTCCCGAAAATATTTATAGCCTGCGGAGTTAACCCCAGGTGTCCCATCACAGGAATTCCAACCCCCACAAGGTGTTTTACAACTTCTGCAATTCTTTCGCCGCCTTCAAGCTTAACAGCGTCTGCGCCTGTTTCTTTCATCACGTGGCCGCAATTCCGGACGGATTCTTTTAAGTCGACATGATAGCTCATAAACGGCAGGTCAACAACCATTAAAGCTGTACGAATTGCTTTCTTAACTATCTTAGCGTGATATACCATTTCGTCCATTGTGACGGTAAGCGTAGTATTATTTCCCTGCACAACGTTTCCCAATGAATCGCCTACCAGAACTATATCGATCCCACTCTCCTCAAGGTAACGCGCCATCAGGAAATCATAAGCAGTCAGGGCGGAAATTTTTTCCCCGTTCTGTTTCATCGTGATGAGGCGCTTCGTCGTAATTTTTTTTCGTTCCGGCATGATTTCTAATTCAAAATACTTTCGTGATCCAATGCGCGCTTTGCGATCAGGTCTGCGAGGCGGTTAATTGATGCGAACCTGATATTATAAGTGGTTTCAAACCCCTTAAAAATTGCATCGCCAGTTTCTTTATATGAAACATTGCGCTTAAGAATATCGTTAAGGCAAGTTGTTTTGTTTTCTATCTCAAAACTCATTTCGTTTTTCTGGTCTTCAGATGCTATAAGATAGTTAACTATGCTTTTATGATGGTCGCCTATCAAGACTGAACCATGCTGCAGAATAATATCTGTAGAATTTTGTTCGGTGAATTTTCTTTGCGCGCTGCCTACAAGCTTTTTGCCTAAATGATTTATTTCATTCTTAACCTGCGAGTTGAAGCACAAATTATACATTCCTGTTTTTATCAGTTCCCTGATATCGGGCGTATCTTTTGTGAAAGAAAGACGCTGAAGGCTTGCATTTTCGGGCGAGAGCATTTTCAAACCGTTAAGTATTGCAAGCGATATATCCCGGTATGTATCCCTAATAGGTTTATCGGTTTTCATCACTACGGAATAAGTCAGTTCCTCGGAATGTAGCACCGCTCTTCCGCCGGTGGGCCTTTCAACCAGATCGGTATTATTTTTCCTGCACGCTACTTCGTCTATTTTCAGAGAAGTTGAAGAACGGGACTGGTTATATCCCAGCGAAATCGCGTAAGGCTTCCATCTGTAAAATCTCAGGAAGCTGTCGCCTGATGCGCGGCATTTTTCAACAAGTCCAAGGTCATATTCCATGTTGAACTTTCCGGTTTGGAAACCTGAGTCAATGAAATGCCACTTTCCGCTGCCTAATGTGACTGTTTTTTTAGCGGCGTTATTTTCTGATGATTCCGCGTTCACTTGATTCGATAAATGTTATTATTTTTTTTACTTCTTCGGTCATCGGGATAGAATCTTTAACGGCCTTAATAGCATCGCTGATATTATGTTTCGAGCCGTAAATAAAATTATAAGTCTGCTTGATGTGTTTTATCTGTTCTTCATCAAATCCTCTGCGCTTTAGCCCAACAAGATTTAATCCTTTGTAGTTCAGCGGCATACCGCCGGCTAAAATATAAGGAGGTATATCCTGCGTTACGCGCGCGCTGAATGCGATGAAGCTGTGCTCGCCAACCCTTACAAACTGGTGAATGCCTACAAGTCCGCCAATGATCACCCAGTCATCAATCTTAACATGGCCGCCCATATTTACCGCGTTTGATATGATCACATTGTCGCCAATTACCGAATCATGCGGAACGTGCACGTATGACATCAAATAGCATGAACTGCCGATCACAGTTCTTCCGCTGTGTGAAGTTCCCCTGCTGATGGTTGCAAATTCTCTTATGACCGTATTCTCACCGATCTCAAGCGTAGTTTTCTCTCCGCCGAACTTAAGGTCCTGGGGCTCAGCGCCAAGCACAGCAGAATGAAATATCCTGCAGCCTGAGCTGATCCTTGTGCCATAGTTAATCCTTACGCCGCTGTCAATCTTTACGTTATCGTGAATTACCACGTCATCATCAATAACGGTAAAGGGCCCGATATCTATATTATCGCCCAGTTTCACATTGGGTGAAACCACAGCCCTATCGTTTATTCTATTCATTTATAGAAAAGTTTTTAGATGAGAGTTTTATCAATTATTATATTATCAATTTCCACAGAGCTTTTGGTTATCATCTCAGCAATAAGCCCGAGCGAGAAAAACTGCGCTCCCACAATAGTAAACAATATTGCAATGAAGAACAAAGGCCTTCCTTCAATTGGAATCGATTCGGCAAATTTCATAATAGTAAGGTATAACAAAACACCGAAGCCTGCAACAAAGCTTAAGAGTCCAATGCTTCCGAAGAAATGCAGCGGCCGCTTAATGTACTTGTTAGTGAATAGTACGGTTGACAGATCAAAGAACCCGTTGAAAAATCGTGAAATGCCGAATTTTGTTTTGCCGTATTTTCGTTCATGGTGAGTGACAGGAATTTCAGTAACCCTGAACCCCGAAAGAAACGCCAATGCCGGTATATACCTGTGCATTTCACCGTATACTTTTATGTTTTTCACCACATCTTTAACATATGCTTTCAGCCCGCAGTTATAATCGTGCAGCCTTAAGCCAACCATAATGCTGGTTACCAAATTGAAAATTTTTGATGTTTGATTTTTTATAAACGGGTCATGCCTTACTTTTTTCCAGCCCGAGACCAGGTCATATCCTTCGTTCAGCTTCTCTATCAATGCCGGAATTTCATCCGGGTCGTCCTGCAGATCGGAATCCATTGTTATTATGTAATCGCCTTTTGCAGCTTTGAATCCCTGCTGCAGCGCCGCCGACTTTCCGTAATTTCTTCTGAACTTAATACATTTAAAGCGGCTGTTTACTCTGTTAACTTCTTTAATCTTATTAAAAGAATTATCTGTGCTGCCGTCGTCAATAAAAATAACCTCATAATTGGCTCTCAGTCCTTCAAGGACTTTCTTTAATGCAATTGAGAGCTCAACTATCGATTCTTCCTCATTGTAGAGAGGAATGACTATTGAAATTATCTTGTTGGTTAAATTAAGTCCGGGAGTCTGGTTCTGCTTCTGATTGTATCTTTTGAAGTTCCTGTTTCTTCTGTAAAAATTCCTGTTTTGATTTTTCTTCTCCGGCACATTCGTTTGCGGCGTCTTTTGTACTACGGCGGGTATGCCGCTGCCTGAATCTTTCATATTTTGCTCGTTTCTGTCCTCGCTATTTGCCATAATTTTATATAAAACAAATAAAATTAACCAATAAAGCTTATAAAAAAAAGCCTATTAGAGGTTCTTTTTTATGGCAAAATGCATATAAACCGGCGCATTTCCCCCCTTCAGAAAGGGGTTCCGAAGGGGGAGCGCCTATCCGCATAAAGCGGATTTGCCTATGTGTAACAGAAAATATTATGTGAAAAAAAAATTATTCTCTTTTGAGCGTTAATCCTTTGGTCTTGGTTTCCTTTTTGCCTGTAGTTCTTCGAATTTAACCTTTTGATCGGGCGTTAAAACCTGTTCAATCTGATCGTTCAGTTCTTTCCTGTCAAAATTACCCTGTGTGTGGGTTGATATGTAATTTGAAATTATATCATGTACCTGCGTGTATTGATCGGCGGTAAAATCCAGATTCTTATTAAGCATTTGCGTCATTCTGTCAGCGCGGTCATCGGTTTTGGAATGCAGACTATCAGTTTGGGCAATCAGATTATTTGATGCGATCAGTGAAAGGAAAAGCGCCAGCGGAAGTAATAACAGAGTTTTGTGTTTCATGGACATGCCCCCTCGATTGGATTTTGAATTTAACAAAAATATGTATCAGAATGTAAATATGATTCAACCGATTGTAACAAAATGTAAGCGGGGGATTTAATTAAAATAAAAAGCGGGTTTTAGCCCGCCTTTTAGAGTTGAATTATTAATCCGTTAATTTCTTTTATTTTACAAGAATCATTTTGTTTGTTTGAGTGAAATTACCTGAAGTTAATTTATAATAGTATACGCCGCTGGAATTATTTGAACCGTCCCAGGCAGCCTTAAAAGATCCGGCGTTTTGCCGCTGGTTTACCAAAACGGCAACTTCTCTTCCCAGCAAATCAAAAACTGTTAATTTTACAAAACCGGCTTTTGGCAGGTCATAACCTATTACAGTATTTGGGTTAAACGGATTCGGATAATTTTGATGCAGAGAATATGTCTGCGGAATTGAGGTATTGTTATTTGCTACGCCAACCAGGTCAGGAACAGGCCTTTTCCATGCATCATACTGTGATGTTCCTGCGTAAATATAATTGTTGTTAATATACAATGTCTCAATGGAGGGATTTCCCGGCAGACCTTCATTTTTTTGAACCCATGTAACTCCGTCATCAGCCGATAAATAAACCCCGTCAGAACGCCCTTCAAAAAGGTACGTGCCGCTGGCCGCAATGGCGTAAACAGGCTGATTGTTAACCTGAGTCCATGTCAAGCCTCTGTCTGATGTTCTGTATAGCGCGCTTCCGCCTGCGAAAATATATTGGCCTTTTTGTAAAAGCAACTGCAACGGAACCGTTAAAGATGTTTGCGTCCATGTTGTTCCGTTATTTCCTGAAACAAAAACGCCGCTGGGATCGACGGCGGCATAAATAACAGTACCATCAACAAGGATCGAATTAACATCTCCGCTGGAAAGAGATGATGGAATCCAGGTCTGCCCGTTATCATTTGAAATGTAAACGCCGTAAAATGTACCTACAATAATATTACCGCCGCTTAATTTTACGTCGTTAGTTATCATATTATTTAAATTTGTCGTAGCCCAGCTTTGCCCGTTATTTGTTGAACGTAATAGCCCGTTATGAAATGACGCGGCATACAAATTAGCTCCGATTTGCATTATTGAGGATATATCATCTGAAGCCCATGAATTCTGATTCCAGGTGAGCCCGTTATCTACGCTCATTTCGATACCTTCTCCAAACGTTCCGGCATAAAAGGTTGAACCGATATTAGCAAAAGTTAAAATTGAAGCGTAGTGTATTGAAGCCTGAGTCCATGTTTGTGCATTATCCGAAGACATGTATAAACCGCCGTTCAGGGAGCCTGCAAAAATTTTGGAGCCGCTTATAGCCAGACATTTAACTGAAATACTGTAAAAAGGGGTTTGTGACCAGTTTAAACCGTTATTTGAGGAAACATAAATTCCTGTATATTGCGATCCTGCATAAATTGTCGGGCCGGATGGCACAAGAAAAAGAAAGCTTGAATTGGCGCCCGTATTTACCCAATTCCAAGTTTGGCCATTATCTGTAGAAACGGATAGGCCGGCATTTGAAGCTGCATATACCGTATTGTTACCCCTGAATAAAATTGAATTTATTGTCCCGGCTTGATAAGTTAAAACATTAACAAACCATGAAAGCCCGCTGTTGGATGATTCATAGAGTCCGGACCCGCTGGTCCCGGCGAGAATCATTGTGCCATTGATGGCAATTGAAATAACATTCTGTACAGGGAATGGTGTTTGAAACCAGCTAAGCCCGTTATCTTTTGAAACGTAAAGACCTATTGTTGTCCCCGCATAAATAGTATTCCCGTTTACTACTAATGTATTAACAGTTCCGCTGGTCAGGTTTGTTTGCGCCCAGCTTTGCCCGAAATCAGAAGAAACAAATATTCCGCTTCCGCCTGTTCCCGCAATAATATTATTGCCGTTTATTGCAAGCGACCAAACACGGGTTGTATTCAATGACGTTTGTGTCCATGTTTGCCCGTTATCGGGAGAATGAAATAATCCTACGTTATTAACTCCAATAAATATATCAGAACCTGAAATAGCAATTGACGGGACATTGGCGCCCGGGATGGGCATTTGCTCCCATTGCGCATTTGTGAAACCGGTAAACAATAGAAGGAAAACAAAAATGAAAAAAGTTGATTTCATAATTTTTCCCTGCCTTTATTGATGATAAATTTAGTTAAATGCTGTTATTTCAAAATATAAGCTATGGTGTAGGTTTTTGCAATCTAAATATTCCGAATATTTTGAATTTATCAATTTTTAAGTGATTAATATTTTAACTAATCCGGAACAGGCGCATATTGGATTGCTCCTTTTATTCGCATAATAAGATTAAAATGAACAACAACCTTCCTTTTAACCCATTTTTTATTCGTTGATAGTATATTAATATCTGGGTATATTGATAAGAAATTATGCGCATTTTTGGACTTTCTTAAGGAAATATTTAATTCGATTTATGATGTTAAGTCTCTGGTTATGTGGGCAGGTTATGTTGGGCTATTCGCCATTATTTTTGCGGAAACCGGCTTGCTCGT
>Ga0265342_10002953_pt1 | contig 14308 bp, 8 predicted proteins | sample 4CB327metaG_FD_203125 | JGI IMG/M metagenome (GOLD analysis project Ga0265342, IMG submission 203125) | Rhizosphere microbial communities from Carex aquatilis grown in University of Washington, Seatle, WA, United States - 4-CB3-27 metaG | ecosystem: Host-associated > Plants > Roots > Rhizosphere...
TGCTGATCCACGGCTGCTGCTGCGTGATCGAGTAGCCGAAGTCGTAGCCTGCCTGCGAAATGTCCACGCTCGGCGTCACCCAGGGATCGACGATGAGGAAGCGGACGTTGTTGTAGTCGAACGAGTAGCTCATGCCGTCCAGCTCGCTGAGCGCGGGGCTGACCGAACTCGGGCTGCTGAAGTTTGTGGCGCCGAAGAGGTTGCCGCCCTGGCCTAGCATCTGTGGGTAGAGCGTCCGGAGAATCGGGATGGCGTAGCCGTTGCCGCCAGTCGGGACGCCGTAGGTCTCGTGGTTGCCCCGCATCGGGAAGAATCCAATGCCAGCGTCGTAGAGCGGCTGAGCGGCCTGGGCGCGGATGGTCTCGTCGGCGTCGTTGCCCGTGTCAGCGAGGTCACCCACCTGGATGACGAACTTGACTTGCGCGTCGATGAACTTCGGGGTCAGCTGATCGATGATCGACACCGCGACGGTGGTCGGGTTCTGCCCTGCCGGATCCGCGGTCGTCCATTGCGTATCCGCCATCACGCCGAATTTCCATGCCGCGGAGGCAGGAGGCGTGCAGGCGCTGGTCACGGCCGCAGTATGCAGCGTGAAGTCGTACTTCTTGCTGGCGCCCACCGCGTCGGTCACCACCACGGAAACCACCACATCGCTGGACGCGGTGGCGGGTGCGGTCAGGGTCACCTGCGAGGTGGTGCCGGTGTCGGACTGTCCGGAGAGCGTGCCACCCGACGTCGACCACACGAAGGTCATGGTGCCCGCCTGCGGGTCCATCGCCTCGACGGAGAAGGAAACCGTCGCGGAGGGATCAACCACTAAGGCTGATTGCGCAGCGTCGACGATGGCCGGGGCAATGATCGCCACGGGAGCTCCCACCGGGAGGTACAGGGTGCCGTGAGTCGTCCCACCGTGGCCATCGCTGACTGCTACGTCGAATTCGCAGTAGGTGTCGGCCGCAGAGGCCGGCAGCGTGAAGGAAGGCGTAGACGAGCTCGCGCTGCTGAAGGTTCCCGCAGCGCAGGTGCTGCCGGTGCTCCACAGGTAGGTGAGCGTGTCGCCATCGGCATCGCTGGCCGTCACCGACAGCGCGGTGGGCGCGCCCAAGGTGATCCAGCCGGGCGTGGCAAGGACATCGCTGACCACGGGCGAGTTGTTGAACTTGACGTTGACGTCAGCCTGCCCGGTGCCATTGGCGTTGGACACGTGGATCACGATGGACGCCGACGTGGTGGCCTTGTGATTGTCCTGCACTTGAATGGTCAGCGTGACGTCACCCTCAGTGGAAGAAGCGGTCCACGTCGTGGTGGTTGCGGTGGGGGCGGAGAAGCCCGCGCCGGCCGGGTTGGCCGACCACGCGTAGGTGATGGTGTCGTTGACCTGGTCGTCGTGGGCCTGGACCTTGGCGGTGATGGTCTCGCCAGGAGCGATGTTGGTGGACGAGACGACCAGCGAGTCGATGACCGGGACAGTGTTTACGAAGTCAGCAGGAGTGTTAACGGATTGGGCCGTGATGACCACCGTGGTCACGTGATTGTGCAAAATGGCGATGTTGGTCGCCTGTCCGACATAGACCGGGGCGTTGCTTGTGTCGCTGGCATTGACCGTGAACGTGTAGTTGCTGCCAACGGGCAACGAGGAAATGAGGGCGCCGTAGCTGCCCCCTGATCCTTGCGGCGACAGGGTCACTGGCTTGGGCGCGTACAAGGCGGGGCCGGAGATGGTGACCGTGACCGCACCGAGCGGAACGGCACTGAGCGCTTGCACGCTCACGTCGGCCGAGCCCGTGGCAGAGGGTTGGTTGTTTTGGCCGCAGGCGGAGAGCGCTGCCGCGATGGCAAGTGCCCCGAGGGGCAAGAAGGCGGAACGAGACGAGCGAAGGTGCAACATGGTAATCCTCCCTGGGTTATGGGGACGGTCGCACCCTATTCCTTCCTCCGTGCAGCGCACGCGACGGCTGCGCGACAATTGGGAAAACGCAAACGGCCGATTTGTGACGACTCTGACAACACTACGGTGCGGTGTCGTCTGCGGCGTCCAGCGCGAGAAGGTGCGCCGCGGAGGGATGCGCGACCCTGGCCGTGACGACCGCGGGCGGCAGCGGCCGTTCCGGGCTGTCATCGCCATATTCATGATGGGCGCGCAGCACTTCGGATTCTGCGGCAAAGAACGCGTGCACCACCGCAGGATCGAAGTGGCTTCCAGAACTTTGGCGCAAGATTGCGTACGCTTCGTCAAGGGGAAACGCCAGCTTGTAGGGACGGCGAACAGTCAAGGCGTCGAACACGTCGCAGATCGCGACAATGCGGCCCACCAGGGGAATGTCCTCTCCCTTGAGTCCGCGCGGGTAGCCCGATCCGTCCCACTTCTCGTGATGGGTCAATGCCACAATTTCGGCCAACTGGATGATTTCGGAATCCGAGCCGGAAAGAATGCGGGCGCCCACCAGAGGGTGGCGTTTCACGATGGCCCATTCCTCGGCATTCAACGGTCCTGCCTTTTGCAAGATGCTGTCGGGCAAAGCGAGCTTTCCGATGTCGTGCATGAGAGCAGCGTGGAAGAGTCGATCGAGATCCGCGGCGTTCCAGCCCAACTGTCGGGCCACTGCCACCGCATAGTGAGCCATGCGCAACACGTGGCGTCCCGTCTGGTCGTCCTTGTACTCGGCCGCCAATCCCAGGCGAAGTACAGTGTCGATGGCGCTCTCGCGCAGCCGATCGAGAACAGCCTGCAATTGAGCGGTCCGAGCCTCGACCCGCGACTCCAGCCGTGCATTTTCGTCGCGCAAGGCATCCCAGACCGCCTTCAACTCCAGATGGGTCTGCACCCGGGCGCGCACCACCATGGGATTGAAGGGCTTGGTGATGTAGTCCACGCCGCCCACCTGGAAACCCACGGTTTCGTTTTCGTGATCGCCAAGCGCGGTGATGAAGATGACGGGAATCTCGCAAGTGCGCGGGTCGGCCTGCAGGCGGCGGCAAACCTCGAAGCCGTCGAGCCCCGGCATCAACACGTCGAGCAAGATCAGGTCGGGAGGTTCTTGCTGAGCCATGCGAAGTGCGGTCGCGCCATCGGCCGCGACCCGCAAGCGGTAGGCTGACAGCAGGCTGGCAAGCACGTCGAGGTTCAGCGACGTGTCGTCGACAATAAGAATCTCAGGGGAAAGCATGATCGCCCGTTTCGTTGCCGGCCAGAGAGCGCGCGTCTTTCTCCTCAGAAACCGGCGGCTCTCGGCGGACATCGCCTTTCAAAAACTCGGCCAGCCCGCGGATCACCAGCACCAGCTCGTCCGCAAGGCCCCGCAGAGCTGCGTCCACCTCGGGGCTGGCTGACCTGAGCGCCGTCTCCAGTCGACGGGCCGATCGGTACAAGGCCTGCGCGCCCATCTGACCGGCCAGGCCCTTGATTGTGTGGGCCTCGCGAATGGCATCGTCGAGTCTGCCCTCAATCAAGAGGATCCTGATCCGCCCATCGGCGCCTGCGTACGTCGCGGCAAAGGTACGCAGCAGCCGCAGATACAAGGTCCGATTGTCCCCCACCAGAGCCAGGCCCTCTTGGATATCAAGGCCGGGGAGCGTGGCCGGTAGCAAGCCATCATTGGGCTGGGCCGTTGCTGGCAAGGGCTGGGGCCTTGTCGCTGGCAGCTCCGCTTTCGTCTTGGCCCAACGGGCGACAACAGGAAAAAGGGAATCCGGCGTGAAGGGCTTGGAGATGAAATCGTTCATGCCCGCGCGCAGGCACTCCTCGCGAGCCGAACCCACAACGTCGGCCGTCATCGCAACGATGGGTAGGTCGGCAAATCTGGAGTCGGCGCGAATCTTGCGGGTGGTCTGCAACCCATCCATTCCAGGCATGTGGCGATCCATGAGCACCAGGCCGAAGGGATTGTTTGCCTGCACAGCCTCGCGCACCTTGGCGACCGCGTCCTGGCCGTTGCTGGCCAGTTCCACCACCACACCGGCTGATCTCAGAATCGCTGCCGCGACCTCTTGATTGATGATGTTGTCTTCCACCAAGAGCACGCGCACGCCTCGAACCTGATCCCAGGTGCTGGGGTCGACCGTATCGAGTTGTCCCGCGCCGCGTCCCACGCGACTGCGCTGCTCGGCGCCGAAAGCACGCGCCACGATGGCGAACACCGCCGAGGGGCTGGCCGGCTTGATGAGCAGCAGGCCGAACCCGAGGGCGCGCAGGCTGGCGTGTGCTGGCTCGGCGTCGGCGTGAGAAGCCACCACCACCACGCGGTTGGGTGCAACGCCGACCGTGCTGCGCGCCAGGGCGAGCAAATCGCGTGTGCGGGAACCGTCCAAGCGCCAACTGAGGAAGACCAGGTCGACTGACTGGCCCGCGTCCGAGCGCCCCAGCCAGGCACGCGCCTCGTCGGCACTTGTCACGCAGGTGACCGACATCCCAGCGTCCACCAGAGTGTCCACCATCGACCGACGTGCAGTGGCGTTGGATTCGCCCACCAGAACGCGCTCGCCGCGAACCACAGGCGGCACACCGGGCCGCTGTCGCCGCTCGCCGGTGCGCGCGCGAAAGGACACGGTGAAAAAGAAGCGACTGCCGTGCCCCGCTTCGCTTTCCACACCGATGGTTCCATCCATCAACTTCACCAGACGGGCGCAGATGGCCAGACCCAGCCCGGTTCCGCCGAAGCGACGGGTGGTGGAGCCATCGGCCTGGGTAAAGGGACGAAACAGCTTGGATTGCTGATCGGTGGTCAGTCCGACGCCCGTGTCCTCAACCTGGAAACGCAGTTCCACGCGATCCCCATGGGTAGCACGCAGGGCAACCGAGATGTGAACCTCGCCCTCTTCTGTGAACTTGACGGCGTTGCTAGCCAGGTTGGTCAGGATCTGGCCCACGCGCAGGGGATCGCCCAGCAGCAGAACCGGCACCTCGGGTGGGCGCGAGATCACCAGCTCCAACCCCTTTTCCGCGGCCCGCACGCCGACCAGGGTGGCCACGTCGTCGAGCATGTCGTCCAAACTGAAAACCAGGTTCTCAAGTTCCAGTTTGGAGGCCTCGATCTTGGACAGATCCAGAATGTCGTTGATGATGCCGAGCAGGTGTTGCGAGGCGGCTTTGAGCTTGGCCAGGTAGTCGCTTTGCGTGGCCGTCAGGCTGGTGTGCTCCAGCAGGTTGGCCATGCCAACCACGGCGTTCAGGGGCGTGCGAATCTCGTGGCTCATTGTGGCCAGGAAGCCGCTCTTGGCCTCATCGCTCACCTGGGCGCGCTCGCGCTCGGCCCGCCGAATCAACAGCATGAGCATGCCGGCTGACAGCACGCCGAGCAGGGCCGCCGCCAGCACAGCCCAGCGGAGTGTCAGCATCTCAGCCTGGTGCGACGCTGTCATTTGTCTTCCCAGACCGGCCATGCGGGCTTGCAGGCGCTCGACCAAGGCGGACATCTCGTCGGTGGGCGGGCGATCCATGCCGCGCACGCGGCTGTCCACCTCGCGATAGCTGAGCGGATTCTCGGCGGGTTCGAACTTGGCCACCGCCGCCCGGTAGCGCTGGCCCAACGTGCGCAATTCGGCCAGCAGGCCGTCGATGGCTGCTGATTCGCTGCTTTCGCGCCAACGCAATTCAGCCAGCAGGGCTTGCGTCTTGGTCTCTTCCCCCTCGAACAGGGACCAGTACTTGGCGTGGTCGCTGGCGTTGTGCCCACGCAGAAGCACATTCTTCCATTCCTGCACCTGGCGCTTGAAGTGGACCTGGGCTTCGCGGGCGATGTCCACGCTTTGCGCAAAGCCGATGGTCGCGTTCACGCTGTTGATCAATCGTTCCTGCGAACGGCGCAAGGCCAGGGCGCTGAGACCTCCGGCCCCTGCCAGCAAGACCACCGCTGCGCCAGCGAGTAGCCAGCGCGCGGCAGAGAAGCGTTCGCGTACGCAGGGCCACCCGTCGGAAGTGGTAGCCAGCGACATCAGCCGAGGAGAGGTCACTGCCCGCGCATCGTATTCGCAATTCAGTCCTCGACGGGAAACAAGAGGGCAACAGATTCGTGACGACGACCTAAACTGTGCGCTACGGTGCGTTCCAGTAGTAGCCCCAGCAACGCAGAATGCCGCCCGCGCTCAAGGCGCAACTCTGATTCTGAGCGGTGCTCACAACGATCCACGGCGATCGACAACATCAGGGCGTAACTTCGAGGTCGTATCCGGCGAAATCCGTGCCGCCGCGGCTGTCGTGCAGGACGACCCAGAGATGGACCAAACCAGGAGTGCCCGGCGTCCACGTGTTTTGAGCGAAGGTTTCGGTTTCAAATTCGCTCCGGCCGGTGATGTCGTGTTCAAAAGACCCTGCCGTCGCGTACCAGGAAACCCGCATGGCTTCGTTGTGATTGGGAAGCGTGTGAGTGAGCACGTCCCAGGCGGGGTAGCTCTCCACCGAGTCGGCGGGCCAGTTGGCTGTCAACGAGACCGTCCGCCCAGCCGCAACCGGGAACGGCGCGCTTCCAGGCGAAAGTGGAGGCACTTCGACCGGATCAGACCCGGGCTCCTGCAGGGTCAGCGAGGCGATCACTGGGTTCTGGTTGAGCTTGTATTCTTGAGTGTATTGGACTACTGCCCAGCCCGGAGCATTGGCCAGCCCGCAGTAAATGCGCTGCATCTGGAAGCCGACGATCGAATCCTCGGTGGCCATGCCGGGACGGCGCAGATCCACAGGAACCGCCAGACTCAAGCGCACGGGCAAGTAGTATCCGCCGGTGACGTCCGGATCGCGTGGCCGGATGGGCGGCTGGTCTCCAACGGGCGGTGGTGTCAACGGACCGAACAGGGTGCAAGACTCCAACGGAGCCAATGCAGTGTAGGTGTCGAGAGAATCACCGGCTACGCCGGGCAAGGCATTCTGGTCCAGGCAGGCAACGCTGACCGAGTTGCTCTGGGTCGGCGGCTTGGGCTGGGTGCAGATGGCCCACAGCAAAGGCGAACTGATATCAGCGGTTGGTACGGGCACGCGGCCGTCGCTGTCCACGGCTAGGGCCTCGTACTGAAAGGTCGCATCCCCGGGCCTGGGATCGGCCTCCGCCGGTTCGCCTTTCACCGCCAGGATGGCCGGCCCATTGATCAAGGAGATAGGCGAACCAACCTTCGGCTCACAGGCAGCAAACAGGACGAACAGCGACAAAATTCCGATGCTTGTGGTCTTCATCAGAACTCCATTCGCAGTCCGACCACCGGCAACACGGGCAACCCCGCGATATAGCTGCGCTGACTGTAGTCGGCACTGTAGATGATCTCTTCGGGATTTTTCCGATTGCTGACATTCTGCACGTCGGCGAAGAGGTTGAATTTGAGGCGCCGGTACACGAAGGCCTTCTCGACCCGCAGGTCCAACGCGTAAAACGCGGGAAGGCGGATCGAGTTCTGCGCCCCGAAGATGGGCTCGCCCTGCTGAGATGTTGTGTTGAAGTAGGCTCCCGCCACCGGGGTACGCGGCATCCCGGTGGTGTAGCGGAAGCGCGCACCAGCCTGGAATCCGTGGCTGATTTCATAACTGGCCAGCAGCGTGAGCACGTTCGTCTGGTCATAGTCGAACAGGCGCCAGTTGCTGTCCGGGCGGTCCTTGCGTTCGCTGCGGCTGATCGAGTAGCTGAGCCAGCCAAAGAACCCCTTGGCCAGCTCTTGCCGCAACAGCACCTGTCCGCCATAACTGCGGCCGATCCCGCTTTGCCCCAGCGACTGGCCCACGGGCGGCGAAGGCAGGCCACTGCGTGCCACCAGGTCATAGAGGCGCTTGTAGAATCCCACAACCTCCATGACCAGGGTTCCCGTTAGCTTGTAGGAAACGCCGGCGCTGGCGTGGATGGCCGACGAGCTGGCCAGATTGGGATTGCCGAAGACCGGGCTCAAATCCTCGACCGCAGGGGGTTGACCGTACACCCCACCGCCTGCCGTGAAGGTCAGCTTGCGCGTGGCCCGGTAGGCGGCCGACAGTCTTGGATTGGGCATCCAGGCCAGCGGTCCGAAGTACGGATTCAGCGCCACGCCCATGCGCCGGTAGCCGATATCCGGCGCCTGGTAGGTGTGGGGAAGACGCAGGCTGCCGTCGATCAGCGTGGGCTCGAAGCGGAATCCCGGCGTCAGGGTCCAGCGCCCGAGGTTGATCTCGGCAAAGATGTAGGGCGCGGTTGTCAACAGATTGACCTTCCAGTGATCGGACGCCAGATCGGTCCCGGGCGACTGGCCGAAGGCTGTGATGTCGCCTTCGCGGGCCGGCAACTCCAGCGATCCAACCCGATCGGAAGTGCTGCTGCGCCCCTGGAAATCCACGCCCATGGACAGCACGACCTTGTCCGCCACCCGGCGTCGGTACGAGGCGCGCATGGCGTACTGCCAAGCCGTGGTGTCCAATAGCATCGGGGTGCCGCCGAAGTTCCACTGCTGGCGGTTGTCGTCGTATCCCAAAGATGGCGTAATTGCAATGCTGGATCCGTCCGAAAACAGCCGCGTGTAGCGCACAATGAAGCGCCGGTAGAGCAAATCCTGGTCCTGGGTCTTGACTTCCAATGGGTCCGCTGAAGGCACGGTACGGCGGAGATGGTCGTCCGACGCCAGGAAGGTCGCGGATAGCTCCTCATCCTTGCCCAGCGTCGCCGAAGCCCGCACCTGATAGTCGTCGTAGCGGGGAATGGGGAAGAAATCGCCCACGTCTTTGGACACCGCGGCCTTCAGTGTTTGATCGAGATAGCCCTGGCGGCCGGCCACGGCCACGCGAAAATTGGGTGTGATGGCCGCCCTGACCATGCCCGACACATCCATCACATCCGAAGCCACGTAGCCGTGCACGCCCTCGCGCCCGGGATCCTGCAGTTCGATGCGCACCAGCCCGCCCAGCCCGCGACCGTAGTCCGCCCCGTACGAGCCCGGTGACAGGTCGATGGAACGCACCAGATCCGTGTTGATGGTCGAGCGCATGCCACCCACGTGGTACAGCGCCGGAATCTCGACCCCGTCGACATTGACCCGCGTGTCCTGCGGCGCCGATCCCCACACAATCAGCGCGCCCGAGCCGAAGGCGGATCGGGCCACGCCCGGCAGGTTCTGCACCACCTTGAGCGTGTCGCCTTGCGTGCCGGGGACGCGCTTGGCCTCTTCGGTGCGCACCCGCGTCTCGACGACTTCTTTCCTGATGCGCGGGGCGCGCACCACCGCTTCTTCGTCCACGTCGGCTTCCTTGGGCTCGACCATGTACTTGACTGACTTCTTCTTGCCCTTGCTGATGATTTCTTCGGTCTTGATGGTCACCAGCTCGCGCGACGACAGCTCGACTACATGCGGGCCGGGCGGCACGTCGGTGAAGGCAAAGGCACCATCCTGGTCGGTGGACGCCTCGACCCCCTGATCCACGATCCTGACCTTGACCCCGCGCGAGGGAACCTTGCTGAACCGGTCCATGACCACGCCCTCGAGATTGACCTGTGGACCTACCGGCACCAGCACTTCCTTGACCGCGAACTTGTAGGCATACTGGATCTTCACCGGCACTGGCGTTCCGTCCAGCGTGGCGGGCTCGAACTCGAACTGACGGGCCGCCGTCACCGCCGCCGCGTCGAAATCGGGTCCAGCAGGCACCACCACCTCCACCTCGCCCACCCGCCCCGTATCTTCCACTTCAATGGAAAGCACGACCTTGGCCCCGGTGCCAGCGGCACGCTTGTCTTCAGGATAGACCGCCTCGACGAACTTCTTCAGCTTGGGCGGCCGCAGGCCCTTGCCAGGTTCCGCGGCCTCGCTCGGCGGAGACTGGCCCCGCGCTGCCAGGGGAATCCCTGCCGCAAGGACCAAGGTGGCGGCAACTGCGAAGACACGCATGGTTTCGGAACCTACGGGTAGTCGAACTCGAAGGCGGTGAGGCCAGCGCCCGCGGTGGGCGCCCCGCGGGTGGCGGCGCCGGTGAGAACGCCCGAGGCTTCGCCCAGGGTCGCCTGCGGGGTGTAGGCGATGGCGTGCCAGGCGGCTGACACCTGCCCACACAGCGAAAAGGCGTCCACCCGAACGATGTAGCGGCCAGCCGGCGGCTGCCCTGTCCACACCACATTTTCAAGATCGCGCCCATCGATCTGGCAATCCTCGTTGGAATCGAAATCCAGGTTGCCATCCACGCCGCCATCTGGGAGTTTGGGCTCTGCACTGCGCCCCTCGGCCCAGACGGTCACAAAGCCTGCATCGTAGTTGGCGAGGATCGGGGTCTGCACGTGCAAATCCAAATCAACCGGCGCGTCCCAATCGAGAGAAACCACCAGCGTGCCATCAAGTCCCTGCGGCTTCAGATACAGCGTATAGACCGACGCGGAACCGAAGTTCCCTGTTGCATCGACGGCGCGAACCGAGAGCGGGAGGAGAAGCGTCGACGGGTCATTCGGGTCGGGCTGCAGCAGCGGGCTGCTTGTCAGCGCGGGAGACAACGACAAGCTGGCACTGTAGTCGAAGGAATGCGGATCGCCGGTCTCGGGGCTCAGGGCCGGTACCAGCCAGTAAGCATCATCCCCGGCCACGCCCAGCGCGACCGCGTTGGCGTCAGGCCCCACAACCCCGTGAATCGGCTTGTTGCTCACGCCTGGGAAGATCGTTAGAGTGACGGTTGAGAGTGTCACGGTGGCCGGGATCGTGGCCGCCGGCCCTGCAATGGAGCCGTGCATGGCCTGGCCGCCTTGCACGCGTAGCAATGAGGTCAAGCCAGACGAAGAATTCGACGACCACTGGCAACCAGCGCACAGCGACCACAGTCCCACTAGACCAACGAACACGCGGCCCATCAAAAACTCACCTCGCCACGAACCAGGAAAGCGTTGTCGCCCAGATTGGTGGGCATGCCCGAGGTATTGATGCCCAGATGGTTTTGGTTGCGGTCGTACTCGACGATCAGCCTGCCCCAGGGCGCCACACAGGCCGCGGCCACCGCCAAAGTGGAATAGCTCACATCCGTCGGGACGGGGCTGCCCTTGGCGTTCTTGTTCGAGTCCTGGTCTGGGTTGTAGTAGTCGTAGCGCACACCCAGCCGCCAGCGCCCGTATTCCTGGATCAGGGCCAGGTAGTAGCCCATCTCGCGCAGGCTCCGGTCCAAGGTTCCACGTGGGTCGGCGGGAAAGACGCCGCGATCCAGGTCGCTGGCCAGGAAGAACTCCGCCTCCAGGCTGGTCTTCAGTTGGTGTGGCCAACGCGCCGACAGGGCCAAATCCGCCCCGAAGGCGAAACGCGTGTAATTCGACGATGGCCCCGCCGCCACGCCGGGACTCGCATTCACTTCCCCTGTGGAGAGGGTGCCGCTCTCATCCGAATCGTTCCATTGCAGCGTCGGCTTGGTCGCTGTCGTTCCGGGATGGAATCCCGTGCCGCGCAGCCCGGAAACACCGCCCGCGATATCGATCTTGGCTAGCGATTGCTCGATCCCCAGACGACCGACGATGTCCTTCTGATGATTGGGGTCCAGTCCGGCAAAGCCATTGCCGCCCAACGGCTGACCGTTCATGACCGCCAACACGTACCTGACAAAGTGCCAGCCACCGCCCACCCTGGCCCCCAGGTCGGCCTCTCCGGGAAACAACGCGCGGGCGGCCGTACTTCGCTCCATGAAGAAGCGCCGACGATCATCCTGCGGCACCTCGCGCCCAAAAGGGATCCTGAAGAGGCCGATGGTTCCCATGACCACGGGCGGGGCGCCGTCGCCGTGGCCCGGCCATTTCGCCGAGACTTCCACATCGAACAGCCGCAGCTGGGGTCCGTTGACTGTGTTGCCGTCGATCTCCAGGCGGCCCTCGCCGAATTGCCGGTCCATCATCACGCCCAGTCGCGCGCGCCGGATGAGAAATCGATCCTGGTTCAGGGACTGCCCGCTCACGGGGTCAAGCTGATCTTCGGATGATTGGCGAACTTGATAGTCAGCTTGCACATAGCTGTAAAGCGACACACCGGCCATGCCGGCCCTCACTGCGGGTGGCGCGTTCTTCTCGCGCGCATCTTCGCGCGCGGCGGACTCATCCAAAGCTTTCTGCAGGCGCAGGACTTCCGCCTGTCGCTCGTTGCGGTCCGCGGCCATACGCTTGTCCGCCTCGTCCCGGGCGGCTTCGACTACTGCGGCTTGCTCCTTTTTCAGAGCTTCCTCGCGACTCTGGGCCGCGGTTTCCTGTTCCTTGAGCTTTTGCTCAAACTCGGCCCTCAGCTTCTCGATCTCGGCTATCGGATCCGGCCCAGGCTCCGGCTTGGCCTTCTTGGCGGTCTGGGCAAGGGCAGTGCCCGCGACGCTATAAGCCGCCAGGGCCAAGAGCAGTGCTGCCACGCTACGCCGCCGCCCTTCGTACCCCGAAAACTCACGCTTCATTGACGGCGCGCTCATCACGGTATGCACACGGGAGGAGGCACCCGCTTCACAAGCTCTCCACCCCCGACGTTGGCTGGCCAGTTCTTGATACACCAATCTGTGCCCATGGCGTCTTCGTCGCAGCCCGCGTCTGTGTCGTCGCCGTCCGGCTGCGTACCAGCGTCTGGTTGCACAGCTTGCGCAGCGTCCAATTGCGAGGGTTCGCCAGCGTCTGGTGGCGGAGGTGGTGGAGGGGGCGCGTCCACATTCGCCTTGCTGCCCGAACCGCAGCCAGCCAGCAGCAGGCCGCCCAGAAGGCCTGTCAAGATTGCTCGTGTCACTTGCCCGTGCATCTCTTCTCCTTCTCGCTCGTGACCGGCTACTCGCAGTATCCGTGACTGCACCGGCCAGTGGCGCACGGCGCCGCAGCCGAGCAGGGGGTGCAGTTTGTCTTTCCCGTGGCCAGCAGATCGAAACTGCAATTGCAGGGCGACGGGTCAGTGTAGCGCCTGAACACTGGCAGGTCGTTGTCCTTGGTCACCCGCATCGCACACTGAGGAACGACACCGTTCAGGGCATAGATTTGGTTGACGTCAAAGGGTAGCGGGTCCGCCAAGGGATTCCCCTGCATCCAGTAGACGATCTTCTTGGCGGCTGCGTTGGTGGGCACGCCGGTCGAGTCCACCTGGGTCACGAACTTGAGAGCGCCCTGGATGGTATAGCGGCCCTCGCGAATGTTGATCTTGTCTAACTTCGTCGCGTCGGTATCGGGCAAATAGGCCTTGTTTTGATTTACGCCTTTGACCTTCAACGCACTAACGGTGTCGCGGTTCGCGTCGTAGAACTCGGTCGAGGTGTAGCCGATCGTCGCGTCAGGTGACGTCGTGGAAGCCACCATGGACACCATTGACTGTGCGGTGAGGCCCAGGGCCAAGCTCACGCCCAGCGGGAAGACTTCGCCATTGCTCGCGCCAAGCCCCCTGGCCCACAGCTCACGCATGCCGTTTGTGTGGGAGTCGTAATTGTAGATAGTGCTATTGTCGGAAAACGTCCCTAAAATCTTCAGCTTGGCACCGCATGCGTACACGTCCAGAAGCTCATCGACCGTCATGGCGTCATAGTAGAAACCTTTGGCCACAATGGGGACGAGGCCTTGCACTGGACCCAGGAACTCCTTGTAAGGCGACGCCAAAGGCGCCGAAGTGCTGTAGGATCCATAACAGCTCGTCCAAAAAGTGTCGTTGATGACCAGGTCCGGCTGCTGGTCCAGTCCTCCGACGCAATTCGAAATCGTGACCTTGCCAGTGGCGCTGGAATCAACCTGGTCGTAACTCGAAAAGGTTGGTCTGGTCAGGTTGGTTGGATGAAGCGCCATGCTGCCCACGGCCGAGCATCCCTCGGTGCTCTCGTTCCACAAGAGAAGGACACCGGCCTGCTTCAGCTGGGCGCCGAAGTGCCTGATCACCGGCAACACCGCTGTGGTACCGCCCATGTAGACTACCGTTGAATATGCGCTGGCCACGTCGGTGCAGAAGGGGATCCCGCCTTGTGCGAGAGCCGCAGACTCTCCGGCGATCATTGCACCAGCCAGCAAGATGCCGGAAACTGCCAGAGTCTTCGCGTGCTTCATGGGTTGCCTCCCGGCCGCTTCGTGCTGGGGTGCCTATAGCAGCGGCCGAAATGACCGGTCAACAGAAATGCACGCAGGATCGCTCTTGTCACATCGTCGTGACAATGCCGTTGCATAGCGGCCCACACGGACAAAAAAAGGGCGCCCATTGCTGGGCGCCCCTTCTTGACTTCGCTGGCCGAACTCGCGATCGGTCAGCCTATTCTTCTACTGACTACGGAGTCGTCAGGCCGGCGATGTAGCCGTACGCCGTACCGGCGCCGGGGGTGGTCATCGTCGCGAGCGGGCTGAACTGGATCGAGCTCGAGAAGCTGCCCGCCAGGAACGCCTTGTTGGTCGTGCGAGACACAGCGAGGGTCAGGACGCCCTGT
>Ga0265342_10002957_pt1 | contig 14292 bp, 11 predicted proteins | sample 4CB327metaG_FD_203125 | JGI IMG/M metagenome (GOLD analysis project Ga0265342, IMG submission 203125) | Rhizosphere microbial communities from Carex aquatilis grown in University of Washington, Seatle, WA, United States - 4-CB3-27 metaG | ecosystem: Host-associated > Plants > Roots >...
GCCGAGGTTGCCGGCGACGCTGATCGCACAGAGCGTCCGGCCGGCGGCGTCATTGTAAGCCGTGGTGAGGGCGGCTTCGGCCTGGGCCGCCGTCGAATCGGCGGCATGCTGGACTCCAACGAGGGTCCCAGGACCGAATCCCGTGACGGCCGTTCCCGGGCTCACGCCGAGATCACCGGTCACGATGGTGAGCCCGGTGCTGGTGACCGTCGAGCCGGCCAACACGCCGAAGCCTGCCGCGGCACCCAGGACCACCGGCGCTTGAAGGCACGCCACGCTTCCGTCGGCTCCGGCGTCGAGCTTATCCGCATCCGGGACTCCAGCGTCGGGCGCTTCCGTGTGGGAGGCTTCCGCGTCGGCCGTACGCGCGTCCGGACTTCCCGTCCGCGCGTCTTGCGTGTCTACGTGGCCCGCTTCGGCGGTGCCCGTATCGCCAAGACCAGCTTCAGGACCTCGGCCGTCCATTGCCTCCACGTTGGAGGTCTTGCCCGAGCTCGCTCCACACGCCGGCAACAGCACCAACGCCAGGGACAGACCAAACGTCTTCAGGCTATTTGTCAGCGATCTTGTCATTTGTGCTTCGGGTACGGTCCCGAAGCACCTTTCGAGCCATCATGGGGATGCGAATGAATCCCGGTGGTTGCGGCGCCACACCTCGGGACGGCATGGACTTGCCCCCATCACTTCGAAGGACCGTTCCGATCACTTCGACGCTCAGAGAACGATCACGATGAGCACGACGAGCAGCACCACCGTGAGTGCTCCGCCTCCGATGTAGATCCCAGATCCGCCGCCCTGGAATCCAGCGAGCGCGGGCGTGGCCGCCTCGCGTGCAGCATATTCACGCGCCTCGTCCCGAAGGGTTTTGACCGGGACGGACTCGGGCGGCTGCCCACCGGGCAAGCCGCTGTCGGCCGCCGTTGATACGCCGGTCGTTGCGGCTTGGGCAATTGAGGGGGCGCAAGATAGAGCTAGCAGCAATGCACCTGTAGTGAGGTTCTTCATGAAATCTCCTTCGAACACACGGAACACCAAATTTCGAGCGCGTCATCAAGATGCGAGCCTCATTCGAATGCCTCGGCGACTCGATCGAACGCACGTACCGTGCCGTGGCTCAGGTCCACTAGGTGTTTTCCCGCTCCCGACGACATCCTCGCCCGAGTGATGGAGCGCAGGTGGGTCCCTTCGAATTGAGCGAGACCCCGTTCGTATTGATGGTTGGGGCCGCTCCCAGCTCGGAAGGTTCGCCGGCGCGACCGGGGCCCGTGCTGGCCTGGAACGTGCTCTGGGTTGCTCTACAGGACCGAGAGATGCGTCATTTCCACTGAGAAAACCTTCTTCGCGTCCTCCGGAGCCCGAGTCATGGCTCTCGTCGCTTGCGCATGGCTGCTGATTGCATCGTGCGCCGTGGTCCAGTGGCATTCCTCGGCAGAAAGCAATCGGCGTCTTTCTGGGGTCGCGCACTGGTGGATTCTCATCGGGCGTTCGAACGCATTCGAGGCGATCGATTGGAAACTGCCGGGGCGCGAGACCCAGATGGTCATCTTGAACGACGATCCCGGAATCACACTCGGCGATCTTCCACGCAACACGCTGCGGCTCGCCTATCTCAGCGTCGGTGAGGCGGATCGGCAGAAGAGCTATTGGGCATCGATTCAGGGACGTCCTTTCTTGGTGGAGGTCGACCCGAATTGGCCCGACAACGTTCGCGTCGACATCCGCGACGCCGACTGGCAACGGCTCTTGCTGGACCAGGAGGTGCCGCGGCTCCTCGAGCGAGGCTTTCAGGGTCTGATGCTCGACACGATCGATGCCGTCTCCTATCTCGAAGCCAAGGATCCCGTGCGGTTCGCAGGGTCCCGTGAGGCGTTGCGCGCCTGGCTCTCGAAGCTACGGCGACGCTATCCCGATATCGTCGTGTTGGTGAATGGATCCGAAGCGTTGTCCGACGCTGGTCCGTTCGTCGATGGCTACATCGTCGAGGGAGTGTTCGCGACCTACGATTTCGGCCGCCGGGACTATCGCGCGACGACAGCGGCAGAGCGATCGTGGAAGCTGGCCCAGATCGAACGCGCGCAGGGTGTTGCTCGTCATCCGGTCTTCGCGATTGAGTACGCTTCCGTTGGCGACATCGCCCTCGGGCAATGGGCAGCGCGCGAAGCGGCCAGTCGGGGATTCCGTCCGTACGTGACGGTCAAAGACATCAACACGCTACCCTGAATCGTCACGGCATTCTCCGACGGTCTGGCTTCCGCAAACGGTCGCTGTTTCCGCGAGCCAGTTGGGCCGGGCATGTTTAGTGCAACGGTGCGCGGGGGAACCAAATGGACGGCGAAAGGAAACGACGATGACGGGGTACGAGCTTCGAGTCATGACTATGGTGAGTACTGTCGTGTGGACGGTACTCGCTTCTCCATCGGCAAGCGGCGCCGAGGAGACCGCCACTGCGCGCGCGGAAAAGCTCCGCGGCGAGGGGGCCAAGGCATTGGCGGCCGGCGACTTCGATCGCGCGCGGCAGAAATTCGAAGAGGTGCTCACGCTCCTTCCTGGCGACGCGCCGGCGGCGCGAGACGCGGCACGCGCGGCAGAGGCGGCTGGGAAGTTCCAGTACGCGGCCGACGTGCTCGAGCAGGCCCATGGTTTCGACGAGCATCGCGCCGATCCGGAGCTCCACTACTTGCGCGGTGAGGCGCTCTACGCCCTCAATCACGTCGAAGGGGCGCGCAGCGAGCATCGCATCGCCGAGCTGGAGATCGGTGCTCCGAACGATCGGATGAAGAAGCTATGGATCGCGCGCATCTACGCCCGTCGGGGCGAGCTCGCGCGCGCTGACGCCGTCTATGAATCGATGTGGCCGCCCGCGCCGCAGTTCGATGCCGAGGCGGCAGTCAATCAGGCCGAGGCGCACGTGCTCAATCACGACTGGCCGGGAGCCGAACGGGTGCTCCAGCGGTTCCTCGCTCGCGATCCCAAGAACCTCCGCGCGCGCGAGCTTCTGGCGTTCGTCCTCGAGCTACGGGGCGATCTGGACCGCGAGCTGCCTGTGCGGAGGGACGTGGCGCTCGACGATCCTAGCGCCGAGAGTCTGCGCGGTTGGGGCCGCGCGCTCGAGCGCGCCGAGGACTTCCCCAGCGCCTATGACCGTTACAAGGATGCCCAGGCGATATCGGCTGGCGAAGCCGACGCGACGCTCGCGACCGCGCTCTTGCGAATGCATTACCGAACCACGCCTGAAGCGACGGGGGGATTCGTCGCTCGACGCGATCCCCAGGCCGACAGCCTGCGCGCCCAAGCTGGGGTCGCTTTGCCGTTCGGGGCACGGCAAAGCCTCTCCATCCTTGGCTGGTACGAGACGACATCTGGCAAGGTCTTGCGCGACAACGTTCTCGTGCCCGGAGGCGGCAGCACGTCCGGCGTCTCGAGCGCGCTCACGCTTTCTGCCCGAGGCGGCCTATCGCTCTCGCTGGGAGGCGAGGTTCGGCAGATCTCCCCGACCTCCGCCGGAGTCGAGCCCGGCTTCGCGCCAGGGGGCACCCACGTCGGCGGCACCACCGAGGTCCTGCTGCCGTTCCTCGAGCACACGGAGACCCGCCTGCACGGTGATCTGAACCGGCAGTGGAGCGACGCTCCGATCACAATCTCCGAAGGTGGCAGCGTCGATGGTGCGGGCGGTGAGCTGTTCGCGTTCCCGACGGGGCGTCGGATCCTCGCGGTCGTAGGTGGCGAATGGCGGCGGTTCCACCTCGCGCATCGGAGCACGAGCGACGATCCCGCGGCGACGCAGAGTCTCTTCCTGGGCGGCGCGGATCTGGTCCTGTGGAACGACCCGGCGACGCGGGTGCGCGGCGAATTCCTCGAGGAGAGGATGGTGCGCCGAACCTACCTCAGCAACGCCGGCATTCTCAGCTACCGCCACTATCAGCTCTTCGGGGACTCGTCGCCGGATTTCTCGTCGCGCATCGTCCTTGCGTCGCGAGCGGCGATTGACAGTGGCTCAATGGTCATTAGAAAGGCATTTGCCTCGGGACGAGGAGGTCTCGAGCTACGAGGCGGACTTGGCTACGACAGTGAGCGCAACGTCAGTCTCTACAATGTCGGGGCATCGGCGGTCGCGGTCCCTTTCTGGTCGAGCCGTGTGCTGGTGAGCTACGACCGAGCCAAGGAGAGCGCGACGGGATTTTCAGGGACACGACAAGCAGGGTGGGTGACTTATCATGGCGACTTCTAGTCTCGAATCAGGTCTCAGGTTCCGTTCGGTGGGAATCGCGGTCCGGCCGGCAACTCCGATCTCCGCGATTCGTTCCGTGGGCCACCGGACCGTGGTCTTCGAATCGCTCGTTGCCTCGGTGATCGTTCTGGCGGTGATGATGGTCCTGTCGCCGAGCGATGGGGGCGTAGGTAGGCTCGGCCCACACTTCGCTTGGATCGCGGTCTTCCTGCTGTCGGCCCGATACGGCACCAAGGGCCTCTGCGTGTCGCTTTCGCTCAGCGTCGCGCTGGTGATCGCCTCGGCGGGGATTCTCGGGCAGATGCATGCGCTCGGAGAACGACTGAACCGCAACGCCGACCTGGCCGCCTTGGTGGCGGCCGTGCTGGTGGCGTGGGTCGCGTCGACCCACGAAAACCGCCGCAGCGCCATGGCCCTGGAGCTCGACGCCGCGAAGGAGGGCTCCCGTTCCGACCGCAAGGCTGCACGCGAGATGCAGAGCGCGCTCGTCGCCCTCCGTTCGCGCGCCGATCGAATGAGCTTGTCCCTGACGTTCCTGCGCAACGTCGCCGAGCGTCTCGGGGGAAAGAATCCCGAGCAGGCCATCAGCGCGGCGCTCACGCTCGCGATGACTTGTCTGGGGGCGCGCGCCGGTGTCGTCGAGATCGCCGCCTCGATCCCTGGGGCGGGATTCGACATCACGCCGAGCCTCTCTTCGTGGACAGGCCCCTGGAACGGCGACGGTTCGGCCCCGATCCTGGCCGGTGATCGCGTGGTCGCGGCCGCGCTCGAGGCGAGAATGCCCGTGATCGCGGCCGACGTCGACGGCGCTGGAATCAACGACGCCGACATGGTGGCACCGCTCCTCGATCGGAACGGCAAGCCGTTCGGCGTGCTGGCGCTCCGCGGTCTGCCCCACCGGGGAGTCGGGATGATGGCCATTCGGGATCTCGCGGTGGCGAGCGGTTGGCTCGCGAACTCGCTCACCCCACCGCTCCAGCTGAACGCCGTGCCGATGAAGGTGAGTGACAAGAACGAGCTGAACGAGCTGAACGAGCTGCCGTATCACGACTTCACCCTGTGGTCCGACATGGACCTCACCTCGCGCAGCCTCATCGAGGTGGGCGCGTGAACCTCGCGGCGCACCGCCGGGAGCTCGCGCGCGGCTCTGTCCGGCGAAGCCGGAACCCTGTCTCTTGGTTGCCCCTGGCGATCTCGGCGGGGCTCGATCTGCTGGCGGCGGGTCTGATCTTCCCCAGCCACGGGGACCTCCCGTCCTGCTGCGCGGTGGTAGCGATCCACCTGGCCGCGGTGTTGGTCGCTGTCAGACTCGACGATCGGGTCGGCGCAAGCCGGCGGTGGCTCGCCGGGGCATTGGTCTTCGCCTTACCAGTCGCGGGCGCCGGGCTCGCGGCGGTGGCGCTGGCGACGCGTCCGCGGTCCGGGCTGACCGCCGCCGTCCCGGTCGACTATGTCGAACCACCGATGCTGGACGCCGCCTGTTTCCACAAGATCGCCGAGGCGCTTTCGCCTTGCGAGGTGCTGTCCGAGCCAGGACACGAGGAGGGTTGGGCCACGCTGGCGGCGCTGACCCGTCGAGGTGACGAGGAGTCGGTCCGGCTACTGCGTTGGCTCGTCCTCGCCAACCCAGACATGGCGGTAGATGCGGCCCTTGCCCTCGAGGAGTTGTCGGTGCGCTTCGACAGAGGGCTCGAGAGCCGGCGCATCGAGCTGGCGGCGGCTCCGTCTGCCGAGTCCGCGTTCGCAGAGGGTGCTTTCATCGGTCGCGCCATGCAGTCCGGGCTGGTCGATCCGGTGATGCTCAACTCGCGCGCGGCGGAGGCGCGACGGTGTTTCGCCCTGGCGAGGCAACTCGATCCAGGCGACGGCGACGACATCACGATCGAGTGGGGCCGCATGGAGCTGGCCGCGATGCGCCCCGAAGCGGCCTTGTCGATGGTGGAAGAGTGGCTCGCGCGGCCTGCCGCCGGCCGGGAACGCCTGGCGCTGGTCGAGCTCGGCGTCGAGGCGCGCTCGGCATCGCACCTGGACGTGCGCGGCACTCTCCGGGCGAGGACCTTGGAAGCGCCAACGACGTTTGCGGATTGATGAGCGTCATCGACAGCGCGAAGTCGATGGCGCGCACGGATGTCTGCATGATCGTCGAGGGGACCTATCCATTCGTCGCGGGCGGGGTCTCCTCCTGGGTGCACGACATCGTGCAGGGGTTGCCAGAGCTTACGTTCGATATGGTCAACATCGGCTCTCACCCGGGCAGCTATGGCGAACCGCGTTTCCAGCTCGGGCCCAACGTTCGGTCGCTCAGCGTCCTCTTCTGTCGAGAGAACGACAGCACCCAGCCGCTGCGCGGACCGGCGCGCACGGCGCTCGCGCGCAGGATTCGCGCCATCCGACGCCGTCCGCTCGACGAGGTTCCTTCGCGGACATTGCGCGGGATCCGGCGCCTGCATCTGGACGACACCGTGGACGACGAGCTCATCGCAGATCTCGGATCTGGGGATCTCGACATCGCTTCGTTTCTCTATGGTCGGGCGAGCTTCGAGGTGCTCCTGGAGATCAATCAGCGTCTCGCGCCGTCGACCTCCTTCCTCGATCTCTTCTGGCACTTCCGCGCGATGCATGTGCCGCTCCTGCGTTTGCTCGCCGCTCCGGCGCCCCCGGCCGCCTGCTATCACGCGGTGTCGACTGGTTACGCTGGGCTGCTAGGTGCGGTTTGGAGTCAGGCCAGCGGGCGGCCGTTCCTGGTGACCGAGCACGGTATCTATGCACGCGAGCGCGAGATGGAACTGGCCCGCGCCGAATGGATTCGAGACGACGGAGAGGACGACGGCCTCGCGGGATGGGCGCCAGCGCCGTCGGCGCTGCGCCAGCTCTGGTCTCGGATGTTCCGCAAGCTGTCCCGGATCGCCTATCACCAGGCCGCACGCATCGTGACCTTGAGTGAAGCGAACCGACAAAAGGAGATCATCGACGGAGCGCCCGCCGACAAGATCAAGATCGTTCCCAACGGCGTTCGGCTCGCGCCGGTCGCCGCTACGGTGGGTCTGGGCGGTTCTGGCGCAGGCAGCGACCAGGAGCCGACGGCGGCGGTGCGCCCCCTGCGTGTTGGCTTCGTGGGCCGCGTGGTTCCGATCAAGGACGTCGTCACCTTCATCAAGGGGTGCGACCTCGCCCTGCGCCGGACGCCGCTCGACGTGCGGATCATCGGCCCCGACGCCGAAGATCCCGAGTACGCCACCCGCTGCCGCGCGCTCGTCGAGACGCTCGGCCGACAGGACAGCGTTCGCTTCGTCGGTCCGCAGCCGCCGGCGCAGATCTACGGCGATCTCGACGTGGTCGTACTTACCAGCTTCAGCGAAGGGCAGCCGCTGGTGATCCTCGAGGCGTATGCCGCCGGCATCCCGGTGATCGCCACCGACGTCGGGGCTTGCCGAGAGATGATCGAGGGGCGCTCAGGCGAGGATCGGCAGCTCGGAGCAAGCGGTGTCGTTACCCGTGTCGCCGTTCCTCAGGACACGGCGGCCGCCCTGGTCCGCCTCGCGGCCGATGCCGGGTTACGCCGCCAGCTCGGCGAGGCGGGCCGCCAGCGCGTGCGTGCGTACTACCAGCGCGGGGACATGCTCGACTCTTACCGCGCGATCTACGAGAAAGAGGCGCGGTCATAGCCGGCATCGGTTGGAAGCTGCAGCGCATGATCGATCGCGGGTCGCTCGCGGGGACGGTCGGCGCTTATCTCACTGGCGTGGCGGTCACGTCTGCGCCGTGGCTGCTCACGACCGCTGTGCTCGCGAGCCTGCGTCTCGTGGCGCGCTTAGGCGGCGCGACCGACTTCGTGCAGACCGAGCGCATCATCACACTGGTCTACGCCCTCACCGTGGTCCTGTCGGCGCCGGTTCACGTCGTCGTCTCGCGAACGATCGCGGATCGCCTGTACGAGGGGAGACTGGATCAGATCGCCGCGCCGCTGTGGCGCGCCGTGGTTCTCACGGTGCTCGGGTTCTTGATCCTCGGCGCGGGGCTCATGCGAATCCTCGGGGTCTCCCTCGAGGTCGGCGTCGCCGGCACGATCCTCACCGTCGTCGTCGGGACACAGTGGCTCCTCTTGTCGGTGGGGGGCGGTCTGTCGTCGCCGACGGTCGTGCTGGCGGCGTTCTGTCTCGGAGCTCCGCTCAGCATCGTCGCCGCGCTGGCCGGCAGCCACCTCTTGGGTTTGGGTGCGCTCGGATATCTCTACGGGTACGCGGCCGGACAGCTGGTGACCGTGGCGCTCCTCCTGCACGGCGTGGCAGTGGCGCTGCCAGCCGAGGTCGATGAGGAGGCGCGCCTGACACCGGCGTTCGCCGAGTACTGGCTGCTGGCGCTCTCCTCTCTCGTCTACTACCTGTCGATCTGGACCGACAAGATAGTCGTGTGGGCGGTCCGCGGTCGCGCCGCCGCCGAGCTCTACTCGGGCCTGTCCGCTATCGCCTGGTTCTCAGTCATCCCCGCGTTCGGTTGGATTTACGTCAATGTCGAGACCGCGTTCTATCGGCGCTTCCGATCGCTTTATGGCGCCCTCGAAGCGGGCGCCCCGCTCTCGAAGCTGACCGAGGGCGCGACGCAACTCGCGGCCGAATCGAGCCGGATCCTGCGCGGAGCCGCCCAGATTCAGCTCGCGGGAACGGTGATCGTGATCCTGGGGGCGCCGCCTATCGTGCGCCTTGCGGGTATGCCGCCGGAGTTGATCTGGCCGTTCCGTCTGGTCACGATCGGCGCCGCGATCCAGGTGCTGGCGCTGCTGGAGATCTTGCTTCTCTATTACTTCGATCTCCGGCGCGAGGCCTTGCTGATCTCGCTGGTGCTGCTCGGCGGCGAGGCCGTGTTCATGACGCTCGCTCAAGGGCTGGGATTGTCGCCCGCCGTTGGTTTTCCCGTCGCGTGCGCGTGCGCGGCACTCACCGGGCTCGCTCTCGTTCGTTCGCGGCTGCGGACTCTGCTGGCGGACACCTTCCAGTCTCAGCCGTTCGGCGCCGCGACATGAAGTGGCTGAGCGCAAGCCTCGTGCTCCTTTCGTGCGCCGAGCGCGGCGGCGCCGGCACAATCTGTGGCGCCCTCCATCTTTCGTCGGCGCTCGACGTCGCTCCTGCGGCGCCCGGGCAGGCTTACGTCCGGTGCGACACACTCGGGCCGGAGGCGGGCTGGCAGGTCATCCTGTCGCCCGACGCCCGACGCATCGCCGCGCGCACCGCCGCCGGCACCGTGCGGCTCATCGCTACGGACACCTGGCGCGAGCTGGCGCAGATGGCCTCGCCACTCGGCCGAATTGACGCCGCTGCTTTCTCTCCCGACGGCACCTCGTTGGCGCTGCTCTCGGCAGAGATGGGAGAGGTGACAATCTGGAACGCCGGTGACGGCACTCTGGCGCGCGCATTTGCCGGTCCGCCGGCATCGACCATCGACGCGCATGCGTCGGCGCTGGCGTTCTCTTCGGACGGGCGCCGCCTGGCAACGTCGCTGGGTACCCTCATCGATCTGATGAGCGCCGCGGTGATCGACTGGAAGACCGGGACCCCCGTGACGTCCACGCTGAGCGTCAACCCCGAGGAACTGGGACTCGGCGAGGCGATCCCGAGGCTCGCGTTCTGCGCAGGGGATGATCTTCTGTTCGTCGAGACCGAATTCCAGGTCGGCAACTCACCGCCGAGCACGCGCCTGTCATTGCGGGCGCCCGTGACCGGACAGGAGACCGTCCTCTTCGCCGCTTACAGCCGCGCGCTGGCCGGCTTCGCTCTGTCGACCGACGGGCGTTTGATCGCGCTCGGCGCGACCGCGGAAGCATACGCCGCCGGATTCGACGGCGGTCTCGTGGTCTATCGCACCGACACCGGCGGGCGCATGGTAGCCGACCCCGCATTCACTGGCAGCGTGCTCGGGTTTTCGCGCGACGGCAAGCGGCTGTTCACGCTCCTCAACTCGAACGTCGTTGTTCTGACCACGGTCGACCTACGGCGGCTCGGTCAGTTCCCTTGGCCCAGCGGGACGACATTCCTCGGCGTCTCCCCCTTCGACGAGGTCGTGGGCTCGAATGACAGCAACACCTCCTGGTGGAATTCGGCGACGGGCCGGCTGGTCCGCACGGTGAGCCATGCGTTGGATCAGGTGACCTGGTCCGGCGATGGTCGCTTCGCCGTTGGGACCGGCGAGCCCGCGGCGTTGTTTCACTTGTGGCGCGCATCGGACGGTACCGAGCTCTGCGCGCCGCCGCTCGAAGGAGCGCCCGCCCCGGTGCTGGCGTCGTTCGGACGCACGCTCGATCCCAACGGCAAGGCGACCGCGGTCATCGGCTCGATCGCCGTCAGCGACGAGGTGACCGTGCACGCTCATTCCAGCGACTGGACTGCGCTCCGGGTTCACTCTGTCGCCGATGGCGCTCTGTTGCGGCTCTTCGGCGCCGCGCGATCGCCTCGCGCGATCGCCATTGCTGCACCGGCTGGCGCGCGCCTCTACACGCCCGAGGGCTCCAACGTCGCGGTCTGGTGTCGCTGAGCCTCGAGACGGGCCAGGAGCGGCGTGAGCTCGCCGCTCTTCTCGAGAGCCTGGAAGAGTCGTTCCGGCGTTCCGCAGTCGGACCATCCGGCGTTCGTCATCGAGATGGCCAGAAGGCCTTGCGCCCGTTGCAGGATGTCGCGGCTGAGATCAGTCGCCGGCAGGGTGGAGTAGATATCGCGAAGGCGCGCCGTGGCGGCGCGATTCCCGATGAGAGAACGATAAGAGCGCAGCGAGGGGCAGATGGCCGGGAGGTGCTGCTCGGCGAGAGACCAAAGAGCCCGGCCGCTGGCTGCGATCACCAGCATGTTCCATAGCGCGCCTTCGCGGAGGAGCTCCCGTGCGGTATCGCTGTCCGGCTTCTCCATGAAATGCTCGACGCGGCGTGCGCCCGCCGCCCGCGGGCCGTGGGCCTCGCCGCACACGATCCACCCGAGGTCGGTTGCCGGCGCTTCCGCCGCGGCGCCCAAGAGAACGACCCGCTCCGGCGCAGCTCTGGCCGCAAGCATCGCGCGGCCAACAGCCTTCTGGAAGACATCTTCGCGTTCGAAGTAGTGATCCGACGGAAGAACGACGACTCCGGCGTCCGGGTCGCGCGCCAGCACGTGAGCGAGCGGCAGCAACACGCCGGCGCCGGTCCCCCGGTTCCTGGGTTGGTTTACGATCTCGATTCCGGCGTAGCCACCGATCTGACGGGCGGCCATTTCCGCGTGATCTTCGGGGACGACGACGACGGTCCGCTCGCTGGGTACGATTGGACCGATCCGATCGAGCGTCTTTTGCAGGAACGACTGGTCGCCACACAGCGTGGCGAACTGCTTCGGCACTACCCGCGAGTGAACTGCTCGGGTGAGCGCCGCCAACCGCGTTCCCTCTCCCGCCGCGAGGACGATCGCGAATTGCTTTGTGTCCCGCCCTGGCTGAACCACTTCGAACCCCCTTCCGGAAGCGAAAGCCACAGAAAGCCACTCCCCGCATTGCACGCAGGGTGCCAGAGCCCGGCCGTGACTTGTACAACGGTGCAGCAACGAAAAGTCGCGCACGACCACCCGCCCGCGCGTTTCTGCCAATCAAAATGAATGGCTATGCAATCAATCCGAATGGGATCTTTGTAGGGCGATCGTCGTCCGACCGCTTCTGCGCCGCTCATTCGTTCGGGTGAATCGCATCCGCGGCGTTGTGGAGGCGAGCCATAGTCCCCATAGTTCTCTCGGTGTGACTTTGCCTCTCTCCAGCGTCCGGGCGCCGCGGGCGCCGAGGTCGTCCGACGACGACGAAAACGCCCTCTTGCCTCGCGTGGCACGCGGCGACGTCGCGGCGCTTCGCGTCCTCTACGACGCCTATGCGGGTCGCGCCATGGCGATCGCGATGCGTGTGCTTCGCAACGAAACGGCGGCCGAGGACGTGATTCAAGAAACGTTCCTCGAAGTCTGGCGGCGCGCAGCCGAGTTCGATAGCCAGCGTGGTGCCATCGGGGCCTGGATCGTCACCATCGCCCGCAGCCGCGCGATCGATCGTCTGCGGTCGTCTGCGACGACGTCACGTGCGATCGAGGCCGCCTCCGGCATGTTGATCCCACTGCCGCAACCGTCGCCCAGCGAAGGCGTGGAGCGGCGGCGCGACGAGGCGCGAGTGACGGCTGCGCTCGCCGAGCTTCCGTTCGAGCAGCGGCGGGCGATCGAGCTCAGCTACTTCGAGGGGCTCACTCAGGGGGAGATCGCCGCGAAGACGCACAGCCCCCTTGGAACCGTGAAGGAGCGGGTCAAGCTCGCCATCAACAAGCTCGCCAAGTTGCTCAAACCCGCAGAGGAATAATATGGATTGTAGAGACTTCAAAGAGCTCGTCCCGGCGTTGGCGCTCGAGACACTGGACGAGTCGGAACGGGCCGCCTGCGTAGCGCACCTCGCCGCGGTCGGGCATCATGACGGCTGTCATCAAGCGGAGCCGCAGGCGCGCGCGCTGGTCGCCCGCTTGGCCGGCGTCCTGCCCGACCACCCCGTGAAGCCGAGCGTGTGGCACGCGATCGAGCAGCGCGTGAGGGCGAGCGGCCCGCCTCGCCCGGCGACCCGCCGACGTCCCCGCTGGCGCGAGCTCGGTGGGTGGGTCGTTGCGGTGGCAGTGTTTGCTCTCTACCTGCAGAAGGGGCCGCTGAGAGCGTCGTCATTCGCTGACGCCGCGTCGGCCTCTCCGCCAGCGTTCGAACACGCAGCGGCCTTGATGATGGATCAAGAGATGCGCCGTTACGTCTTTCGACCGGCGCGGGGAGGGTCGGCACGCGGGACGCTGCTTCTCGCCCCGAACCGTCGGAAAGCGGTGATCCTGATCGACCGCGTCGCCCCGCCCCCCGCTGGGCATGGGCTCCAACTCTGGGCGGTGCGTGGGTCCGGCGTTCCAGCGGCGCTGGTCAGCCGCCTCGACCCGACGAACACGGGGATTGCCATCGCAGACCTGGGGGCGATCCTCTTCGAGCCGACTCTCCCGGGCGAGCTCCTCCTCTCGAGCGATCCCGCCAACGCCGCCGCGCCCCACTCGGTCTTGATGATCGCCAGCCTCACGCCATGAACGGGCGGAGCGGCGTTCGGGCGACGATCGATTGAGAGTCAAGTGTCGCTGGACGTCGAATCGGTAGCGTCAATTCGCGCTCGCGCAGCACTGCGCCTGGGCAAGGACCAACCCACCAAATAGGCCGCGGTCGCCCGCGCACCTGCGCCGCGAGCCGCGTCGAAAGAATCCTGGCGCCCAAGAAACAAGTGGCGTGATCGCGGGCGCTTATGAAATTGAGTGCGCCTCCCACCCGTCTGCAGCCGGCCGGCTTGCGTACAGGGTTGAGGAGGAATGATGAAACAGATCCGTACGTTCGGCTTTCTCTCAGTGGCCCTTCTCGCTCTTACCCTCGGCGCCTGCGAAACCGGCGGCGAGGTGACCAGGGTCGAGTCGGCGCTGAGTTCGGGTACAATCGACAACTTCGACGACGGCGATGTCTCCGATTGGAGCAATTTCGCCGGCCCTGGATCCAGCATTTCACACGCACTATCGACGCGGGCAAACAGTGGAGCCGCGTCTCTCAAGATCACCTACGCGATCTCCGCCGGAGGATACGCAGGTTTGGAGAAGGTCTTCGCCACACCTGTCGATTGGACAACTTCCGACGGGCTCACCGTCTGGGTCTATGGGCTCGGGACAGGGCACCCGCTGACAGTACAGATTTACGACGCTGGTCTGGAACGGTGGGAGGCGACGACTGCCGTCACGTGGACGGGCTGGCAGCAGGTGACGATGCCTTTCAAGATTTTCACGCGATCGGCATGGCAACCCGCGGACGCAGTTCAAAATGGTCTTCGTGACCTTGCCGCCGTGAAGGGGATGGCCCTCTTGCCGGCCACCGCCGGTATGACGGGACAAGTCTATATCGACTCGCTTGGGCTCTTCAGCGGTAGCGCGCCGACGCCCACCCCGACGCCCACCCCCCCCCCCCCCCCCCCCCCCCCCCCCCCCCCCCCCCCCCCCCCCCCCCCCCCCCCCCGGGGGGACCGGGCCA
>Ga0265342_10002958_pt1 | contig 14291 bp, 11 predicted proteins | sample 4CB327metaG_FD_203125 | JGI IMG/M metagenome (GOLD analysis project Ga0265342, IMG submission 203125) | Rhizosphere microbial communities from Carex aquatilis grown in University of Washington, Seatle, WA, United States - 4-CB3-27 metaG | ecosystem: Host-associated > Plants > Roots >...
GAGCCGGACACCAGAGAGCGGATTCTCGTGGTGGCGGAACGGCTGTTCCGCGAGCTCGGTTACCAGAAGACCACCGTCGGCGATATCGCCAAGGCGCTGCATATGAGCCCGGCCAACGTGTATCGCTTCTTCGATTCGAAGAAGGCGATCCACGAGGGCGTGGCCCGCATCCTGATGGGCGAAGTGGAGGTCGCAGCCAGGGCGATCTTGATGAAGCCCGGTCCTGCAACGCCACGCTTGCGCGAGCTTCTGATCACGATCCACCGCATGAACTCGGAGCGTTTTGTCGGTGATTCCAAGCTGCATGAGATGGTCGAGATCGCGATGGAAGAGAGCTGGGAGGTTTGTGTTGCGCATATGCAGACCGTCGTCGAGTCCATCGCCGGAGTGGTCGCGCAAGGCGTCGCCTCCGGCGAATTCGAGGCGCCGGATGTGGCGCTCACGGCGCTGTGTATCTGCCAGGGCATGATCGGTTATTTTCATCCGCAGATGATTGCCCAGGCGATCAACAAGCCCAAGCCTCACGCGCCGATAGAGCAGATGGTCGATTTCCTGCTGGTCGGGCTGGCCACGCGCAAGCGTTCGTGAGAACGCCGGTTTATCCGGTGTCATCACCGGGCTTGACCCGGTGATCCACGTCTTGCTTTCTTTGTGTCGGAGACAAGACGTGGATGGCCGGGTCATAGGCGAGCGGAAGCGACGCCGTTCTTCGAACGGCTACGCCCGGCCATGACGAAGGGTACGTTGCTTGCGGTGACGACCATTGAAGGGAAGAAAGTGACCGAAAAAGATCTGCACTATTACGAGCCGAAGAATGGCCACGGCCTCAAGCACGATCCGTTCAATGCCATCGTCGCGCCGCGTCCGATCGGCTGGATTTCGTCGCGCGACGGCAAGGGCAACGTCAATCTGGCGCCCTACAGCTTCTTCAACGGCTTCTGTTACGTGCCGCCGATCATCGGCTTTTCCTCGACCTCGTGGAAAGACAGCGTCAATAACATCCGGGAAACCGGCGAGTTTGTCTGGAATCTCGCGACCAGGGACCTCGCAAAGCAGATGAATGCGACCGCAGCCCACGTCGCGCGCGAGGTCGACGAGTTTTCGATCGCCGGTCTTACACCTGCGCCGTGCAGGATCGTTGGCGTGCCGCGCGTCGCTGAAAGCCCGGTTTCGTTCGAATGCAAGCTGACCCAGGTGGTTCAGTTGCAGCGGGCCGACGGCAGGCTGGCAGATGCCTGGCTGACGCTCGGCGAGGTCGTTGCCGTTCATATCGACAAGGCCATGATCCGGGACGGCGTCTACCAGACCGCGCTCGCCCACCCGATCGTACGCGCGGGCCGCAGGGGCGATTATTTCGAGATTCGCGAAGACGCGATGTTCGAGATGCCGCGGCCGGATTGAGGCCCTCCCTCCGTTACGCGTTGTAGGACTAAAGCCTAACAAAATCGGGCGTTTGCGGCCGTGAGCTGCCGCCCGTTCCGCATCAATTTGTCCTTTTTTCGGGGCGAAGTGTTCACCCGAATCCGTTTTCATACGTTACAATTGAGGCCCGCGCCGCCGAATATTGAGGACATCGCCATGAGCTCCTTCCGCCGCGATTTCATCACCAAGCCGATATTCTCTTGGGCACGCGGGGTCTTGCCGTCGATGTCCGACACCGAGCGCGAGGCGCTGGAGGCGGGTGATGTCTGGTGGGATGCAGACCTCTTCACCGGCAATCCCGACTGGTCGAAGCTGTTGAAGCAGGCGCCAGCGACGCTGACGGCCGAGGAGCAGGCGTTCCTTCATGGTCCGGTCGATGAGCTCTGCGCGATGCTCGACGACTGGAAGATCAACTGGGAATGGCGCGACCTGCCGCCCGAGGTCTGGGACTTCATCAAGCAGAAGAAGTTCTTCGGAATGATTATTCCGAAGGAACACGGGGGCTTGGGGTTTTCGCCTTATGCGCATTCCGAGGTCGTGCGCAAGCTGTCGTCGCGGTCGCTGGTCGCCGCCGTCACGGTGATGGTGCCGAACTCGCTCGGGCCCGGCGAGCTTCTGATGCGCTTCGGCACCAAGGAGCAACAGGAGCGCTGGCTGCCGCGATTGGCCGATGGCCGCGACATTCCCTGCTTCGGCCTGACCAGCCCGGAGGCCGGCTCCGATGCGGCCTCGATGGTCGACAGTGGCGTGATCTGCAAGGGCACATTCGAAGGCAAGGAGGTCGTCGGCCTTCGTCTCAACTGGCACAAGCGCTACATCACGCTCGGTCCGGTCGCGACCTTGCTGGGGCTCGCGTTCAAGGCCTATGACCCCGACCATCTCGTCGGCCAGGAGGAAGAGCTCGGCATCACGGTCGCGCTGATCCCGACCGAGCTTCCGGGCGTGTCCATCGGACATCGTCATTTGCCGGCGATGCAGGTGTTTCAGAACGGCCCGAACTGGGGCAAGGATGTCTTCATCCCGCTCGACTACATCATCGGCGGAAAAGAACGTCTCGGTCAGGGCTGGAAGATGCTGATGACGGCGCTCGCCGCCGGTCGCGGCATCTCGCTGCCCTCGCTGTCGGCGGCAGGTGCGGCCTATGCGGCGCGCACCACCGGCGCCTATGCGCGCATCCGCGAGCAGTTCGGCATTTCCATCAGCAAGTTTGAAGGCATCGAGGAGCCGCTCGCGCGCATCGCGGGCACAGCCTATCTGCTCGATGCGGCGCGACGGCTGACCTGCGCGGCGCTCAACGAGGGCCGTCATCCGGCGGTGATTTCCGGCATCATGAAGCTGCAGGCCACCGAGCGCATGCGGATCGCGATCGACGACGCCATGGATATCCACGGTGGCAAGGCCGTGATCGACGGGCCGCAGAATTACCTCGGCAATCTCTATCGTTCGGTGCCGGTCGGCATCACGGTGGAAGGTGCCAATATCCTCACTCGCAACCTGATCGTGTTCGGGCAGGGCGCGATCCGCGCCCATCCGTATCTCCTGCTGGAGATGAATGCGCTCGGCGAGCAGGACCGCGCCAAGGGCCTGGATGCGTTCGATGACGCATTCTGGAAGCATGTCGGGCATAGCGTGGCCACGCTGTTTCGCGCTCTCGGCCGCAGCTGGACCGGCGGGATGTTCGCGCCCGCGCCCGATGCCGGCGATGCGACGCAATTCTATCGCCAGCTTTCGCGCTATTCCTCGGCCTTCGCACTCTGTGCCGACATGGCGCTATTGACGCTCGGCGGCGCGCTCAAGCGCAAGGAAATGCTCTCGGCCCGTTTCGGCGACATCCTCTCCGAACTCTATCTTCTCTCGGCGGCGCTCAAGCGCTGGCAGGACGAGGGACGGCAGGCGGCCGATTTCGCCGCGCTCGAATGGTGCATGGCGAGCGGCTTCCGTACCATCGAGAACCGCTTTGCGGAGATTCTGGCGAATCTGCCCAACCGGTTCGTCGCAATCATCTTGAAATTCGTCGTCCAACCTTTCGGTGCGCGCGTGCTCGGGCCGTCCGACCGCGTGGTGCACGAATGTGCCCAGCTCGTGCTGGAGCCGTCGGTGGTGCGCGACCGGTTGACGCCGGATCTAGCACATGTCGACGACGACGGTGGCGTGGCGCGGCTGGAGAAAGCGTTCCTTCTCGTCACCGCTGCCGAGGAGATTTCCAAGCGCATGCGTGCGGCGCACCTGCACGATTGGCAGGAAGGCGTCAAACGCGGCGTCATTACGCAAGCCGAGGGCGAACAGCTCCAGGCCGCACATGAGGCGGTTGCCAAGGTGATCGAGGTCGATGACTTCGCGCCGGAGGCCTTGTCTCCGATCTACAAGAAGCCGGCCGACGTGCACTCCTTCTTCCAGGAACTCGGTGAGCAGAGGGCGGCAAGCTGATGGCGCGGCCGGTCTTTATTGTCGACGGCAGCCGGACGCCGTTCTTGAAGGCGCGCACGGGTCCCGGACCCTTCACGCCGGTCGATCTCGCCGTTCAATGCGGACGGCCGCTGCTGGCGCGGCAGCCGTTCGCGCCTGATGCGTTTGACCAGGTCATCCTCGGCTGCGTCAACGTCATCGCCGACGAGATGAACCCGGCGCGGGTCGCCGCACTACGGCTCGGCATGGGCGAGCGGATGGTGGCGTTCACCGTGCAGATCAATTGCGGAAGCGGCATGCAATCGATCGACACGGCCTATCGTTACATCCGCGAAGGCGTCTCGGACATGATCCTGGCCGGCGGCACCGAAGCGTTGAGTTATGCGCCGCTGGTGTGGCCGCAGCAGGGTGTGCGCTGGTTTGCTGGGCTTGCGACCGCCAAGGGAGTCCTGGCGAAGCTCGCCGCGATCGCAAAGACGCGCCCCTCTTATTTCAAGCCAATCATTGGCCTCGAGCGCGGGCTGACCGATCCGATCACCGAGCTGAACATGGGTCAGACCGCGGAAGTCGTCGGCCATCTCTTCGGCATCACGCGCGAACAGTCGGACGCCTATGCTTCCGAAAGCCACAAGCGGCTGGCGCATGCGCAGGAAAGCGGTTTCCTCAAGGGCGAGGTCGAAACGGCGTTCGCGCGCGACGGCAAGTTCTACGATCACGATGACGGCGTGCGGCCGGATTCCACGCCGGAAAAGCTCGCCACCCTCAAGCCGGTGTTCGAGCGGCCGTGGGGCCAGGTCACTGCCGGAAATTCCTCGCAGATCACCGACGGCGCGTCCTGGACGATTCTCGCCTCGGAAGAGGCCGTGACAAAGCACGGCCTGACGCCAAAAGCGGTGATCGTCGACAGCCACTGGGCCGCGCTCGATCCCTCGATCATGGGGCTGGGTCCTGTGATGTCTGCGACCGAGTTGTTGAAGCGTAACAAGCTCGCCCTTGGCGACATCGAGACCTGGGAATTGAACGAGGCTTTCGCAACGCAAGTGCTGGGCTGTCTTGCAGCCTGGAACGACGATAAGTTCTGCCGCGAGGTGTTGGGCCTCGACGGCGCGGCGGGGCAGATTGACCAGAACAAGCTCAACGTCGACGGCGGCGCCATCAGCCTCGGTCATCCCGTCGGAACCAGCGGCAACCGTATCGTCCTGCATCTTGTCAATGCGATGAAGCGGCTCGGCACCAAGCGCGGCATTGCCACCGAATGTATCGGCGGCGGCCTGGGCGGCGCCATGTTGATCGAGACGGTGTGAGGGACGTCATGGAAAGCAAAATCCTCGACGTGCTCGCCGATCGTGTGCTGGAGCTCGGCCCCAAGCCGGATGCAAGTGGACCCTATCGAAATTTCAAGGTGACGCGCGACACGGATGGCGTTGCGTGGCTGCTGTTCGATCGCGAAGGCGCCAGCGCCAATACGCTGTCGGCCGACGTGTTGACCGAGTTCGATGCGGTATTGGCGTCGCTCGAAAGCGAACGGCCGACCGGGCTTGTCATCCGTTCGGCGAAAACCTCCGGCTTCATTGCCGGCGCTGACGTCAACGAATTTCGCGGCGCGACCGACGCCGCAGCCGTCGAGGCGCAGATTTCGCGGGCGCATGCGGTGATCGACCGGCTCGAGGCGGTGAAGTTTCCGACCTTGGCCGTGATCCACGGCTTTTGCCTCGGCGGCGGGCTCGAAGTCGCGCTGGCCTGTCAGGCGCGCATCGCTATTTCGGATGCCCGCTTCGGCTTCCCGGAAGTGATGCTGGGGCTTCATCCCGGCCTCGGCGGCACCGCGCGCTTCACCGAGCTCATCAATCCGATGCAGGCGATGACGCTGATGCTCACCGGCAAGACCATCGATGCACGCCGGGCCAAGTCGCTCGGCCTGGTCGATGCCGTGACGGAAGAGCGGCACGTCCGCAATGCGGTGAAGGATGCCGTGTTCGGCCGGCTCAGGCGCGCCCGGCCTGGCTTGCTCAATACTGTGCTGAACTCAGGTCCGGCGCGCGGCTTTCTCGCTTCACGCATGCGTAGCGAAGCGGCGAAGAGTGCTCCGGCCGAGCACTACCCTGCGCCTTACGGCCTGATCGATCTCTGGGAGAAGCACGGCGGTAACAAGGTCGCGATGCTGGCGGCCGAGAAGAGCTCGTTCGCGCACCTGATGGTGACGCCGACGGCGCAAAACCTGATTCGGGTGTTCTTCCTGCGCGACCAGATGAAGAAGCATGCCGGCTCCGGCAATAAGGTTGAACATGTGCACGTGATTGGTGCCGGCGCGATGGGCGGCGATATCGCGGCCTGGTGCGCCAATCAGGGATTAAAGGCCACGCTGGCCGACATGAAGCCGGAGCCCATTGCGGGCGCGATCAAGCGCGCGGCGGATCTGTTCGGCAAGATCATTCGCAAGCGCACGGATGTTCGCGACGCGCTCGACCGGCTGGTGCCGGATCTCGACGGCGAGGGCGTACGCACCGCGGACCTCATCATCGAGGCGGTGCCGGAGAAGCTTGAGCTGAAGCAGAAGGTCTATGCCGGCATCGAGCCGCGGATGAAGGCGGGGGCAATCCTTGCCACCAACACGTCGAGCATTCCGCTCCAGGATTTGCGCACGACACTGGCGCAACCCGAGCGGCTGCTCGGCCTGCACTTCTTCAATCCGGTGTCGCGGCTGCAACTGGTCGAAGTCGTCAGCCACGATGGCACCGATGCGCGGCTCTTGAAGGAGGCATTGGCCTTTGTCGGTGCGATCGATCGCCTGCCGCTGCCGGTCAAGAGTTCGCCGGGCTTTGTCGTCAATCGCGCGCTGACGCCCTACATGCTCGAAGCGATGGTGCTGCTTGACGAGAAGGTCGACAAGGTCACCATCGATTCCGCGGCGGAAAAGTTCGGCATGCCGATGGGCCCGATCGAACTCGCCGATCAGGTCGGGCTCGATATCTGCCTTGCCGTCGGCGACATGCTGCGCTCGAAATTCGGTGACCTGCTGCCGCCGACGCCGGCATGGCTGCGCGACAAGGTGACCAAGGGCGAACTTGGCCGCAAGACGGGCAAGGGCTTCTATGTCTGGAAGGACGGCAAGGCCGACAAGCCGCGGGCGCCATCGGGCGCCGCCGGGCCGGATGGGGAAATGATCGACCGGTTGATCCTGCCGATGTCGAACGTCTGCGTCGCCTGCCTGCGCGAGGGGATTGTCGACGATCCCGACATGGTGGACGGCGCCATGATCTTCGGCACGGGCTATGCACCATTCCGCGGCGGTCCGTTGAACTATGCGCGGACGCGCGGCGCAGAAAATGTGGCCACGACTTTGCGGAGTCTCGCCGCGAAATTCGGCGGTCGGTTCACCCCGGACGCCGGTTGGGATAGTTTCAAATAATCCGAATTCGCTGGTAGAGCATCTCTGACATGACCGATCCCCAAGCCGGCCACGCCGCGCCCGTCACTGAAATCGAGCCCTGCGGCGATCTCTGCATTCGCACGCTGGCCATGCCGGCCGATACCAACCAGAACGGGGATATCTTCGGCGGCTGGCTGCTCAGCCAGATGGACATCGGCGGCGGCGTGTTCGCCTCCAAGATCGCGAAATCGCGCACCGTGACGGTCGCGATCGAAGCGATGAATTTCCGCAAGCCCGTCTATGTCGGCGATCTCGTTTCCGTGCATGCCAATCTGGTCAAGATCGGCCATACGTCGATCACGGTGCACCTTGAGGCGTGGGTGCTCCGTCGCAAGGAGATGCAGTCGATCCTGGTGACCGACGGCAATTTCACCTATGTCGCGATCGACGACGACGGTCACCCGCAGGTTGTGCAACACGGCCCGCCGCCGGTGTCGGCGTAGTCACGTTCGTAGCGCGGTTTTGTGCGCTTCTCCGCCGCATCCCCCATCGCGCTTTCCCTACCCGCGTACATGACAACGTGGCAGAATAGACCGCGCAATCCTCTGCATTGTAAAGTTGGAGTCAGGAGGACTTTGATGAAGAGTTTCAGGGCGGGAGTTGTTCTGCTCGCTTGTGCGCTGGCCTCAATTGACATTGCCGCCGCGCAACAAGCCGATCAGGGCTGCTCCTCGGAAAACTCGCCGGGTATGACGCAAACGTTGCATTGCGACGGAGGGATTACGATCGTCGCTGAAAATGGCGCGCACTATACCCTTCACCGCGGTCGTCAAGGCCGCGTGGATGCGGTCGAACTGGATGGCAAGGCCTTGTTGATCGAGGTCCCGCCGAAGTCAGGCGGAAACACGTTTCAAGTCATTACCCCGCAGGCAATTGCGGCGGTCCGCGGCACGAAATGGGCCGTCGACGTCAACGGCGACAAGTCTTCGGTGTTCGTCGTCCACGGACGAGTCGGAGTTGCCAGGAGAACCGGCGGTCGTGGCGTCACCTTGCGGCCTGGCGAAGGTGTGGATGTCGAACCCGGAACCCCTCTGGAGGTGAAGCGCTGGGCGCCCGCGCGCGCCTCGGCACTGTTGGCACGCCTCGGACAATAGGTCAGATGACCGCCCGCCATCTCCAGACCTTGATTGCCGTGGCGCTGGCAGCAATCTGGGGATTTGGCATCTATTTCGAGCACAGCCGGGGAGGCCTGCGATTTCTTGATCGCATCGAATCCGCAACGATCGATATCAGGACGCTCGCCCGCGGCAAGCGAGCGCCGCCTGATCTCGTGACCATCGTCGCTATCGACGATGACGTCGTGAAGTTGCGGGGGCTCTACCCGCTGCCCCGAGCTGATCTCGCCAGGATCATTGAAACGATCGCGCGGCTTGAACCAAAGGTCGTCGCCGTCGATCTGCTTCTGGTCGACAACGGCGCGGCGGACGCCGATGAAGCTCTGGCAAAATCGCTGTCGGCGCGCCCGGCCGTCGTTGCCGCTGCCGCGATCTTTCCGGAAGCCACACAGTCGATCTCTTCAGAAGAGGGCAAGGGGCCGCTCGCCCGGTTGCCGGCGGCCGAAAGATTCCTGCTGCCGCTGAAGAAATTCTCCGATCATGCCAGGATCGGCATTGTCAATGTGGCGACCGACCAGGCTGGGAGCCCACGATCGGTTCCGATGTTGTTTCGCACGGGTGATATGGTCGAGATGGCATTTCCGCTACGCGTCGCTTCGCTTGCCGTTGGGCAGGAACCGGAGATCGAACCGGATCGTCTGATGTTGGGGCAACGCTCGGTGCCGACAGACGTCGATCATGCCTTGCCCATCACGTTTTATGGACCGCGCCGGACGATTCGGACGATCAGCGCGGCATCCGTGCTCGCCGGCAATATATCGGCCGATGATATCCGAAACCGAATCGTCGTTGTTGGTGCGACCGTCAGCGGTGGCGGCGATTTCTTTTCCAGCCCGTTTGATCGGCTGTTGCCGGGCGTGGAAGTCATTTCGACCGCCATCACCCACTTGATCGCCGGTGACGGTCCGCTGCGAGACCGTTCTGTTCGAATCGCGGACGGCATTGTTGCTGTCTTGTTTCCGGCGATCCTTGTCGGGCTTCTTGCCTGGCGGCGCAGCGCTGTGGGACTTATTTTCGCGGCCGTTGTCGTTCTGAACTGGGTCGCAGGGACCTTCCTCGCATTTTCGTCAGGTATCGTCATGAGCGCGGCCGTCCCGGTCGTCGCTGCCGCCGTACCTGTGGTTCTTTTTGCATCACTGCAGATATGGTCGGGAAGGCGCCAGGCGCAATATTTTGCGGCCAGAAACGAATTGCTGGAACAGTTTCAGGCGCCCGCCATCCAGAAGTGGCTGGATCGGGATCCGAACTTTCTCGCCGAGCCGGTACGCCAGAATGCGGCGATCGTCTTTGTCGATCTGTCCGGCTTCACATCACTGAGCGAAGAGCTCGGACCGGACAGAACGCGCGAGCTGTTGAAAGAATTTCACGCCATCGTCGACAGGGAAGCCATCGCCTGCGGCGGCATGATCACCAGTTTTCAGGGTGATGGTGCGATGATCTTGTTCGGCTTGCCTGCACCGACAACGGACGATGCGGCTAGGGCAGCGCAGTGCGCGGTGAACCTTTGCGACAGCGTCGGGCTCTGGCTCGTCTCGCTGCGGCTTTCGACCTCGTCGAATCTTGGATTCAAGGTCGGCGGCCATTTCGGCCTGATCATTGCGTCGAGGCTCGGCGGCAGTAGTTATCAGCACATCACGGCGACGGGAGACACCGTCAACGTGGCGAGCCGGCTGATGGAAGTTGCCGCAAGTCACGGCGTGGAACTTGCGGTGAGCGACGAATTACTTCGTGCCTCGGGGCGAGATTGCGCCTTGCTCAAAGCAGGTGATCTCGTCGGGCCGGAAGAAACCCGGATTCGCGGTCGCTCCGGCTCTCTCGTGATCTGGCTACGGCGCAGCACTAGCGGCAATCGGGACCAGTCGACATAGACCAACTGGATCCGATTTTTCTGCGAAAAAGATACTATGTTACTCCGCTGCGCCGGCGGTTTCGAGCGCCGGATAATCCGTATATCCCTTGGCGCCGCCGCCGTAGAAGGTCGCCTTGTCATACTCGTTGAGCGAGGCACCGCGCTTGAAGCGTTCGACGAGATCGGGATTGGAAATGTACAGTTTTCCGAACGCGATCAGGTCCGCCTCGTTGGCCGACAGCACCTTGTTGGCAAGTTCGAAGTCGTAACCGTTGTTGGCGATGTAGGCGCCCTTGAAGCGATTGCGCAGTGAGCGATAATCGAACGGCGCGATGTCGCGCGGACCACCTGTCGCGCCTTCGATGACGTGGATGTAGACGAGTTTCAACGTGTTGAGGTGATCGACGATATGGTCGAACAGCGGCTGCGGGTTGGAATCGGAGACGTCGTTGGCCGGCGTGACCGGCGAGATGCGGATTCCGGTGCGCTCGGCGCCGATCTCTGCGACCACGGCCCTGGATACTTCGAGCATCAGCCTGGCGCGGTTCTCGATCGAGCCGCCATAGACATCGGTGCGCTTGTTGGTGCCGTCCTTGGCGAATTGATCAAGCAGATAACCGTTGGCGCCGTGGATCTCGACGCCGTCGAAGCCGGCGGCGACCGCATTCGCCGCGCCTTTTTTGAAGCTATCGATGATGCCGGGAATTTCCGACAATTCGAGCGCGCGAGGCTCGGACACGTCGGCAAAGGTGCCGCCGACGAAGGTCTTGGTGTTGGCGCGGATCGCAGACGGCGCAACCGGCGCACCGTTATTCGGCTGAAGCGAGGTGTGGGAGATTCGGCCGACGTGCCAGAGCTGGAGGAAAATGTGTCCGCCCCTGGCGTGCACGCGGTCGGTGACCTTGCGCCATCCGGCGACCTGCTCTTTTGAATAGATACCGGGCGTGTCCTGATAGCCTTGGCCCTGCTGCGAGACTTGCGTGGCTTCCGAGATCAGCAGCCCGGCGGAGGCGCGCTGTCCGTAGTATTCGACGGCGAGCGGATTGGGCACAAGGCCTTCCAGGGCGCGGTTACGGGTCAAAGGCGCCATCGCAAAGCGATTGGGCAGCGTGATCGGGCCAAGCTTGAACGGTTCGAGAAGTCTGGACGTGCTCATGTAGGTGATCTCGGTAGGTTAAGGAACCGGCGGGAGTTAACTCGACGTGTGCATTGCGGCGGGCCATGGCAAGTCGACCAAGGATCACGAAATCGGAAGACGGTAAAATTTGCTTGAAACAGGCGCCGGACGATAGATCCATTCTCCTTCCGGCACCGGTTTTGGCAGGCCTCGTTTGGCTCAGGCGACGCCGAGAAAATCGCGCTTGCCAATTTCGACGCCGTTATGACGCAGGATGCCGTGGGCGATCGCGGCATGGAAATAGAAATTCGTGAAGGCAAAGCGGTTGAGGAATTCCTGGCCTTTCAGCGTCAGGGTCTTATCGGAGCCGATCGGAAAGGTGACCTCTTTGCTGTCGCCGCCTTCAAACTGAGCGGGGGTGAACTTCTTGAGGTAATCGATGGTGTTGGCTAGCCGCTGGCGCAACTCTCCAAACGTCTTCTCGGTGTCGGGCGTCGACGGCACATCGGTATGGGCGAGTCGGGCGCAGCCTTTGGCCGAGAAATCGCATGCCAATTGAATTTGCTTCGACAGCGGCAGCATGTCCGGATAGAGCCGCGCGCTCAGCAGCACGTCGGGCTGGATGTTTTTTGCGGCGCAGTGCGCCTCTGCTTTGGCGAGTATGCCCGACAGGCTGCCGAGGATCTGGAGGAATGCGGGGACGGAAGCGTCGTAAAAGGACATGTGATGCTCTTTCGTGGCATGGAATTTTCAACGCCGAACGGCGTGTGCCACAGATGGGAGCAGCCTTGGAACAATACAACTGCACGGGGCCGATATCCGAACAGATATCCTGCAACTGCCCCTCATCCTGAGGAGTGGCCGGAGGCCGCGTCGCGAAGGATGGCGGCTGTCTAGGCGCCTATCTCGGTAGCGGCGCGGCCGTCGCCGTCGCGGGCTGTGCGCGGGGCCCTCGCATCCGCGCCAGCAATTCGGCCGTCGGCCAGGAGTCTGCCGGGAGGCCAAACTTCATTTGCATCGCCTTCACGGCACTGCGGCTCTGCTGACCCATCACGCCGTCGATCTTGCCGACATCATAGCCGGCCCGCACCAACAGCTGCTGCAGTTCGCGCAGTTCGTTCACTGGCAGCTGCGCCACTGGCGCGCTCGGCCGCAGCATCGGCGGTGCGCCCGCGATGCGGGTGGCGAGATAACCGGCGGTCGTCGAATAGATCAGCGAGTTATTCCATTCGGTGTAGGCGGCGAAATTGGCATAGGCGAGGAACGCCGGCCCGTTGCGGCCCATCGGCAAGAGCAGCGAGGCCGGCATATCGTCGTCGGGCAGCAACTTGCCGTCCGGATATTTGACGCCAAGCTGTGCCCATTTCGAGCGCGGCAGTCGGATCGTGAGATCGGCCTGATCCCACGGAAAATTAGCCGGCGTTGTCACGCGTACTTCCTGAAGCCAAGGCTCACCGCGCCGCCATTTCAGTCCGGTGGCGATGTAGTTCGCCGTCGAGCCGATCACATCCTCGGGGCTGCTGAGCAGATTGCGCCGGCCGCCATAATCCACGGCATAGTTGAAGTAGTGCGTTGGCAGAAATTGCGTCTGGCCGAGTTCACCGGCCCAGGAGCCGATCATTTCGCTCGGCGTGAGATCGCCGCGATCGACGATCTTGAGCGCCGCGATGGTCTCGCCAACGAATCGCTCCGTGCGCCGGCAATCATAGGCAAGCGACACCAGCGAGCGCAGCGTCGGCAGGTTGCCCATGTTGGCACCGAAATCGCTTTCAAGTCCCCAGAACGCCGCGATCACCGCCGGCGGCACGCCATATTCCTTTTCGGCGCGCGCAAACGCGGCGGCATAGGTTTTGATCCGCGCCTGGCCCTGCTGCATCCGATAGGGTGCGGCCATGCGGCCGGCGAACTCGGTAAAGACCTGACCGAACACGCGCTGGCCGCGGTCGCGATTGACGATGCCCTGGTCGTAAACCAGATAGGGCGAGGCTTCATTGATCGCGCGCTGCGAAACACCGGCGGCAACCGCCTGCTGTTTCAGTTCTGTGAGAAAGCGGTCGAAGCTTGCGCCGTTATGGCAACTGGCGGCGCGCGGCACGGGCGCAGCGCGCGGCGGCGTTGCCGCGGGTTGCGCCCATGCCGTGCTCGCGAGTCCGGCAAGCGCGATTACGTCGATCACGAAGAGGAGTCTTGAAAATATCCGCATGCGGGTACCAGCTTAGCTCGTCGCTTTAGATATCCTCCCGTACCATTATTTTATCCTTGTCGTCATGTCCGTTCTTTATGCCGATCGCGCAAGGGCGTGATCGCGGCCCAATCGACGCGCCGACATTTATGCGCCCTCAAGGGTAATGATCATGTCCGAATCGCCGGTGGATTCCTTGCGCAGTGCGATGAGCGGTTGGTATTCGGCGGAGCTATACCAGGCGTTGAGCCTGTCCATATCCGGAAATTCGATGATGACGACGCGTTCCGGTTTCCAGGGCGGCGTTTCCGGAAATTTATGGCTTCCCGGCTTGGTGATATAACGACCGCCTTGCGCGGCGATCATCGGCGCAACCCTGATCCGATAGTCTTCGAACTTTGCGGGATCGGTGATGATGTGTTCTGCGATATAATAGGCCGGCATTGCTTCCTCCGTTGGGATCGCTGGGAACGTGAAAATCAAACCGCCGCGATGCAGTCGATTTCGATGTCGAACGGCCCGGTATGGGACGGCACGTGCAGGAAAATTCGCGTTGGAGATTCTGTCGCAAAATAGCGATCATAGACCGCATTGAACCGGGCGTAATGCGTCGGATCGGGAGTGCAGTAGACGTTACACTTGACGACTTGCGCGAGCGAGGAGCCTGCAGCTTCCAGGCACAGCTTCATTTGCTCGATCACAATTTCAGCTTGCCGTTCGAATGGGAGTTGCCTGATCTCGCCGGTTTCCGGGTCGAACGGCGGCAGACC
>Ga0265342_10002959_pt1 | contig 14290 bp, 10 predicted proteins | sample 4CB327metaG_FD_203125 | JGI IMG/M metagenome (GOLD analysis project Ga0265342, IMG submission 203125) | Rhizosphere microbial communities from Carex aquatilis grown in University of Washington, Seatle, WA, United States - 4-CB3-27 metaG | ecosystem: Host-associated > Plants > Roots >...
CGCGCGTAGTGAGACTCCTGACCGCCTTCCGGGTCGGAAAGAGTCAGCGAATTATCCTCAACCTTGAATCTAAATTCGGGCTTCATTAGGCCCGGGATTTTGAGGTGAAGCGCGGAGCCGGAGATTGCGTAGGAGCCATGCTGGATCGCGAATGGAAACCGGGGCAAGTCCGAGCGTGCGGGAACTCATGCCTAGAGCTGGTTGCATAAATGTTGCTCGGTCGGTGAAAACCTTCCCTCGGGGGCTAAAGCCCAGACTTTATGCGCCTCTGGCGGCACGGCTGAAGCCGTGCCCTTTCAAGACATCATTTATGCAACCAGTTCTGGTCAGAATTGGCGTTTTGGGCGTTTGGCCGCCAACCGTTCCCCTACCAAAATGGCGCAAGTTCCGGATGGCAGATCTCTCGGGTAGAACCGGAATCGGCTACTTGCCCGTGTATTCCTGGAAGAGGTCAGGAAATTCCTTGCGGAGAGCCTCGACCTTTGGGCGATCGCATACCAAAATGTATGGATTGTCGGGATGATGCAGGGCGTAGTCCTGGTGATAGGACTCGGCGTCGTAGAAGCCCTTGAGCGGCACAACCTCGGTGACAATCGGCTTATGAAAAACGCCGGCTGCGTTAAGCTGCGCGATGTATTCCGTGCTGATCTTTCTCTGGGCCTCGTTGGTGTAAAAAATTGCGGAGCGGTATGAGGTTCCTACGTCGGGGCCTTGACGATTGAGCTGCGTGGGGTCGTGGACGACGGAGAAAAAGATCTGCAGAAGCTTGCCGTACGTGATTTTCGAGGGGTCGTAGACGACCTTGACCGATTCAGCATGGCCGGTGGTTTCGGTTGTCACCTGGTCGTAGGTAGCCGTTGACGCTGAGCCGCCAGCATACCCAGCGGTGGTCGCAACGACTCCCTTGACACGCTCGAAGACCGACTGCGTGCCCCAAAAGCATCCGCCGGCAAAGATGGCTGTCTCCTTGCCGGGGTGCTGTGCGACAGGGGCATCGTCTTTGGGGGCAGGAATGCCGCTTCGAGTCTCGGCGCGCGCCAAGCGGGCGACGCCGAAAGCCCCCAGCGCGAAGCAAAGGGCAACGCATGCGAATGCAAGGTAGAAGGACGGGGAACGAAGCATCAGACCTCCAAAATCTCTATAAGCATCCCTTGAGACGCGCGAGGCGGCCCGGTGGTTACAAGCAATAAAGCGGACGGTCATGAATCTCGATTGCGGGGCAGTATCGAGCGCGAGGCGAAACCGATCGGTTTATCGAGTATAAGTGGGCTGTGGTTTTGAAGCGCCGCTCTCGACCGGTACAATTCAAGCGAATCGAAGCCGAGATTGGAGACTTGCAGGAATGCCCGCGAAGACGATGACGGTTGCGGGGATCATGAGCGGCACGTCGGCCGATGGGATCGACGTGGCCCTGGTGCGGGTTGCGCAGGGGAAGCAGCGAGCAAAGTTGACCCTGCTGGCTCATGAGAGCTTTGCGTTCGCCGCCGCACTGCGGCGCGCGGTGCTTGAGGCGATGAACGCAGCGACGACATCGACGGCGGAGATGGCGCGCCTGAACTGGCGATTGGGCCTGGCGTACGCGGAAGCGGTGAAGACGACGCTGGAACGGCACAAGGTGAAACTCGACCTGGTTGGCTGCCATGGGCAGACTGTCTATCATCAGCCGCGCGCGGAAGTGTATGCGGGCCGGCGCTTCGCATGCACCTGGCAACTGGGCGAGGCAGCGGCGATTGCCGCGGCGGTTGGAGTTCCCGTGGTTTCAAACTTTCGCCCGGCGGATATGATGGCCGGCGGCCAGGGGGCGCCGCTGGTTCCACTGCTGGATTATGTGCTCTTTGCCGACGTGAAACACGGAAGGGTGCTGCAGAACATCGGCGGTATCGCCAACCTGACTGCGATTCCTGCAGGCGCGAATGCGGATGAGGTGATTGCTTTCGACACGGGCCCCGGGAACATGGTCATCGACGCGCTGGCGCAGACGCTTTTCGGCAAGCGATTCGATCGGAATGGTGAATACGCTGCGCGGGGCAAGGTGATTGAGCCGGTGTTGGCGAAGGCGCTCAGCAACTCATACTTCGCGCTGAAACCGCCTCGCACGGCGGGGCGCGAGCAGTTCGGGCGCGAGTACGCTGCGAAATTTCTCGCCGACTGCAAGCGGAATAGCAAACAGCCCGAGGATGCGCTGGCGACGGCGACCGCGCTGACTGCCGAGACGATTGCGCGAAGTTACAAAAGATTTGCTCGCGCCGGAATGGGAGACGCCGGAGTGGATTTCATCGTCTCTGGCGGTGGAGCGCATAACAGGACGCTGATGGGCCTGCTGGCAGAGAGGCTTGAGCCCCTGGGCTGCAAGCTGGCGACCAGCGTGGATTTTGGCGTGCCGGTTGAGGCCAAGGAGGCGACGGCATTTGCGCTGCTGGCGTGGCAGACATGGCATCACTTGCCGGGCAATGTGCCGAGGGCGACGGGCGCAAAGCGGCCTGTGATTCTGGGGCAGGTGACCTATGCCTAGCGCCCTGGCGAGCAGAGAAAGTGGCTATGTGGAGTTTGCCAAAAATGGCTATGGACACCGAGCCGCGATGAGAATGATCTGTCAACAGGGATGAACGGTTTTCGCGATCCGGAGACGATGGTCAGGCTTAGACCTTCGAGGCAAATCGGCGTCCGCGCTTTTGGCGTGGCCGCAATTGTGCTTGGCGTGGTTGGTTTCGCCTGGGGCGATTTTGCAACGAATTGGCAGCGTGTCCAGCCAAACGTACCTTATCGAGAAGCACTCGCCTATCTTACTGCCGCCCTGGAAACGATCGCCGGCTTGGCGATGCTATGGCGCAGAACGGCGCGGGCCGGCGCGCTGCTGTTGACGATTCTCTATTCGATTTTCACGCTGCTCTGGGTGATTCAGGCCTGCGCGGTTCCCCTTGTGTATGACGGATGGGGCAATGTTTTTGAGGAACTCTCGCTTGCGATTGGCGGAGCGGTGGCATATGCAGCGCTGGCACCAGCTGGTTCCTGGTGGGCCGGCAAAGCGGCCGTCATAAGCCGCGCTTACGGAGCTTGCGCGATTTCTTTTGCCATCGTGCACCTAATCAATCTTGCGGGCGTAGCTACCTGGGTGCCGAAGTGGCTTCCTCCTGGGCAGATGTTCTGGTCCGTGACTACCGCCGTTTGTTTTCTTCTGGCGGCCGCTGCGATCCTGTCGGGGATTCAGGCGGGACTTGCCGCCCGGCTGGTGACCGCGGAAATCATGGGCTTTGAGATCCTTGTCTGGGTGCCGAAACTCATCGCAGCGCCTCATGAGCATTTCTTTTGGGCAGGCAACGCGATCTCCCTGGCTATGGTTGCAGCCGTGTGGGTGGTTTCCGACACCCTCAACGAGCCGCGGAGGTTTGATGCAAGTTCAGAAGCTTCAGTTCCTTGACGGACCCGGGACTGCGGAGGCTGCGCGCAACCGGCTGTTCGTCAATCTTCATGCGAGGCGAAGTCGATGGCAACAAGAGGAGGCAATGGCATGAGGCATCGTGGTTTGGCGTGGTGGATGGGTGCGGCGCTCGGGACATCGACGGTAGTTCTGTTTGCGGGTTGGCTCGCGCAAAAAAGCGTGGCGGCGACAGGCCCGCAGGGCGAAACCCGGCGACCGGTGCTGGTGGAACTGTACACATCAGAGGGTTGCTCAAGTTGTCCGCCAGCGGATCAGTTGCTGGCCGTCCTGGATGCCTCCCAGCCCATCAAGGGCGCGCAGGTGATTGTGCTCAGCGAGCATGTGACTTACTGGGATCACCAGGGTTGGCGTGATCCGTATTCGCTGGACGAAGTGACCGACCGACAGAAGTGGTACAACGACGAATTCGGGCTTAGCCAGGTTTACACGCCGCAGGCAGTGGTGGACGGCGCCGTGCAGGTGCTGGGCAGCGACGGACCGAAACTGGCGCAGGCGGTATCGGCGGCGACGGCCGACGCAAAGGAGGATCTGGCGATCGACAAGGCGGCCTGGACAGGCGATGGCGTGAGCTTTGTGATTCGCCACGGAGACCTCGCGGCCGGCAAATCAAAACAAGCGCTGGTAGCGGTATTGGCTCAAGATGAGACTGAGACACCGGTGAAGAGCGGCGAGAATGCGGGCAAGACGCTGCGCAATATAGCGGTGGTGCGCACGCTTAAAGAGTTCAGCTCGACGACCGACGGTGTGCTCACGCTGAAGCTGCCGGGAGAAGACAAGCACGCCACCGGTCCGGTGCGGCTTGTTGTCTTTGCCGTAGACAAACACAGTGGGCGCGTGCTGGGAGTTGCGGAGCAAACGGTTACGCGATGATGCTGGATGATAGCCGGGCGGGATTCCGGCGGTCGCAGCTTACTCTCCGCCCGGCGAGAAGACCGCCATTTCAATGTCCCACGGGCCGGAGTTGACCGAATTCGATTTAACTTCCAGGATGGCCGCCACCATGGCGTTGCTGGGATTGCGGAGCACGGTTCGTCCCCTGCAAATCAGAATCGGCACTTCCTCGGGGCGCACGGCGAACTGATCAAGGAGCCACTGCACCGCGGGGTCACGGTCGAGATCGAGGTAGGTATAGGGACAGGCGTTTTGCCCCAGGAAGACCCTCAAGCGCAAAGTACTGGCAGAGTGGTTGGAGCCAACGAGCAATGACTCTTCCGGCCGGCTCGAAATTGAGTACGCGCGCCGGAGCAGATAGGAGCTCAGGAATACCGGGCTGAGCACAGAGTGGGTTTCCGCAATGTGCAACAGATCTTTCCGCTCGATTTCGAGCAGACGGCTTGGTTCCTTGGTTTTGGCCCTGATGGAGCTCGGACCGCCCAAAAGAAGGTTCACCTCACCCGTGAACTCGCCGGGCTCATGCGACACAACCAGCGGCTCGCCTTTTTTGAAAACCCTTACGATATCGAGACAACCATCGAGAACCACGAAGACCGGGACATTTGTGTCGCCGGGATCGAAGAGAATCTCGCTGCTTTCCGTCGATCGCTCGCTGCCGAACGTGCTTAACATTGCGATCTCCGCACGGTTAAGCTTGGGGAACATCAGCTCGCTCTTGACGACTTCCAATTTTTGTCTCCGAGGGGGAATTCGGGGAGTGCGCGCGCGCAACCGCTTGCAACAAGCATCGCGCGCCGCGGCGCCTGTGAACCATATCCAATGAATTGGAACGGAGCATAGCCACCGGATGAAAGCGGATTGATACGGAAGAGAGGTCAGAGCGCAAGAATTCTGCGGAGATGTTGGACGGCCGGCAGCATCATATCCTCATCGGTGTTGCCGAAGCCGAGTATCAGGCCCTGGCGAGAATGGCCGTTGGACCAGCAATGTGAAAGCGGCCAGAGCCACAGGTTCTCCGCCGCTGCTCGAGTCGCAATCTCGTGGTCGCTACAGGAATCTGGCAGCGTGACAGCCAGATGCATTCCCGCTTCGGTTCCGTGGATCTCAAGGGAATCTCCAAACTCCGCGCGCAGACAATCGACCAGCGCCGAGCGCCGCGATTTATAGAGGGTGCGCATGCGACGAATGTGGCGCGCGAAGTGACCTAGAGTCATGAAATCAGTCAGGACTTCCTGAGGAAGATATGGAGGAAAAATGTCCATAGCGATCCGGACGGATCGAAAGCGCTCCACAAGGTCGGCTGGGATAACCATGTAACCCATGCGCACCGAGGGAAATAGAACCTTGCTGAAGGTGCCGATGTAGATGACGCGCGCCGCGGAGTCGAGCCCCTGGAGGGAAGGGATGGGCATGCTCTCGAATCGGAATTCGCTGTCGTAGTCGTCCTCGACAATCCAGGCGGAATTTTTCCGGGCCCAATCGAGCAGTTGCAGCCGCCTGGAAATGCTCATCGTAACGCCAAGCGGGTATTGGTGCGACGGAGTGACGAAAGCAACGCGGGCATTACGGGCGCGTTTGACTCCGGCAGCAACATCGAGGCCTTCCGTATCCACTGGAACGGGCACGATGCGGCACCCGGAGCCCATTAGAACCGACCGCACCAGCGGGTAGCAGGGCTCTTCGATCCAAACGGTGTCTCGCGTGTCGAGGAGAACGCGAGTGGTGATATCCAGTGCCTGTTGCGACCCGGAAACAATCATGATCTGTTCGGGATCGCAGCGTACGGAGCGGGCTGTGCGCAAGTAAGAGCAGATAGCGTCGCGGAGCGGCATGAGCCCGAGCGGATCTATTTGGCGAACGGCGTGTGCTCGGGGCGTGCGGCTGTGGCGTGCCACAAGCTTCGACCAGGTCTCGAACGGAAAACGTTCCATCGCTGGTTGGTGGACGGTGAAGGCACCCCAGCCCTCGCGCCACGGGTCATTCTTAAAGCGGGGATACCGCGAGCACCGCCGCGAGACCTGGCGCGTTCCCTCGGCCTGCGAAACAGAATTTGCTCCGTTACTGCGAAGAGGAACCAGCGAAGACGACACAAACGTGCCAGCGCCCTTCCTGGTCTGGAAATATCCTTCGACGTGAAGCTGGGCATATGCGTCGAGGACGGGAAAGCGCGAGATCTCCAACTCCGCCGCGAGCGCGCGACTGGATGGCACCTGCTGTCCGGGGCCAATCTCTCCGCGCAGGATTGCATCGCGAAACCCGAGGTACACCTGATGATGCAGAGGAGTCCCGACATCGCGGCTGATTTGAATAACTGGAAAGACTCCGCAGGAAACTGTGGCCATGAATGAACCTTGATGACTGAATGAATTTGCTCCACCAGAGAAACGGCTGCTTGACCGTCACTGGGTTGGACGAATGCGAATGTGATTTGTGGTAATTGGCGTATCGCAGTGCGGCGGGAAAAACGTGTAGATATCAGGGAAAATTGGGTGTTTTGCAGGTAGGAAGGGTGGAGCGTCGCGATTTAACGGTTAAAAAGATGCGGGAGGGGACCGTTAAGCCCGCCTCCCGCTGTTGATGGGTCATGCAGAGCTTCAGTTAGAACGAATACTTCACGTCCAGTTCGATGACGCGGGCGTAGGGCAATGCCGACCTTACGGTCATCACGCCAAACGCGTTCGCGCCGGTCGAGCTTTGGTTGAAGTTCGGAGTGATTGCCTTGCTGTTGTAGTCCACGTTGTAGTTGATGGTGTAGTAGTTGCCGTTGGCGAACGTCAGCAACGAGTGGTTCAGCCAGTCGAATGCGCTGACCCGCAGCTGTACCTGCTGCTTCTCGTGCAGGTTGAACGTCCGATAGAGCGCCAGATCGTTGTCAAAATACGGCGTGGTGCTCATGTAGGGGTACGCCTTGCCGCCTTGCGTGCCAACCGCCGGAGCGTTGAAGCACTTTCCGTTCAGGACCTGATGCGTTGCCAGGCCGCTGGTCGGGTTGCAGGTGAGGACAGGCTCGATGGGGAAGTTCTCGTCCGTACCGAAGTAGGTTGCGTCTCCGATACCGGTGGTGATCCCTTCCGCGGCTGCGTTCGCCGGCAAGCCGGTGTACTGCAGCCCCAGCCCGAAGTTCGGCACTCCATTCCCAAGTTCAGCGGGAACGTAGCCGCCCTTCTGCCAGGTCGAGATGCCGCTGATTGTCCAGCCGCCGCCCAAGCCATTCACCAGCCCGCTCCCGGTATGGAGCGTGCCGCTGTTGTAGGTGTACGCCGCGTTGAAGACCAATGGCCGGTCGGTAGCCGTCGGTCCGTAGTTATTTCCGATCTTGTATGGGTTTTCCTGCAGGCTCGTCGCCAGGCTCTTTGCCCACGTCCCATTCAAATTGAACGTCAGCCGTCCTGTCGACTTGGTCCATGACGCTTGCAGGCCGTTGTAGTTGCCGAATCCGGTGTTTTGAATCATATACGTCGCGTTCGTGCCGTACACCTGACCCAGCGGGTGATAATCCGCGAGGACGTTCCCCGTTGCTGTCTTTCCTGTGCCGTTGGGATTCGCCGTAACGTTCTCAGGGTTCGTTGAGAGCTTGCCGGTCACGGGGTCGGGCGCGAACAAGGCACCGATTGGCGTTTTGTTCTGGTTGGCCAGCTCATTAAAGTTGCTGCCTTCGATGTCCTCGCCATCATCAACCAACTGGCTGGTGCTGCTTCCAACGTAGGCAATCTCGAACTGGGTGTTCCAAGGCAGCCGCTGGTCGATGGTCAGGTTGTACGCCTGGGTCATCGGCTGGCCGTAGTCGGTTGGATCCAATCCAAACTGTCCGCCCTGAACTCCGCAAGGCGGAGGTTTGGTTGCAGACGGGCAAGGAACATATTTCAGGTTGGAGATATTCTGCAGCTGGAGTTCAGTTGCTCCCGGCTGGTTATAGGCCAACACATCTTGTGCCGTGCCCAGCGGCGTTGCGCCGTTGGCGATGGTGTTGACCTGAGTGACATAGCGATAAACACCCCATCCGCCGCGAACCACGGTGTTGCCGTGGCCGAACACATCGTAGGACATGCCGAAGCGCCCATCAGGGTATGCAAAGCGGTTAGGTTGGCCGCTTAGCGGTACGCCGGCATCGATCGCATGCCAGTAGTATCCGGGAGCGTACTTGCCGTCGTAGAAATCGGAAAGGACGCGGCCCGGGTAGAACACCGCGAGTCCGACCTTGTCGCGGTCGTACCAGTGACCCACGTGCTCGATACGAATGCCAAGTTCGGCAGTCAGGCGACGCGATGCCTTCCAGGTGTCATCGACAAAGGCCGCCGTCGCAAGCTGGGCCGCATCGCCGATGGGCGCTCCATTGTTTTCTTTGTATCCGTTGACAAGACCGTTGACGAATTGCGCGACCGAGTTTTGTGGCGAGCCGATGCTTCCGTTCGACGGATTGACAAGGTCCGGGTTTTGGCCGGCGTTGAAGCTCATAAGTCCGTCTTCGAAGTAACTGAACGAGCTTTGGAAGTTATCCGTGGTTTGCGTGAATGCGCCGATTTTGAGGGTATGCGTTCCCCAGACCTTGGTCAGCGTATCGTTAAACTGCGGAGCTTCCTTCTTCACGGCATAATGTCCGACAGGGTTCTCGAAGATTGAGGCCTGTGAGAAGTCCGGGAAGGATTCACCGCCGGCGCTGTTGTAGGCAGGAATATTCGCGGACGGAGTTGAAAAGACCTTGCCGTACGTGTAGCTATTCGCCGTTCTGGTCGCAGCCGAAGGGTTCGGCGTTGTGAATGGGTAACTGCCGAACGCCCATGCGGCCATGAAGTCGTTGGTTGTGGTGGCGCTGAAGTTGTGCACGATGTGGCCGGCCAGGGTCTTGCCGTAGTTGTTTTCCACTTCGCCGCCGCCCGGGAAGGGGATGGAGTTGCCCGGCGTCCAGTAAAGGTGCGCGCCGTTACCCTGCGCGAATCCCGAACTGAATGCCTGCTGGTAGCTGCCGTAGATCTTCGTGTTGTCGCCCAAGAGGTAATCCACGCGTACGCGCCAGATCCACCCGTTGTCGACGTTCACGATCGGCTGGTAGTAGTTGTAGCCGCCCGGGATGTTCGCCGGATTGGCGTTGGCCTTGGGCCAGATCTTGGCCAAAGCGGCCGCGCCAGGATCAACGAATCCTGCTGGGAACTTCTGCCCCGCGTCCGTGGTATAGGTCGAGCTTCCGGACGTATATGTGCCTGTCGCAGCCGGAGTCGGCAGCGTGGCCGTTGCGGTTCCATTCGCCAGCACAGTCGTGCCCAAATCGCTGCACCACGAGCCGCCAGGATAGCCACCCGGGGGCTTGCCCTGGAAGAATCCCTGCGGGCACAGCGTCGTGTTGTCGGTGTTGTCGGTTGAGAAGTCGCCCTGCATCATTTCCGGAGTCGGGATGTAGGACTGCAATACGTTCTGGTTGCCCTGGTTCTGCAGCCATTTCTCGTAGCCGCCCCAGAACAGGAGCTTCTTGTGCGTTCCTGGAACCGGGCCGCCGAAGCTGCCACCGGGATAGTAGTAGTGCTGCGGTCCCAGCGGGGTCTTGTTGTTCTTCTGCTGCCAGCCGTTGGCGTTCAACACGTTGTTGCGCGCATTGAAGTACGCATCGGCGTGATAGTTCGCGCTGCCCGAGCGGCTGATGGCGCTAACGACCACAGGTCCGAACGCCTGATCGGCGCCGAGGTTTGAAGCCTGGACGCTGACTTCGGCCGTCATTTCAGGATCGACGATCGTCAGCGAGCCTGCCATGTTGCCGATGTCGATCATCTGGGCGCCGTCTTCCAACGTGCCCTGGCCGCCGCGATTGACCGCGCCGTTGATGGAGTAGCCGTTGCCCAATGCGCCCTCATCGACTGTGACGTTAAGGTCGTTGAACATCGGAGCAGTGTTGGTGAGGCCGCCGGATTGCACGGAGGTGCCCGGCAGTACCTTCAGCAGTTCGCTGGTATCGCGGCCCGCCAATGCAAGGTTATTAATGTCCGCGGAGGTGAGAACCTCGACCCTCTGGCCGTTCTCAACGGGAATCATCTCAGAGTCCGCGGTTACAGTGACTGTCTGCGATTCGGCGCCCACGGTCAGATCGAGGGCGGGAACTGTCTTGACGTCGCCGGCATTCAATACGATGCCGGTTACCTGCTTTGCCTTAAATCCTTTTGCTGACGCCTTGATGTCATAAGTGCCCGGCGTCAAAGATGGAAACGCATAGAGCCCGGCCCCATTGGACTGCTCCACGCGGCTTTGTTTGGTTACCTCGTCTATCAGCGTGACCTGAGCGGCCGGAATCACTCCGCCCGATTGATCTTCGACCGTACCCGAAAGCGTCGCGGTCACCTGTGCTTTTGAAGTTGCGGGAATGGCAAAGAAGAGGATCGCAAGGCCGAACAGCAGAGTGAACTGCTTCAACCTGTGCGGGATTGCCCCAAAATCACCAAAAAACCTATTTGCGCGCGCGACGAGTGCGGAATCACCCTGCGCCTGAAAACCAGCCTCTCGAAACATGCAGACCTCCTTATGTTCTTCTCAATCCGGGCCGACGTTGAACGGCATTCACGAATGAACTTTGGCTTCAGAGCGCGTGAGCAGTCTGAAGCCGCCGACTTGGGGACTCGCCGCAAGCCAAAATCGTGCCCGCTATACTTTCTTTGCCGGTGCATGATCTTGGCCATAGCCACTTGGACACGGGGAGGTCATCACCACTTCGGGAGAGGAGTGTGTGGAGGGTCAATTGCGGTGGAAAATGCCCCCGGCGCAGGAGCAGGAAGATGTCTCAGCGCGGGGCGGTTGCAGGGACTTGTGAACGCGAAGTGGGAACCATTCGTTAAGGCGCGGTGTCTATAGCACCAGATGCGGCAAATTGGATCCGCATGCCGGCTCCGAAGGTACACAGAAACCTGAGGAGCAAGGGGGTGTGCCCATGACGTTCGAGAATGGTCAGGGATCGGGCCGACTGCTGGGAGACGTCAACGTGACTCCGATGATCGACATTCTCCTGGTGCTGTTGATCATCTTCATGGTTATTTCTCCAGCGGTGCCTCGCGGTCTGGATGCGAAGCTGCCCCAACATACCGCGAACCCGAGTCAGATGCGAGAAGCGCCGATTGTGGTCGAGATTGTGAAGGCTCGGAACGGACTGCCGAGCTACACAATCAATCAGCAGGAAGTGGGCGTCGAACAACTTGGGAGCCGCCTGAGCTCGATCTTCTCGATCCGGGCGGACAAGGTGATGTTCGTCAAGGGCGATGACAATCTCGATTTTTCAACGATCGCAATGGTGATGGACATCGGGAAGGCCGCGGGGGCGGATCGGATTGGGCTGATGACGCAGAAGGACCCGCTGTAGGCCGGCTATCCCAGCGCCGATTTCGTGGCAAGTTGAAGGTGGGCGGGGAGCAAGGATCGTGCGATCCCAGGTCTGAGAATCCAGACCTGGGGTACCCATTTTTGTGGTGAGCCAAGGTCGCAAGGGACAAAAGCAGATCCTTCGCTCCGCTCAGGATGACATCACTTCAATGGGAGCAGTTGGTGCAGGAGTGAATGATGTTGGAGTCGACCGGCTACTTGGCGAGGTCGGCGCGGTGGATGCGCTCGACGGGTTTGTTATAGCGACCGAGAAGAGCGTTCCATCGGACGATGGCGATGTCCTGCAACATTCTGGTTCCATCTCGCAGGTAGCTGATGCGGGTGCGCTCGTCGTGAGCCCAGCTTACGGGGACTTCGACGACGCGGTAACCGCGCTTGCGAGCGATGAAGAGAATCTCTGGGTCGAAGCCCCAGCGCTCGATGGTCTGGAGTTGGAAGACGGTTTGCGCGGCGGCGCGGGTGAAGGCTTTGAAGCCGCATTGCGTGTCGGCATAGGGCAGACCCATGATGGCGCGGGTGACGGCATTGAAGCAGCGGCCGAAGAACTGGCGGTAGAGCGGCTGGCGAATGGTTTGGCGCGTGCGCTCGAGCCAGCGGGAGCCGATGGCGATGTCAGCTCCGGCGGCGATGGCGGCGATGAGACCGTCCGCTTCCTCAATGGGCGCGGAGAGGTCGGCGTCAGTGAACATGACCCATTCTCCGAAAGAGTGAAGAATGCCGTTGCGGACGCTATAACCCTTTCCATGATTGCCCGGATTCTGAAGCATGCGGACCTCAGGGTTTTTGGCGGCGAAGGCATTTACGATGGCGGCCGTTTCATCGCGCGAGCCATCGTCAACCACGACAATTTCGGCGCTCCAGCCGCGCTGGTGGATGCAGGCAAGGACCGCCTCCAGCGCGCCCCCGATGCGGGCGGCCTCGTTATATGCGGGGATGACGATGCTGTATTGCGGGTAGCCCATTTGGCTGTTGGAGGTACTCCGATCAATTTATCCTATGACGCCTGGAGGAAGGGAAAACGGGCCCCGCTCGGGCGGATTTTGGGGCTCCGGAGGGGGCGGAAAGGGCCGGAGAAGGGCGGCAGGAGCAGGGGGTCCGACTGGGCAAACTGCTGATGCGCAAAGGATAATTTCGAGAAGGGGCTTGCATTTTCGTGCTTTCCTCGGCACAATCCGTTTATGCTGGATGCGGAGGTTTGTGGGAGATGACAAAAGCGGACTTGGTGGAGAAGGTGACCGGCCTGGGCGATTTGACCCGGCGCGACGGCGAAGTGATTGTAGAAACCATCTTCGGATCCGTGATTGGCGCCCTGCAAAGCGGAGACAAGATCGAGATTCGCGGATTCGGCTCGTTTCGCATCCGCCAGCGCAAGCCCCGTATTGGACGCAACCCCAAGACTGGCGCACGCGTCGATGTTCCCGCCAAGAAGGTTCCCTACTTCAAGCCGTCAAAGGAATTACGCGACCTGGTGAACCCGGGCGAAGCGAAAGCGTAGCGGAAACGGCGTTGAGTTTGCGCTCCTCTATAGAATCCGTCTGGAAGAAGGTAGGGCGCAATTCTTTCGCGCGCTGAAGCGGGCTTGCGATCAAATCGATTGTGATTCTGATCCCCCGGCCTGCGCCAGGGGCTATCATCTGCCGCCCGCTACGAGGGCTCGATTGCGCCGTCCCTACGGGACTTCGAAACCTTTGCTGGGCCTATTCCCCACGCTGAAGCGCGGGGCTAACATGCTCCGCGCCTACGGCGCGAGTAAACGGGTCAGCACTCATTCTCCTCGACAAACACAGCGGGTTGGCGTGCGCGATGCGCACGTGGCGGGTTGGCGTGCGCGATGCGCACGTGGCGGGTTGGCGTGCGCGATGCGCACGTGGCAGGTTGGCGAGTTGGCGGATTTCGGGGGCGGCCTCTCTAGAGTCGATCTGAAGTTCGTGCTCTTTCAAGGATGGCCGGGCCTGAAGGCCAGATATATTCGTTGCGCTTATTCAGGAACCTGAAGGTCCCTGCTCCTTCTTCAGGGCCGAATGCCGATGACGGCCATCATGCGGCCGGTGTGGCCGTGCGAGGCGCGATGAGAGAAGAAGAGATCGGTGTGGCATTGAGTACAGCCGCCGATGACTTGAATGGATCGAGGCTTGAGGCCTGCGGTAAGAAGCTGGCGGCGGTTTGCCTCAACGAGATCGACGTGAAGGCTGGGGCCGATGGGTGAGTGGCCGGGTGCGCGCTGGGTGAGAAAGAGCATGGGATATTTCTTGCGCACGGGATCGGTGTCGTAGACCTCACGAAACAATTCGCGCGCATAAGAGAACTGCGATTCGAATTCCGATAGAACTTCTTCTCCGACGGCGTAACAACAAGGGCCAATGCCGGGACCGATGGCGGCGATCAAGTCTTCAGGCTGGGAGCCGAAGGCCAGCCGCATCTGGCCGACACCGGACTCGACTATACGTTTAAGGGTGCCGCGCCAGCCGGCGTGGAATGCGGCGACGGCGCGGCGCTTGCGATCGGCAACGAGCACAGGAATGCAGTCGGCGGTCTGGATGGCGAGGAGGAAGCCGGGCTCATCGGTGATCTGTCCGTCAGCCTTGCGCGGGCGGGAGCGGGCGG
>Ga0265342_10002962_pt1 | contig 14284 bp, 11 predicted proteins | sample 4CB327metaG_FD_203125 | JGI IMG/M metagenome (GOLD analysis project Ga0265342, IMG submission 203125) | Rhizosphere microbial communities from Carex aquatilis grown in University of Washington, Seatle, WA, United States - 4-CB3-27 metaG | ecosystem: Host-associated > Plants > Roots >...
CCTTATCCAGCTTCTCTATTTCGCTTGTATCGCGGGATAATGATTCTTCATTTGTCAAAGGCCTTATATGGCGTTTTAAAAGCCTTTCGTACCTTAAAGCCTTTGTTGCATATACCGCAAGGAGCTTAAATGAATCTCCGAATTTATCGTTTATTATCTTAAACTCCTGCCATGAATAAAGGCTCTCAATAACAACGTTGCTTTCTTTAATGAATTCTTCTATAATAGGAAGGCTCTTAACCGCCATTGCTCCCATGCCGAATTCTTTACGCAGATTTTCACGAGTTTGCCGTTCATTATGTTCATTTACTTCAAGCCCGAGCCGTTTCATTTCATTCATTACAACTTCGCCGAAATATACTCTTTTATATCCATGATCAACAAAGAATTTCACCGCTTCTGACTTGCCTGAACCGCACATCCCTATTACCGCAATTATCTTATTCATTTACCCCGCCTTCCGAAGGAATCGGTTCAAACTCTGTTTTACCGGTTGTAAAGATCAGACTAATATATGGCATACACAAACCGCAATTTATTCCAAACATAACGCGCCTTCTCAGCGCCTCAATTGTGCTTAATTTTTCCTCATCTATGATCTTTTTCAGATCGGAAAATTTCCTGTCGCAGCATACGCATCTATCAACCATCAGGCGTTAAGCTCCCACATTAATTGCCCGTAAATTGTATTTAACGGCTTATCCTGCGCCAAAGCTATCTTTTTGCAGTCCTCAAATTCTGGAACATACTTTACCTTAGAATCGGCAAGCTTAATAGCCTTAACCCTTATTCTGCCCAAACTTGAATCAACCTCAAATATTTCTCTTTCCAGCTTATGGCGTTCTATCCTGTTTATCCGTACGCCGATGGTTGTGGTTTCAGAATAAATAATTTCAAGAGTTTTATCCAGTAGAGATTCTTCAATTAATACGGATAGCAATATTCCGGGCCTGCCTTTTTTCATTACAACATTCTGGTAATAAACATCGCGCGCGCCGATCTCAAAAAGCTTATCCATAACATAAGGATATACCTGCGGATTCATGTCGTCAATATTTGTCTCAACCTGGATTAGTTTCTCTGTATCTCCAAAACCCGATTCATCTATTTCGCAAATTATTACGCGGAACAAATTGGGCAGCTCAGGAATATCAAACGTGCCGGAACCAAAACCGATATTCTGAATATTAATTTTTCCTCCGGATAGATCCCGGTTCCTGTATAGCCCGCTGGAAAGAGTTTTCACAATTGCCGCGCCGGTTGGAGTCGTCAATTCAAAGTTAACATCCGTAAACTCTACTGGGTAATCTTTCAAAATTTCAAGCGTTGCGGGAGCGGGATTTGGCATTACGCCATGCTGAGTCTTAATTAGTCCTTTACCTAACCTTACCGGAGTAGTATAAATTTTCTGAATGCCAAGATTCTCTATGCAAATGCATGCGCCGACGATATCAACAATAGAATCAATAGCCCCGACTTCATGAAAATGAATTTTCTCAATTGGAATATTGTGAATTTTCGCTTCGGCGAAGCCTATACATTCAAAAATCCTCTTAGCATTTATTCTGACAAACTCCGAGAGTTGACTGTTATCAATTATATTATATATGTCAGATAGGTGGGTATGGTAATGCGGTTTGTGATGGATAATTACGTCAAATTTCTTTGCCGAGATCTGGCTGCGCTGTTTTGAGGACAACTCAAGCGAGAACCCTTCAAGCCCAAGTTTGCTTATCTGCTGTTTCAGATTTTCGAAGTCCGCGCCGGCATCTATTAATGCGGCGATGGTCATATCGCCTGCAATGCCCGTAAATATGTCGAATAATGCCGCTTTCAACTTTTATTTCTCCGAAATCATCATGTTTATTAAATGCGCCTGGTAAGCCGCTCCGAAGCCGTTATCTATGTTCATTGTGCTCACTCCGAGAGAACATGTATTAAGCATTGTAAGCAGCGCGCCAACGCCCTTAAATGATGCGCCATAACCAACGCTGGTTGGGACTGCAATAACAGGAGCCGAAACTAACCCGCCAACTACAGAGGGTAAAGCCCCATCCATTCCCGCCGCAACAATTATGCAGTTCGCGCCTTCAAATGTTTTTAAATTCTCAAGCAGCCTGTGCAAACCTGCAACGCCGACATCATACAATCTCACCACATTGCTTCCAAAAATTTCAAGAGAAAATGCGGCTTCTTCAGCCACGGAAAGATCCGCCGTTCCTGCGCACACAACAACAACTTTGCCGGTCTTTTTCTTAGGAATTTCGCCAATAAAAATAAGCCGCGCTGTTTCATAATAAACAGGCTTGAATTTTTTGTTCCCTGTGAATTTCTTTTTTATTGCGAAGAATTGTTCTTTCGAAGCCCGGGTTATAAGAAGCTTTCCGGTTCTCTTTATGGCGTTAGTAACAATGCTAACCAGGAATTTCTCAAGCTTGCCTTCAGCCATAACGACTTCCGGGAAACCTTTTATCTTTTCCCGCTTTAGATCGTATTTTGCAAAACCCAGCTCTATATAACTCTTGGAAGACATGAGAATGAGGATGTAATTAAAATAATTATGACTTTAAAGAAGAGACAATTGAATTCAATTTCATATCTGTGTTCAAAGATCCCGATTTCAATCCCCCCATATCCAGCGTAACAAAATCATAGCCAATTTCCTTTAACCCCCGGTTAAGCTCTTCAAACAAATCGGGATTTACTAGCTTATCAAATTCATCCTGTGATATATCAAGCTTAGCAAGCAATAGCTTTTTATCAGCCGCACCCGGTTTATCAAATTCAAAATGCCTTACCCTGAATTCTACAAAACCGAATTCTTTAACTATTTCTTCGGCCAGCTCTATAATAGATAATTTTTCTTTTGTCACTTTCTGGCCGTACGGAATTCTGGAGGAAAGACATGGGGATGATGGTTTATCCCATATCTCAAGCCCAAGTTCTTTTGAAATTTCCCTTATTTCATTTTTTGTAAAACCAAGTTCTGCAAGCGGGGAAATAACTCCCTGATTTTTTGAAGCTTTATAGCCCGGTCGGTAATCGCTTAGATCATCAAAATTTGTCCCGTCCAGAATATAATCAATGCCTACTTCAGTTTTAAGCTCATTGAGTTTTGCATACAGTTCGTCTTTGCAAAAAAAGCAGCGGTTGTTTGGATTATTGTAATAATTAGGGTCTTCAAGTTCCTGTGTAAAAATAACTTTATGAATTGCGCCAACAGAAGCGGCCAGGATATTCGTTGCATCTTTCTCAGATTCTTTCAGTGAAGGCGAATCGGCGGTAACCGCTAAAACATTTTCTTTACCCAGCGCATCAATAGAAGCCTTAAGGACAAAATAACTATCTATGCCGCCAGAAAAAGCTACTATTACTTTATTATATTGCTTTATGTGTGATATTAATTCTTCGTATCGTGTCATTGAATTTTTGTCCTTAGCTGATGGTTTCAGCTTCAACGGGTTCATAAGCCAATATCGGCGAAAGCCATTTTTCAATAACTTCAACGCTCATATTCTTGCGTCTTGCATAATCTTCAACCTGGTCCTTATCAATTTTGCCAACGTTAAAGTATTTGGATTCAGGATGTGAGAAATATAATCCGCTCACTGAAGAAGCCGGATACATCGCAAAGCTTTCGGTCAGAATTATATCTGCATTTTTTTCAGCGTCAAGCAATTCAAACAGAATATGTTTTTCAGTATGGTCGGGCTGCGCAGGATACCCGGGCGCCGGCCTGATACCGTCATACTTCTCGCTAATTAAAGCGTTGTTATCCAGCGTTTCATCTTTCGCATAACCCCAAAATTCTTTTCTAACCAGCTGATGCATTTTTTCAGCAAAAGCTTCTGCAAGCCTGTCGGCAATAGCTTTTATCATGATGATGTTATAGTCATCATGATCCTTTTCAAATTTTTCAATCAGCTTTTCAATCCCCAGCCCGGCAGTCACGGCAAATGCGCCGATATAATCCTTAACGCCTGACGTTTTAGCTGCAATAAAATCGGATAAAGCTAAATACGGCTGCTCGGTTGTCTTCTGGAGCTGCTGCCGTAATGAATGGAGAACGGTCAGAGCTTCATTTCTTGTATCATCGGTGTATAACTCAATATCGTCGCCAACAGAATTAGCTGGATATAATCCAATCACTGCTTTTGCCGTAAGTAATTTTCCTTTTATAACTTCATCCAGCAGTTTGTTAGCGTCATCAAATAGTTTTTTTGCTTCTTTCCCGTTAGACGGGTCGTCAAATATATCAGGATACTTGCCCTTCAATTCCCATGTCTGGAAAAACGGCGTCCAGTCTATAACTTCTTTTAACTGTTCAAGCGGAAAATCGTTAAATATCTTATTCCCTGTAAATGCAGGTTTTGTAACTTTACTGTTCTTCCAGTCAATTCTTAAAGCGCGGTTGCGGGCATGATCAATTTTCAAAAATTTCTTATCATCCTTACGGTTCTTATGCATAAAGCGCAAGTTGTCGTATTCCTGCTTAACTGAATGAACATACTTTTCATTTTGTTCTTTGCTGAGCAAACTTCCCGCTACTGCAACGCTTCTTGATGCATCAAGAACGTGTATAGTTGGCTCGGAATAATTCGGCGCAATTTTAACCGCTGCATGAATTTTAGATGTGGTTGCCCCGCCAATAAGAAGAGGCACTTTAAACCCCTGTCTTTCCATTTCTTTAGCAACATGTACCATTTCATCAAGCGATGGCGTTATTAACCCGCTTAGCCCGATTATATCGACATTCTTTTCTTTTGCAATCTGTAATATTTTTTCAGCCGGTACCATTACGCCAAGATCGATAACCTCATAGTTATTGCAGCCCAGCACTACGCCTACAATATTTTTACCAATATCATGTACGTCGCCTTTAACTGTGGCCAGTAAAATTTTTCCCGCGTTCTTTCGTTCTCCGGCAGCTTTTTCCTTTTCGATAAACGGCGTTAGATACGCGACTGATTTTTTCATCACTCTGGCGCTTTTTACAACCTGCGGTAAAAACATTTTACCTGAACCAAACAGATCGCCTACTACATTCATTCCCGCCATTAACGGACCTTCAATAACATCCAGCGGCTTTGGATATTTTTGGCGAGCCTCTTCTGTATCGGCTTCTATAAACTCAACTATGCCCTTGATGAGCGCATGCTTCAGACGTTCCTCGACTGGTTCATTTCTCCACGCGTTTTCGTGTTCAATTACTTTACCTTTTGACTTCACTTTCTCAGCATATTCAACAAGCCTTTCGGTAGCATCGGGCCTTCTGTTTAACACAACATCTTCGATCAGCTCGAGCAGATCTTTAGGGATTTCATCGTAAACGCCGATCATTCCCGCATTTACAATTCCCATATCCATTCCTGCTTTGATAGCATGGTAAAGAAATACTGAGTGCATAGCTTCGCGAACCATATTATTGCCGCGGAATGAAAACGAAATATTGCTCACCCCGCCGCTGACTTTCGCAAACGGCAGATTTTCTTTTATCCATTTCGTCGCGCGGATATAATCAAGCGCGTAGTTATTGTGTTCCTCAATCCCTGTAGCAATTGTAAGTATGTTAGGATCAAAAATAATATCCTGCGGTTTGAATCCAACTTCTTTTGTGAGAATATCATATGTTCTTTTGCATATCTGAATTCTTCTTTCAAAAGTATCCGCCTGGCCTTTCTCATCAAAAGCCATGACTATTACAGCGGCGCCATAACGTTTAACTTTTATTGCATGTTCTTTAAACTTCTCTTCGCCTTCTTTTAAGCTTATTGAATTTACTATGCCTTTGCCCTGCATGCATTTCAGGCCTTCTTCGATTATGGTCCATTTCGAAGAATCAACCATTATCGGGACCTTGGAAATATCCGGCTCTGATGCGACAAGATTAATAAATTTAACCATCGCCGCTTCGCCATCAAGCATGCCTTCATCCATATTAATATCTATCACCTGCGCGCCGTTTTCAACCTGCTGAAGCGCTACGGTTAACGCCTCTTCATAATTACCTTCCCTTATCAGCTTAGCAAATTTTGACGAACCTGTTATGTTGGTTCGCTCGCCGATATTAACAAAATTTGTTTGCGGTGTTACATTTAATGCTTCAAGTCCGCTTAGCCTTAAATACGGCTTAACTTCAGGGATCTTCCTTGGCGGAATTCCTTCAACGATCTTAGAAATAGCTTTTATATGGTCTGGCGTAGTGCCGCAGCATCCGCCAACCATGTTAACAAACCCGCTCTTAGCAAAATCCAATAAATATGCGGCTGTTTCTTCAGGCAGTTCATCATATCCGCCAAACGCATTGGGAAGTCCGGCATTAGGATAGCAGCTGATATATACATCGGCTATTGTTGAAAGCTCTTCTATGTAAGGCCTCATTTCTTTTGCGCCAAGAGAGCAGTTAAGCCCAACGCTGAACAGCTCCGCATGTGAAATCGAGTTCCAGAACGCTTCGCCGGTCTGTCCGGATAATGTGCGACCGCTCATATCTACAATTGAACCCGAAACCATTAACGGAACGCGTTTGCCTGTAGTATCAAAATACTCATTACATGCATATAGAGCCGCTTTACAATTAAGCGTATCGAACACAGTTTCAACCAGTAGCATATCAACGTTTCCATCCATCAAACCCTTTACCTGTTCATAATAGGCGTTTTTCATCTGCTCAAAATTAACCGACCTGAACCCCGGGTCATTTACATCAGGCGAGAGCGATCCAGTTTTATTCAGCGGCCCTAAAGCTCCTGCAACATATCTGGGTTTATCCGGATTAAGCTTAGTATACTTTTCTGCCGCTTCTTTTGCCAAACGTGCGGCTTCTTTATTCAGCTCGTAAACCAGATCCTGCATGTCATAATCTGACTGCGAGAAAAAGTTAGCGTTGAAAGTATTAGTTTCAATTATATCCGAACCTGCTTCAAGGTATGCTTCATGAATGCCTTTAATAATTTCCGGCTGGGTAAGAGTAAGCAAATCATTGTTTCCCTTCAGGTCGCGCGAAAAATCTTTAAAGCGTTCACCTTTATATTCAGCTTCGGTCAGCTTATGGCGCTGTATCATGGTGCCCATGGCGCCATCTAAAACGAGTATTCTTTTATTTAGTTGTTCTCTAATATTCAAACAAATACAATTTATTTTCTGACCTTACTTGACTGTAACTGCGGACTCTTAACGTACCTGGTAATCATTTCATAAACAACGAACATTACGCCTGCATAAATAAGATCGCTGGCCAAAGTATTACGGAAAAACGGAATCGCCATAGCGTAGCACTGCAATAGTCCTTTGAAAGACATTTCATACATCATGCCGCTGGTCCATACTCCGAAATTTGTTACAATAAAAAATAATATTGATGATACAAGCGTTGTGCCTGCAATGTAAGCGGTTTTCTTTCCGGCGCCTGCGCCTTCAAATCTTTTCTTAAGCCAGAATCCTACAAATACTATTAAGATAAAACTGCCGTAAACCCATTCAATTCCGCTGTAAAAACCTATGAATATATCGCTGAGCAGCATCGCCGCTATCGGAACAATGAGCGCATATTTTTTTCCTAAATAAGCGCCTGAAAATAATGCTATGGCTGCAATCGGTGCAAAGTTCATCGGATGCGGGGCAATTCTGGAAAATGCCGCAAATAAGATCAGTAAAACCGCTGTTATAAAGTTGACCATTTTAATATCTCCTTAATTGAAAATTTAATATTTAAAACTTATTTGTAATCTATAATTTCTCAGGGGCATCGGGTACCCCGCAATTACCTGGTAATCCTGGTTGAGGATGTTATTTACATCAAATTTCAAATCGGCTTGAGTGTCAAATATACTAAAACCGATACCTAAATTTGCGTCTAATAACTGATAATAGGGCACATAAACGGAATTATCAGGATTCATGTACCTTAAGCCGGAATATGTATAAAATGCATTTAAAGATACAAATTTAATAACTTTGCTAGAAGTCAAATAATTAAACATAACCGATGACTTGAAAAATTCCTTAGGAATATAGAGCATTTGCTTATTATATGAGGGGTCTCCCGGGAAATCTTCGTTTTTCTTCGTTGAATTTGCATAATTATAATTGAAGCTGAACAACACTTTGAATTTTTTTGATAGATCGGCGCGGCTTCTTATAGAAGCGTCAATTCCGTTTGAAACTACTCTGCCTATATTAACAGGCCGCCATATATTATCCTTTCCCGGTGTCCAGACTATCCTGTCGGTAGTATTAACGTTAAAATATGAAAATTCGATCTCGTTTCTCCCGATAAAATTGAAACCGTAGAAGAAACCGCCATCGAAAGAAACGGATTTTTCCGGCTTCAGATCCCTGTTCCCAAGGTCCTTCCAGTAAAGATCGTCGAACGACGGCGCACGGAAATTATTTCCGAAAGATGATTTAAACGAGAGATCAGTTTTCTCAAATGGTTTTATATTTACACCCATCTTTCCGGTCGGCACATTTTTATCATTTATATTAGAAAAGTAATCATATCTTATAGACGGATACAAAGTAATTTTTGGAATTGAATTCCCGCCAATTACATATTTATAAGCGCCAAATACCGCGCCCTGGAACAAACTGCCTTCCTCGATCTGGTCGCTTGAAATTCTATTGGCGCTCAGTTCGTAACCAAAATCCAGCTCGCTTTTTACTGATGGCGCATAATTAAAAGTAGAGCCATGTATCAAAGAATTCTGTTTGTAGAAACTATTAACTTCTGTCGTTAAGTTAAATGTCGAAGTGTCATAATAACTTCTGAGAGAATACTTATAGTCTAAATTTGATATAAGTTTAAAGTATTTTGAAAAAGATTTAGTATACACAGCCGAAGAAACAACATCCCTGTCAATTTGCTTTGCAGTTCCGGGAGCATAACCGATCTCCAGTCCGGGCAGGCTCCTGTTAAAATAATTATAATATGTATTAATTCGCAAATCAGATTTGTTATCCGGCCTGACGTTTAAACTAAAATTAAAGTAATTACTGTTATAATCGTTATTCTCCCTTTCTTTTAAAACGTATGCCGCGCCGTCAAAATAATTAAAATCATAATTATTTTTAGCTGACTCGCTTGAATATGCAACCGAATAGCTGATAAATTTCTTCCTGTTTCTCATGAAGCTCTGAGATGATTTCAAATAGATCTTTTTCAATCCATATGAGCCCACTGTTCCGTTCAATTCAAAACCAAAGGGTTTATCAGATTCATCATTTCCTGTAATAATATTGATGACACCCCCTATGGCATCGCTTCCGTACAATGCGGATAGCCCGCCGTCTGAAATTTCGATCTTTGAAATATCATCAAGCTGCAGCAGCTCTAAATCAAACTGTGAATTATCCTGACCGTTTAGCTTAATGCCGTCTATCATAACCAGCGTCTGCTCGCTTTGAGTGGAATTCAATGAAACTGTTTTTAAGCCTGAGTTGAATCCGTAATCTTTAATGAAAACAGCGTCGCTTAAGCTAAGCGCGTCTGAAAGCCGGCTGCCGTTAATTGAATTTAAGAATTTGTTACTCAGGACCTGTATTTTATTTGGCGCAAGTAACTGTGAAGTCTTGACTCTGTTCGCGTTAACGATAATCTCTTCGGTAACAATACTATCCAGCCCTGAAGATTTTTCCTGCGCCTGCAAACATGCCTGAAAAAGTAAAACAAGTAATAATATTTTGAATAGCTTAATCAATCTTTTCTAATTACCACTCTTCTTGGCCCAACGCCTGTTGAAAAAGTTCTTTGCAATGTATTGCTTATATCATATATGTAAGCCTTGCCATCAACAGAAAAATTAAAGGCATCTAATACGTAATGCTTTTTGTTATCAGAATCAAAACAATACCCGTAAAAAGTACTTCCTGAATTTGCGTTTATAATTGTTGTGAAAGTTTTTGATGACAGATCCAATTTTATGATTCTGTCGCCTGAGAAATTCAATCCACCTATAAAGTATACTGCCGTACTGTTAATATCGACTGAAATATCAGAAATAAATCCTTCGTTTGAGGTCATTGAATCAAGTTTTGAGTATGAGGATACGTCAATTTTATAGATAATGTTTGAAGGACCCGGACAGCCAACAAGCAGTTTTCCGTCACTTGTCACAGCTAATGATGATGGATTCTTTCTAACGACAATAGTCGCCACGACGCTGTCATGAACGGCGTCTATTACCGATATCGTTGAGTCTTGACCGCCGCTGAACAAACTCTGGTTCGCGACAAAAACCTTAGATCCGATAGCAAGAATTTCCTGCGGATAAACGCCAACATTAATTGTTTTGATTAAAGAAAGAGAATTTGCATCCAGAACCGATACTGCGCTTGCCGGCCCGTTTGTTACATAAATTTTATTATTCGCAACTGCGGCCGAATAAGGATTTGTTCCAAACGGATTTGAAGATAGCGTTACCGCTCCGTTTGTATCAAGCTTATGCAATTCGCCCGGGCCGCCGAAGTTTCCCTGCTCGGTTATAAAAAGATTATCTCCGCTGAATATCATCCCGTCCGGATATAATCCCAAAACGCCATTAGAGTATATGCTTTGATAAAATGTATCTTTCACAGAGCTGTAGAATGAAAGCTTGCCCGGACTTGACATTGTCCCTTCAGATAAAATGTAAGCGCCTTTAGTCGAAATAATTCTAACGGGTACCAACGGGTTATTGGAGGAGCAGCCAAAAAAATAAATTGAAATAACAACCAATGCGCCAAGCGTCAAAAATTTGAAAGTATTATTCATTGTTTCCGATTTATTTGAGTTTATAAAATAAAAAACCCCGCTTCTTATATAACCTCATTGGCAAAATGAATAAATGAGATTATTAAGAGGCAGGGAGCCTCATACCGCGCGTTAGAGCAGTATAACCCATTAATCTTTACCCTCGAAGATCATAGAAGAATGTATTTCCGGCAGGTCTCCTGGCTTAAGAGCGCTTTCCGTACCGCCTTCCCATCTCCTTAGAATCGGAGACAGTGACTTAAAGTGGAACGGTTTTCTCTATTACAGTTGCGGGGACAGCTTCGGAATCACTGCTTTATAGCGCAGGTTACCGAATTCCCTATTAATCGTCCCATAACGGGACGAACCGAAAACATGGTTTTCAAAGAACTGCCCTAAAAATAACTTAATAAGCAGAAAGATGCAATGCGCCGGGTAATTAGAGATTAAGCAAGTTGATGAAAAACATAAAAATGAGAAAATTTTGTTTCTTTATTATATTAAACTTTTTGCACAACTTTGTATAATTATGCTAAATAACCATTGTTCTTTAATAACTAATTGCTAAATTTGTTCAACATTCTATTTGTTTTTGGGCCGGATGAACATGAAATCTAATACTCTGAAAAGAATACTCTTAATAGAGCTGATCCTGTTCGAGTTGTTTGTTCTTGCGGTTATGGAAACATATAAATATTACGTCAGTTACGAATCAAACAATTTCTTTTCATTATCTTTCCTTCGTTACTTTGCCAAAAATTTCGAAATAACTTATTGGGGCAACCTGTTATGGCCGGCGGCTTTTGCTGTTGCAATAATATCGCTGATTAATTTGTACAGGCACATTGAGCTTATTAAGAGCTCAATATTCAGGATACTGTTTTTATTCTCGGTTCTGCTTCTTGTTATTCTTGCCGTTTCAATTTTTATTCCTTCATCAGATTTTATAGATGAAATTTCGGGAAAAGTGATTCAGCTTAACACAAAAGGCACGAAAATAGTATTTCTTGCGGTTTTTGCATCGCTGAAATTCTTCATGTCAGTTTCGCTCTGCGTAATATCTTTCTCCGCTCTGAAAAAATTCTACGTGATCAGAAGTATCTGGATCTCTTTGCTGGCAGGAACAGTGTTTTATTCTTCGCTTCTTATCTGGATAAATTTATACAGGGATGACAGAGCATATATTGAAAACAACAAAATAAAAATTGATGCCGGCGTTGTGTTAGGGGCCGCCGTATGGGGAGGCAACAGGCCCTCGCCTGTGCTGAGAGAAAGAATTAACAAAGGTTATGAACTGTTAAAAGACAGCGCTACCAGGTACATTGTGCTTACCGGAGGCGGTTCGCCGGGAGAAATGACTGAAGCCGATGTTGCTAAAAACGAACTGCTCAAAAAAGGAATCGATGAAAAAAATATTTTTATTGAAAATAAGTCCAACTCAACCCTGGAGCAGATCACGTATATTAAAAACAATTTGTACATAAAGAACAACTGGCGCAGCATTGCGCTCATTACAGATAATTTTCACTTGCCGCGCTCGAGGCAGATATGCCGTTTTTACGGAATTAACGCTTATTCCGTCGCTTCAGATACTCCTCTATCCACGGAATCAAGTTTTTATTTTACAACTAAAGAATCTTTTGCTATAATTCTATTCTGGTTATTCGGAATTGGATAATTAATAAACACGAAAAAACATGAACAAAATAGTTTCAAGAAGACAGGTCAGGGAAAAAGCGCTTCAGATATTGTATGCTTATGAAATGACCAAAGACCCGATCGAACCGATTATCGCGGAGCAGCTCCAAAACATCGAAGACGGCGAGATAGAACATTTCGCAAGGAAACTTATTAAGCACACGCTTGAAAATAACGAAGATTATGAAAAGCTGATCAAAGCTACCGTGGAACACTGGGATATGGAAAGAATTGCAATCCTCGATTCTATCATAATTAAGATGTGCCTGAGCGAATTTTTCTTTTTCCCGGATATTCCGACAAAGGTTTCCATAAATGAATCCATCGACCTAGCCAAGAATTTCAGCACAAAGAACTCCGGAAAATTCGTTAACGGCGTGGTTGATGCGCTGCTTGCAGGGCTTAACGATAAGAAAAAAATCAAGAAGAAAGGAAAAGGACTTATTACTCATACTACAGCTCATGAACCGGCAGCTAACAAAAGTAAAGCTCCGAAAGAAAAATAGAATTATTGGAAGAAGTAAAAACCAGAAATAAGTGGCTGAACAAAGACGTATTCATGTGGTCTTTGTTCGACTTTGCTAATTCGTCATATGCGGTTATAATCGTCGCATTTGTATTTGCAATTTACTTCAAGAAGGTTATAGCTTTCAATGAACCGGTAGCTGATTTTTACTGGTCGACATCTATAAATATTTCTATGATAATAGTCGCGGTCCTGAGCCCTGTATTGGGCGCAGCCGCAGACTACCGAAGCAATAAGAAGCTTTACTTGTTTTTCTTTACAGCTCTTTGTGTTGTAACCACTGCGTTTATGTATTTTGTCGGGCCCGGGATGATATTCCTGGCGATGGCGCTTTTTATCTTATCGAATATAGGGTTCCAGGCAGGGTTGGGGTTTTATGACGCCTTCCTAAAAGATATTACAGCATTAGAAAATTACAATAAAGTTTCTTCTTTTGGATATGCAATAGGATATTTAGGCTCGCTTGCCGCGCTGGTAGCGGTAATGTTCCTCAAAGATAACCCTCCGATGACGTTTATCGCATGCGCTATAATGTTCCTTATTTTTGCCGTCCCGATATTCGCTTTCGTTAAAGAAAAGAAAATCCCGATTGATGGCGAGCAGATTAATTTTATTACTATCGGATTTAAACGCACCGCAGAGACTCTTAGACATGTGAACAATTATAAAAATCTGCGCAATTACCTGCTTTCCTATTTTCTCTACATCGATGGCGTAAATACGATTATTTTCTTCTCTGCAATTTACGCGCAGACTACGCTTAATTTTACTATTCCGGACCTAATATTATTCTTTGTAATCGTCCAGATAACAGCCTTAGGCGGCTCGTTCCTTTTTGGTTTTATTGCAGACAAAATGGGACTAAAGAAAACTCTTTCATTCAACATTTTATCATGGGCAGTTCTTTGCACTTTGATCTTTTTCAGCAATGATAAAACCTCTTTTATGATAATCGGCGGACTTGCAGGAACGTTTCTTGGTTCAACACAGGCGTTATCAAGAAGCTTTATGTCGGTCTTAACGCCGGATGAAAGGAAAACGGAATTCTTCGGATTTTTCAGTTTGTTTGAAAAAACGTCCACTATATTAGGTCCGCTAACTTTCGGACTGGTCTCGTGGCTGACCGGGAATCAACGATATGCAGTAATTTCAATCATCGTATTTTTTATAGCGGGATATATCGGCTTCAGAAGAGTTATAAACCCGGCAGAAAAACAAAAAGCCTCCCAAACTATTTGAGAGGCTTTCTAAAAACTTTTACGAATTACTATTTTTTACCTATATAAAAAGCGGCGCCAAGATAAAATGTTAAATATCCAATTGTCCTACCG
>Ga0265342_10002963_pt1 | contig 14275 bp, 12 predicted proteins | sample 4CB327metaG_FD_203125 | JGI IMG/M metagenome (GOLD analysis project Ga0265342, IMG submission 203125) | Rhizosphere microbial communities from Carex aquatilis grown in University of Washington, Seatle, WA, United States - 4-CB3-27 metaG | ecosystem: Host-associated > Plants > Roots >...
ATATACAGTCACCATGTGGAATGCGGGAATCAATCAGGAAGCAATTCCCTGCTTTAACATCATGCTGCGTCAATGGCTAAGCCCGCAGACCTTGCTGCTTCAGTATTTGCCCACCGTTCTTGGTTGTGCGTGGGCCGTCGGCTACTACTGGAAAAGGCGCCACACATGGGACTGGGCCCAGGACAGCGCTCCCATAACTCTCGTTTCGCTGGTCTTTGCGCCCTACTCTTGGATAACCGATCAGGCAATGGCGATTCCTGCATTGGTTGCCGGTGCTATCAGCACGCGATCGAAAATCTTGTTGGTGGCCCTGGCCGCCGCAAGCCTGGTGATTGAAGCCGAACTGCTCAGCGGAATCATTTTGGCCTCAAACCTCTATCTCTGGACCGCGCCCGCATGGCTGGCGTGGTACTTGCTGGCAAATGCAACGCCAAGTTGTGATTCTGCCGGCGTCCCTTCATTGCGCACTGCTAGTGAATCCTACCGAGAGCCGGATCAACTCTTCGGCGCGAAAGCTGAATGAAGGCGAAGATGACAAAGGAACGGCTCGACGGCTTATACCTTTTGTTGCTGGGTGGTTTGGTGTTTCTTTTGCTAGGCGGTGTGCTCGAGAACGTCGCTGCCTCGCCGATGTCAGATTTCAAAGCAATCTATTACGGCGCGCGGTGCGTTATCCACCATAGCGATCCTTATCAGAACGGCACGATACTCCGCGAATTCCAGGCCGACGGCGGACGATTCCCTGCCGATCCCATCATCTCCCGATCCGTGCAGAGAGCTATCCTGGTTTGCATCAATTTACCAAGTTCGTTGTTTCTTGTAGCACCGTTCGCTTACTTGGCCTATCCGCTAAGCCATCTGTTGTGGATGGCGCTCATGGCCGGTAGCCTGCTGCTCGCCGCATATTTAATGTGGGATCTCGGCGCGGCCTTTTCGCCTGTCCTTGCGGGCGCATTGATTGGGCTGGTGCTGGCGAATAGCGAAGTGCTGGTAATCATTGGGAATGCTGCCGCGCTCGTCATCGGCCTCGCCCTGGTGGCCGTCTGGTGCTTCGTAAAGGACCGGTTTGCGGCAGTCGGGGTGATTTGTCTCGCAGTCAGCCTCGCCTTCAAACCCCACGACGCGGGGTTTGTATGGCTCTACTTACTGCTCGCAGGCGGAACCTTTCGTAAACGCGCGTTTCAGTCGTTGCTGCTGGCGATTGCAATCGGCCTTCCGGCCATCCTCTGGGTATCGAATGTTGCGCCGTACTGGATGCAGGAGCTGCACTCGAATCTCGTTGCGACTTCGGCGCGGGGCGATCTGAACGACCCTGGCCCTTCATCAATGGGAGCACACACGCTGGGAATGGTTGTTAGCCTGCAAACGGTCGTGAGCATGTTTCGGGATGATTCCGGCTTCTACAATTCCGCCACCTATCTCATCAGCGCACCGCTATTTCTCATCTGGATTGTGTCAACACTTCGATCGCGGTTCTCAAAAGAGAGGATGTGGCTGGCACTTGCAGTCATCTCGGCTCTATCTCTCTTGCCGGTCTATCATCGGATCTACGATGCCAAATTACTGATGCTGAGCATTCCTGCTTGCGCCATGCTGTGGGCGGAAGGCGGACTGATTGGATGGCTGGCGCTTGCAGTAAACTCCCTCGCGCTTTTCTTCACGAGTGATCTGCCGTGGGTCTTCTTTTCGATCATTCTCAACCATTTGCGACCAACATTGCCATGGCTTTCCGGCTCAATCTTGAATGCGATAGTGGCATTACCGGCGCCGACAATGCTCTTGCTGATGAGCATTTTTTATTTGTGGATTTATGCTTCGCGCTCCTTGTCCGACTCAACGCTCTCTAATGCCGGTGGTTCACTATGACCAAGCCACGGCTCGATGGGCTAATACTGCTGGCTCTGGGAGGAATTACATTCCTTGCGGTCGGCGCTACGATCGCCGCTAACTCCGCGATCGAGATGATAGATTTCAGGGTCCTCTACTATCCTGCGCGGTGCCTGCTCCATCGCGGAGATCCATACAACGCCGATCAATTACTGCAAATGACGATGGCAGAAACCGGAGACGGGTCCGTAGCAGAAGCAAAGGCCCGCGAGGTGATGCGATTTATATACTTCCCCACCGCGTTCACTTTTACACTACCGTTCGCGCTGCTCTCCTGGGGACCCGCGCACATTCTCTGGATGGCGCTCATCATTGCGAGCCTGATTTTTGCTTCTTATCTCATCTGGAGTCTAGCCGCTGAATACGATCCCGTCATCGCCGGAGCGTTAATCGGATTATTCCTGTTCAACAGTGAACTGCTTGTTGTGGCGGGAAACATGGCAGGCGTGGCCATTAGCCTTTGCGCAATCGCCGTCTGGTGTTTCGTACGCCAGCGGTTTGTGACTCCGGGCATTCTGTGTCTTGCGGTGGCACTCATCGTCAAGCCGCACGATAGCGGCCTGGTCTGGCTCTATTTTCTGATTGCCGGCGGAATGTTTCGCAAGTGGGCATTGCGAAGCCTGCTCGCAACTTTCTTGCTGGGCTTGCCTGGACTGCTTTGGACATGGATCGTTGCGCCGCACTGGATAACAGGACTTCGCGCCAATCTTGTAGCCGACGCGGTTCGCGGCGGCACCAATGACCCCGGCCTGACGTCGACTGGCGCGCACGGACTCGGCATGATGGTCAATCTGCAAACCGTTTTCAGCCCCTTCTGGGCCGAGCCGCGCTTCTACAATTCCGCTACTTGGGTTGTCTTCGGAGTTCTTTTGCTGATCTGGGCGGTCGCCACCATCCGCGTCCGCGCCTCCACACCTGAAGTCTGGCTCGCACTTGCGGTCGTCGCGCCGCTCACGATGATGCCTTTTTATCACCGGCAACAGGATACGCGGCTTCTGTTGCTTGCCATTCCCGCGTGCGCCATGCTCTGGGCAAAACGCGGTGCAGTCGGAAGGAGTGCACTCTTCATTACATTCGCCGCGGTGCTGCTCATCGGCGACATCCCCTGGATTATTTTGCTTAACTTGATCGGCAGGCTTCAACTACCGGCAAACTGGCTCACAGAACATATCCTGATTGCAGTCCAGATCTTCCCTGTCCCGCTTATTTTGCTTGCAACCTGTATCTTCTATTTGTGGATCTACGTGCGGCATTGTTCGACAGGCAGACTAGAGACACAGGTTTCCCAAGACTTGGACCGACACTCTTCGACTGGTAGCGCCATGGCGCGGGAGCCGAGTCGGCTAGAGCATGGAAACACTGATAGGACGGGATGATAACCGCCCACGGTGACGCACCGTTCCACCAGAGGATGGTGGATTCGCGTAATATACCCTCGTTCGCGGGGCTCTTCTATGCCTGAACTAAGATGCTGGCGATCTTCTCAGAGACAGGCGTGAACTCGAGCGTATCGCCGATTCTCGTCAGCGTGTCACGAATAGTTCCGGCTGGAAGCTCAAGCACGGAGTGCGCGGTCAGGCAGGCAGAAACACGCCAGGGGCCCACGGCACTGCGTACTTTTTTTACCTTGTTCTTGCGGTCCAGATAGACCAGATCGATGGCGAAGCGCATAAAAAATGTGTGCACCGATTCGCATGGAACAATCCACAGGCCTCCGCCCACATCAAGTCCGTCTCGGCCGAGCAGTCCTTTAGTGCGCTTTGCGCCGCTGCCAGCCACTTCCAAACGGTTGGCGAGCACAGTTCCACGGGCACGATTCGAAACTTGATAGCAAGTGTCCATATAGAAAGAAGGCTGCGAGGCGGTAGACCTCGCAGCCCTTATCACAACACGTTTTTCGGCATGGCGGCAACAACTTCGCCTGCCAGACTTACACCACTACTGCTGAGGTGACGCATCGGAGGAAGCTGCAGCGCCTCCGCCCATCGTTGATCCCGATCCAAATCCACCTCCTGAACTTTCGATAACCAGCGGCTTCTCGGGCTTATTGGCCTGGATTAGGGTTTCCACTGGTATAGTCGCCGGCGCAGGAGCGGGCGTATTTTCCGCCGTCTTCGCATCAGGATTGTGCATGGGAATATTCGAGTTCGGAGGCAAGTACTTTACCGGAAATTTCAATTCAGGTGTTGGAGCTCCCGCGGCAATCGGTTGCACCAGCTCCGGAGTAACCATGACGATCAATTCCGTATTGGTTCGATTGATTGACTTTGACTGAAAGAATTTGCCCAGAATCGGAATGTCCCCGATGAAAGGTATCTTCTCGAATGTCTCGGTCTCTCGATTATCGAGCAATCCACCAAGGACGAATGTCTGACTGTCAGCCAACTCGACTTCCGTGTTGATCCTGCGGGTGGTAATGGCAGGAACGGTAAATCCTGACAATGTCACTGCGTTCGCAAAATCCAGAGTGCTGACTTCAGGAGCAACCTGCAGGCGAATCGTGTTACGTGGAGTGATGGTCGGAATGAAGTTCAGCCGGACACCATACTCCTTGAATGCGATCGTAACCGCACCGGCGCCGCCGGCCGAGGTGCCCTGAACCATCGGATATGGGTATTGGCCGCCGGCGAGGAAGCTGGCCTGTTTGCCATCCATAGCCAGAAGGTTCGGCTCTGCAAGTACTTCTGCTAAACCTTGCGTCTGCAAAGCAGTTATCGTGGCGCCTACATTCAAGCCTGGAAAATAGGCGAAGATGTTACCTTCATTCGAAATTGTCGCAGAACCTCCTGATCCAGTGGCTCCGCTGCCTGAACTCGAGGATCCTCCTCCCGCCGTAACGAACGGGGGAGAGAACTGAGTCGTACTGACACCGCCAACCGCATTTCCCATGCCAAGATTGAACACGTTTATGCCCAGGTTCTTGAGCTTATTGCGATCTACACTGGCGATTCTGACCTTAAGCAGAATCTGCGGTTTGGCGGGCGGCACCTTGACGTTCAGCAGGTTCACCACTTTGCCGGCGGTCGAAGCGATTTGAACCGCGCGCGCTGAACTCGTCAGGTCGTCAACCGTACCGCGGAGATAGATCACTCCGTTTTCTGCGCCCAGATTCAATGTCTGACCTGGGAGTTCTGTGCGAATCTGACGACGCACCGAGTCCATGCTCGTTTCCATGGCTGAGGCAGGAGTCCGCACGGTGACGTTAAAAAACTGCCGGCCACCACGATCGTCCCAGATAATTAGGCTCGTTTCGCCAGGGGCCTTGCCGTTCACCATAATTTCCGTCGGCGAAATCACGCTGGCTTCGGCAATGTCGCCTAAACCGGTTGCGACTCTGGTTGCCGGACGGACGCAATCCACCAGCACGGTCTTGCCCACGGCAACCGAAAGCTCATTTGCCGAATCCTGAAACGAGGATCCGCCGGGCTGCGGAGCAGGTGAAGGAGCCTGTGCGCGAAGTGCCTGACCACCGCAAAACACAAGGCCGAGGGTGCTGCAACATACGATGGAAATAAATGCGTTCGCTCTCACTGTTTTGCCTCGGGAGAACTAAATTTTTCCTGACTGCTCTTTGTGCCATTGATAACTTGAACGGTGAACACTTTAGGTGCGGCGACCTTATGCACAACTGCGCCGGTCCGCTTGACGGCCACCGGGGCTCCGAACAACTGCCCGGTAGCCGCCCGGTCGACCTTCTCCACCTTGGTATCCAGTGGATTGCGAAGGACAAGCTGAATCTTCAGGTTGCTGGCCAGGCTCAGAGTTTGAGCATCATCCGGTGTTACCAGCAAATTCACTACCTGCACCTGCTGCGGTTTTCCTTCAGCATCCTTCTGAATATCGGTGCCGGCAGAGAGTACTGCGATGTTTTGAAGTACGGTCCGAGTGATTGTGCCTTCATTAGGATCCTGTTGTCCGGGAGGCACGCCTACAACCAGTACGTCTACGTGCATGCCCGGAGTTACGAATCCGGCTACGCCGACAACCTGATCGACTTTGACTGCACAGGCTCTCATACCTTGGGGGATGGTGGCCGCCAGGCCGCCGCCGGAGCCAACCGGGGCAAGGCGCGTGTCCATAATTGGTTCGCCCTGATAAATGTCCGCGAGAACACCGCGGCCGATCGCGTCTGAAGGCTTAAGAATCGCTCCTTTGGGAGGCGCACCCTTCAGCTCCATCGTAGTCAAATTGGCAGCAGTCAGGAGAGTGCCTATCTTGATGTCGGCTGCCGCCGCCACTATCGGCGTAGTGACAACCGGTTTTGCTGCCACCGCTCTGTTACCTACAACCCGATAAACCAGAAATGTGCATCCGCTGGCTATCAGGAACGCGACGAGGAGAATTGTCAGCAGTCTTCGATTCATAGAGAGTTCCTTAACCTACTGTCCATCAGGTCGGCATTATGCCTCCTGAAGGGACGTTTTACCAGCTAAAACAAACCCTGACGGGACCGACCCGATCAGGGAGTAATCTGTACCTTAGTCATATCGGTAAATTTTCGATTTCAGTGTATCTTCTGCACGGAGGTTACACGCAGAGGTAACCACCGCAAATAGCACGAAAGTACCAAAAGAGATATGAGATACAGTCTGATTATAGGCGATGCTAATAGAAGCTAGATCGCAGCCCCGACAAGCACAGCTGTCATGGAGTTCACTCGCTCATGAGGTCGCCCCGCACGATTACTCTCTTCGCGGAGAGCACGGATTTAGGCCAGAAACCAACGTCTTTTCTCGCGTCGATATTCTTCCATTGCCTGATGATTGCACTTGTGTCCTTTGTGGTTCTCTATTCCCCACGCCTCGACAGAAGAGCAATTGCCCAGCAATACAACATGCGCCGTCTCGACCTGGCGATGCCGGATGAGGCCATTAGACGCTCTGAATCAAGCAAAGTAAAGTACCCGACTCCAAATGCGCAGGACCTGAAAGATCCCTCAACTGGCAGGGCCGCGATGATGCGCCAGATTGCTCATGCTCCCAAAGGAGCTCAGACATTGCTGCAACCCGATCTCACCAAGCAGGTCACGCTTCCTGATCCTGTGCAGGTTCCAACGCTGATGGTCTGGACTCCGAGCAAGGCGGTTGTGAAGACGATTGTTGCGCCTCCGCCGACCAAACCTACGTCTGCCAATATCACGCCATCTCCTGCGCCGCCCACTCAAGAAGTAAATCTGGCTGACATCAGCATCGCAACGAGCCAATTGCCGCATCCCAAGTTGCCAACTCTGCCAAGCACTACTTCTCCGGTTGCGGTTCCAGGACCTGAGGTCCAGTTGGCGCCCACTTCGATCTCGCAAGTTGCCGCCAAGCCGACGCCGGCCGCCGTCATGTCTCTCTCCGACGTCCACATGGCACAGGGCACCGTTGTACTTCCTCCGGTGAACGAGTCTGCCGCGTCAAAATCCGATGGGCTGCTTGCTCCGGGAGAAGTGCACAATTCGGCACCGGGAACAGGCGATCGCGATGGCAAAGGCGGTGCCGGTAACCACGCCGGAAAGGGTTCAAGCTCTAACGGAAATGCGGGCACCGCGGCGGACGGGCGAGGCGCCGATTCGCCGCTTCCCAGTGGCAACGGCACGGGCAACAACCGGGTTACAGTTACCAGGATTACATTGCCCAAAGATGGCCAATTCGGCTCGGTAGTTGTTGGCGCATCGCTTGAAGATCAATTTCCTGAGATGGCGCGCGTGTGGGCGGGCAGGCTTGCTTATACCGTTTACCTGCATGTGGGGCTGGCAAAAAGTTGGATACTCCAATACTCATTACCCAGTTCTGATGAAGCAGCGGCGGCGGGCAGTATTTCGCGCCTGGATGCACCGTGGCCATTCAACATTGTTCGGCCAAATCTCAATATAGATCCTTCAGAGTCAGAGGCGATCATGATTCACGGATACGTGAACCAGTCTGGCCATTTCGAGGGGCTCAAAATTGTGTTTCCACCGCAGTTCCCGCAGACGCAGTTTGTTTTAGCGTCACTGGAACAGTGGCAATTCAGACCCGCTGCCCGAAACGGACAGTTAGCTCGCGTTGAGGTGTTGCTGATTATTCCTGAAGAGTTGCGATAATTTTTAGCGGAAGATTGGCAGACGGAGATAGACGTTGCCTCATCAGCTCTCGGCCCTATGCGCCTTCTAAGCTTTTCCGTTCAGTAATTCTTGCAGAAAGCGCGCCAGATCGTTCCTGTTAACCCCGTCGATCTGTGTGCCTTTCGCTTTGCCGGAATTCCCTTCATCCTGATTGAGAACAAACTGCAGGCCGACGCCGTCGTTGCCCCAACGAACCGCTCGCGATAGAACTGAGATGGAACGCTCGGCAATTTCTTCGCCTGCTTGAGTCTTTTGAAGCGTCATTAGGATCAGCGTGCCCGGATACCACCGCTCTTCTGTCACTACATATAAGCCTGTTGCGCTGATGTCGCGCACGGAATGCGCCTTCGGAGCGGCACCGTTCCAGTAGTAGGCTGCAAGACCCGGTGCGCGTTCTCGCGGAGCGCGGCGAGGATCTGGCGACCACCAGCGCTGCAACCAGTTTTGCGGTGGCCTCACGGCCCTTATACCAGGTTCTATCAGGCTTATCTCGTGGGCCTCGCCCTGGTTTCCACTCAAAGTGATGGCGTGGGTTTCCAACTCCACCAGACCCGGACCTCCACTCCAGAGTGGTTGCTCTCGCAGCACAACTGCTCCCTGCAGCACGCCCGTATCCTCGCTGCCAGCAGCAAGCCGCTCAAGGCGCATCTCCATCTCTTCAGCTATGCAGAGAATCAGCTGATCGCCAGGTTGCGTTTGCGAGGAATATATTGAGTGCGCCGGAAGAACGAGTACGCTCGCCGGCCGCGAAATTACAGATGTGGCAAGAAACGTTGGGAATGATTCCACAAGTTCAATTACGCGGCATTGTGAATCCAGATAGATCAAATCCAGTGGAGCGTATAGATCCGTCGTCGGGATGCCATGAAAAGGCTTGAGCCAGATACCTTCTCCAGATTTAAAAGTCTGCTTCGCGAGGATATCGCCGATATTGGCGAATGAAAGTTCTGTGGCAAGCACCTCGAGCGCTAGAAAACACTCGCGTGTCTGGTTATAGGCGCAGTGCACCGGAGAGGCTAGAAACGTCGGTGCTGTAGCGGTTCGCGTAATGCTCATCTCAGATGATTGAGCTCCGATGCTCCGGGATGACCAGTCTAGCTCTTCTGCGATTCCCATTTGAAACTCCCCAAAATCTAGTCTGTTGCCTGGCCTACCGTTGAGCACACTTCACCTGTCCCGCATGCAGACAGGTACTCAGGACTATCGCCGCCGAAGCGGCGATGCCTAACGTCTAGCAGGAAAATTTTCAGCGACGCACGTCCAGTTAACGACGCCGCCGAAGTTCGATTGAACCTGGTTACTTTACTTGCGTACGACGGCGCTGAATCAGGACCACCAGGACGATGACGAAGAGTACACCACAAACTACCCGAATGATTGTTGTGCTATCCATGACTATTTCCTTCCTCCAAGAAGTCGAGGTTCGCCCCCTTGCGGGAGGGGAACCGAGTTGATTCGCTTTGCAGCGATAATTTCCCGGTCCAACTAGATTCTCAAACCGGGCAGCAGCGGGCGCAATCTCTACTACGACTCCGCGAACTTAAAAGCACCTTCCGAGTTAATTCACTCGCGAGCGGCGGCGCTGAACGAGAACGCCCAGCACGATAACGAAAAGCAACCCGGAAACGATCCGGATAATTGTCGCGCCTTCCATATCTCCTCCTCCTTTAATCAATTCGCAAAGAACGTTTTGAATGATTCCATCATCAAGATCACCGCGGGCCCCAGTGTTACCAGGAACAGCGCGGGAAAGATGAAGAACACCAGCGGAAATACCAGCTTGACCGAAGTCTTGGCTGCCATCTCCTCAACTTGTTGAATACGCTTGGCGCGCATCGTGTCAGAGTGAACCCGCAGCGTCTTAGCAACGCTGGTTCCAAATTGCTCCGACTGCACCAGGACAGACACCAGGTTGCGAATACTATCCACACCGGTGCGTTCGGACAGATTCTTCCACGCCTCGGAGCGTGCACGTCCAGCGCGTTGTTCGAGCACCAGGATTCCAAACTCGTCGCAAAGCTCCGGTTGTGCCTTTTGCAGTTCCTCAGCCGTCCGGGCGGTGGCCTGATCCAGGCTGAGGCCAGCTTCAATACAAATGATCAGCAGGTCCAGCACATCGGGAAGACCGCGCTCCATCTTCTTCTGTCGTTGCTTGATCATGCGGCCAAGCCAGAAGTCAGGCCCGAGAAAACCCAGACCGAGGCAAGATGCGTAGACAAAAAACGGGCTGAATTTGGCCGCACCGCTCACCAACGCAATGGCACAAAGCACCACCGGCACCAGCACCTTGCAGCCGTAGAACACTCTTATCGCAGACTCGTTGCGATAGCCGGCTCGCGTAAGGCGTTGCATGACGATGGAGACTTCAGCCTGGCTCTTCGGCAGCACATGCTCGAAGTGCTCCACCACGCCGCCGATCGAAAGACCGGACTCCCTGATCGCATCGACGACATTCCGCTTCTTCTGGCGGGGATTAATGGCGTCAGCAATGCGCTGAGGAAGGGCGTCGCGATAGAACACAAGCAATGCGCCGCTTGCGATCAGGAAAAAGACGACGATGAACGAGATGATTATTAAACCCATGATTCACCCACTAAACTTCCATATTGACGATCTTACGAATGATCAAGCCGCCAACAACGGTCATGCCGGCTGACGCCCATAGCAACTTGACGCCAATCTCGCGCGTCCACAGAATACTCATCATGGTTGGATTGATCGTGTAAATGGCTAGGCCAAGAGCGACCGGCAACAGCGTCAAAATCCAACCGGTCAATCTGCCTTGTGCCGTGTGGGTCTGGACATTCCTTTTCAAACGGAACCGCTCGCGAATTACATACCCCGTCTTGTCCAGTACCTCAGCCAGGTTGCCGCCGCTTTCCTTCTGAATCGTGATGGCAGTGGCAACAATCCTGATGTCCTGCAGCGGCACGCGATCGGTCAGGTTGTCGAGAGCGTTCTTGAGTTCGAGTCCATAGTTCTGCTCTTCAAAGCAGATCTTGAACTCGCCGCCGACGGGGTCCGGGCATTCACGCCCGACCAGTCCCATGGCGGCAATCAGGCTGTGACCGGCGCGTAGACCGCTGACCATCAGGTCAAGAGCTTCAGGCAATCCGGCTTCAAAATGGCCAAATCTCTTGCTGCGTTTGAAGTAAACGAACCCCAGCGGCGCCAGCCCCAACGCTGCTCCAACCGCCAGCGCGAGTGGAAACGAGGCAAACCTGTAGTACGCGATTACAGCAGGGACCATGAAGAAAGCGCCGCACATCGAAAGCAGCCGGCCCGTGCTCCAGTTCAGGTTTGCCTGGTCAAGGATTTTGCGCAGAAACGGCGTGACCTCAAGATGCGTAAGCCTGCGATTCAGCCAGGGAATACTGCTGACCTGATCGCCTTTGCGAAGATCCACTACCAGGTCCTGCACTTCCGGCGTCTCAGTGGCTAGTGCGGAGTCGAGCCGCGACTGCACGCTCTTGGCTTTTTTTGATGGACCGCTGAAGGCAATCATCCCTAGCGAAACCAACGCGAATACGCTCAGGAATATCAAGCCGATCATTACATTTGTGCTCATCGTTCGTTCCCCTCTCCGCTTAATTGACCAGCGTTTCGTGTTCAAAGATGCTTGGCGGAAGAATGATGCCCGCCACGCGAAGTCTCTCCAGGAAGCGTGGGCGAATCCGGCTCGGCTTGAACACGCCGATTACTTTGCCGTCCGGCCCAATGCCCTTCTTCTCAAACGAGAAGATTTCCTGCATGCTGATTACGTTCTCTTCCATACCTGTGATCTCTGAAACGCTAGTGACCTTACGGCTACCATCGCTCATGCGGTTGGCCTGGACCACGATGGTGATTGCCGCTGCAATTTGCTGCCGCACAGACTTTTCAGGCAAGTTCATGTTGCCCATGGCTACCATCGATTCCAAACGGGCGATGGCGTCGCGTGGAGTGTTGGCGTGAATCGTGGTCATGGAACCTTCGTGACCGGTGTTCATGGCCTGCAACATATCGAATGCTTCTTCGCCGCGGATCTCACCCATGATGATGCGATCGGGTCGCATACGAAGGGAGTTGATGAGCAGTTGGCGCTGACGAATTGCACCCTGCCCTTCAATGTTGGGGGGACGTGTTTCAAGCCGCACGATGTTTTCCTGCGCCAGTCGCAATTCCGCAGCGTCCTCAATTGTAACGAGTCTCTCATTGTTCGGAATGTACTGCGACATAATATTGAGCAGCGTCGTCTTACCAGAGCCGGTTCCACCCGAGATCACAATGCTGATGCGGGCCTTTACGGCCGCGGACAACACTTCCATCATCTCTGCGGAGATACTGTTCAGTTTGACCAGCTGATTAGCAGCCAGCGGGCCGGTGCCGAAACGACGAATCGACATCGAAGGACCGTCCAGCGCCAGCGGAGGAATGACGGCGTTCACACGGGAGCCGTCGGGGAGGCGAGCGTCCACCATCGGCGAGGACTCATCCACTCGGCGTCCTACGCGCGAAACAATGCGATCGATGATCTGCATCAGATGCCGGTCGTCGCGAAACGATATATTCGCCCGCTGGAGCAAGCCGCCTTTTTCAATAAATACGTGGTCCTTGTCGTTTACCAGGATGTCGGAAATCTTTGGATCGCGGAGCAGCGGTTCCAGCGGACCAAGACCGAAGACTTCATCAAGCAAATCTGCCTGAATCTTTTCCTGTTCCTCATAACTGAGCGGCACGCGCTGATCCGCCATGATCTCTTTCACGATTCCTAAAACCGCCTGACGGGCCTGGCCGGAGTTGACGCGTGAAAGTTTCTCCAGATCGAGCTTGGAGATCAGAGTCCGATGTATTTCCGCTTTGTACGTTTCAAGATTCAGTAGTTCCACGTTTTACACTCCATCCAGAAATTGACGTGCGTTTGACAACCATTATCCAAACAGGCTGAATCCCTTTTTCTTTTCCGGCTCTGCATGATCGACTACCAGCGACTTTACCATGCGTCCGATTTCGCGGGACACCGGCGAATTGGCCAGTGCCAGCGGTGTGGCATTGATCTGCATCTGCCGCACCGTATTAAAGTCGTTAGGAACCTTCCACTGCGGAGAGCGGGTGAGAGCACGCGTAATGGCCGCATCGGACACGCTGAAAGCCTTGTCTTCATAGCGGTTGATAATGACTTCGAGTTTTGGCGATTCGGGTTCGTTGAAGAATCCCGAAATCAAACGATTTGAATTGCGCAGTTCCGGAATGCCCGCCTGCGTCACCAGGTAAACCGTGCTCGCCTTGCGAAACAGCGCCGTCTCAGTCAAATCAAGCCTGGCGCCAATGTCGACAATGACGTTTTCAAATGTCTGCTGGGCGACGGTGATGAGCTTGTTGATCTCATCAGGCGTTCCTTGATGAAGGCTCAACTTGCCGGTTGTGGCGAGCACCGAAAGCCCCGAGCTATGTGTGACAACAAGACTCTTCAGAAGATTGGAATCGAGCCGCTCTGCGGACTGCAGGGCATTCACTGTCGAATATTCGGGGATGAGCCCGAGATTCAGCGCGACATCGCCAAAGGGGAGATCGAGATCGATCAGTAGCGTCGACTGCTTGGAGGATTGCGCCAGCGATACTGCAAAATTGCAGGCCACAGTTGTGACGCCGGAACCGCCCTTCGCTCCGATGAACGTGAGCAGCCTGCCCTTGGCGGTTGCCTTCTCGTTGCCCGAATCGCTTTCTTCCAAAGCCTGACGCGCAGCTGCACGCTGCAGAGACTCGCTCAGCAGCGAATAGCCAAACGGAGGAACTAGAAACTCCCTTGCTCCCGCGCGCATGCAGCGCAGCAGCAAGTCGGATTGGGGCTTGGCGGAATAAACCATCACCGTAGACGTCGCTGGTGCAGCGCCTACTGCCCTCTCGACCAGATCGATCGCAAGTTCGGGATCTGTATCCAGTTCGATGATGGCGACATTGTGCATCTCCATCAACAATGCCGGTGTGTCATCCAAGCTTGGCGGATAAGTCGAAAAAGCATGCACTTCATCCGCTCCACTCCCGATTAGCGCGCGCGCCATATCATTGCGCAATGCGTCTCCCGGACCGATGAGGGCGATCGTCAATTCATCAAACGGTCCCGGAACCTGCGATGCGCCTGATTGGGCGCGAACCGGCTCTTCAGCTACTGCTTCGTGCAGCGCGTCAGGGCTGCTCATTGAACTCTCGTATTTCATTTGCGAACTCGACATAACTTCCGACCGATTCCTATCTTGCAAAAAAGGAAATCAATGTACCGATTGCAATCGCGGGTGCGTAAGGCATCTTGCGCTTAAGCGG
>Ga0265342_10002968_pt1 | contig 14245 bp, 14 predicted proteins | sample 4CB327metaG_FD_203125 | JGI IMG/M metagenome (GOLD analysis project Ga0265342, IMG submission 203125) | Rhizosphere microbial communities from Carex aquatilis grown in University of Washington, Seatle, WA, United States - 4-CB3-27 metaG | ecosystem: Host-associated > Plants > Roots >...
GTCGCCACGCGCCCGTCGTCGTCGGTGGTCTTCACCAGCTCCAGCGCCGCGCGGTAGGTGCGCTTGTTCTCGGGCAGATCGAAGAGGACGTAGCCCGCGGGCTGGTCCTTCTCGCGCACGCGATAGTTGCGGTCGACGCGAAGGAAACGGATCGCCGCCGGCCAGACCTCGGCGCTCGCGTACGGCACGACGATCGAGCTGCGCGCGAGCGCCGGCGCCGCCGCGATCGCCATCAGCGTCAGCGCGGTGGCAGCCCGCGGCGCGATCGCGCCCCCGCCGCCGCCGCGGCTCATACCGCCTCGACCCCCGGCGACGGCGCTTCGGCGGCCTGGGCGGCGCGGCTCGACTCGCGCACGGCTTCGGCGAGCGACGCGTGGCGTCCCGCCGTCCCCGAGATCGCCAGCAGCGATCCGAGCCCGATCGCCACGTACCAGACGGTCTGAATACCGTGCAGGACGATCGCGTACGCCATGCCCTTGGAGTTGACGGTCGCGAGCGGCAGATAGGCCGCGAGCCCGAGCTTGATCGCCGCGTGGAACTGGCCCACGAGCCCCGGCGAGTTGGGCAGCGTCAGCACCACGCCAGTGAACGCCATCGTGGTGAACGCAGCGGAGAGCGAGATCGGCAGGCCCATCTGCCGCGCCAGGATCCACATGCCGAAGCCGTTCGCGCCCCAGTACAGGATCGACTGCACGAGAAAAATGGTGAAGTTGCGGCGGTCGCGCATGACCGTGAAGCCGGAGATCAGCGAGCGCAGCCGATCGCCCAGCCGCTCGGCGCGCGCGGGCGCGAACCGGCGCAGCAACGAGAACCGCAGCACGAGATCGATCGTCGGCTCGGTCCAGGCCTGCGCGACGGCCAGGAACGTGGTCAGGCCGACGAACCCGATCAGCGACAGCCAGGCGCCGAAGCGCAGCTCGGGCGAGAAGACGTCGGGCGACGACAGCAGGTAAGAGCCGAAGAACAAGATCGAGATCAGGAGGCCGTCGACGATGCGCTCGACGGCGACGGTGCCGACGGCGGCGCTCATGCGGATGCGTCCCTCGCGGGTCACGAAGTACGGGCGCACGAACTCGCCCAGCCGGATCGGCAGCGCCAGGATCGCCATGAAGCCGACCGCCGATACGGGCAGCAGCCGGCGCATCGGTAGCTCGGCGCCCAGTGGCCGCAGCAAGAAGTTCCAGCGCCAGCTGCGGAAGAAGTGCGTGATCGCCAGCGTGCCGAGATAGAGCAGCACGCCGTCGAGCGGGAGCGCCTGGATGTCGGCGAGGACCTCGTGGCGGTTCATGCCGTGGATCGCGTAGAAGACGCACACCACGCCGACGAGCAGGGAGGCGAGGAGCTTGAACAGCAAATTGGGCTTCAAGTTGGTTTCCTTGCGCGGGCGCCGGGGGCGGCGTTCATGCGGCGGGCGGCTCCGGCAACTCACCCGAGAGAATACGGCGGGGATTTTCGTCGAGCAGCTGGTCGAGCACCGCCGCGCCGCGCTGCTTGCGGATCCACGCCATACCACTGGCGATCGAGCCCTGGTCCTCGGGGCTGTGCGCATCGGAGGCGGCGGCATGCACCAGTCCATCGAGCACCAGCCGCCGCGCGGTCTTCATCTCGATGCGCCCGTGCGCGCCGTCGAGAGCGCCGAGATCCACGAGCAGCGCCGCTGACCGTCCGATCCGCTCGGCGGTGGCGAGCTCGCCCTGGATGGCGACGTAACGCTCGGGGTGTGCCATGACCGGCAGCTGCCCACGCACGCGCATCTGGAAGAGCTCGTTCTCGATGCCGGACGGCATCAGCTGCGGGTTCACCTCGAACAGGAACGCGGGCCCGCCGTCATAGCTCGGCTGCTTGCCCTGGCGCAGGCGATCGTGAAACACGTCGTCCCAGAAGTTCTCCGCGCCGAGGCCCATCTTCAGCTCCGTCCCTTCGGCGCGGGCCAGCGCCTGCGCCTGGTGCCGGACCTGACGAAAAGCTTCGTCGATGTCGGTGCGCGTGGGCAAGAACATACCGGCGCGCTGGTGAGGCGTGGCGTAGAGATCCGAGAATCCCAGCGCGGTCAGCGCTTGCACCATCCGGAGGGCGGTTTCAAGGTCGCCGGCGCCGTCATCGAGGCCGGGGAGGAAATGGCTGTGGAGATCGACCCAATGGCCCATAGGTTCGCGGCGCCAGCACCATAGCTTGTTCGGTCGGGGGGCGCCAGACCGGGGGATCTGAGGGGGGGAGACCCCAGGGGGTCACCGGATGGCAGTGAGGCCAAAATCCAATACTTCCATTGTCTTACCTTTGCTCGTTTGTGTAATAGTTCTCTGGAACACAGTTTGCTCTTTCGCTGGATTCCAAAAAAGAGGAGCAGTTCCATCCATGAGCGAGAAAGTGATCCTTCCGAACTTCGATCTTCCCCGTGACAGCACGCGCGTCGCGATGCGCGCCCTGTGGGTCATGGGCGGCGTTGTGGTCCTGGCGACGTTGGTGCTGGGCCTGGCCATGTGGCACCACCGCTCGCTGGAGATCGCCACGGCCGAGCAGGCCGCCGCCAAGGCAGAGGCGGCTCGGCGCGCGGCGATGGCGCCTCCGCCGGCGCCGAAGGTCGTCGAGACGGCGCCCAGGGTTGTCGAGCGGCCGGGAAGCGCGACCACGCTCGCGAATGTGGCTCCTGGCTCGGCGTCGGACGCGGCTCCGGCTGCGGCTGGCGAGAACGCGCGTCCGGCGACATCGGCGCGCCGCCACAGCTCAAAGGCCGGCCGGTCCCACATGCGCGGCACGGCTCTGCTGGACAAGATCGAGGGCAAGAAGTCGGCAGGCGCCAAAGCCGCGGTCAAGACCACCAGGGCCGACGGCCGCAAGCCAAAGTCCGACGACGACTTCATCGACAGCCTGCTGAAGAAGTAGGCGGCGCCAGCCCCGCGCGGGTGGGAGAGTCGCGTCGCCTGTCGCACGTTCGCAGTTCGGGCGCTCGGACGACGACGGACGCGCCCGTGCGGTGGCGATCGGATGTCCGATCGGCCTTCGCCGACGCGTTGAACTATTCCCCTTGTCGTGGTACTTGATCAGACTCGAATCGGAGTCGGTCGGCGCGATCATTCCGAGGCGCAGAGGAGAAGGATTCGATGTCGGAGCGTCGTGAGAATTCAGTTCTGTTTTCGCTGAAAGAGCTTCGGCGGATCGAAGACGATCGCGTCAAGCGGGAGGAAGACGAGGCCAAAGCGAAGGCCGAGGCTGAGCTGCGCGCGAAAGAGGCGGCCGTGCGCCTCGCGCGCGAGGAAGAAGAGCAGCGCCGTCGCGCTGAAGAAGACCGGCTGCGCCGCATCGAGGACGAGAAGGAAGCCAAGCTGCGCGAGGAGCAGATGCGGCTGCAGGAGGCGGAGCGCCGCCACCGCGTCGAGGGCGAGCTGCGCTTGCAGGAAGAGCGCATGCGGCTGGAGATGCAGTCGCGCAAGACCAACTCGCCTGTGAAGGCAGTGGTCAGCGTGGCCGCCGTGCTGGTGGTCATCGCGGGCGGGCTTGGCTACCGCATGTATTCGCAGCATCAATCCGAGCTGGCGGCGCTCAACGTGGAGAAGGAGCGCGCCGCCGCCGAGAACAAGGCGTTGCAGCTCGAATCCGAGAAGAGGCTGGCTGCCATCCAGAAGGAGATGGAAGCGAAGCTCGCCGCCGTTCAGAACGAGGACGAGCGCGCGCGCATCCGCGCCGAAGCAGCGGCGGCGCGAGCGCAGGTCGAGGCCCGTCAAGAGGCGGCCAAGCACGGGCACAAGGTGGCCGGCGGCAAATCCGATACGCCCGCCACGCCGGCCCCGTACAAGAGGATCGAGAAGAAGGCCGTCGTCGACGACCCGCTCGCTGGCATCAAGTTCTAGCGTCCGCTCACAGTCGCAGGCTCGTGAGCGACGTCAGCAGCTCGGTGAGCGTGACCTGCACGCGCGCGAAGCCGACGGGACGGATGGCGTAGGTCGTCTCGTCCATGTAAAGGTCGCGCGACAGCTCGATCTGGATCGCGTGGATGCCCGCGGCGGGCTGGCCGTGGTGGGTCGTGATGAAGCCACCCTTGTACGGGTCGTTGAACGCCACGGTGTAGCCGCGCGCTTGGAAGTGCTCGCCCACGTGGCGCGAGAGCGCCGGCGCGCAGCTGCTGCCGTCGCGATCGCCGGGTACGACATCGGCGCGCCGGCGGCCAGGGTCCTTGTGACCCTGTTTGCCCATCGAAGGCATCGAATGCCCGTCGACGAGGATCGCGTAGCCGAACCGCGCGCGCGCCCGTTCCAGGGCCGCCGCGATCGCACCGTGATAGGCGGCGTGGATCGCGGCGCGCGCATGCCACTCGTCCTGCGTCAGCGGCCGCTTCAGCGCCGCCGTGCCGTTGGTCGTCACCGCCCAGATGAAGCCGCGCCCGTCGGTGTTGCGCGGCGTCGGGTGGCTCGGCACCGCGCTCGTCGATACGTCGTCGGGGTTGCGGTTCAGGTCGCAGATGAACCGCGACAGGCGCGCGGCGATGCACGCCGCCGGTCCGCCGTGCTCGCCGATCCGGTACAGGCGATCGACATGAAGGTCGGCGTCGCAACGCACATCGAGCGCCGGTGACAGCGGCGCGTCGAAGCCGGCGATGTCGATGCCCGCGTGGGGCACGCTGACCACCACCGGGCTGGGGGCGGGCGTCGGCAAGATCGCGAAGGACTGAGCTCTCGAGCCCGGAGGCCCGGAGTCCGTGTGATCGTCGGTGGCGTTGGTCATGGTGCGTCCCCTCTTAGTTACCACGCCATCCGATACCCGACGTCCCCAACGAAACCGACGCTATTGCCCTGGATGTCGTCCCCCTGCGATGTGCGCCCGAGATCGATCCAGACGTAGTGCGCGCCCACGACCAGCTCGCCGGGGCCCAGCGGGAAGGCCACGTTCGCGCGTGCCTCGGCGGCCAGCGCGCGCGCCGTCGAGTGGCTCTCGGGCCAGCTGCGGTCGCCGGCGTTCAGGCTCACGTGCGCGAGCGAGAAACCGACGCCGCCCCCGACGGTCAGATCGACCCCCAGCGGCACCGGCAGCCGGTATTGCACGATGGCCAGGGTCGGCACCTGTCCGATCTCGATCATGGTGTCGGACAGCGCCTTGTTGGTAGAGGTGGTCGTGAGATCGTTGTGCAGGATTCCCACCATCACGCCGACCGCCCAGGCGTCGGCGCGGCCCGGCAGCGCGCGCAGCGCTTCGAAGAACGCGATCGGTCCCGCCATGCCGCCGAAGTTGGTGAACAGTCCCAGGCGCGCCGAGAGCGTCAGCCGCGCGCGCGGCGGCTGCACCTGGACAACGGTGGTCGCGCTCAGCGACGGGTCGCCCTTGACGACGAGCACCTCCGCCCGCGTTGCCTGCGTCCGATTGGGCGTGAAGTCGGTGACGTAGCTGCCGATCTGGTGTTGGCGCTGTGGCCCGACGCGTCCGCCCGCCGCCTGCCAGGTCAGCGGCGGCACGATCGCCGGCCTGCCGGTCTTGTCGAACGCGTCGACGCGCACCTCCACCGATTGCTTGCCGTCGCCGACGATCGCAGGCGACGACACTGACGCCGCCAGGCGCACCGCGGGGCCCGGGGTCACGCGGATGAAGGTCCGCGCGCGCAGCTCGCCGAGCCGCGCCTCGACCTCGACGCTGCCGAGGCGGCCCGTCGGAGGCGGCGCGGGGATCGCGATCTGGCCGCAGCTTTGCTCGCGTGGACGAAGGTCGGCTTGCCGAGCCGAGTCCTTCGCGGGAGGGCCCGGGACACCTCCCGGGGTTCCCGTCGGATCGTCGGGCTTGAGTGTCGCGTCCTGCCCATCGACGGTCACCTCCGCGCCCGCGCACGAGGCCGGGTTGTCGTGGCGATCGCGCGCGATGAGCGCGACGGTCGCGGTCGCGTCTTCGCCGATGATGAGGTGATCCGTCGACGGTGACAGCATCAGCTGCTCGGCCGTGCCCGGGACCAGCTGGATCACCGCCTCGGCGCGCTTGTCCAGCACCACGAGCGGCTCCGGCGCCACGTCGACCGCGCTGGCGGTCAGGTGCATGGCGCCGCCGCCCACCTTCTGCGGCGCCTCGATCAGGAACCGCTCTTCGCCGGGCGCGCCGCTGCCCAGCGGGTGCACCATCCCCTCCGACGCCCGCAACGTCGTCGAGCCCTGGGCGATTGGCTCCCCGCGCGTGGTCACCCCGAACGTCGAGACCTCGCTGAAGCTGCCGACCTCGAGCTGCGGGGCGGCCACGATCAGCATCTGCGCGAACGGCGCTGGCTGCAGGTCGACGGTGGTCTCGCGCGTGTTGCCGTCGGCGTCGGTGGCGCGTGCGATTCCGTCGCGGATCCCGGGCGGCACGACGATCGGGATGGTGACGTTGCCTTGCGCGTCGGCGCGCACGGGTCCGAAGGATTCTGTCTCGATGCGCACCGAGACCGACGCGTTGGCGCTGGTGTGGAACGGCATCTGCGCCGCCGCGTGCAGGGGCAGGCAGGTGCTGGCGCGCAGGTGCTGCCCGCCGCCGACCAGGTCGACCACGATGATCGAGGCCTGGGGAAACCGCGCCGCCGGCGCGATGAAGCGCGCGGTGAAGTGATCGTCTCCGGCCGAAGTCACCGACGCGATCGTCCCGATGCTGGCCGTCGCGCGCTCGGGCGCGAACGTGACGCCGCTCTCGTTGGCGCGCACCTCGATCGCCAGCATCATCTCGGTCTCGACGCCCAGCACCAGGTGCGGCCGGGCGGGTGTGATGATCGCGTGCGCGTGGGCCGACGGTGCGGGCGCGGCGGGCTCGAGCGGGCCAGCGCCCAGCAAAGCCACCGCGAGCAGGCCCATGCCCGTCATGCTCACAGCTCTTGTGACACCGGGACGGTGAGGCGAAAGACCGTGACCGCCGGCTCCGGCCATTCGCCGGGGTGGTCGAGCAACGTGAGGTCGCCGTTCAAGCTGCGCGCGATCTCCCGGCTGACCGCGAGTCCGAGGCCCGTCCCCTGTTCGGCGCCCTTGGTCGTGAAGAAGCTCTCGAACAGCTTCGCGCGCGCGGTTTTTGCCACGCCCGAGCCATTGTCGGCGATCTCGATCTCGGCCAGGCGCGGGTCGTGGCCGACGCGTTGTGCGCGAACCTGAATCAACGGGCCGGGCACGCCGGCGACCGCGTCGAGCGCATTGCCGAGCAGGTTGATCAGAATCTGCTCCAGCGCGTGCGGCGTCGCCACCAGCGGCGGCAGATCGGGCGCGACGTGCGTGCGCATGGTGGCGCCGACCTTGCGCAACCGGTATTCCAGCAGCGCGGTCACGCGCACGAGGATCGGGCCGAAATCGATGCGCCGCTTGGTCGGCGTCGGCGCCGGGATGGAGAGCAGGCGCAGATCCGAAACCAGCACGGTCAGCCGCTCGGACTGGTCGGAGATGTGGCGCGCGAAGTCGAGCACCTCGTCGAGCTCGACGCGATCCTTCTCGAGCAGCAACTGCGACAGCCCCTTGATGGCGAACAGCGGCTGGCGTAGCTCGTGGATCTGCTGCGCGGCGAAGCGGCCGAACTCGGCGAGGCGGCCCGCGGCCGCCAGCAGCTCGCGCAGCCGTTCGTTGTCGGCGGTCAGCTCGGCGATGCGCCGCGCGTCGGCGCTGACGCCCGCGGCCGGCGCGTCCGCGCTCGATTCGCTGGACGCGCGGCCGCCCGCGGTGGCGTCGGCGCCGTCCCTCGGCGGTTTGGTGTCGTCGCTCATGGGTTCCACAGCGGGCTGGGCAAGGGCGTCAACTCGGGCCGGTGCGGGGGCAATCGCACCAGCGTCGACGAGTGCGCCGTGCGGCGTCCGGTCAGGTCCTCGGCCTCGACGCGGATCTCATTGGCGCCTGGACGCAACGGCACGCTGGCGCTGAAGCGTCCGTCCGCGCCGACCGAGACCGCCGTGCCGTTCACCGTCATCGCGGAGCTGGGGCTGGCGGTGCCAATGATCGGCGCCTTCGCCGCGCGCCACTCGCCCTCGGGCCAGACCACGCTCAGCAGGATCTCCTCGGGGATGCGCTCGGGATCGGCCGGAATGGTCCCGCGCTCGGCACGGCTCTCGGTGCCTTGACGGACGAGGACCTCCTTGCCGCCCGAGAGGAACCGCACCTGACCCTCGGTCGCCGCGACCGACACGCGTCCGCTCTCGTCAGCCTTGACGATGAAGTGCGTGGGGCCGTCGTTGGACGCGCGCGTGTCGCTCGCGGTGACGGTCAGGTGGTCGCCGGCGCGCGGCACGCGTGCGAACACCTTGCCGCGCAGCAGGTCGACGCTGGCCTCGTTCTTGGACAGGCGGTCGAGGCGGATCTCGACGTTCTCCTTGAGCTCGATCTCCGTCGACGGGCCGAGGCTCAGGACCGCGCGCGCGCCCGGGCCGGTGCGGACGACGTCGGGCGATCGCAGCAGATCGCCGCGCGGGATCGGGCTCCACTGCCCGTCGCGGTAGGTTTCGACCTGTCCCTGCGCGGTCACCAGACGAAAGAGGTTCGCGATCTCCGTGGCGCCGCTGCCGAGGTCGGAGATCGGCGCGCCGCCGAACGGCGCGGCGGCCGCCGTCGACACCGGCGCCGCCGCCGGCAGCGTCATCGGCCGCTCGAACAGCATGCGCGAGACGCGGTTCGCGGTGAACAGCGCCACGCCGACGACCAGCACCAACCAGGCCAGCCCCGCGTACGGTCCCGAGCGGCGTCTCTTGCGCGCGGTGATCATGGTGAGCGGATCGCCCCCGCGCCGGCGTAGGCCGGAAAGGTCAGCACGAACGTCGTGCCCTTGTCGACGTCGCTCTCGACCCCGATCGTGCCCCCGTGGTCTTCGATGGTCTTGTGCACCACGGACAAGCCCATGCCGATGCCGGCCCAGTCGCTCTTGGTGGTGAAGAACGGATCGAAGATCCGCGGCAGGTGCTCGGCGCTGATGCCGTGGCCGGTGTCGGTGACGGTGACGCGCACCAGCTCGTTGTCGGGCACGCTGGTCGTGATGGTCAGCGTCCCGCCGGCGGACATCGCGGCGCGCGCGTTGCGCACGAGCTGGATGAATGCCTCCTGCAACGGCACCGCGTTGCCGCGGACCTGGGGCGTCGGATTCGCGTAGTCGCGCACGACGGCGATGCCGGCGGCGGCCAGGTCGCTCGGCCCGCACAGCTCGATCGCGTCGTCGAGCACGCGCGGCAGGTCGAGCGGCTTCGCGTCCTCGCCCGCCTGGCGCTGCGCGAACCTCAACAAATTGGCGACGATCTTGCGGATGCGCAGCGCCTGCGCTTCGATGTCCTGCGCCATGGGCCGCGCCGGGTGGTTGGCCGGCAGGTCGGCGAGCATCAGCTGCGCGATGCCGAGCACGCCGGCGAGCGGGTTGTTGATCTCGTGCGCGACGCCGGCCCCGAGCTCGCCCAGCGCCGCGAGCGCGCGCGAGCGCAACAGGAGATCTTGCGCCTGGCGCAGCTCGCGCGTGCCGTCCTCGACGCGCTTTTCCAGCGTCTGGTTCCACAGCACGATCTCGTTGGTCTGCGCCAGGATCTGCCGGCGGGCGGCGTCGAGCGACACCGCCATCGAGTTGAACGCGTGCCCGAGGTCGCCGAGCTCGTCGGACGCGTCCTCTTCGATGCGCGCCTCGAGGTTGCCGGCGGCGATCTGCCGCGAGCCGGCGGCGAGCAGATCGACGCGGTCGGAGAGCCGGCGCGCGAAGGCGCGCGCGACGATCGAGCCGACCACGCCGGAGACGCCGATCCAGAAGAGCGTCGCGAAGCGGATGCGGTCCACCGGTAGCAGCGCGGCGTCGATGGTCTTGTCCACGATCACGCCGAAACCGAAGGGCGGGATGGTCGTGTACGCGCCGATGACGCGGCGATTGCCGTCGTTGTACTCGGCCACCGAGTCGGCCGCCGGCAGCTCGCCGTCGCGTGCGCCCGCGAAACGCTGCACCTCCAGGTGCGACACGCCCAGGCGCGATCCCGCGGCGATGAGGCGCGCGCCTGCATCGACCAGCTTGACGTCGGTGTCGGTCGTCGAGCGGGACGCGACGTAGGCGCCCAGGCGTTTGAGCGTGATCTCCGCCGCCAGCACGCGCTTGCCGCCGCCCAGGGTCGGGTCGAACGCGACGGCCAGCACCGCGTGCGGCACGCGCCGCGGGCCACCCAGGAAGACAGGCCCGATCCCCTGGCCACGGTTCATCGCCTCGCCGAGCGGCGCCATCAGCCCGACCGACTCGACGTCGAACGGGCGCATCGGCTCGTGGTTGCGGAAGCTGTCGTAGCTGGCCGGGTTCTCGATGTACGCCGGCGTGCCGACCGGCGAGCCGTGCTCGTCGAACATCGCGACCGCGCAGAAGTCGTCGCTCTGGTGATAGACCAGCTGCAGGAACTTGAGCAGACCCTGCGGCGTCGGTCCCTCCTCGCCGGCGCGCGTGAGATCGAAGATGTGCGCGTCGACGCGCAGGATCGACGACAGGTGCTGCAGCTCGGCGCCGACGTGATCGGCGACCTGGCGCGCGACGGTCAGCTCGTTCTCCTCGATCGCGCCGCGCAGCGCGCCCTGGCCGATGCGCAGCGACGAGTAGCCCGCGATTCCCAGCGGTATGGCCGACACCCCGAGCGAGAGCAGTGTGAGCTTGGACAGCAGCTTCATGGGGCGGAATCGAACGTGAACGCGTCGACGAGCGTGGAGTCATTCGACACCGGGTCGTGGGCGACGATCGTGATGGTGCCTTCGCCCGGCAGCAGCGTCAGCGTCACCCGGCTCGGAGAACACAATCGCTCGTAAGGGGCGATGGGCGACACGTTCGCGGGGGGCGCGTACGGGATCGAATTGCGGTCGCTGGAATCGCCCTGGGTCCAGTAGAACTCAGTCTCGGGTCGGAAATTGTTCCCGGAGATGTCGATGTCGATCGACGGCGTATCGACGTAGGCGTGCGAGGGATTGATCAGTTTCAGGATCGGCGGCGGGATGAACGTGAACGGGAGCGAGGCGCTGACGCTGTCGCCGTTGCTGACCGCGACCTGGGCGTCTCCCGGGACATGCATCGTCGTGACCGCCTGGATCATGCTGCCGCTGGGGTCGACGACGCCTCCGATCGACATGCCGTCGATCAAGATCTGCGACAGGTTGACCACGAAGCTCCGGCCATAGACCGCGATGGGCTTGCCGCCGGCGGTCGAGCTCTCCGGCGGCGAGATCGACGTGATGGTCGGCTTCCAGGCGACGTCGACGGTCAGGTAGCCGCTCGTCACGTTGTGCACGTCGTCCTCGGCCTCGACGGTGATGTTGATTGGATCCAGCACGTCGGGACCGGCTTGGGCGGTGAGCGTGAACTCGCACACGCCGTTTTCGTCGGGCGTGCAGGATGTCGGTCCCAGCGGAGAGAACCCCGGGGAGCTGGCCGACCACTGGACGCTGCGTACCTGGCCGGCCCCGTCGTCGACCCGGACGTCGACGGTGATGGTCTCGCCGGGCGCGAACACGGTGGCGGGCATGGGTCCGAGAAAGACGATATGAGGCGGATCGATGTCGGGCCCCAGCGAGGTGAACGTCGCCGACGACGCAATGGCGTTTCCGGCCGCGTCGCGCAGCGAGACCGAGTAGACGCCCGCCAGCATTCCGGGAGGAAGCTTGGCGTCGATCTCCTGGTCGTCGATCCAGGTCGGATCGATCCCCGCGATGGATCGCCGCCCACCCATCGGTCGCGACGGATCGAAGGAAATCTGGAATGGCGCCGCCGAGACGTCGGCGGAGCCGGAGTAGGTGTCGACCTGGACCGGCGGGTGGAACGGCCCGCCGAGCAGACGCACCGAGATCGCGCTGTCGCTGTACGCGCTCGCGGGGACGACTTGCTTCAAGCTGGGGGCCGTGTTCTCGCCGGCACCGCACCCGATCACGAGCAGGGTCAGAGGCGTGGTGAGCAGCAAGAACGACCGCTCCTTGCGCATGCGGCGAATCTTATCCCGTAATCCCCGCCCTCCGATAGCCCGCCGCGCGGACTCACCCCAAAGAATCAGTCGAAAGAATCAATCAAAGAAAGCCTCGGTCCGGATCTGCTTCTTGCGGTTGACTCCTCGTTCCACGAGCTCGCGTTTGAGCTCGGTGATCATCGAACCGTTGCCGACCAGGTAGAACGTCGGCGCTGTCAGGCTCGGCAGCTGCGCGAGGATCGCTGGCGTGATGCGGCCGCGGCCGGCGTCCCAGGTCTCGCCGGGCGCGCTCAGGAAGATGCGCAGCTCGGTGTCCGAGAGTTCGCACAGGCGGGCGATCTCCTCGTGGGCGAACAGGTCGGACTCGTGGCGCAGGCCCCAGTAGAGGTACCGGTGGCCGCGATCCGCGGTGCGGCTGAGTTCGCCCAGCATCGGCATCACCGCGGCGACACCGGTGCCGGTGGCCCCGAAGACCACGTCGCCGGCGTGGTCTTCGTCGAGCACGAAGAAGCCGTGCGGACCGGTCATGCGCATCGCGCCGCCGATCGGCGTCGACATCAGCAGCTCGGACGCCGCGCCCGACGCGATGACCCGGATGATAAAGCGCAGGGTGCCGCCCGCGTCGCTCTGCGAGGCGATGGAGTAGCTTCGTCGTGACGGTGCCGGCGCGTCGGGTCCGTCGACGGCGATCGACACGAACTGGCCGGCGCGAAAGCTGAGCGCGGCCGGCGAGACCATCCTGAACGAGAGATCGGCGATCCCTGGCGCGATCAGGGTGCGCGCCGTGAGCTCGGTGACGATGGGGCCAGGCGTGGACATCGCGGTCATGATAGCCGAGTGTGCTAACTTCGGCCGATGCCAAACCGCGCGCTGCTTCGAGCTGCCTCCGTCATCGCCGGGCTCGGCGCTCTGGCGCTGATATCGTGCGAGAAGAAGGACGACGCCAACAAGCCGTCCGGGATTCCGGCGATGGCTGAGAACGCGAACGCCCCGGCCCCGGTCCTGGCGCCGCTGCCGACGCCGCCGCCCGCGCCGCAATCTCCGCCGCCGGCCGCGCCGGAGGCGCCGGTCGATCCCAAGGCGGCGATCAGCGGCACGATCGTGCTGGCGCCATCGCGCAAGGGCGATGTTGCGCCGACCGACACGATCTTTCTGGTGGCGCGGCGGATCGCCGACAACCCGACCGCGCGCGGCACGCTGGTCGCGGTCAAGCGGCTCTCGGCGGCGTCGTTCCCGATCCCGTTCACGCTGAGCGCGCACGACATGATGATCCCGACCGGCGCCTTCGACGGCGAGGTCTCGCTCTCCGTGCGCGTCGACAAAGATGGCGATCCCATGACCCGCCGGAAGGGCGACGTCATCGGCGGGCTTCCCAAGGTGTCGGTCGGCGCGCGGGGCGTCAAGCTGACGCTGGACCAGCTCCAGAAAGAGGACGAGTCACTGGCCGGCAACGCGCCGATGATGGGCGGGGCACCCATGGGCGCCGCGCCCACGATGAACCCGCACGGTGAGCTGCCACCAGGACATCCGCCCATGTAGCCCTCGCGAAATTGAGGCGAGATCCGCGCTGGTTCTGTTAGATTCCCCGGCAACCATGCCCGACTACAACAAGCTGCGAGAGATGGTCAGCCACCGCACCACGTTCGAGTTCGACACCGGCGCGAAGGTCGTCGGGTACATCGGCTCCTGCGCTCCGGCGCACGGCCCGGTGCAGCTGGTCGTGCTCTCCAAGGTGCAGCTGCTCGACTCGTCGAACAACATCGTCGCGCAGTACGCGGAGCTTCCCCTGATCCCGAACAACCTGATCGGGTTCCGGGTCACCGAGGGGCCGAGCTAGCCGCCGTCGCGAGGCGCGCCTTCCTGCAAGGTCGATCCGAGAGGCTCGAGCCAACGTCGTGACCCGCCGTTTTCGCGCGATCGTGAGCGGGCGCGTTCAGGGCGTCGGTTACCGCGCCTCCGCCGCGCACGAGGGGCGCCGGTCGGGCCTGACGGGCTGGGTCCGCAATCGTCCCGATGGGACGGTCGAGGTCGACGCGCAGGGCGACGAGACCGTTCTCGAGGCCTTCCTCGTATACTTGCGGCAAGGTCCGATGGGCGCGCGCGTAAAAATGGTCGATGTCGAATGGCTCGCCGCAGCCCCAACCCTCGGCCCCTTCGAAATAAGGTAGGTGTGCGATGAGCAAAGACCCCAAATCCGAGCAGCCCGCAGCATCCACCTCGTCCGAAGTCTCGGGCGTCATCCAGTCGGTCTCGCGCGAGTCGCGCAAGTTTGCGCCGCCGCGGGAGTTCCAGGAGCGCGCGCTGATCTCCGATCAGGCCGAGTACGATCGGCTCTACAGGCGCTCGATCGACGAGCCCGAGGCGTTCTGGGGCGAGATGGCG
>Ga0265342_10002969_pt1 | contig 14243 bp, 9 predicted proteins | sample 4CB327metaG_FD_203125 | JGI IMG/M metagenome (GOLD analysis project Ga0265342, IMG submission 203125) | Rhizosphere microbial communities from Carex aquatilis grown in University of Washington, Seatle, WA, United States - 4-CB3-27 metaG | ecosystem: Host-associated > Plants > Roots > Rhizosphere...
CGTTTAGCGACTCGATGTTCCCGCCGCCGGGGATCGTGACGAGCCGTGTGCAAGCCGCAGACACGTCAGCGGATAGGCCATGCTCCTCGTTGCCAAGCACCAGGGCCACGGGGCCGGAAGACGTCCCTGCAAACTTGTCGTGGCGTTTGTGTGCGCCTGGCTGTCCGCCGCGCGTGGAGGCTCCCAGTACCGCATACCCGGCGGAGGCGAGCTCGCGAAGAAAAGGGGCGAGGGATGACGCGGTCCTGACCTCGACGGATTCCAATCCGCCCTCCGCCACCCGGAACGCGGCGTCGTTGGGCCGCGCGGCCGCCGGATCGTCGGCGATCACGATCCGCGGCACTCCAAAAAACGCGGCCGTCCGCGCGATTGCGCCGAGATTGTGGGCGTTGCCGATCCGGTCCAGGACCAGCAGGGGTTCGCGCCTTCCCGCCCAGGCCGCGGGCTCCCCCGGGGCCACCGGCGCAGGCCCTTGCTGGACAACGACGGCGACGATTCCCCCGTGATGGATCGTGCCTGCGACCTTTTCCAGTTCCGCGGGCTCCAAACAGCGGTAGATCTTCTTCGAGGCGGCGAGGACCCGGCACATGACCCCGATCTTGCGGCTGGTCGCGTAATCGAAATAGAGCCGCCGTATGGACCCCGCATCGCGCCGGAATCGCGCCCGCACGGCGGAAAGGCCGCAAATCTTAAGTTGAACGCCATCCTTTGGCGGCTTGCCGTCAAAGGATGGCGCCCCAACGGCCGGCGACGGCGCTCCGCTGCGAGCGGCAAAGGGTGTCTTGGTGAATGCAACAGGTTTGTTCATGGCGGGGCGCATTTGCCCGCAATCGTGAATTCCTCCCGATTGTGGAAGAGATGACGGATGCGGACCTCCTTGCCGTGGATGACAAAGGGCGAAGCTGGCGAGCGCAACTGCTGAAGGAGGGCCAGGGGGTCGGTCCTTCCGAACTTCAGGTTGACGATGAAATTCCGGCATCGGCGCTCGGCGAGCCATGGTGTGATCAGGTTGCGCAGCGTATGGTGCGGCTCCTCGACCAGGTCGCAAAAGAGCCAATCCACCGCCTGATCCCCCGGCGGGCGAAATCCAAAGGCGTCCGCGAGGATGTGCTCGATCAGCGGATTGCCGAGGGCGCCGCCCTTGAGCGGGCCGTTGTCCACGGCGAGCACGCGGGCTCCCCGCCGGGCCGCGCTGAAACTCCATCCGCCGGGGGCCGCACCAAGGTCCACGACAAGCTCTCCCGAAACCGGTTCGCATCCGACAAGGCCGTAGGCCTCCTCGACTTTCAGGTACGATCGGGACGGTGCGAGGGGATCGTCCGCCATGCGGCGCTGCCCGTTGAACAGCGCCCCGGTGGAGGCGAATACGCGGCCAAAATCGGCGAATCTGACGAACAGGCCCCGGACGGGTTCAAAACTGCCGGGATGGGAAGCCGACGCGAGTCGTGCGACCCTCGACATCCGCCGGCGCAGCAATTCGGCAAAGGCCTTTTCGACGGCCGTCGCCCGCCGGCCCAGGCCGACCGGTTCCGCCGGCGTCTGCCACAGGCAGGGCCACGGGCCTTCGATGCGCTCCGAACCGAGTCCCGCGAAAAAGAAGTCGAGAAGGGCTTGTGCGATCGCGTTCACGGATTCGCCGCGAATTTCGGATGGCGAAAAATAGAATGCGTGGGCAAAGGCGATTTCGGGGCGCGGGAGGGCCTGTCCCCCGGGCTGGAGGGACAAACACCATCCCGGAGCGCTTTCGGCGGCGGGCAGGCCCGCGCCTTCCAGTTCCCGGCCAAGCAGGCTTTCAAACCCGGCCTGGCATGTGCTGAGGACGGAGTTTGGCGAAATTGCGGAAACGGCCCTTTCGGCCGCCGAAGGCGTCGGGGCATTCACAGCCGCCGGAGGTGAAAGCCGCCGTCGACGTCGAATACGGCGCCCGTCGAAAAAGGAAAGCGGTCCTCGGCGATCGCGCGGACGGCCCGGCCGACGTCCTCCGGGGTGCCCCACCGCCGGATGGGGGTCACTCCCTCCTGCAGGATCAGCCTGTCGTACTTTTCCTTCACGTTTTCGGTCATGTCCGTCGCAACGATGCCGGGGCGGATTTCATAGACGTTGATGCCGTCGGCCGCGAGCCGGTCAGCGAAGAGTTTCGTCATCATCGACAGTCCGGCCTTCGCCACGCAGTAGTCGCCGCGGGCGGTCGATGCCGCATAGGAGGAGATGGAGGCGATCGTGACGATGCGGCCCCGGAAACCGGATGAGTCCCTTTCCTGGCGAAGCATCTGCCTTGCGGTCAGCTGCGTCAGAAAATACGGGCCCTTCAGGTTGATCGCAATAAGCCGGTCGAAACTCTCCTCACCGGCCTCGAGGAGGTCGGCCCGCACGGTCGGTGCCACGCCGGCATTGTTGACGAGCAGGTCGATCCGGCCAAAGCGGGCCAGCGTTTCGTCGACCAGCCGCCGGCGGTCGGCTGCCCGGGCGATGTCCGCCCTGATCGGGAATCCCTCGCCTCCGGCCGCCCGGACGAGCGCCAGCGACTCCTCGGCGGCCTTGGCGTTTTCAGCATAGTTTATGGCCACGCGGCAGCCTGCGCGGGCAAGTTCGACCGCGATCCCGCGGCCTATGCCTCGCGATGCTCCGGTCACCAGGGCTGATTTCATGTCCATGTTTGCTATTGAACCACGCGGATTCATGGCTGTCCATGCCTTGGAGGCCAAACCGATGAAAGCCATTTTCTTCTTTCTGCTGGGTGCCGTCGCCGGAGCGTACGGCATGTATGTCTACGCAGGCCGCGAAAGCGAGGCGGGGAACAGCGTTTCCGCAAGGCTTCACGAATGGAAGCTGGACCCGGACAATGTCCGGGCCGACCTTGGGAAGACGGGCGAGGTGGTGCGGGCGAGGGCCCGGGCCGCGGGTGAGGAAATCAACGACTTGCGGATCGAGGCGACCATCAAGGCGAAGTGCATCCTCGATCGCGACCTTTCGGCGTCGGAAATCCACGTGAAGTCGAAGAACGGACAGGTGAGCCTGGACGGGACCGTGGCCGCGCCGGCGCTCGTGGGCAAGGCGACGGCGCTGGCGCTGGACACCGAGGGCGTTTCCAACGTGACTGCCCGGCTTTCCGTCAAGGCCAGGCCGTAGCAAGGGGCCGGGCCGCCGCGCCCCGGCGCCTTCCGGCCTTCAGTTCGCCCCGGGCCGTGCCGATAACCGGAGAGGAGCCCGCGCATACTGCGCGTGCGCTTCCATCATGTCCGCAAATTCCCCGCCTTTCGCCGCCCCTGCGGTTGAGCCGGCCGCAGCCGCATCGTCCGCGGATCCCCGCGCCGCGGACGTTCCAAGCGTTTCGGACCACGAGCTGCTCCAGGCCCTGCTCGAAACCCTGCCCGAGTCCGTCTTCTTCAAGGATCTCGAGGGCCGCTACCTCCGGGTCAGCCGCGCCCTCGCAAGGAAGGCCGGCCGCCGGGATCCCCGCGAACTCATCGGGCTGACAGACTTTGACCGCTTCACCGCCGAGCACGCCCGGCCCGCCTATGAGAACGAGCAGCGCATCATCCGGAGCGGGCAGTCCATCGTCGATCTTGAGGAAAAGGAAACGTGGCAGGACGGCCGCGTGACCTGGGTCTCGTCGACGAAACTTCCGCTCCGCGACCGCGCGGGCCGGATCGTCGGAACGTTTGGCATCTCGCGCGACATCACCGAGCGCAAGCGCGCCGAGCGGGAGAACCGCGAGCTCCAGGTCCAGCTCCAGCTCGCCCAGAAACTTGAGTCGATCGGACGCCTCGCCGCCGGAATCGCGCACGAGGTCAACACGCCGAACCAGTTCATCACGGACAACACCCGGTTTCTGGAGGGAGCCTTTTCGCAGCTCGCCGCGCTCCTCCAGGTCCACCGCGCCCTTCGGGAGGCCGCCGCCGGCCACCCTGCGCTCGCCGAACTTGCGAAGGCCGCGGCCGACGCGGAAAAGGAGAGGGAGCTCGACTACCTCCTCGGCGAGATTCCCAGGACGATCGGCCAGACCCTTGACGGCCTGGGCCGCGTCGCGCGCATCGTCCGCTCGCTCAAGGAATTCTCCCACCCCGGCGATTCCCGGCGGACACCCGTCGATTTGAACCACGTGATCGACACCGCAGTCAACGTCTCGCGCCACGAGTGGAAGTACGTCGCCGAGGTTGTCACCGATTTGGATCCCGCGCTTCCGCCCGTGCCCTGCGTGGTGGACGAGTTCAGCCAGGTGATTCTGAACCTCGTCATAAACGCGGCCCATGCGATCGAGTCCGCCCTGAAGACCCGTCCCGGCGGCCCTTCCCGGGGGACTATCACGATCCGCACCCGGCACGACGAAGCGCACGCGTTCGTCGAGGTCGAGGACACCGGCGCCGGCATTCCCGAGGAGATCCGCCCGCGCATATTCGACCCGTTCTTCACGACGAAGGAGGTCGGGAAGGGCTCGGGCCAGGGCCTAGCCATAGTCCGCAACGTGATCGTCAAGCGCCACCAGGGCGCCGTGGACTTCTCAAGCGAGGTCGGCCGCGGCACGACCTTTCGCATCCGCCTTCCCCTCGTGTCCGCGCCCGCTCCGCCATGACCAAGGCAAGGATACTCTTCGTCGACGACGATCCCAACCTGCTCGCCGCCTTCCAGCGCAGCTTCCGCAGGCAGTACACCTTCGACACCGCGCTTGGGGGCGCCGAGGCCCTCGAGCTCGTCCGGACAAAGGGCCCCTACGCGCTGGCGCTCGTGGACATGCGGATGCCCGGCATGGACGGCATCGAGGTGCTGGAGAACATCCGCCGGATCTCCCCCGACACGGTTCGCATGATGCTCACGGGCAACGCCGACCAGCAGACCGCCGCCGACGCCGTCAACCGCGGCCATGTCTTTCGCTTCCTCAGCAAGCCGGCGCCGCCCGACGTGCTGATTCCGGCGCTCGAAGCCGGTCTCGAGAGGCACGAACGCCTCCGCATCGAGCGCGAGCTGCTGGAGGGCACGCTGGCCGGGAGCATCAAGATGCTCACCGATGTCCTCGGCATGGCCGCGCCGGACGCGCTCGGCCGCGGCCAGCGCCTGCGCAATTCGATGACGTGCCTGGGGCGGCACATCCACGCGGAGCCGCTGTGGGAGCTTGAACTCGGCGCCCTTCTGTCGGGGATCGGCTGCGCCGCCGTCCCCCAGGCAGTCCTGCGCAAGGCCGCGGCCGCCTCGAGCCTCCGCCCCGAGGAGGCGGCCATCCTCCGCCGCGTCCCCCGGATCGGCCACAACCTTCTCGCTGACATCCCGCGCCTGGCAGGCGTCGCCTGCATCGTCCTCTACCAGAACAAGCGCTTCGACGGGACCGGGTATCCCGAGGATTCCGTCTCGCAGGGCGCCATCCCGCTCGGCGCCCGCCTGCTGAAAATCCTCCACGACCGGCTTGAGCTGGAGGCCGACGGCGTCGTGAAGCGGCGCGCCCTTGACGCGATGCGCGGGCGCCCGGGAGATTATGATCCGGCGCTGCTCGAGCGCTGCTTCGCCTGCTTTCCCGATTTCCTCCTCAGCGCGATCGCCGCCGACCGCCCCGTCCTCTCGCTCGCGGCGGGGCAGCTGGCGCCGGGACAGGTCGTCGTGTCCGACATCGCCACCCGCGAGGGAATCGCCCTTGTTTGCGCCGGCCACCAGCTGACCGCCTCCATGATCGAGCGCATCCGCAACTTTGCCGAACTGGACGACCTGAAGGCGCCGATCCTCGTCCAGGATCCCGCTTCCGGGCAGGACCGTTCGAAGGCGGCTTGATTTTAAAGCGCGCTTCGGATGGATGCGGCGAGGTTGGCCGCGGTCCCCGGCAGGGCTTCCGCCAGGGGCATGTCCGGCGGGGTGATCGCGTGCAGGCCGGGCTCGTTTTGCCGCGCTCCGGATATCTGGCCGGCGAATACATGCACGGGCTTGCCCAGGCTGCGGGCCAGCCCGACGATCGCTCCCGGGCCCTTGCCCTGGGAAGAGCTTTCGTCAAAGCGGCCCTCGCCGGTGATGACGATGTCGGCGGCCGCCAGGCGGCGGTCGAAGTCGAGCCACGCCGACACGAGCGCAAATCCCGGCACAAGGCGCGCCCCGGCCGCGACCATGAGGCCGAAGGCGATCCCGCCTGCGGCGCCCGCCCCGGGGGTTGCGGGTCCCAGTTCGGTCCAGTTGAAGGACTCCGAAACAAAACGGGGATTCTCCTCCATGGTGCAGAGCCGCACGGCCGCGCGCGCCGTCGCGATCTCCAACCGATTGAAGTCCGCGGGCGCGAGGCCTTTCTGCGGCGCATAGACGGCGGCGGCTCCGTTGGGTCCGAGAAGGGGATTGGCCACGTCGCAGGCGATGCGAATGGGCGGAATCGAGGGGAACACCTCCCCCTCGATCGCCTCGAGTTCCTCCCATTGGGCGGGCAGCGGGGGCTTGAGCCTGCGTCCGTCCCGCGTCCTGAACTCGAGCCCGAGAGCGGCCAATGCACCGAGTCCAAGGTCATGCGTCGCGCTTCCGCCAATTCCAAGGAGGATGGCATCCGCGCCCATTTCAGCAGCCGCCCGGATGAGCTGCCCCGTGCCGTACGAGGTGGCATGCCACGGATCGCGCAGCCCGGGCGGAAGGAGCGCCAGCCCGCTTGCCGCGGCCATTTCGATTACGGCAACGGTCGACTTGCCGGCGGGATCAAGTTCCGGGGCGAGCCCGAGCAGCGAGAGGGCCCCGGAAGGAATGTTTCGGATGGGCACCATCCCGACGGGGGCCTCGACCGTTCCACCGCGCGGCCCCATCACCGGGAATAGGATGTTTCGTCCGCCGGCCGCGAGCGAAAGAACGTCCAGGAATCCGTCGCCGCCGTCGGCAAGCGGGCAGAGATCGAGGAGCCAGTCGGGATGGCTTCGGCGCAGGGCGCGGGCTGCCGCGTCGCATGCCTGGCGCGCGGTCAGCGCATCCTTGAACTTGTCGAACGCGATCAGTGCTCGCATGGAGCGGAATCTGGCCTTGTGCCGGGCCCCGGGGCCGGTTTGGTCTTCAGGTTTCGGCCGCCGTTACTTGACGCTGTAGGCGGAGGCTCCGCCCCACAATTCGTGAATGTCCAGGTGCGGGTTTTGGAGTACCCGGATCATCTCCGCGCCGGCCAGCAGGACCGGACCGTAGCCATGCTCGTCGTCGCGGGCCGGCCTGTAGTAGTAGTACAGGGCGTCGCTCGCGTAGTTCGTGCCGACGCAGATGCCGTCCACCGAACCGTCGGCCCCAATCCGGCTTGCGACGCCGTTCCAGCCCGCCTGGGCCACCGGGCCGTAGCTGGCGGCGCTCACCCAGCCGTGGTTCACGGCGTGGGCGATCGCAAACGTGAACATCGCCGAGCAGGATGTCTCCAGGTAGGAGTCGTTCTTGTCGAGAAGCTGGTGCCAGAGGCCGTGATCGGACTGGAGCGGGGCCAGCGCCTTGACGTCCGTTCTGAGGATCCTGAGGATCTGCGGGCGGGCGGGGTGGTTCTCCGGGAGGACATCGAGCAGCTCGCACATCGCCATCAGGGCCCAGCCGTTGGCCCGGCCCCAGTGAAACTCCGGATTGTAGTCGGCATTGCCCGCGCTCCAGCCATGCGCAAAGAGGCCCTTGTTCCAGACAAAGAGGCGCTGGGAAATCTGGAGGACCTGGCGCGCCGCATCGTCATAGTAGCGGGCATCGCCGGTCATGCGGCCCATCTGCGCCAGAAACGGGACGCTCATGTACATGTCGTCCGCCCAGATCGAATCCGGCTGCGGCTCCGTTCGCGCCAGCGTGCCGTCGGCCAGGCGGAACTGGTGGTGGCTGACGTAATCGGCCCAGCGGTCGATGACCGGCTTCAGGTCGGGGCCCACGCCGGCCATCCGCGCCTTGACAAGCGCGGCGCCCCAGGCGCCACAGGCGTCAAGGGAGGTGGGGCTGATGAAATTGCGGAACGGATCGGCACTCAAACCGTACTTGTCGGCCATGGCCTGGAAATACGGCAGCCGTTCGCCGATGAACTGCAGCCGGCCTGCCGTGTAGTCGGTAAACCGCCGGTCGCCGGTGACCTCGCCCGCAAGGAGGGCGCCCGAATGCAGGACGCCTATCGAATAGCTTCCGGGGTTTGCGGAGGCGTGGGGATTGGGGACGGAAAAGTCGGTGATCTCGGCCTTCGTCACCGAATCCACAATGCGCGGCGCGCCGTAGGTCCTGGCATGGTCGAGCACGCGGAGCATGAGAGCCGTGATTTCCTCCGCCTTCGGCCTCTTGTAGGAGATCGGATAGCGGCCTTCAAAATTGTCGGGCGCCGTGTAGAGGATGTCCCCGGCGACGGCCGTGCTGTCGGCACCCAGGACCGGGCCGGCGGCGGCGATTGCGAAGATCAGGAACGAAAGCGATTTCGATTGGGGCATGTTATTTTGGAGTACTTAGCAGGACGCATGTCCGCGGGCAACACCGTTCCCGCCCGGATCGCCGGCGTCCCAAGCCGGATGGTCAAACGAATGGGCCGAGCCGCTTTTTTCCCGAGACCGGCGCCGCAGCAGCCGGCTCGACTTATCAGAGGCTATCCGAAAGCTGCCAAAGGCCATTGCAGAGCATCTTTTGGTCTGGAGCCGCGTTGCCGCCTTGGGGCAAGCCTCTCTGAGGATTGCCTCCTCGGCGTCGCCTTGCTCCCGACCAAAATCTGCACCGCACTGTCCATTGTCAGTTTTCGGATAGCCTCTAGCATGCCCCTGCACAACATCGGGCCGTCCCAGTCCAATGCCCCCCTTTTCCAGTTCCCGCCGCATGTCCGTAGCCTCTCCCGCCAGGACACTGTCGTCGCTGGTGAGTTTCATTGCGGCATTTTCCAGCCTGTGCGGCTGCCAGGCCAATCAGGCCGCGGCGCCGCGCGCTGTCGCAGCACCGGTCCATGTGGCCGCCGCCCCAAGCGCACCCGTGCGGCTGCCCCGCGTCGAGGTGCCGACGGACGTCATGACGGGCCTCGATGTCCTTGAATCCGGAAATTTCGTCGTGCTCAAAGGGAAGCGGATCGGGCTCCTCACCCATCCTGCGGGGGCCGACCGCCGCGGCGAGAGCGCGATCGACGTCCTGAGGCGCGCGCCGGGTGTGCGGCTGGTCACGCTTTTTGGAACCGAGCACGGAATCTACGACACGCTGCCCGCTTCGGCGATATACCCCGACCAGATCGATCCCAGGACAGGGCTCAGGGTCTGCTCGCTCTACAACGGCCATTCCCACAGGCCCACCCGGGCGCAGCTCCAGGGCCTGGACGCGCTGGTGATCGATCTGCAGGACATCGGCGTGCGCACCTACACGTTTGCGGGCGCGATGAAGCAGGCGATGGAGGGATGCTTCGAAAACAACGTGGAAGTGATCGTATTGGACCGCCCGAACCCGCTCGGCGGCCTGAAAGTGGACGGGCCCCCGATCGATCCGCAATTGCTCAGCCCGGCTGCGCTCGTGAACGAGTTTCCGGTGCCCTACGTGCACGGCATGACGATCGGCGAACTGGCCGAGTTTGCGAAGGAAACCCCCGGCGTCCTGCGCGTTTCGGAGGAGGTGCGGCGCCGCGGCCGGCTCACCGTCGTTCCGATGAGCGGCTGGCGGCGCGGCATGCGGTGGCCGGAGACCGGGCTGCCCTGGATCAAGACTTCGGAGTTCATCCCCGACTTCTCGGCGGTGGTCGGCTGCCCGATGACGGGCCTGATCGCGTACGTGGGGCACTTCTCGAGCGGAGTCGGAAACCAGTATCCGTTTCGCGGCATTTACAATCCCCTCGTGAAATCCGAGGCCGTGAAGCGCGAATTGGACGCCCTTCGAATCCCGGGACTCCAGTACCGCTGGGTGAGCGTGCCCAACCCGCACACGGGCAAGCCCGCGAACGGGCTCTACATCGAGGTGACCGACTGGGATGAGTGGCGGCCCACGGAGCTGAACTTCCAGCTGATGAAGCTCGCCTGCAGGCTGGAGCCGCGGAACCCCTTTCTTTTTGTATCAAAGGGCGAAGCCGAGGTGTTTCTCAGGTGCATGGGATCGACCGCGTTCTTCCGCGACATTTCCGCCCATGGCTCCAGGGTCAATGTGGATGCGTATGTGGGCCAATGGCAGGCCGAGGCGAAGGCATTCCAGGAGCGCACGCGCCGCTTCCGGCTTTACCGCTGAGCCGGCCTACTGTCGTTCCGGATGCAGGTCCAGGAAGTGCGCGGCGAACGCGAGCTTGTCGGCCGCCTCGTCGATCAGCTTCGAGGTGGGTTTTCCGAGGCTGTGCCCGGCCCGGGTCTCGATTCGCACCATGACCGGCAGCGAGCCCGGGCCGTTGGCGGCCGCCGCCTGCATCGCCGCCGTGTATTTGAATGAGTGCGCCGGAAAGACGCGGTCGTCGTGGTCGGCGGTCGTGACGAGAACGGCCGGATACGAGGCGCCGTTCCTAACCGTGTGCAGCGGCGAATAGGCGCGCAGCGCCCGGAACTCGGCGGGATCGTCGCTCGATCCGTAGTCGGCGACCCAGGCGTAGCCGATCGTGAATTTATGGAACCGAAGCATGTCCATGACACCGACGGCCGGCCAGGCGACGCGGCAGATATCCGGCCTCTGGTTCAGGGTCGCTCCGATCAGGAGCCCTCCGTTGCTGCCTCCGCTGATGACCAGGTGCGCCGGCGATGTGTAGCCGTTGGCGAAAAGCCAGCCGGCTGCAGCGATATAGTCGTCAAACACGTTTTGCTTGCGCTCCTTCGTACCCGCCTCGTGCCACTCGCGGCCGTACTCGCCGCCTCCGCGCAGGTTGGGCAGGGCATAGATGCCGCCCATCTCGAGCCAGGCAAGGTTGGGAATTGAGAATGCGGGCGTCATCGCAATGTCGAAGCCGCCGTAGGCGTACAGAAGGGTGGGGGTCTTCCCGTCGGGCTTCAGCCCCTTCCTTGCCGTGATGAACATCGGCACCCGGGTCCCGTCCTTCGAGGCGTAGAAGATCTGCCGCGTCTCGTAGTCGGCCGGGTTGAAGGCGATCCGGGGCGCCTGGAAGAGCTCGTTCCCGCCGGTCGAAAGATCGTGCCGGAAATTGGAGGTCGGCTGCGTGAACGATGTGAAGTTGAAGAACATCTCCGGGTCGTCCGCCCGGCCGCTCAGCGAAGCGACCGAACCCAGGCCCGGAAGCGGGATCTGCCCAAGCGGCGCGCCATCGAGCGAATAGACCAGGAGCCGGCTGCTCGCGTCGTGCAGGGTGAGGACGACCAACTTGCCGCCCATGACGGCAGATGATTCGATCGGATCGGGCCCCTGCGGGACGAGGGTCTTCCAGTGGGCGGGCTCGGGGGAGCGGGTGTCGATCGCGACGATCCTCTTTTTGGGAGCATCGCGGTTTGTCTGCACGTAGAGGACGGGGCCTTCGCTGCCGATGACGGCGTGCTCGGCCTCCCAGGCTCCGACGAGGGTTTTGACGGGAGCGGCGACATCCGGAGCCGCGGGGTCGCCGAGCGGAATGTAGCGCAGGAGGTTGAAGTTCGAATCGCCCTTTTCGATGCCGATCACCGCGTACAGTCCGTCCTCGGTCACGTCCGCGCCCATGAGCCACTTGGGCTCGTCCGGCATCTCGAAGATCAGGCGGTCGTCCGATTGGGGAGTTCCGACCCGATGGTAGTAGAGCTTCTGGTTCGACAGTTCGCTGAAGGTCTGGCCGTTGGCCGTGTCGGAATGCGGAGCGGGAAAACGGGCGTAGAAGAAACCGCGGCTGTCGCGGGTCCATGCCACGGATGAGAACTTTATCCAGCGGAGCACTTCGTCGCTGTCCCGGCCGGACGCCACATCGCGGACCCGAAATTCATTCCAGTCCGAGCCGGCCGCCGCCGTCCCAAAGGCAAGCCACCGGCCGTCGTGGGACACCACCGCCGCCGAGATGGCCACCGTCCCGTCCGTGGAGAGCGCATTCGGGTCCAGGAGGACGCGGGGCGTTCCGTGGAGCGACGGCTGCACGTACAGAACGGCCTGATTCTGAAGTCCGTCGTTTTTCGTGAAAAAGTACAGGCCGCCCTGCTTGAACGGCAGCCCGTACCGCGGATAATCCCACAGGCGGGTCAGCCGGTTGTGAAACCAGGCGCGCTGGGGCAGCGTATCGAGAAAACCGAAGGTCAGCGCATTCTCGGCGGCCACCCAGGCCTTAGTCCCGGGGGAATCGAGCTCCTCGAGCGGGCGGTAGGGATCGGCGACCTTCACCCCATGGTAGTCGTCGATCACGTTGCTTTGCGGTGCGGCTGGGTAGTTCCATTCGCGGATCATCGTATTTCCCATTGCGAAACCCGGATACAGAAGCAGGGCCGGCAGGACATGCGTGAGGCCTTTGCGCATGGAGAGGAGTGTGGACCGATCGGCGGGACTGGCAAATAGAACAGAGTCCTGTGTGCAAAAAGCGCGATCCGGTGTCCGCCGGATTGCGGGATGCCATTTTGTTGGCCAAAACCGGTCCAATCCGTAATTTCGACCCTCATGCGAAAAGTCCTCCCATCGATCGCGGGCGCGCTGTTGTCCGCGGCATCACTCCTCGCGCAGGCGCCTGCCGACGCGACTGAAACCCGACTCCTGCGATTCCCGACTACCGACGGCCGTTCCATTGTGTTCTCATACACGGGCCAGCTCTACACCGTGCCGATTGACGGCGGGCTCGCCAGGCGCCTGACCAGCGCCCCCGGATATGCCGTTTTCCCGCGGTTTTCCACGGACGGGACGCAACTCGCCTTCACAGCCCAGTACGACGGCAACACGGAAGTGTACGTCATGCCCGGCGATGGGGGCTTGCCGAAACGGCTCACCTACACGGCGACCCTGGGGCGCGACGATTTGAGTGACCGCATGGGGCCCAACAACCTAGTCATGACGTGGAAGAACACGCAGCCCTTGGTCGTATTCCGTTCCAGAGGGCATTCGATAGACGACTTCGTCGGCCAGCTTTACACCGTGGGACTCGATGCCGACATTCCGAAGCAGCTCCCCGTTCCGATGGGCGGCTTCATGTCATTCTCCCCGGATGACTCGAAAATGGCCTACAATCGAATATTCCGGGAGTTTCGCACCTGGAAGCAGTATCGAGGCGGAATGGCGGACGACATCTGGATCTTCGACTTCAAGACCGGTGCCCTTGAGAACATCACGAACAATCCCGCCCAGGACATCATCCCGATGTGGGCGCCCAACAATAAGATATACTTCCTTTCGGACCGCGACGGCCGGCTGAATCTCTTTTCATACGACCTCGGATCCAAACAGACCGTCCAGCATACGCATTTCACCGATTACGACATCAAGTTCCCCTCGCTCGGCACGGGCGCAGTCGTGTTTGAGGAGGCGGGCAGCATCTGGCGCTTCGACCTTCGCTCCGAAAGATTCAACCGAGTGCCGATCGTCGTAAAGGAGGACCTTGCGGTCGGGCGCGGCGGCCTGACCAACGTTTCGAAGTTTGTGACCGAGGTGAGGCCCTCGCCCGACGGCAAGAGGGCCGTGGTGGTCGCTCGCGGCGACATTTTCACCGTGCCGGCGAAGAACGGCCCGGTCCGCAATCTGACCGACACCTCTGGCGCGCACGAACGGGGCGCCTCCTGGTCTCCGGATGGCAAGTGGATCGCCTACGTTTCCGACGCGACGGGCGAGACTGAGCTGTACATCCGCCCGCAGGACGGGCGCGGCGATGCGGTTCAGGTCACCCGCGGTGCAGACACGGACTATTTTGCCCCCGAATGGTCGCCCGACAGCCAGAAGCTCCTCTGGGGCGACCGCGCCCAGCGCCTGCGCTACGTTGAAATAGACTCGAAGGCCGTGACGGTGGTCGCCACCAATCCGAGCGCCGAGTACAATCAGTACGTCTGGTCCCCCGACTCGCAATGGATCGCCTACACCCAGGCGGAGAGCTACGGCGAATCCGGCGTGCACCTGTACTCCCTTGCGGCGAAGAAGGGATATGCGGCCTCCGAGAGCTGGTATGAGGCCGACTCGCCCCGGTTTAGCGATGATGGGAAGTTCCTCCTCTTTGCCTCGAGCCGCGATTTCCACCCGATTTTCTCCGACACCGAGTTCAACCACGCCTACACCAACATGCAGCGGGTCTATCTGATCGGGCTCGCAAAGGACGTGGAATCCCCCCTGAAGCCGGAAAGCGACGAGGTGGAACAGGCCAAGCCGGCCGACAAGTCCACCGACGCAAAGGTCGCGGACAAGTCCGCGGACGCGAAGGTCGGGGACAAGACCGCCGATGCCAAGGACGCCAAACCAGCCGCCAAGAAGCCGGTCACCGTTAC
>Ga0265342_10002974_pt1 | contig 14233 bp, 19 predicted proteins | sample 4CB327metaG_FD_203125 | JGI IMG/M metagenome (GOLD analysis project Ga0265342, IMG submission 203125) | Rhizosphere microbial communities from Carex aquatilis grown in University of Washington, Seatle, WA, United States - 4-CB3-27 metaG | ecosystem: Host-associated > Plants > Roots >...
TCTCCGGATCGAACGATACCACCGGCAAGGATTGCGTGCGCTACGGCTTCCGCCAGAACTTCTACGGCGAGACGGCGGCCAACGCGATCGGCCCGGTGCTGGTGAAGGCCTATGGCAAGGGCAAGAAAGCGGCGTTCATGACGCCGGACTACACGTACGGTCATACGGTGACCAAGTCGGTCAACGACTACCTGACCAAGAACGGCGGCTGGACGCAGGTGACCAACCAGGTCTCGCCGCTCGGCACCTCGGACTTCTCGCAGTACCTGACCAACATCGCCAACTCGGGCGCCGAGGTCATCGTCAACGTCAACTGGGGTCGTGACGCCGTGCTGTCGGTGCAGCAGGCCAAGCAGTTCGGCCTGACGCCGAAGATGAAGATGGTGATCCCGTATCAGATCCCGTTCCTCGCCAAGGAAGTGGGAGCGGAGTTGACCGAGGGCGTCTACGCCGCCACCGACTTCTGGTGGACGCTCGAGGACAAGTACCCGCTCGCCAAGATGTTCGTCGAGGCGTTCGACAAGAAGTTCGGCTACAAGCCGGAGTGGGGCGCCAACAACTCCTACATGTCGTTCGCCATCTGGGCGCGCATGGTCTCGGAGGCGGGCACGTTCTATCCGCCGACCGTGATCAAGCAGTACGAGAAGGGCGAGAAGTTCGACTCGACGGTCGGCGAGGTGCACTTCCGCGCCGAAGACCACCAGCTCGTCCGTCCGGTCGTCATCGTCAAGGGCAAGGCGCCCAAGGACATGAAGAACAAGGAAGACTACTGGGAGGTCCTCGAGGTTCTGCCCGGCGCGCCGCTGATGCAGAAGCCCGACGCCTTCGGCTGCAAGCTCGGCGACTATACCTGAGCTGAGAAACAAACCGCGTGTCCCGGGCGCAGCGCAGCACGCAAGTGATGCGCTGCGCACCCGGGACCCCGGTTGGCTTTCGAAGAAACCGGGACCCCGCATCCGCGGTGCAACGCTAAAGCGCTGCACCGCGTGCGGGGAACGCCATACCGGATACCGCCAAGACTGGGGCGCGCGTTGATCAACTGGGCTAACTTCGTATCGCAATGCTTCAATGGGCTGGTGCTCGGCGCGCTTCTCGCGCTGATCTCCTCGGGCCTGACCATCATCTACGGCACGCTCGGCGTCCTGAACCTCGCGCACGGCGCCATGTTCATGCTCGGCGGCTATGCCGGCTGGCTCGCCTTCAGCTACACCGGATCGTTCATTGTCGCGGTCATCGCCGGCTCATTGTTCGTGATGATCGTCGGCATCGTCGTGGAGCGCGGCATCATCCGCACCTTCTACGGCCGTCCGCACGAGGACCAGCTGCTCGTCACCTTCGGCCTCGGCATCGTCTTCGTCGAGGCTGTGCGCTTCTTCTTCGGCAGCCTGTCGAAGGTCGTGCCGCCGCCGGCCGGCCTCGGCGGCATCGTCAATCTCGGCTTCATGTTCTATCCGACCTACCGCCTGGCGTTGCTCGGCATCGTCGCGGTGGCGCTCGTCGTGCTCTACATCGTCCTGTACCGAACCCGCATCGGCATGATCGTGCGCGCCGGCATCGAGGACTCGGTCATGGTCGATGCGCTCGGCATCGACGTCTACAAGGTGTTCATGCTGGTGTTCGGCATCGGCGCCATGGCGGCGGGCTTCGCCGGCATCGTCAATGCGCCGGTGGTGTCGATCGCGCCCGACGTCGGTGAATCGATCCTGGTGCAGACCTTCGTCGTCGTGGTCATCGGCGGCGTCGGCTCGTTCCCCGGCGCGGTGCTCGGCGGCCTCATCGCCGGCGAGATCATCAGCATCACCTCCATGTTCAACCCAGGCTACGCCTACGTCATGCTGTTCGCGGCCATGACACTGGTGCTCGTGCTGCGACCCTACGGGTTGCTCGGCACCGCCGGGCGCGAATAGGGCGCTCGTCAGATGGTCAGAAAACGTCCTCTTCTTGTCGAAGCATTGACGGCGGTCGGTCTGATCGCCGCGCCGTTCGTGCTGCCGCACCTCGGCTTCTCGCCGACCACGATCAACCGCATCCTGATCTGGGGCCTGTTCGGCATCGGCTTCGACATCCTCTTCGGCTTCACCGGGCTCCTGTCGTTCGGCCAATCCGCCTTCTTCGGCACGGGCGGCATGTTCGCGGCCTATTTGCTGACGCAGATGGATTTCCCCTACACGATTCCGGCGGTGTTCATCGGTGCCTTCGTCGCCGGCGTCGTCGGCTGGCTGATCGGCCTCATCGCGCTCCGCCGCACCGGCATCTATTTTGCGATGATCACCGTCGCCATCGCCGAAGTGTTCTTCTTCGTCGAGTTCAATCCGCTGTCGGCCTTCACCGGCGGCGAGAACGGTCTGCCGGGCGTGCCGACGCCGTCGATCGCGCTCGGGTCGTTCGTGATGAAGTTCAACACCGACTGGTCGATGTATTCGTTCCTGGCGTTCTGGTACTTCGTCGGTCTGGTGATCGCGCTGCGCATCGTGCGCTCGCCGGTCGGCGCGGTGCTCTCCGCGATCCGTGACAACCCGCTGCGCGCGGCCGCCGTAGGCCACAACATCCACGGCTACAAGCTCACCGCCTTCGTCATCGCCGCCACCTATGCGGGGTTTGCCGGCGGACTGCTCGGCTTCATGCAGGGCTTCATGCCGCCCGACGCCTTCATGTTCGATACGTCGGGCCAACTGGTGATGCAGACCGCGATCGGCGGCGCCGGCACCTTGTTCGGGCCGCTGGTCGGCGCCGCGGTGTGGCTCTATCTCTCGGACTTCTTCCAGACGACGCTGCATCTCGGCGCCACCTGGAAACTGGTGCTTGGCATAGTCTTCGTGCTGCTGGTCGTGTTCCTGCGCCGCGGCATCGTCGGCGGCTTCGTCTCGCTGTACCAGTTCGCCACCGGCACCAGCCGCGCGCACCGCGAGGCGGCCGAATCCGATCCGAACGTCGTCGCCGCAAGATCGCTGGCCGCGGCCGCGGCCGCGGCCGACAACGATGCGCCGGTCGTCGAGTTCGTGCCGTCGCCGCGCCGGCCAAAACCCGCCAATAACGGCGAGTTGATTCTCGAGGCAACGGGCTTGACCAAGCGCTATGGCGGCATCGTCGCCAACAACAACATAGATTTCTCGGTCAAGCGCGGAGAACTGCGCGGCATCATCGGCCCGAACGGCGCCGGCAAATCGACCTTCTTCAAGATGCTCACCTGCGAGGTGCCTCCGACCGAAGGCAAGATCGTGTTCGAAGGTCGCGACATCACAGGCTTCGGCGTCACCGAGGTCTGCCAGCTCGGCCTGACCAAGAGCTATCAGGTCAACCAGCTGTTCACGCGGCTGACCGTGCGCGAGAACGTCACCATCGCCGCGCTCGCCGAGAAGCGTGGGCGGTTCCGGCTCGACCTGTTCCGCGGCGTCGGCGGCGTCGAAGGGCTGACGCAACGCGTCGAGGATACGCTCAAGCTCGTGCATCTGACCGAGCGCGCCGACCTGCCGGTATCGGAGCTCGCCTACGGCGAGAAGCGGCGTCTCGAGATCGGTCTTGCGCTCGCCACCGCGCCGAGCCTGCTGCTGCTCGACGAGCCATTGGCGGGTATGAGCCCGCGCGAGCGCATCGAAACGGTCAAGCTGCTCAAGTCGATCGCGCGCGGCCGCACGATGATCGTCATCGACCACGACATGGACGCGATTTTCGAACTGGCCGAGAAGATCACGGTGCTGCGCGAAGGCTCCGTGCTGGTCGAGGGCACGCCGGAAGAGATCAAGGCGAACGCGGCGGTCCAGGAAGCCTATCTCGGCGGAGTGCACGCGCCATGAGCCTGCTCGAAGTCAACGGCCTCAACAGCTATTACGGCGACTCGCACATCCTGTTCGACGTCAGCCTCAAGGTCGAGCAGCACGAAGTCGTGGCGCTGCTCGGCCGCAATGGCGCCGGCAAGTCGACCACGCTGAAGAGCCTGATGGGCGTGCTGACGCCACGCTCCGGGGCGATCCTGCTCAACGGCAAGAGTCTCGCCGGCAGTCCCGCCCATTCCATCGCGCGCGCCGGCATGCAGCTCGTGCCGGAAGATCGCCGCATATTCGGCAGCCTCAATGTCGAGGAGAACATCATCCTCGCCGGTCTGACGGCGGAGGCTCGCTGGCCGCTCGATCGCATCTACGAGATGTTTCCGCGGCTGAAGGAGCGACGCACGAGCCGCGGTACCGACCTGTCGGGCGGCGAGCAGCAGATGCTGGCGATCGCGCGCGCGCTGGTGCGCGACCCCAAGATCATCCTGCTCGATGAGCCGTTCGAAGGCCTGGCGCCGGTGATTGTGCGCGACCTGATGCTCGCCTGCCGCAAGCTGGTGGAGGCGGGGCAGACGATCGTGCTGGTCGAGCAGAACATCGCTGCGACATTGGCCCTGGCGAACCGCGCATACATCATCAACAACGGGCACATCGTGCACGAGGGGCCGACCGCCGAGATCAAGGCCGACCCGCAGGTGCTGCAACGGTATCTGGGCGTTTAGTCCGTGCAGGCGTTGGGCGTCATTGCGCCGGCTTCGCCGCCGGCGCACGGATACCCTTGGCGAAAATGCCGAGGGTGATGGCGCGGGCGACGTACTGGGACAGGCAGTTGTAGCCCGCCTCCGTGCGCTCGAACTCCTCGGCCGGCGGCGCGGCGGGCTCGTCGCCGGGTGGGTTGAGGATCTGCATCGCCTCGAAGAAGCGGACGACGATGACCCTTTCCTCCGACGCGACGCGGCGCAGCGTCTCGCGGATCTCGACGTAATGCGCGTCGCGCAGCATCTGCGGCGCAAATTGCAGCCCCACCAGAACGACGTCCACCTTGTGCGACTTGAGCCAGGCGACCTGATCCTTGACCGTCGCCGCGAACTCGGCCGTCGGCACGTAGGCGAGCGCGTCATTGGTGCCGACCTGCCAGAGCACGAGATCGGGCTCCTCGAGCGCCACCTCGTTCTTTATGCGTATGGCCGCGTTGGCGGCGAGCTCGCCGGAGACGCCGCGATTGATGATCTCGATGTGGGTGACCTTGAGCGCGCCTTGCAGCATGCGCTCGATCTGCTCCGTATAGGTGCCGCCGTGCGGGCCGACGCGGCCGGGCGCGGCGCCGATGGCGAGAATGCGCACATTCCTGCGGCTGGACAGCGCCGCCGCGACGTTCGGCAGTGGTTGTTCGCCGTTTTGCGCGGAAGCCCCCGGCGCGCAGGCGCGCGTCATCAGCGTCGGCGTCGGCGCGGCATCGGCCGGCGGCGCCGTTTGCGCGACGGCGGGGGATATCAGCGCGCCGGCAAGCGCTGCGCCGAAGAGGGCGCAGGCCGCCCGCGCTGTCGCAATTCTGCGAGCCATGCGGTGAATGCCATGATGAGGATACCGAGAAGAACGACGGCGCTATCCCCGGCAAACGAGCCGCGATAATAGAGCCGCACCACCTGCGCCGACAGCGACAACAGCGAGCCGATGCAGAATACGTAGAGGGAATTCCGCCCGAGCATGGCGAAGAGCTCGATCAGCCCGGAGACCAGCCGGCCAAGCCAAGGCGCCTCGGCCGCGCGCCGGATGTAGCGCCAGGCAAAGGAGAACACCGCGACCAGCGCCAGGAACTGAATGAGCCGCATCGGCGTCATGAAGGTCTTGTCGGCGATGAAAAACAATTTCGGGTTCGGCACGCGGGTCGGATCGGGCCAGAGATCGAAGATGTGGACGATCGCGCCGGCGACGACGATCGGCACGCCGGCCAGGCGCAGCCAGCCGATATTGCGGCGGGCGAAGGCGCCGAGGCCGCTTCTCGGCTGCGCCAGAGTGAAGCCCAGGACGAAGATCGCCTGCCAGGCCAGCGGATTAAAGAACCATGTCCCGGCGACGGGCCAGGTCGGCAGCGTCAGCCGGAATGCGAGCACGACGACGTAGAGGCCGAGCGAGACCGGCAGCAGCAGCGCCGGCGCGGCGCGGTCGAGCGCCGCGAAGAACGGCGCCATGAGCATGAGCACGACGTAGAGCGGCAGGATGTCGAAATAGCCGAGCTGATGCGTGAGGACGGCGAGGCCGATATGGGTCGGCACCGGGTCCGTAAAGACGGCGGCCGCATTATGCCATTGCAGGAGAAGGGGGTTGTCGAGCTCGGTCGCGCTGACGGCGAGCAGCGCGATCGCCAGCATCGTGATCATGACCTGCGCGGCATAGAGCTCGAGCGCGCGCCCGAACAGGCGCAGCATGACGTCACGGATCGGGCGCGGTTCGCCGCGGCCTTCCGCCATCAGGCGCAGCGACCAGCCGGCCAGAAAGACGAACAGGTCCGCGGCGTCGGAAATCGACACATTGGCCAGCGTGTAGCTGGCGTAGAAGAGCCCGGGGATGTGGTCGATGAAGATCGTGATGAGCGCAAAGCCGCGCCAGAAATCCACGGCGTTCGGTTCACGCGTCATATTCTGTCGGGCTCCCGAGGCCGAAACGGAAGCCGATTGTCGGAAGTACGACATTCGCGGTCAAGCACGCGCCGGGCGTCCGGCACGCACTTTGACTGCGAATTGTTCGCCGGTCAGACGGCGTGGACGCCGTTGGTGTAAGCCGGCAGCGCCTCGTGCTTGGCATGCAAGCCGTTGGCGCGGTCGCGCACGTGCTCGAGCACGTAGACGCGGATCGCCGAGGAGAGGTTGGCGTTCGACCGCTCGCGGTCGATCCGCCTGAGCAGGCTCGATACGGTGATCTGCTCGGCGGTGGCGATGGCTCTGACCTCGGTCCAGAACGGCTCTTCGAGGCTCACACTGGTCTTGTGACCGCCGATTACGACCGAACGCTTGGTCACGGCGGATTTGGCATTCTCCTGCATCGGATGAGATCCCCCTGCGATGCGACCGGACTCCAGGCTCCGGCAGAGGCGCAACGCACGGAAATGACGTTGGTTCCGAAAAAATTGTAACCGGCTATCTCGTTGTGCCGGCGTCACAATTTCGGAACGTTTTATCGGGAACCCGACTTTTCGGCCGGTGCGGCGATTACGGCGCCTCGTCCTCTTCCGCACTGCGGTGGGGCACCTCGATGAGCGTGTCGCAGTTCAGGCACTCGAAGCGATCGACCTTGGGCAGGTGTTCGGCCGATTTACTGGCCTGCATGGCGATCCCACAGAGTGGGCAGTGGCGGAGGGGGACGCGGGCATTCTGCGGCATGGCTGTGCCAACAACGCTGATTCCGCCGACCGCAACATGATCCATATCAATGCACGGACACTGCGCCGCGGTGGCAAAAGATGTTGGCGTCTGACCTAGGTCAAAGCGCAGGCTCCGCGCACCGTCAGGCTATTTCAATGTGGCAGCCTATCGCGACCGCTCCTTTCGACAATGACATCGAGCTCGCCGTGATCGATGGCGACGGCGCGCACGCTCTCGTCTTCCCGTGCCGGCGGATTCTCGGTGGCTGGATGAACGCGGAAACGAAGGACCGCCTGGAAGTGCATCCGACACACTGGCGCCGTTGGGACGCGCACCCGAAGGATGGCGCGACGGCCTAAGGCGAGCGGCGCTTGCGCTCCCTCGGGGCGTCGTCGGCGATCTTCGCCTCTTCCTCGGCCAGCAGGCGCATGAGCGTCTGACGCCGCACCTCGTCTGTTTCCTTCTCGAGAAGGCGGCGATAGTGCTCGATGTTGAGATGAGCCACGGTGCGGTCCACGGACGCCCGGCCTCGCTCGATCAGTTTCTTGATTTAATCCTAAACCGCCGGGCGGGTGTTGCGAAGGGGTATGCTCTCTGCGGTGGCAAACGCCCGTCGACCGTCACGCTCCGTCCTTGGGGACGCGGAAGGTGGCCTCCAGGATCTCAGCCTTGTCGGCGAGCTCCGCGGTCAGCGCGGCGAGCGCGTCATGCGTCTTGGCGTCCGGACACGCGCGAGCAATGTGATTGCAGCGGACCGCAATATTTCGAAGGTAGGCGGCAATACCAAATTGCGCCGACATGTGGGTCCCCCAAGGCGAGCGTGGTTGTGTTTTTGTGGCTCTGCCAGCGCGACTAACCGCGCAAGTTCCATTCTAATATACCACTTTGGGGGGTCAATCCGTGCGCTACAGGCAGAACCGGAAGTGGAGCGCTACTCCGCCTCGACGGTAACGACGTGCCCACAATCCGGGCACCGGTAGGTCCGCAATTCCGGAAAGGGGCCGACGCGCGGCGCAGTGACCACGAGCTCGAGCGACGCACCGTTGCAGGTGCAGGCGGGCGGTTGCTGGCTGGAAACGTCGGGGTGGGCATCGGGCATGCTGCTGACTTTGGACGTCGGCCAAAATCCCGCAATTCAGGAGTTCTCCGGAGTACTGCCGCGCCGTGGGTTCGGCGTCTCGTAGACGAGGTCGAGGCCGAGATTGCGCTCAGCCTGCTCGGCCAGGCGCACGTAGCAGCGAGCAAGATGCTCCCATTCCGCGGACAGGCGGGGGCTCTCGGTCGTGCGCGCATGGGCGCGGAAGCGAGCGGCAAGCGCGCGGTATTGCTCCGCAGGGGTCACGGGTTCCCCTCCCGCGTGACGGATGGGCGCACACAGCGCTGCCGCCGTGTGTCATTTGACGTACAGGCGAACGCATCGCCGCCGGCTTCGTTCCCGCTAAGGCGATGGAACTACTGATTCTTTTTTGGAGAGGGAGGTACCGGGATCACCGGCCGTCGGGAGCAGGCGCCGTTCGGCGGGATCGTTCGTGCGGTCGAGCAGGGGGCGGTCGTGGGGCAGGGGGAGGGGATCGACCGCGCACGGGGGCAGAGGTCAGACCATCGTCACCAGGCGGATCACGACGATCCAGAACGCGGCGGCGAGAGAGAGGAGGCCTGCCAGCACGAGACCGGCGCGCAGGCGCTCGCGGTGCGTTGGTGGGGCCGAGGGGAAGCCCGGCGTGTTCCGCGTCGCCGGATTTTCTCCTGTCTCAACCGTAGGATAGGCCACCGGCGTGTCCCCCGACTCTGTCGATTTGGAGTTCTTCCCTTGCTACGGGAATACCATTTAGACGTCAAGGTTGTGCCGGGAGAGATTCAACCTGATAAGTGTCTTATTACCGCTTGACGTGTCCCGACGCGCGTTACAACCGCGCGCGCGATTCTCGCGGACGTGCACGGAACGGAACGCGGTATTCCCGACTTATTCGGCCGAGGCCAGCCGGCGCGGTTCGTCCCCCCAAGCGACTTCCCCCTCGCTTTGAACCCCGGCTGGCTTTTCTTTTCTCGGCGCATGCGCTTCTCGATCGTCATGCTGCGTCGGCGCGCCGACGCAGTAGCCGCGCGATTTGCAAGTCGCTCCCAATACGATTCCAATTTTGATGAATGTCGAAGGAAGCGCGTGCGCCACCGCGCGAGCACTAACCATTGGTCGCATTGTACGATCCACACTGTGCGCAGCGGATCAAGACGCCATGGATCTGGTTCTCCTCGGCGTGCAGCAGGATCACGTCACAATGCCCGCACGTGTAATCAACGGAATGTTCGCTGGCGATAAGTGTCGGCGGTGCGTTTAGGACGATGCCGGTCTTCGGCGCGCAGACGACTTTGAGGCTGATCGTGCGAGACATGAGTGTGCTCCATTTTCAGGCGGGAGCACGACCGGACTCTCAGCCATCGGCGCCTGGGCGAGTGCCGCAACCGATGGTTCTTCTATATTGCGCTTCTTACTGGCTGAAAGCGAGTCAATTTCACAGCGGTCGCGTTCAAACGCGTAACCAAACGAGCGCTGGAGCAAAACGACCCAAGGAAGTGCAGGAACCTGCACAGGGGGAAAAGCGCGGTGGCGGCGGAGGAAACGGAGGGCCGCCTCCTGGTGTGGACCCCAGGTTTCGCCGAAGCAGCAGCGTGGGCTTGGCTTCAATTGCTCGAAGGAAGCTGCGACCTGGTCTACAAAGATGGCCCGGAGCGATTAGACGTCAGCAATAACTAAAAGAAAAAATAGGCCGCCAACACAGGCGGGCCTCACGTTCTCTTGCCGGGCGGCTGGTGCGGAATATCGCGCCAGTCCAGTCGCCCGCAGGCCCCGCACTGAAAGAGGTTCGCATATGAGAAGCATGTGAGCCGAATTTTCGGCCAACAATTGGAAATGGATGTGTAACGAAAGAGGCCGCCAACTGAGGCGGCCTCTGGCATTCCGCCGTACTTCCTTTATTTGGCAGTCTTGAAAACATCGACTGCGATCAGGACGACGTTGTCCTTGCCGAGGTTGCGGTGGTAGTGCGTCGTGTCCTTGGTAGCGGCTGAGGTGTCGCCGGGATGCTTGACCGTCTTGCTGCCGTCGGCGAGCCCAACCTCGTCTGTTCCTTGCATGAAATAGACGACGGCGGGCCGATCCTTGTGGCTATGCAATCCGATGTAACCACCTGGTTCGATGGTAAGGACGCGCATTCGAAGTTCCCGGCCGGCCATGCCTTCGATCTCGGGGGCCAAATCGACCACCGTAGTCTTGCTGGCCGTGAAGCCCTTGTTGCCTTTCGGGGCGTCTTCCGCGTTGACGACGGTGTTCGCCCCCCAACCCAAGAAAATCGCCGAGACGAGCAGCACATAAGGAATCTTGCAGTGCTTCATAACCGCCTCTCGCTATAGACTTTAGTCGCCCCAATGCATTGTCCGCCGCGGCTGAAACTCCGTCAAATATTGCTCATTTCAAAAGGGGCCACCTCAGTCTTCAAAAGGGGCCAGCGACCATGGAAAGGGACCAGTACCCTTCGCCGGGTGCTGTCCGAATTAGGACGGTTGCTCATTCGAATTAGGACACGCCCGTGAGACGATCCGTGGATAGCGTGCACAAGATGTAGCGTTCGGAACCGCAACCTTGCGCATAGAGTTCCGATTCTGTTCTGATCCCACAACCACGAATCTTCAGGACCGCCGAGTGTGCAACCACCCGGACGGCCCCTGTCGATGACCCGCGACCAGTAGGGCTGGCTGCGGATAGTGCGATGTGAAGACCGGCAGATTGAGTTCGGATTCGCCGGTGGTCAAGGCCAGCCCATCACGTTGAACAGAAAGGACGGGCCGTCATGGCCGAAAATATCCAAGTCTCGTGCATTCGCAAACGCGGCGACCACTACGATCCTCACGAACGGATCGAAGGCTTAGGTGGAATGCACGGCGGAAAGCCGTGGTACCTGCCTGAAGACACGATCATCGCTGAACTTGAGAAACCAGACCTCACGCGGCGATGGAATTTCTACGTTTCGGTCAACGGCAAGACTGCTTGGGTGCTCGTCGCATCACATAACGGTCGCAAGTATCTCAAGACGACGGCGGACGGATACGCGCCGAACAATCTTCTGTCTCTCCCCGACTGCCCGTGATGCTCGAAAATGGCGAGGCAAACCCACTCGGGTCTGTAGCCCACGCCAGAGCTTGCTGAGCAGCATGTAGCTCAGCGTAATGGTTGCCGGATTGGGGTTGCCGTAAGGCTTCTCCAATTCGGTCTAGTTCTCGCTGAATAAAACTCATGGCTTCTCCTTTCAGATTTTCCCTCCTTGGATCACGCGCAACTGCCGACGCCGGTCCGGGGCAGTAACAACAGGGTCAATCGGTTGGGTGGCAAGCGCCGCGTCAATCAGTTCGCCAAGCGACCAAACGTGATCCGTGGCCCCTACCTGAACGCCGGGAGTGGTCCGCAGGCTCTCGTGCACGCGACACAGGTTGTAATGGGCCACATAGAGGCTAACCGCAGCAGCGTGATTATCCAGCTTCTTTGAGAAGCCGTTGCTCAGTCGCGTAAAACGGCGGCAGGACATGCGCAACGAGAGGTTCGACCTTTCAACATACGACGTGCTGATTTCAGCCGGCACGCCATACATCGCCTGCCGATCAACCGCGATCACCGCAGCGGGGGAGTACCGGTGTTGGCTTTGATGCATATTCAGATGGGTGACGCTAAACGTCTTGTTGATGACGCCATGAGCGCTGTTCTTGAACTCGGTGCGGACGGCTGGCTGATAAGGAGTAAACCCGTCAGTTGAAATCTCTGGCGAGCCGAGAACCCGCTCCCGCAGATCGGCCATGAACTCCTGCGTATTGCCAGTGTCACGCTTGCCAATACGATAGGAGACGATGGCGCGAGACGTTGATGCCAGCCCCACGAAAACCCATTGGTCGCCCTTCTCGGGGCCATCGCCGCGCCGCAGGTGCTTTTGCTTTTTGCCGACGAACGACCACAACTCGTCGCATTCGAGCCGACCGACACGAAGGCCAACCATGACCCGGTCATGCAGTTCGGCACATCCGCGCCCAACCTTGGCCGCGAGCCGCATGATCGTGTCCCGGTGGATGCCGGTCATCCGCTCGGTTGCCCGGATGCTCGTGCCTTCCGTGAGGCAGGCAATGACCTGAATTTGCTGGTCGCGGGACAGGACGTTCATGGGGGCACCGTTTCCGATAACTTGTTACCGGATACGATACTCTTGAGGTTCTCCTTGTCAACAACAAAATATCGTATATGATAACTTTTCTTCAGATACGATATGCGAGGAACGCATGGCTTTCGCCAAAACTGAGCAGGAATGGGCCGAACGGGCCACCCGGCACCTCAAGGCCGAACTCAAGCGCGCCGGACTGACCTACGAAGAGTTGGCAGACCGCCTCAAAGGGCATGGTTTCAAGGAGACGAAGGCCAGCATCGCCAACAAACTGGCGAGGGGCACTTTCTCCGCGACATTCTTTCTAGCCAGTTTAGCGGCGATGGAAGCGACAACAGTCGAAATTGAGAGTCTGTAGCGATTAGGCTAGAGCCAATAGGATTAGCCGGATCGTGCGCACATAGATCGCTGACGTGCCGATCACGAGCCAGAACCAGCAGAGGAACACAAAACTCTTTACCGTCAAAATGGCGTCCGGCTCGAAGCGAACAAGGCCAAGCGCGAGCGTGAAAAGCAGAGTAACGACCGCCACCACGAGGGTGATATTCGTGTTGGCGACAATCGCGGCGAATGTGCCCGTGTTCTTGATCCGCTCAAGGAACGGTGTCGGGCGGCAGGCAAAGAGGGCGAATAGGGCGAGGATGGCACCAAGTTCAATAGCAAAGAGATTGAAAATATACGTGTAGGCATCCTCAATTTTGATTTCTAAAGGACGCACGGAGTCAGCAATGTGAGCATAAAAATACATCGAGCCGACAAGCAAGAACGGCACAGCAATTACCGTGGCGACATTTCCGCCCTCAAAGAATCTGGTTCGCGCTGCGGTAGACATGGTACTGCCCTAGCGTTTGTAGTTGCTTAGCTCGGAGTGATATTTCTCGATTACTTCTTCGACAAAATTCGATCTCGCCTTGTAGTTTTGTTCGGGGTCCATGTCCCCGATGTCGAGATCTTCGGATGCGCCTAGCTGCCATTTGATGAAATCGAGTGGCACGTCTTCCTCGTCCGAGTCTTTGCCGATTACCTTGATCGTGCGCACAGCGCCTTTCTTTTTGTCGCGCTGCTCTAAAAGCCACCGAATCAAACCGGTTACCTTCGGTCTATCCAGTTCCCCATGCTTGTTTCCAAGGCCGACCTGTACCCTAACGTACATGCCTTCGGCTATCTCTCTTAAGTTGAGTAGGGACTCCCTGAGCCTTTTCTCGTCGTCCTCTACCGCCTCCAATTTGACAGGATCGGCTACCTTCACCACGAAAGTCTTCGCGTTCAGCGTATTCAGAAGCTTCAATTCCGATGCTTTGATGACCGGGTTGAAGGCAAAGAACTTCGAGCCACAGGCAGCAGCTAGGTAGGAGTTAAAATGGCTCAATGAAACGGAGTTCTTGGTGATCTGGTATGCCAATATGCGCAACGAGGTATCGTAAATGAAGGCTGTGTGGTGACCCAGGCCGGCGCCGCGTACCAGCGGCAGTTTTTTGGGCTTACTAGCCCGAGTTTCCACCAAGCTCGGCAGGTTGGTGCTCTGGATGCGTACGAGATCGCCAGAATACCGAGTTCCATCGTGCTTCAGATGGCTGGCTTGGATGGCGATACCGCCGGCCAGTTCACGGTGTGGATCGTCCGCTAATCCGACCAGCTTCTTGAGTGTGGCCTCGAAGGTCGGATGTGCCGCGTCCAACGGCAGCACGCTGTAGAATCTCACTGTGACGCGCGAATCCATCCGACACCCTCCCAATTGCGCGGGAGGAGAATGCTACCTAAAGTTTTCCATCCCGCTAAGAGGGAATCCCTGCATTTGTTCGCGTCGTCCCCGGTCGGAAATGCTGCGTCGCGACGAATTAGGACACTGCCTGCATGAAATTAGGACACCGGGGGTCGAGTTAGGACACTACCTTCGCCGGAAAAG
>Ga0265342_10002975_pt1 | contig 14226 bp, 17 predicted proteins | sample 4CB327metaG_FD_203125 | JGI IMG/M metagenome (GOLD analysis project Ga0265342, IMG submission 203125) | Rhizosphere microbial communities from Carex aquatilis grown in University of Washington, Seatle, WA, United States - 4-CB3-27 metaG | ecosystem: Host-associated > Plants > Roots >...
GGTGCTGCATGTGAGGCCGTCGACCGCCCGCTCGAGCGCCTCGACGCCCCAGGTCGGCACTTCGTCCATGAATACGTTGAAGGCCGGCTCGTCGAACTGGATGACGTCGACGCCGTCGGCTTCGAGCGCCCGCGCCTCCTTGTTGAGCAGGTCGGCGAAAGCAAGCGCCATCCTGGCGCGGTCGCCGTAGTGCGCGTCGGCGACCGTGTCGGCGATGGTCATGGCGCCAGGCAGGGTGATCTTCAGTTTCTTCTTCGTGTGTGCGCGCGCGTGCTTCGCTTCGGCCTGATGCACGCGGCCCTTCAGCGTCAGCGCACCGCGCACCACCGGCACCATCGCTTTGTAGCGGTCGGCGCGGATGCCCATCTCGACCTTGTTGGCGAAGTCGATGCCGTCGACGAATTCGAGGAAACCGTGCACGAAGTGCTGCCGCGACATCTCACCGTCGCAGACGATGTCGATGCCGGCGTCCTCCTGCACTTTGATTGCGAGCAGGGTGGCGTCGAGCTTGGCCTGCGCCAGCGCGTCGCCTGCGAGTTGCCACTTCGGCCATAGCTTGTTCGGCTCGGCGAGCCATGCGGGTTTCGGCAGGCTGCCGGCGACGGTCGTTGGAAACAGCATCAGGCGAGGCTCCCGGTTTCCTCAGGCGAACGCCAAGTATAAATCCAATCGTAGTGCGCGCGCAGCCTGTCGCCACCCATGAATTTCATGCCGAGATTGCGGACGAGCGCTTCCGGCCCACTCCGCCCATAGATAGTGCCTTGCTTATGCGAGACCTGCTGCGCCCGCGCGGTGCGCAGGCGGCGCGCGCCTTCATAGGCGCGCAAGGCGTCGGCCGGGTCGTCGCGATATTCCTTCAGGCACCAGGCGAGCACGGCGGCGTCCTCGATCGCCATGCCGGCGCCTTGCGCCAGGAACGGCAGCATCGGATGCGCGGCGTCGCCGATCAGGCTCACCGGCCCTTCGCCGCCGCGGAAGGCGGCCTTGCGCTCGTACAGCGCCCATTTGAGCCAGCGCTTCGGCGTGGCGATCAAGTCGCGCGCGCGGTCATGCCAGGTCCAGCGGGCGAAATGACGCAGGATCTCCTTCGGCTCGCCGGGCGCCGACCAGCCGGCCTCGTTCCATTCGTCGTGCACGATGCCGACGATGTTGATCAGCGAACCGCCCTTGACCGGATAGTGCACGAGGTGCGCATCGAGCCCGAGCCACAGATGCACGAAGGGGGCGCGGAATTCGGCCGGCACGCTGTCGGCGGGGACGAGCGCGCGCCAGGCGGTGCGGTGCGCGAACTGTGCCGGCCGCTGCCGCTTCAGGCGGGCGGCGACGTTCGACCAGATGCCGTCGGCGCCGATCAGCACCATGCCGCGCTCGTCGAACACCTGCCTGTCCTGCCGGCCGAGCACCGAGACGCCCTTCACATGCGCGGCGAAGTCCTCGACGCGCGTGCCGAGCTTGAGCGTGATGTCCATCGACGCTTGCGCCGCCGCGACCAGCGCCGCCTGCAAATCGGCGCGATGCAGCACCCAGAACGGCGCGCCGTATTTTTTCTCGGCATCGGCGAGCGGGATGCGCACGATCTCGCGCCCCGAGCCGCCGGACATCACGCGGATGGCGTGCGGCGCGACGGCATGCGGCAGCAGCCGCTCGCGTAAGCCCAGGGAGGTGAGGACGCGCGTGGCGTTCGGCGAGAGTTGCAGCCCGGCGCCGGTCTCGAGCAGTCTGTCGGCCTGTTCGAGCAGCGTCACCCGCAGGCCGGCCTTGGCCATGGTGAGCGCCGCCGTGAGCCCCGCGATCCCGGCGCCGGCGACAATGACGTGGCGCGCCTGCGTCAAGGACGTAAAGCTCCGGTCAGGCGGCGGTCAGGCGGCGTGGATGGCGGGCATGGCGCATGCCGCCGGCCGCGCCGAATGCGGGTCGAGCGTCGGATCGAATTTGTACAAGGTCGAGCAATAGGAGCAGATGATCTCGCTGTCGTCGCCCATGTCGAGGAAGATGTGCGGGTGATCGAACGGCGGCGTCGCACCCACGCACATGAACTCCTTGGCGCCGATCTCGATGACCGGCACGCCGGGATCGTTCTGGAAATGGGGGACGACGTGTTCCGCCATGAAGAAACCCTCGTGAATCGACGCAAACGGGCTGATTTGCGCGGCACCATAGCGGGGGCGGCGCGGCGTGCCTAGGCCTCTGAAGCGCGCGTCAACCATGCCGCCTGCGGCATCGGAACACCACGGAATCGCCGGGATTTTTCTCCATCGACAGGCGGCTGGCGGATAATCGCCGGACCGCGAGTCGCTGATCGCCGCGGAAAGGATCAGGGCATGCGCGACGCGAAAGGATTCGCGCCACCGGAGTTCCGACAGGAGCCGCGCCGTGCACGGCTGTGGCCGGCCGCGCTGGCGGCTGTGCTGTTCGCCGCGCTGGTCGCCTGGCTGGCGCCGCGCGGTTGGGACGCCGGGCACGCCTTTGCGCAGGAGAGCGATCCGGCGGCGGTCGCCGACCGCATGCTCGACACGAAATTCAATGCCGACGTCGCGGCGTCCGGCATCGACGAGGCGCTGGCGGCGAACGACGCCGATCTTGCCAGGAGTTATCTCGACCTCGCCGATGCGCGTCACGTTGCCGTTGGCGACGACCGGCGCAAAAAGGTCGCGGCGGCGGTCGCCGATGCCGCGAGCACGACCACGGCGATGAAGAGCTTCGCTTACGGCTTCGTCGGCGGCGAGCCGACCGACGCCACGAGCTTCGCCGGCACGGCACTGGGCGATCTGTTCGTGTTCGGTGACATCCGCGACGCGGTGCGCGAAGGCGGACGGCTGGCGATGGGCGAGAAGGCCGACACTTTGGTGCTCGGGCTGGCCTGCGTCGGTCTCGCCATCACCGCCGGCACCTATGCCACGCTCGGTGCAGAGGCGCCGGTGCGCGTCGGGCTGACCATGGCGAAGGTCGCCCGCAAGACCGGCCGGCTGAGCGAAGAACTCGCTGCATCGGTCGGCCGCATGTTGCGTGGGGTGGTCGACTGGGGCGCGCTGAAGAAGGCGATCGCCGGGGTGTCGGTCACCGAGCCGCAGCTCGCCGTGCGCGCCGCGCGCGATGCGGTGAAGGTCGAGCGCGCCGGCAAGCTCGTCGATCTCGCCCGCGATGTCGGCACCATCGAGGCGAAGGCCGGCACGCAGGCCGCGCTGGAAAGCCTCAAGGTCGCGGAGACGCCGCGCGAGATGTCGCGCGTCGCCAGGCTTGCCGGGAAGAAAGGCGGCAAGACGCGGGCGATCCTGAAGATCGGCGGCCGCACCGCCATCATGCTCGGCGGGGCTGCGTTCAGTCTCGCGAGCTGGCTGATCGGCGCGCTTATCGCCGTGCTGGGCTTCGTCGCCTCGCTCAAGCGCGGGGTCGAGCGCATGACCGAGAACCATTTGCGCCGGCGCAAGATCAAGCGTCAGCGCGCGGAGTTGCTCGCCGCGCGCTGACGTCTGTGACTGACAATCCGGCTTTTACGCCAGTTGCGCCTGGCGGTTCACCGACTTCTCGGCGAGTTTGTTCAGCAGCTTGTCGGTCTTCGATTCCTCCTCGAGCGTCTTCGACAGCAGGCCGACCGCATCCTTCAGCCCGAGCTCCTGCGCCCAGGTGCGCAACGTCCCGTAGCGCGCGATCTCGTAATGCTCCACCGCCTGCGCCGCCGCCAGCAGCCCGGCATCGAGCGCCGGCGAGTCTTTGTACTCCTCGGCGATTTCCTGGCCTTCCTCGACCAGGCCCATGATCGCCGGGCAGGTCTTGCCGTGTGGCTCCTGCTTGATCAGTTCGAACACCTGCTCGAGGCGCGCGACGTGTTCCTCGGTCTCGGTGCAGTGCTTCTCGAAGGCGGACGCGAGCTCCTCGGACTGCGCCGCTTTCGCCAGCTTCGGCAGGGCGGTGAGGATTTTCTTTTCCGCGAAATAGATGTCCTTCAAGCCCTCGTGAAAGAGTTCGTCGAGTTGTTTCGGTTGCTTGGCCATACGCCTCTCCTTTGTCGGAACAGCAACACGGCGGCGCGCGATACGTTCCGGTCGGGCATTTGCGGGGGCCGCGAAATGCGCTAGAAGCCGCTTTCTTTTGTCATGAGCGTGACGTGCCGATATTCACACACGACGGCGTCGACATTTCCTATCTCGATGAAGGCGAGGGCGAGCCCATCGTGCTCGTGCACGGGTTCGCCTCCAACAAGGAGGTCAACTGGGTCGTGCCCGGCTGGGTGACGACGCTGACGCGCGCCGGCCGCCGCGTCATTGCACTCGACGACCGCGGCCACGGCCAGTCGAGCAAGCTCTACGACCCGGCGCTGTACAGCACGGCCCTGATGGCCGGCGACGTGCGCGCGCTGCTCGATCATCTCGGCATCGCCCGTGCCGATGTGCTCGGTTACTCGATGGGCGCGCGCATCACCGCGTTTCTCGCCGTCGACCATCCCGACACTGTGCGCTCCGCCATTCTCGGCGGCCTGGGCGTCCATCTCGTCGAAGGCGTCGGCTTGCCGACCAGCATTGCGGCAGCGCTCGAGGCGCCGAGCTTGCTCGAGGTGCCTGACCAGCAGGGCCGCATGTTCCGCACCTTCGCCGAGCAGACGAAGTCGGACCTGCGGGCGCTTGCCGCCTGCATCCGCGGCTCGCGGCAGACGCTGACGCGCGCGCAGGTGGCCGCCATCCGCGCGCCGGTGCTGGTGGCGGTCGGCAGCAAGGACGACGTCGCCGGTTCGGCGCACGAACTCGCCGCCCTCATTCCCGGTGCACAGGCGCTCGATATCCCCGGCCGTGACCACATGCTGGCGGTCGGCGACAAGGTGTTCAAACAGGGCGTTCTCGACTTCCTTAACCAGCGCGCATGACAGACCCGCGCAGCGGCGCGGGCGACATGTTTCGTATCTCCTGAGCTCTCCCAATCTGTGCTAGAAGGAATATGTAGGGGTCCTGAGAGGCGTCGGAGAATATTATTCTATGGCACAGCTTCAGACGCGGCCGGCGAAAGGCCTCGACAAGGTCGATCCGGTCTGGTCCCGCATCCGCAGCGAGGCCGAGGACATCGCGCACCGCGAGCCCGAGCTCGCCGCCTTCATCTACGAGAACATCCTGCATCACGACACGCTGGAAGGTGCGGTGACGCATCGCATCAGCCAGCGGCTCGATCATGCCGATGTGTCGGCGGAACTGATCCGCCAGGCCTATCGCGACGCGCTCGAGGACGAACCGGCGCTCGGCGAGGTGTTCCGCGCCGACATCGTCGCCATCGTCGACCGTGATCCGGCCACCACGCGCTTCTGCGAGCCGGTGCTCTATTACAAGGGGTTCCACGCCATCCAGACGCACCGTCTGGCGCACTGGCTGTTGAGCAAGGGCCGCAAGGATTTCGCGCTCTATCTGCAGAGCCGCGCCTCGGTGGTCTTCCAGTGCGACATCAATCCCGCGGCGCGCATCGGCCGCGGCATCTTCCTCGACCATGCGACCGGACTGGTCGTCGGCGAGACGGCGGTGATCGACGACGACGTCTCGATTCTGCACGACGTCACGCTCGGCGGCACCGGCAAGGAGCACGAAGACCGGCATCCGAAAATCCGCCGCGGCGTCATGATCGGCGCCGGCGCCAAGATCCTCGGCAATATCGAGATCGGCCATTGCGCGCGCATCGCGGCCGGCTCGGTGGTGATCAAGCCGGTGCCGAACAATGTCACGGTCGCCGGCGTGCCGGCCAGGATCGTGGGCGAGGCTGGCTGCCCCGAGCCGTCGCGCGCCATGGACCAGATGCTCTCCGGCGTCATGCTCGACGGCTGAAAACCGGCGTTGGATGGCGCTTGCGCGGTCGCTCCCGATCGGGCATAGGCGTTCGATCATAAGGAGCGGCCGTGAACGTCCAGGAAATCAGAAAGCTCGACGCCTACCTCAAGAAGCTCTTCGGCAACGCGCAAATCCGCGTCGTGCCCAAGGCCGGCGACGAGGCGAACGTCTTCATCGGCGAGGACGAGATCGGCGAACTGACCGCCGATGAGGACGAGGGCGAACGTTCCTACAATTTTCGCATGGTGATCCAGCTCGGCAGCGATCCGAGCATCCAGCCGGTGCCGGCGCTCAACGCCTATCTCCGCCGCCGTTTCGACAACGACAATATCCGCGTGGTGACGCGGCCGAAGAAGATGGACTCCCTCGAGGCCTATATCGGCGAGGAGTTCCTCGGCGTGCTGTTCGTCGAGATCGAAAAGGGCCGCCGCTCCTACATCTTCGAATTGCCGATCCTCGACGTCGACCTCGAGGGCGATCTCTAGATCATTGCGGATGTAGCCGCGCCGTCAGCGTATCGACTGCGCTTGCGACCTGTTGCCAGTTGTCCAGCCAGGCGCGCGGAAAGCGGAAGGTGAGGTCGGCCTCGCCGATCCTTTTCTCCAGCAAACAGCTGCCCGAACCGATCACGCCATGCGTGGCGCAGCGGGCGAGGAAGTGCTGCGGGTTGTTCGACTCGAAGACCAACTCCTCGCCGGCGTAGGGCGTGTCCTTGCGGAAGCCGCGCAGCGTCAGCCCCGGCGGCCCCGCGACCGGTTCGGCCACGAGATAACGCGGATAGATGGTCTCGACGCGCTGGATCGGCGACATGGTGCCGTCCGCGCCCTCGATGGAGATGAACAGCCGCTCGAGCGGCGTCGGCGGCGCGCCCGGCGGCGGCGATTTCTCCGCCGGGTCGGGCGGAGTCAGTGTCGGCCAGACGTAAGCGAGATCGACGCGCGCCTGCGTGCCGGGATGGCGCTGCACGCGCATGCGGATGGCGGCCGGTTCGATGTTGAAGGCCGTGCCCGCTACCACGATCGGCAGCGCCGGCGCGTCGAGCGCCACAGGTGCGTCCGGCCAGCGTGGCCAGAGCAGGTAGCCGACATAGGTCGCCGCCACCGCCCCGGCGATCAGCAGCACGATAAGCGGGGCGGCGAGGGGGCTGTGGCCGCGGCGGCGGCCGCGACGCGTGGTATGGGCGAAGGCCATTGCGCTGGTCCAAGTCCCTGAAGGTACGGCGTTTCGGGACGCGCCTCCGGATATAGCCGCGCATCCGTTAACCACCCGTTAAGCATGATGTGGCGGCCGGCCGGCCTCTCGGGCCTAATGGCGGCCTGTCCCGTGTTGAGGCCGCGTCATGTCCCTGCAATCGATCCAGATGCTCATGTCCCTGGCGATCGGCTTTGCGGTGGCCGGCCTCTGTTGCTCCACCTATCGGCTCGTCACCGACCGCTTGCCGAGCTTCACGCTGCTGCATCGGGGGCCACGCCCCGCGACCTTCGCCGCGCTCGGGCTGCTCTTGATGTCGGCGCCGTTCCTCATCATGCGCAACACGCTGCTCGGCGGATCGGGCGAGGGCCGCTTCCGGGTGGTGTTTTTCGCCACCCTGGTCGCCGGCTTCTGGAGCCTGATGTCCGGTATGGTGGTGGTGATGACGCTGCAGGCGCTTTTCCTCACCTGAGCGCTTTTCTCCTCCGGCCGCTTCGGGCAAGTTCGCCCGCCTGACGGAGGACAAGCATGCCGATCTACGAACTCGACGGAGCCAAGCCGGAATTCCCCGGCGAAGGCGACTACTGGATCGCCGAGACGGCGACCTTGATCGGCCGCGTTCGCCTCAAGCGCAATACGAGCGTGTGGTTCGGCGCGGTGCTGCGCGGCGACAACGAGTGGATCGAGCTCGGCGAACGTTCGCAGATCCAGGACAACGCCACGCTGCACACCGATCCGGGCTTTCCGCTCACCATCGGCACGAATTGCGTCATCGGCCACAACGTCATCCTGCATGGCTGCAGCATCGGCGACGAAAGCCTCGTCGGCATGGGCGCGATCATGCTCAACGGTTCGAAGATCGGGAAGAACTGCCTGGTCGGCGCCGGCGCGGTCGTGACCGAAGGCAAGGAGTTTGCCGACAATTCGCTGATCGTCGGCGCGCCGGCGCGCGCTATCCGCACGCTCGACGACAAGGCGCGGCAGATGATCCTCGGCGGCGCCGACATTTATGTGCGGCGGTCGCAGCAATACGCCAAGGCGCTCAAGCGCATCGGCTGAGCCAATTTAAAAAAGGTGCGGCCGGGCTTGGGGGAGCCCGGCCGCGCGCAGTCCCGGTCTGGGGACGGGGAGGGGTGGGGACGTGACCGGGACCGCGTGTCTCCACCGATACTCTTTGCGATGCGCGCGCCCCGCCGGCGCGCGCCTCGTCGTCAGCGTGCCGAGACGAAAGCCGGCGCCGTGCGCGGCTCGCCCAGCGAAACCCATGTGTTCGGATCGGACTGCGACTGCCGCTTGACGAAGCGGTAGCCGGTCTTGTTCCAGGCGACGATCCGGTTCTCCTCGTTGTCGAGGATGAACTCGCCGCGGTTGGTCTTGACCGTGAGCACGGCGTGCCCGTCGCCCTTCTTGTCGCGCACGACGGTGATGAGCAGCGCCTCGCGCGGCCAGCCCGCCTTCATCAGCATCCGGCGCTTTTGCAGGACGTAATCCTCGCAATCGCCGTAGCCGTCGTCCGGATAATTCCAGCGTTCGACCACGCCCCAGTGGTCGAGATCGGTCATCGGCTTGACGGTCTCATTGACCCAGTTATTGACCTTCACCAGATCGGACCAGGCCTTCGGCGTGAGCACGATGTCGCGCGGCTGTGACGGCCTGGTCGCGCATTCGCCCTTGTATTCGGCGCAGAACTCGACCCAGCCGATCGGCGCGCGGGTGTTATCGCCGACGCTGGCGTAGCTCGCATTCGGCATTTGTGCGGCGCCGTGACCGATGGACCCGGTGCGATCGGCGGCATGTGCGCTGCCGGCGGCGAACGCCGTCATGCAGGCAAAGAGCAGCGCGCCGCCGGCGCGCAAACCCTGATGTGTACGCTTGAACATTTTGTTGTGACCCCATCCCTGTCGTGAGGCCACATGTCGCACGAAGCTTTTGCGGTGCCGCTAAATGGAACCCGCGAATTTAAAATCAACACGAGTCGAATGCGCGGAGAATGATCGCAAATCTCAAATCGAATACGGATAAAAATGGAGAGAATACGATTTGCCTAAAATTGTCGGCATTCACCGTTGGAAGCGCGGCAGTATGCGTGCTTTGCGCGGTCGCGGCGGCGGGCGTTTACCCTGATCGCGGCAGCGGCGTGGCGGTAGAGCCGGGCCCAACGGCACCTGCACGCGCGCAAAACACGCGTCCGGACGCCGACAAGTCGAGCGATGCGATTAAGGGAAAAGAGAGGCTATTCGCCGGTAACGCCGTCTTCGACGAAATCCGAGTGCTGCAGCCGCGTGAATTCGATGGCGAAGCCGTCCTCGATATGACGGACGACGCGGCCTTGCGTCTTGCCGATCATGATCATGGCGCCGACGACCGGGCGCAGGTCGGGCGCGATCGAGATCGCGGCGCCCGACTGCGACAGGTCGATGACGCGGCAGGCGACGTTGACGCCGCTCGGCAGGATCAGCCGCGCGACCGGATTGCGCGGCGAGAAGCGGCCATGGCGGCGGTCTTCCGGCAGGTTGAGGATCTGCCGGTTGGCGAGCCATGTGAGCTGCGCGGCAAGCTTGTCGCGCTTGCGCAGGGTCGCCGAAATGCTCATGGCGAAGCCGTTCTCGATGAGGCGGGAGATCTTGCCCTCGAGCCGGCCGAGATGGTCGACATAGGCGATGACGCGTTCGCCGGGATTGCCAACCACCGGAGCGACCAGGGCCATGCCGCCGGGCGACATGTCGATGACCTGACACGGAAATTCGCGCCGGTCGGCGAGCATGTAACGGCCGAGCAGGTTGACCTTGACCCGTTGATGGCGCCGGCGTTCTTGCGCCAGCGGCAGAACCCGCGGGCTCTTCAGCTGCGTTGCGGCGGCCATTGGCGACACGTTCTCCGATAGTCGCCCAACCTATTGCCCTATTGTTAACGGGGGGTTGATTCAGCGGCCGCGATCGCCGCCCGGCGCTTCGCGGCCGCCGGAGTAGACGACGAAGCCGTGGCGCGGCCGGCCGCCGCCGGCGCCGGAGACGAAACGGGGCGCGGCTCGGCCGCTGTCTTCGCCGAGATGGCGGAGGCTACGGAGCGAAAGTTCCACGACCGGCTTCTCGCCCAGCCAGTAAGGCGGCACGACCGGCGCCAGCACGCCCATCGCGCGAATGCGCGCGAGGCCGGTATGCGCCAGCGGCAGGATCAGCATCTCGATGTCGGTCACGGAACCGTCGGCTGCCGTCCCGACCAGGCCGGCGACGGCGCCGGCGGCTTCCTCCGTCACGACCGTGACCAATTCGTCGATCTGCTTGCGGCTGTCCTCGCTCCACAACGCGCCGAAGGACACGCCCTTAATCTCGCGGCCGAACAGCGCGCAGACCCGCGTTCCGGCGAGGCGGAAGCGCAGTTGGTCTACAAAATCGGCCGCCAGCATGAAGGTGTCGCCGAGGGCCTGGCGGATTTCTCCTGGATCGATGTCGGCGCGGTCCGGCGCCGGCCGGTTGCGCCGGCGGTCCTGCCAGTAATCGAGCACGAGAGCGGAGGAGACATGTTTCATGAGCGCCCACCTGTTCCGCCGCGGGACGGTGCGGGCTCTCATCTGTCCCTCGGCGGGACACACGGGCCGGCTTTTCGCCGCGGTGTGACGTGAGCAGCGAGAGCCATGCCGCCGGAGCGGGCGCGCGAAGGCCGCCGCGGATTAGTGTTAAAACCGCAATCCGCTTGGACGCGCGGCGGCAATCACCTACCGTGCTCGGCGAGAAGAAGGCGCCCGGCTCCAGGACCTCCGGCGCTTCAACTGATGAGGGCCGCTTCTGAGCGGCGATGTCATTGCGCCGGCGACGGCGCCAGCATCACCGGATGTTCGGCTCGAAGGAGGGCGAAAGCCCTCCTTTTTCTTTTGTGCGCGCCTATCTTGGGCGCGGGGCGCTTCGGCTTGCAGTGACGCCGGCAACGGCGTAAGGCGGGCCGCCCACCGGAACCTTTCCGTGAATCGCGAGCCCCTGTTCAACGTCCCCACCGTCGTCGCCGCGCTCGTGGCGATCATGGCTCTCATAAACGCCATCTTTCAGTATGCGCTGGCGCCTGAGCAGCAGGAGCTGGTGCTGAAGCTGTTCGCATTCATACCGGCCCGGTACGATGCCTCGATATTTCCATATCCCGGCGGCTTTGCGGGCAACCTCTGGACCTTCGTCACCTATTCGTTCCTGCACGCGAGTTGGATGCATTTCGGCGTCAACGCGATCTGGTTTCTGCCGTTCGGCAGCGCGGTGGCGCGTCGTTTCGGCACGTGGCGGTTTCTCGCTTTCTTCGCCGTGACGGCCGCGGCGGGCGCGGCGATGCATCTGGCGACGCATGCGGGCGAGCAATATCCGATGATCGGCGCCTCGGCGGCGATCTCGGGCACGATGGCGGCGGCAATGCGCTTCGCCTTCCAGCGCGGCGGACCGCTCGGCATGCTGCGCACCAATGACGAGGATGCCTATCGCGTGCCGGCGCTGCCGCTCTCCGGCGTGCTGCGCGACGCGCGCGTGCTCTTGTTTCTCGCGGTCTGGTTCGGCGTCAACATCGTGTTCGGCGTCGGTACCTTTCCATCGCTGACCGGCGGCGAGACGGTGGCCTGGCAGGCGCACATTGGCGGCTTCCTCGCCGGGCTTCTGTTGTTTGCCTGGTTCGATCCTGCGCCGGATTTGCCGCAATACGACGATTCCACCGCAATGCGGTCTTAATCTTCGCCGCGCTGCAGCGCAGGATTGATTTGACGGAACGGCAAGGCGACACAATCGTTGGCGCTGAACCGGCGCGTGTCATGCCGGGCCGGACGAAACAGGCGCTCGAGCCGGAATACGGTTCGTTGTTCCGGTCTCCTGCGCTGACAGGGAGGCTGCCGTGAAAGTCATCGACATTCTGGCCGCCAAGGGCGGCGACGTTATCGGTATCGAACCCGCGGCGACACTGGAGACGGCAGCGAAGCTGCTGTCCAAGCATCGGATCGGCGCGGTGGTGATCCGCGGTGCAGGCGGACGGCTCTCCGGCATCCTGTCGGAGCGCGACATTGTGCGGGCCGTCGCCCGCGAGGGCGCGGAGGCCCTATCGTTTCCGGTCGGGCAGGTGATGACGCGCGACGTGGTCACTTGCGTCGAGAGCGACACCTGCGCCGAGATCATGGAGCGGATGACGGCACACAAATTCCGTCATCTGCCGGTTCTGCGCGACAATGCGCTCGTCGGACTGATCTCGATCGGCGACGTGGTCAAGCAGCGGGTCGAGGAGATCGAGCAGGAGTCCGAGGCGATGCGCGATTATATCCGAAGCGCCTGAGCGCCGCTTGCGCGCTACTTGCCCCCGGCGCCGCCATTGCCGTCGGCGGCCGGGGTGAGCGCCGCGATCGCCTCGTTGATCTGCTCGAGCGATTTTTCCGCCGCTTCGGCGCCGATCGCGATGGCGTCGCTGCCGCGATGGAAGTCGAACCAGCCGATCGGACCCAGCCGCGGACTGATCAGCACGTCCGGCGGATCGCCGGCGAGGCGCGCGCGCGTGATGCGGTCCTGCATCACGTTGAAGGCTTCCACCATCACTGTCGGAATGCCCGGACGGCCGCGCCGGCCCAGCATCTTGCGCCGAAGCGACGGCTCGCGCCGGAACAGGCCGCGCAACCCCGGCACGCGCGGCAGCGTCGCGGCGGCGGCTTCCGCCAGATCCTCTTCGTCGGAGCCATGGCTGGCGATGATGGTGCCGCGGCCGAACAGATCGGAATTGAGATTGACGGCGATGACCAGCCGCGCGCCGAGCGCGCGCGCCGCCGACACCGGCACCGGGTTGACCAGCGCGCCGTCGACCAGCCAGCGGCCGCCGATGCGCACCGGCGGGAAAATGCCGGGCAGGGCGTAGGACGCGCGCAGCGCGTCGACCAGACGGCCGTGCGTCAGCCAGATTTCGTGGCCGGTGTTGAATTCGGTGGCGATGGCGGCGAAGCGCGTCGGCAGGTCGTCGATGCGCATGTCGTGCAGGCCCGCCTCAAGCGTCTTGGCAAGGTGATTGCCGGTGATGAGGCCGGAGCCCGACAGGTTGATGTCGAGATAGCTGATCACGCTGCGGACATTGAGGCTGCGCGCCCATTGCTCCAGCGTGTCGAGCTGCTGGCCGGCGTAGGTGCCGCCGACCACCGCGCCGATCGAGGTGCCGACGATGACGTCCGGCACGATGCCGTGCGCAGTCAGGACCTTGAGGACACCGATATGCGCGAAGCCGCGCGCCGCGCCACCGCCGAGGGCCAGACCGATGCTCGGCCGCTGCGGCGGCACAGGGGCCTCGGATGTGGCGGTCTCACCGTGGTTAGACCGGGTGCGCGCGAACAGTCCTTCGAAAACCAAGTCAGGAGTCTCCCCTGATGTCAGGAATGATCGGTCTGGGGCGAGCCCTGCACAAGTCCGACGCTACAACATGGTGAAAACGGCTGGTGCGGCAATCGTGTGACCGCAATGCGCGCCATGCATAGTCGGACGGTAAAAGGCGGCCCCCTGCTCAGGTTTCGGGGCGGGTCATCGAAAAGAGCGCCTCGACCACGGCGTACTGGTCGTAGCCGCAGCGGGCGATCGGCTTCAGCGCCGCCGTGTCGAGCGCGCCATTAACGACGTACCGGTCGTCGATATGGACACCGATCACCTCGCCGAACACGACATGGCTGGCGAGCGGCTGATGCTTGTGGGTCTCGAGCGGCACGATGCGCACGAGCTTGCATTCGAGTGCGCAGGGCGCGGCGGCGACTCGCGGCGGCTTCACCAGGACCGAGGGCGCGGCGGTCAACCCGGCCCGCTCCATCTCGTTGACGCCGTGCGGCAGCGGCGCCGAGGTGGCGTTCATCGCATCGCGCAGGTCCCAGGTGGCGAGATTGCAGACGAACTCGCCGGTCTCCTCGATGTTGCGCACCGAGTCCTTGCGGCTCTCGCTTGCGAACATCACCATGGGCGGCCGGCTGTTGATGCCATTGAAGAAGGAGTAGGGCGCGAGATTGACCTCGCCCCTGGCGCTGACGGACGAGATCCAGCCGATCGGCCGCGGCGCCACGATCGCCTTGAACGGATCGTGTGGCAGCAGGGTGCGGTCGCGCTTGTCGCAAGCGTAGAACATCGGCGTATCGCTTCTCAGGACGCGGGATAGCGGGTGACGATGTCGGCGAGCGCCGGACGGTCGCGCTCCTCCGGCGGCTTGCGCGGCCGGCCGATATGGACGAAGCCGGCGATGCGCTCATGCGGCGCAAGGC
>Ga0265342_10002977_pt1 | contig 14220 bp, 8 predicted proteins | sample 4CB327metaG_FD_203125 | JGI IMG/M metagenome (GOLD analysis project Ga0265342, IMG submission 203125) | Rhizosphere microbial communities from Carex aquatilis grown in University of Washington, Seatle, WA, United States - 4-CB3-27 metaG | ecosystem: Host-associated > Plants > Roots > Rhizosphere...
AGAGAAGCTGCCGGCAGAGGATTAGGAGGATCCCCTCGGTTTTCGGACAGCAAGAGTTCGAAGTTCGACTCAAAATACTCAAGGTCCGGTGAATTGCGCGAGGGTCTGCACCTCGGCGGCCGACAAGGCCCGGCGGTAGACACGAACCTCGTCGAGCTGTCCATCGAAGTACGGATCCACGCTCCACGGGGACTTGCCGAGGTACGCATAGTCCATCGTGCCGAGGTCGACTGGCCGCAAGGTCAACGTGCTGTTGGTCGTCGTCGTCCCGGCTATGCCCGGGCCGTTGACGTACACCACGCCCTGGCTTCCGTCGATGGTGACCGCGATGTGCCGCCAACCGTCGGCCGGGACGATGCGGTTGGCGTAGAGCAACTGCTCGCTGCTGAAGCCGTTCGTGGTGATGGCGATCTCGATCTGCGAAGCTGCATTCTGCGTTGTCAGAAAGAAGTACTTGCCACCCGTGTATGGGGCGCTATCGAGGTGTGCGTTGATTCCGACGTCGAAGGCACGTTGCCAGTTCTGTGCCGTGTTCACCTTGATCCAGAACGCGACGGTGACCGCGGCCGCTCCGTTGAAGATCGACGGCGGCATGGACACGTAGCCATAGCCGGCCTTGAGCAGCGTCAGGGCATTGCTGACCTTCCCCGCCTCGAATCGATAGCCAGTTCCCGACGGTGCTGTGCCGCCAGCGGGAGGCAAGCCGATGCTCAGCGTAGCGTCGTTGCCATTCCCCGATTGGTCGGGCAAGACCAGGCCATTGGCGCTTTCGCACGGGTAATACGCTACCAGCCCGGTTGGTAGTGAAATCGCGTCGACACCATCAACCGCGAGATCGGGCGGAGCGTCCGGGTCACTGTCGGGTGGGAGATCGCGGGGCAGATCTGTTCCAGCATCGAGCAAGATCGCGCCGTCGGTGCCGCCGGTGCCGCCCAACGGCGTGTCGGCGCCGCCGGTGCCGCCGACTCCGTCCCCGCTGCCCGATTCGACAAGGCCACCATCCCCCGCAGCGTCGAGGTCGTGGAGATCCGCCGGGAATGCGGCATCGTTCGGCGGCTCACCGACGTCCGTCTCCGGCGTGGTGCCTTGCCCTGCTTCCACGATCGTGCTGTCTGCGCTCGCGTCGGGGCGTAGGGCGAGCTCGCTTGCCGACGCGGTGTCGCTCGTCGTGGCTTCGTTTGCCGGCGAACCCGTGTCTGCAACGGCGATGTTCTCCCCGGTGTCCACGACAGGGACCGAGCTGTCCTTGTGGTTCAGGCGCAGTTTGCCGAGATCGACGGAACATCCCGCCGCGGCAACCCATGCCACGAGCGCTGAAGTCCAGATGGTCAAATGGACTGACTTCCGTGTCTTTGTCGCCGGCGGCATCGGGTTCGGTCGGGTGCCTTTCCTCACCGGCATCGACGGAATTCCAGCGGGACTAAAACACTTTCGGCCACCTTTTGGGTAGAGGTCGGTACCCAACCTTCACCCTCGGCGGGCTCAGCGATGGTTCGCACACCGTTCAGGTGAAGGTTTCGGCTAGCGGACACGGTAGTCGGGATCCGTCGGTAGATTGCCGTCCACGCGCAGGATCTTGACGTCCGGCCGCACGGCGGAGAGGCGCACATAGGTCATGGCTCCATCGAAGCGAGCGACGATCCGCTGCGCCAGATCGCTGGAGTCCACTGCGCGCGGCGAGCCCGACTGGCCCCGGATGCGCCGATCGATCCAATACGCTGCGCCCTGGTCGGCAGTCATGCCCAGCACGGCTGCATCGAAGGCCAAGCGATCGACCGACTGCGCCGACTGGTTCAGGGGAATGAGCCGCTTACCGTCCGGACCGGTGACGAGCTCACCCATGTAGAGGTGCTTGAGGTCGTAGATCGAGATGTTGGTGAGTGGACTGTTCGCCGCGACCACGATCGCGAACGGCGCCGGGGCTTCAGGGCTGGCCGTATGGGCGTCGCGGCCACAAACCAGGCACGTGGCGAGCCCGACCAGGAATGGGAGAACTTTCATGAAGGTGGCACGCATGTCAAAAACTCCACGCGGTTTGGGCCGACAAAAGGTTCTCGTCCTGGAAAGGCGAATCGAGATAGAAATGGATGTGGTCGTACTGCAGCTTCAAGACCACCCGAGGTGTCGGGCGCAGGTTGAGGCCGACCAAAAAATACCACAACTTGGGTATATAACTTGGCGAACCCTCTTTGTAGTACCCGGTACTGGCATACGGCATGACGCCGAGGAAGGCAAACCGATAGCCGGCCAGCCCGTAGGCGCCCCACCGGCGGTAGTCGCTGTCGAAGGCAGGTGCGCCGGGATTCGTGGAGACGGTTCTGCCGGAGGGCGTGTACGCCACCTCGTTCTCGATGACCTCGCCCTGCACGAGGAGACCACGCCACTGCCACTTGAGGTCGGCGGCCAGGCTGAGCTCGTCGTACTGCGAGTCAATCGCGTACGCCGCCGTCGCCACCCCATTGGCGTCGACCCCGTACGCGAGGTGCTTGCTCGAATACTGCCCGCGGTAGAGGGACGTGCCCACGTTGAGGGTCCCGAACGCGGACTCGTGGCGTAAGAAGAGCCTCCCGCCGATGGCCTTGTTGTTGTCCTCGTCCGCAATCGCGGACGCAGGGCCACGGCCGTTGGACAAGGTCAGGTGGTATCCCAATTGAAGCGAGTTGAAGTCGGCCGTGCCGTAGAGCTCGATGCCAGTCTGGCTAGCCGGGAACAGCGCCTCGCCCACGATGAATGGACGGCCTATGCCGATGACCACCGGCGAGCCGTGATCCACGTTCCAGATTCCGTACGGCGTCAGCCAGTTTCCAACCCGCACGGTCAAGAGCTTGTGGAAGGTTCGTTCGAGCCAGGCGCGTTCGATGTGAATCCCGCCCCATTGTATTGGACGGCCGAAGTCGGTGGGGTCCGAGACCGAGGTGTCCGTGACCGGGCCGTACGGGTTGGCAGACGGCGGTGCGCCGTTCGGCAGATACATGAACCGGACCTCGACGAGCGAGCGCCACTCGTCGCCGAGCTCGCTGGCCATGTAGAGGTTCAAGTTGCCGACGGAAAAGGTCGAGGTCGATGCTGATACAGCTGCCGAGTCGCCCAGCAATCGCATATAGCTGAAATCCGCGAAGCCGTAGAGGTCGAGCCGATGGTGCTCGCCTTGGTCGCTGCCTGCCGCCTGGCTTTGGATTGTCCGCATTTCCTCCGCCACCTGTGCCTCGACATCACTGGCCCGCGGATCTGGCGCATCAGCCGATTGCGCCCCAGGCGCAGCCGGAGAGATGGCCTTGGGCACGTCCGATGGTGGGACTCCCGTCGGCGGTTCGCCTGGCCCCGGCGAGGATGGCTCCGGGTCCAGGGCTTGCGCGCCGGCCTGCCCAGACCCGAGGGCTAGCGTGAACGACGCGAGGAGGCTGGCGGACAAGGTGAGCCTGAGCATCGAATGACCTCCAAGGGTTGTCATGTCGGGCACGTCCCGGTTTGCACGCAAAACGGTTTCGCGACACCGAACGTGGAGAGGTCGCAGCACACACTGCCCGAAAAACAATTGTCGGGGGCGAGCGTGCAGCCCTCGACGTGGCACTGGTGGGTCACGGCCGAGTCGCAGTAGGTGGCCTCGGTGCCCGCGCAGTCGGCGTTGCTTTGACACGCCTGGCCCGCGCCCACGGGAGGCCGCTGGCAGAAAACGGGCGAGGCGCTGGTGTCGCAGGCGTAGCCGCTCGCGCAGTCCGCGGAGGTCGAGCAGCCCGTGCTCGTGCAGTATCCGGCGGTTCCGCTGGTCACGTGACAGGTGGGGTACTTGGCATCCGTACAGGGCGCGCTTTGCATGTCGCAGGCCATGCCGAGCGCGGAGGGCGCCTCCTGGCAAGCCGCTTCGGGCGTAGGCCGCGAGTACCCGGGCGCACAGTCACAGGTTCCGTTTCCGGGCACCTCGTTTGGTTGGCACAACGTGCAACCGTGGGCGGTCATGGCCGCGCCCGGCACGCAGATACACTGTCGCCCGTCGGACGACAGGGTTTCGTTGTCGTCGCATCGGTGGCTCGGGTCGTAGACACAGCCGACCGAGCAGGCCAGCAACGCCGCCAAGAACGGCAGCGGCCGGCAATGAAAGAGGACCCAGGAATGAGATTGTCTGTTTGTCATTTTTCGTTCACCTGATAGCGGGGACTAGGAAACAGGGTCTGGCGCCCGCTCGGCCTGATGACGGATGACCAGGGCGGTGACGTCGTCGTGTTGAACATCCGTCCACGCGTCGACCTCGTGGAGGATCGTGTCGAGCAGCTCGCCCACGGCCCGCCTGCCGTTGCGTTCGACGATCTCCACCAGCCGGGGCAAGCCGAACTGTTGCCCGCCCTTGTTCATCGCCTCGGTGACGCCGTCGGTGTAGAGCACGATGGCGTCCCCGTCGCGAAGCTGAACGGTGCGGTCGTGCGTCTGCTCGGCGATCTCGGCCTTCACGCCGAGCCAGATCCCCTGGGTCTCGATGACCTCGCAGGTGCCGCCGTCGGCGCGGTACACGATCATGTCCTCGTGCGCCCCGGCGAAGCTGACGCGGCCGTCGCGAAAGTAGCGGAGAAGGGACAACGTGACGAACTCGTCCTGGCCGAGGCGGTGGCGGATGTTCTCGTACAGCAGGCGGTTGGCGTTGCACAGGATCTGGCGTGGTGAATGCGTCCCGCTGCTGTCGACCAGGGCAAAAATCGCACTCTGGGTCATCAGCATGACCAGACCGGACGTCAATCCATGGCCGGCCACATCGCCGATGCCGATCCAGCAGCCGTCGGAGGTGGGAATAATGTCGTAATAGTCGCCGCCGACCTCCGCGGCCGGCCGCATGTGCGAGGCGATGTCGAGGCCGGGAACGAGGATCTGTTTGGGCAAGATGCACGTCTGGATGCGCGCGCCGATCTCGAGCTCGCGTTCGAGGCGCTTCTTGGCCACCATGGCCAGCGCCGTCTGGCGCAGCCGATCGAAGGCGCGCTGGGTGAGCCGGAGGAGCGGCACGATATAGAACCTGACGAAGGACAGGCTGAGCAGGATGCCGAGCACACACCCAGTACCGAGCGTGAGCATGATGCGCTTCTTCAGCTGCTCGCCTGCCGCGAGTCGCGCCGTCGACACCACCACCGCGACACGCCCCACCGGCCTTCCCTCGACCACCGCTACCGCCCAGGAATAGAGTGCGCCGCCCGTTGTCTGGATCTGGTTGGGTGGTGCCACGGTCAGCACGACCATCGGAAGCGGCGACTCGCCCTGCTGGGCAATCAACTTGCCGGTCATGTCGGTCACCAGGATGGCGGTGAAGTCCTTGTCTGCTCGGTAACGCTCGAAGGTCTTGCGAACCATCGCCGCGTCTCCGACCAGGATCCCCACGTCGGCCGACCCCGCGATGTCCTGGGCACCCCGCTCGGCCTTCCATGCGAGATCCTGGCGGATGCTCGGGTTGAGCTGTCCGAAGATGTGGGTGATCAGCAGCGTTGTAAGCACGGCGAGCGCGAATACCAGGCTCGTGACGAAGGTCGTGAGCGCCACGTGCAGGCGCGAGCTTGACAGGACTCGCCGCTGTTCTTCCTCGGGCATCAGCTCTAGCGGCTGCGAATTGGCCACTCCGCTTTCGCCGCCAGGGGCCGCGCCTACGATTGGGGACCTGGGTGGCACGAAGCGTGGAATCGGCAGCCCGTCATCGAACCTTGAACCGCGCTGCATTTTCCCGCGATGCTTGTCGAAATCCTCAAGACCGCGCTGAGCACTGCGTTATATACTCCAATCCCGCGTCGCCCTCCTCGCGGAGAATGTCGTCCTTCGCCAGCATGAAACGCGAGGGTATCCGTTATCCGTCGGCGGTGGCCGGACTGCTGGTGGCCGGCTTTGCGCTGGTCGGACAATCAGCAGCGAAGGGCAAGTCCATCTCCTAGCCAGACCTCCCTCGTCTTGCATCCACGCTCCACGGCCCAGCGCCAGCGTACACGCCATCCATCGCGATGACGTGGAAGTGAACATTCAGATTCAGCGACGACCCAAAGCGCTGGACGACGGTCAGGCTTCCGGTCTGCAGCCGGCCACGAAGCTTTCGCTTCCCTGCGCGGCGGCGCAGGTCGGAGTTGATGGCGCTGATGAATGCGCCAAGCACCACGCTGGTGGTGTCGGCGGAATAGGCCAGCTTGAAGCGCAAGGCATACGGTAGCGAGAGAACGTATTGCCGGGCAGGCACACGGGGGAAAAGGCGATCCGCACAGAAGGCTGCCGTGTCCGCCATTCGGCGACCAAGGCAACTGGGGCAAAATCCACGCCGCTTGCACGCGAACGCCACGACCCTGCTGTACCCACAATCCTTACATCGGACGCGCAAAAAGCCGTGAACCCGAATGCCGCAGCGAAGGTAAGCCTCGAACTCATCAAGCACGAAGGCAGGCAGCTCGCCGCCTCCTGATTCCAGATCTTCCAGGAACGTCGCCCAATGTTCCTGGATCGTTCGATAAAGCAAAGTTGCTTCGGGACAATGGCGCGACTCGCGGGCGCGCGAGTGTGACAGCTCGCTGCTGGCTGCATGGAAGGCACCAGTAGGTGCTCTCGGCAACGAGGCGGTACTTGTTGCTAGCAAGACGCGGAATTCGGCACGTCCCGGCGAGGTGGCTTTGATCATTCTCGCTCCTGGATGCCCTCACCCGCCTCGCTGCGCTCGGCGCACCCCCGCTGCGCTCCGCTTCACGAGGCGAGGTGGTTTCAGGTCGTGGTTTCCATCGCGACGACGCCAGCCGAAGCCCGGGGAGTCATGGACGCGCGTAGCGCTCACCTATCGAAGGACCGCGACTCTGTCCCCGAACACCTGCTCCAAGCGCGCCAACAACTCATCCGATGCCTCGACCTTGAAGTCGTCGCCCAAGTCGAACACCGTCTCGCTCCGCTGCGGGATCTCCAGGCGCAAACGCGTGCGGCAGGTGCCAGGGAACTGGGCCAGCAGTTTCTGCAAGGCCGTGAGTTGATCGCCGTTCAGCAGATCCGCGTTCAGACGCACATCGAGCATGGTGCTTCGCTCGGCGCGAATCGAGGTGAGTAGTTTCGCGTCCATGAAGCGCAGGCGCTCGCGCGGATTCTCGGCGTCACCCCAGGGCACGTCCACCGTGCCAGTGACCAGCAAGGGATCGCCCTTGGTCAGCACCTCTCGAAATTCTTCCAACTTGGATGAGGCCACGTGGAACTCGATCTGCCCATGCTGGTCTTCCAATTTGAAGAAGGCATATTTCCCCGTACCGCTCTTGATCTGCCGTTCCTGATAGTCCGAAACCACCCCCCCTAGAATGACCTCAGCACGGCCGCCGCGCTCAGTGCAGTTGCTGGTGATGGCATTGGCGAACCGGCGCAACTCCCCCGAGAATCGATCCAGTGGATGCCCGCTGATATAGAAACCGAGGCTCTCCTTCTCGAACGCGAGAAGTTGCTTGGGCGTCCATTCCTCCCCTTCCAAGTAGATGTCCTCCGCGGGAGGTGGCGGTTGACCCGCGGAACCGCCGCCGAGAAGCGACAGCAACGACGTTTGGCCACTGTCACGCTCGCGTTGGACCGCCGCGGCCGTATCGATGGCCGGGCCGATGGCCAGGAACATCTTAGCGCGACTGACCTTCTTCACCTCGGCGATGCCGTCGAACCCGCCTGCCTTCGCCAGCGCTTCGAGCACCTTGCGATTGACTTTGCGCGTGTCCACGCGCTGGCAGAAATCGACCAGCGAAAGGAACCGCCCGCCGGCCACGCGCGCAAGACGAATGACCTCCACCGCGCCCTCGCCCACGCCCTTGACCGCTGCCAGACCGAACCGAATGGCCTTCTGTCCAGGTGTTGGCGCCACAGGGGCTGCGGCTGCCTTGGCTTCACTCTTGCGCCGCCCGCGCTTGGGCTCCTCGGCCGACACCGGCTCGGCCATCACCACCGTGAAATCCGAGTCCGACTCGTTGACGTCGGGGCGCAAAACGCGGATGCCCTGCGAGCGAGCTTCGGCGATGCACTTGACGACTTCCTCGGTCTTGTCCTTCTCACAGGTGAGCAGACCCGCGAAGAACTCCACCGGGAAGTGGCACTTCAAGTACGCAGTCTGGTAGGTGAGCAGACCGTAGGCGGCCGAGTGGCTGCGGTTGAATCCGTAGCCCGCGAACTTCTCCATGAGATCGAAAACGCCCTCGGCGATCTTCGCATCGACCTGTTTGGCCTCGGCCCCCTTCATGAAGGTCGCCTTCTCCTTGGCCATGACCTCGACCTTCTTCTTGCCCATGGCGCGGCGGAGCAAGTCGGCCTGGCCGAGCGAGTAGCCCGCCAACGCCGAGGAGATCTGCATGACCTGCTCTTGGTAGACGATGACCCCGTAGGTGTCCCTGAGGATGTTCTCCAGCGACGGGTGGGGATACTCGACCTTCTTGCGCCCATGCTTGCGCTCGACGAAGTCGTCGACCATGCCGCCCTCGATGGGGCCTGGCCGGTAGAGCGCGCCCGCGGCCACGATATCCTCGAAGCAGTCGGGCTTGAGCTTCTTGAGTAGATCGCGAAAACCCGACGATTCCAGCTGGAACACGCCCGTGACATCGGCCCTCGAGATCATGGCGTAGACCTTGGCGTCGTCGAGCGGGAAGAGCGCGGGGTCGAGCAGCTCTTCGCCGTTGCGCTGGCGTTCGGCATTGATGAGCGCGACCGCAGTCGCGATCACGGTCAGCGTCTTGAGCCCGAGGAAGTCGAACTTGACCAAGCCGATCTTCTCGACGTCGGTCATGTTGAACTGGGTGGCCAGGGTGGCGTCTTCTTGGCCGGCGGGCCGGAAACACGGCACTGTCTCCCACAACGGTGTTTCGCTGATGACCACGCCAGCGGCGTGGGTCCCCGCGTGGCGGTTCAGGCCCTCGAGGGTCATGGCGACGTCGAGCAACTCGCGGTACTGGCCGTCGTAGAGCTCTTTGAGCCGGGGCTCGTCCTCGATGGCCTTGGCAATCGGTGTGGTCTTGCCCTGAATGGGATCAGGCACCAGGGTCGCGACTTTGTTGGCCTCGGCGGGCGTTAGGCCCAGGGCGCGCGCAACGTCGCGGATGCAACTGCGTGCCTTGAGCTGGTGCATGGTCACGATCTGGCCGACGTTGTTCTTGCCGTACTTGCGCGTGACATAGCTGATGACCTCCTCGCGGCGGTTCATGCAGAAATCCACGTCGAAGTCGGGCATCGAAACGCGCTCGGGGTTGAGGAAGCGCTCGAAGAGCAGCTTGTTGAGGATGGGGTCGATGTCCGTGATGCGCACGCTGTAGGCGACCAGCGAGCCAGCGCCTGACCCGCGGCCCGGCCCCACGGGGATGCCATTTTGTTTGGCCCAGTTGATGAAATCCCAAACGATGAGGAAGTAGCCCGGGAAGTCCATCTTCTTGATGACCCCCATCTCCAGCTCCAAACGGGCGCGGTAGTGATCCTCATCGAGCTTCTGGCCGTGGCGCGCGGCCGTGGCCAAGCGCTCGGACAAGCCCTTTTGTGCCAGCTCGGTCAGGTAGGATCCGGCGTCGTAGCCCTCGGGAACCTGGAACTTCGGCAGGTGAGTGTCGTACAGCTTCAGCTCGACGTTGCACATGTCGCCGATGCGCGCGGCGTTCTCTAGCGCTTCGGGCAGATCCTTGAACAGCACCTCCATTTCCTGCGGCGAACGCAGGTAGTAGGCATCCGTCGGGTGATGCATGCGCCTGGGATCGTTGACCGTGGTCTTCATGCCCACGCACATCAGGATCTCGTGAGCGCGCGCATCTTTCCGCTCGAGATAATGGCAGTCGTTGGTGGCGATGATGGGAATGCCGGTCTTCTTCGAAATCTCGATGATGCCGGCGTTCACCTTTTCCTGCTCGGGCACGCCGTTGGCCTGCACCTCGAGAAAATAGTTTCCGCGGCCCATGATGTCGTCGTACTCGCGCGCCACCTCCTCGGCTTTCTCCATGCCGCTGTGGAGAATGGCGCGCGAAACAGCACCGCCCAGGCACGCGGACAGCGCCACCAGGCCTTCGGAATGTCCGCGCAGGAGCTTCCGGTCGATGCGCGGGTTGTAATAGAAGCCCTCCAGGAACGCCATCGAGTTGAGGTACGACAGGTTCTTCCAGCCGGTGAGGTTCTTGGCCAGGAGCACGAGGTGGTGGCTCTTGCGCTCGGAGCGATCGAAGCGATCCTCGGCGACGTAGGTTTCGCAGCCGAGAATGGGTTTGACCCCGTGGGCTCTCGCTTTCAGGTAGAAATCGAGCGCGCCGAATAGGTTGCCATGGTCGGTCATGGCCACCTGTTTCATGCCCAGCCCCAGCGCCTTGGGGAAGAGCTCGTCGAGGCGAATGGCGCCATCGAGCAGGCTGTACTGGGTGTGAAGATGCAGGTGCGTGAAGCCGGCCATATCTGGTGTCAGGGTTTACTCGTGAGATGCACGAAGGTCAACGAGCGCAACTCGTGCTAGCGTAGGGCGCGTCAGTGGCCCCATGATCCGTCTTACGCGCATCGTGCCCTTTGCCTTCAGTCTAGCGGCAGGCTTTGCCGCAACTGGCTGCCGATCCTATTCGCCCCTGCCCTTGCCCGACGCCTCACCCTTGAGCGGGCTGAGCCTGAGCGCCACCCCCAACTCGCTGGACATCCGACCGGGCAGCAGCGGACGCGTTAGGTTCCTGCTCCGCGACGCATCGAGTCTTCCGGTGCCGGACTACCCCCTGACTTTCGCCTTCCAGGACGACGGCAGCGGCTATGGAACCGCGAATGCACGGCTGTCGTCCGCGCAAGGACTGACCGACGGCAACGGAATGGCCGAGCTGGAGGTCATCGTCGGCAATCTGGATGGCGACAGTCAGCAAGCGACATTTTTCGTCAGTGCCACTTGCCCCGGCTCGACCGAATCCCTGGCCGAGATTGTGGTCACGACCAGCACCTACGCGGTCGAGATCCTGCCCGTACCTTCCCTGGAGCTGCTTGGTTCCATCTCGATCGTATCCACGAAGCTTCAGCTCTTCGACGACACGACCTGCGGGGATCTGGACCTGACCAACCTCAATGCCGCCCCCACTCGGCCGCGCACCCCGCAGCACCCCGTGCCCGCGAATTCGTCCTTCGTTTTCACCGGAGTCGCGGCCAGCAGCACCCACGCAGTGGTGGGGCTCGGGCTCGATGGGCTCGACAATACTGCTTCCATCCAAATCGGCGGCTGCATCGATATCCCGGGCACGTCGCTCTTGGCCTCAGAAACCATTCGCGCCACGCTCTTGATGGATCGCCTGTTTCCGGTGCCTCTCGGCACCTTCCAGGTGGCCTCCGACTTCAAGCTGACCCCTCCGCCATCGGCCCTTGCAGGAGTTCAAGGCACATGGCAGCAGTGGGCGCGCTGTCCGCTCGATCCCGCTCGACTGTGGCTCGATTGCACCCTCGATGCGCTCGCAACAAACGAGACCTCGGATCCACTCGACTGCGTCCCCGTACCCGGCGCAGAGGGGGCGCTGGGCGATCTGCTCTTCCCGCGCCGAGGCACGGTGGTGCCATCTGTGAGCGGAATTTCCGCGAGCTCATCCGATCCTCCCTGCCGCGCTCAGACCGACAGCGCTGGCAACGAGAGCCTGGAGAACATCGTCGACAACCTGTTTTCCTCCACGCGCGGCCAACTGCAAGGGGCCAGGCTGGGAGCTTTGTCGGACGAGATTGCCGCGCTGCTCGGAGAAGTTCGTATCGCCTCACGGATGACCATCGCAGCAGCGAGCGACGTCAACAGTTATTCCGTCGAACACGAGCTCCTTGTCCTGACCTTCCCCAACGCGCCGGCTCTCGTCTCCCTCGCGATTCCAATCCTGGGACTGCCCGTGTCGAGCGTTACCGGGATACTGGCCACGCTCAAAGGCGGTCAACTCACCATCCCCACTCACGGCTTTACGCTGCGTCTTGGCACGTCCGCGCGCTATGCGTTCGAGGCAACCAGCCTCAAGTCCCGGGATGCCCAAGACAGCCCAAGCTTGGTCAAGGCGATTCTTGGCCTGGCGCAGTGGAGCGACCAAGGGACCATCCTGTCGGGATGCAGCGCCTTGGATGCGGCGGTCTGCGATCAAGTCCAACAGACCAGGGGCTGTCTGATGTCCGCTTGCCAGACCGGCCTCGACGCGCTGGCCGTCAAGCTCGCTGGCGCGTTCGACAGCCTCGACGGCAGAGCGCTCGACTTCCTGCTCTCCGGCGTGAGCCCGGTCGTCGATTCGAACGGAGACGGACAGGCCGATGCCCTGGGCCTCGGCGGACGCGCTGGCAGCCCATCCGTGACGCCAGGGCTGTGGTCCGCTATGCTTGACACACAGGGGGGCAACTACTTTGCCGGAGGTTCCTGGACCGCTACGCGCGTGACCAAATCGCCCTGAATGGCGCGTAGGACTGGCCCCGCAAAGCCGCCCATGAGATGATCCGGAGCGGATAGAGGAAATGCCTCGCAATCCTGGCACAGAAGCTGAATCAGCGAACGCCCCGCTCCGCACTGGGAGCGGGGTCACACCGAGTCCCACCTCGGCGTCGGCCAGCGGTGTGCCGCCCGTGGTCAAGACTGGACTCACGAAGAGTCCTTCGGCAACGCCGACCAACAGCCTCCTACCTGTGGCCAAGCCCGGCAAGACCGAAATGACGAATACCTCGTCGACGCCGGCCAGTGGTGTCCGGCCCATGGTCAAGACCGGGCTCACGAAGAGTCCTTCGGCAACACCGGCCAGCGGTCCACCACCGGTAGTCAAGACAGGTACGAAAAATCCTCTGGCAACACCGACCAGCGGTCCACCACCGGTGGCCAAGACAGGTCCTACCGAATTCGACCTCAACCGCACCCCGCTCCCCTCCATGGGCAGGGGACTACACGCACCGGCTAGCACGCCTGGGCCAGTGGTTCAGCAGTTCGTGACCCTCGGACGCTACCAGTTGCTCTCCCGGCTCGCCGTGGGCGGCATGGCCGAGGTGTACCTGGCTCGCCAGGGCGAGTTGTCCGGTTTCAAGACCCTCGTGGTCGTGAAAAAAGTCCTGCCCCATTTGGCCGTGAAGCCCGACTTCATCGCCATGTTCCTCGACGAGGCCCGCATTGCCTCCATGCTCGACCACCCCAATGTGGTGCGCATCACCGAGGTGGGACGCACGGACGACGAGTATTTCCTCGCCATGGAGCTGGTGCAGGGCAAGCCTCTAGCCTCCATCCTCCAGCAATCCGAAAAGGCCAAGACACCGATTCCCCACAACCTGGCCGCGCTCATCGTCGCCAACGCAGCGGCGGGCCTGCACCACGCCCACCAGTTGACCGACAACTCGGGCAGTCTACTCGGCCTAGTCCATCGCGACGTCTCGCCCCAGAACATCATGGTGTCCTTCGAGGGCTCGGTAAAGGTCATCGATTTCGGCATTGCGCGGGCACTCGGCCGCCTCGGCGACACCAGTTCGGGCTCGCTCAAGGGCAAACTTGGCTATATGGCCCCGGAACAAGCTCGTGGGGAGCCGGTTGATGCGCGGGCGGACATTTTCTCGCTCGGCGTGGTGTTGTGGGAATGCGTGGCCGGGCGTCGATTGTTCCTGCGCGAAAACGAGCTCGCCACCCTGCGTGCCGTGGTCTACGAACCCATCCCCAGCGTCAACAAATTCGTGGAGGTCGACACGGCGCTTGATGCCATCATCCGCCGCGCTGTCGCCCGCAACGTCGACGAGCGATTCCAGACCGCAGAGGAGATGCGCATTGCGCTCGAGCGGTGGGTCTTCTCGTCCGGTGGCGCCAGCACCCACGATCTCTCGGCGTTGATGAAATCCTGGTTTCCGAGCGACCATTTGCAATGGCAGCGCGCGGCCCGCCTTGCCCTCGACATGCAAGAGTCCGACCCCCCCATCGACGTGGCATTCCCCAACCTGGCCGCCAACAAGACCGGCCATTCCAGGACCGGCGCCAGTCGCTCCGAGGGCTCTGGCTCTGGGCAGAGGATTCGCTCTGAAGCTAGCCATCGCCCCTTCAGACCCCAGACGGTTCCAGTGCCTGTTTTCGAGGTGCCTGATCTGCGCCCGAAGTTTTGGCGCCGATTCGCCATTCCCGCAGTCATCGTGCTCTCGCTGCTGGCCGGCGGGGCAGCGATATTCTTTTGGATGGGCACGAAGGCTCCCGCGGTGCCGCCCCTGGAGGCGCAGACCATCACTCCCATCAGGCCCATGGTCGAAACCCTGCCTGCCGGCGCGGGGACCAATCATGCGGCGGAAGGCAAC
>Ga0265342_10002979_pt1 | contig 14217 bp, 14 predicted proteins | sample 4CB327metaG_FD_203125 | JGI IMG/M metagenome (GOLD analysis project Ga0265342, IMG submission 203125) | Rhizosphere microbial communities from Carex aquatilis grown in University of Washington, Seatle, WA, United States - 4-CB3-27 metaG | ecosystem: Host-associated > Plants > Roots >...
ACGTCAACCATTGTCCGCTACCACCCAGTCCGGTCGCGGCCGCGCCATACTCGGCCCGGGCTGCGCTGCCCACAGCCCAGCCAATGATGGCTGAAATGTCCAGGATCGGGGACTGTTACGCAACGCACTGGTGTGGTGGGCTTGGCAGCGTGAGGCAGGCCATATGCGCGCGGGGTAACCAATCAACAGCGTCACTCGCGTTGACGGGGCTTTTCCTCGCCGCGCTCTGCGCCGCCGGGTGCTCAAGCCAGCCGGCCACCTCGCAGCCTTCGGTTGGATCGTGTGCCCAGTTCGCCGAGTCGGCCATCAGGCAGCACGTCACGGTCACCTCGCTGCCGCCGGCCTGCAGGGGCCTGACTCCGGCCCAGGTCAATGCAGCGGCCGGCACCGCGCTGCGTTCCGCGGGCAGCGGCGTGCGCGATAAGGCGCTGCGGCGCGCGCAGATCGCGGCCGCGAGTCATTACCTGGCGCACATGTTCGTTACCGTTCCCGCGCCGCCCGCCGCGCCGTCGTCGCCCGCCGCGGCAGCTGGCTGGCTCAGCAAGGCCGCATGGGGCCTGCTCGCCCTTGGCTCATGGCTGGTTACCGTCGCCCTCGGCCTTGGGCTGATGGCCCGCCGGGTGCTCCGTGGCCGGCGGGCACAGCCACGCGGCATCCGCCGGCCAGCGCGCCCGCCCGCCCTGAACCTCGCGCACCTGGGGCTCGCCGTCCTGAGCCTGCTTGCCTGGGTCGTTTACCTCGCGACCGCCGTCACCGGGATCGCCTGGGCGGCCGCCGGCCTGCTGCCGCTGGTCGCCGGCCTGGGCATGGCGCTCCTTTTCCTCACGTACGTGGCCGCTCCCGCTGCCTCTGATGGTCCAGCGGAGGGCAGGCGGGCGCCCGTCGTCATAGTGGGCGCGCACATCGTCTTCGCCACCGCGACGATCCTGTTCGCGGTCCTGGCCGCGATCGGCACCGGCTAAAAGGTCCTTGGCATTGCCGTGATGTTTGTTCTCAGGGCGAGGGGTACCTGGCAAGAGTGGACCTCTTTGACACCTGGACCGCCCAGTGAGCGCGGCCGACCCGCCTCGAAAGGTGGCCGGCGCGGTGATCGGCGCGGTGGACCGCTGGCAGCGGCGGACCCCGTGGGCCGGGGTGCCCTACGCGGTGATGAAGAAGTTCGGCGATGACAACGCCAACCTGGTCGTCGTCGCGCTGGCCTGGTACGGGTTTACCGCCATCTTCCCGCTGCTGCTCGTCATGACGACGGTGCTCGGGGACATCGGCGCGCAGTCCCTCGGGACCGGCATCCTCAACACGCTGCATCAGTTCCCGGTCATCGGCACCAGCTTCAACCCGGCGAAGCCCAGTTCACTGCACGGCAGCACACTCGGGCTGGTCGTCGGCCTGATCGGCCTGGTCTACGGCGCGCAGGGCGTGACCCAGACCGCGCAGCAGGCGATGGCCACGGTCTGGCACATCCCGCAGACCCAGCGCACCGGCTTCCTGCCGCGCCTCGGCCGCAGCCTGGCCGGCTTGGTCACCATCGGCGGCGCGTTCGTCGTGAACGCCTTCATCACCGGCTATGCCACCGGCGGCACGACGAGCTACGCGATCCGGATCCCGGTCCTGGCCGGCCTGCTGATCCTCAACGCCGTCCTGTACTTCGTCACCTTCACCCTGCTGACCGCCAAGGCGATCGGCCCGCGCGGGCTGCTCCCCGGCGCGGTACTCGGCGGAGTCGCCTTCACCGCGCTGATCACCGTCGGCTCCGGGCTCATGACGCACCAGCTCAAGCACGCCTCGTCGACCTACGGGGCGTTCGGCAGCGTCATCGGCATCGTGGCGCTGCTGCTCCTGCTCGCCAAGCTGAGCATGTACGCCGCGGAGCTCAACCCGGTCCTGTCCCGCCGGCTCTACCCGCGGGCCCTGCCCCTGGGCGGCGAGCCGACGGACGCCGACCGGCAGGTGCTGGCGGGCCTCGCCTACGCCGAGCAGCGCAGGGAGGATGAGGTGATCGGCGTCGGCTTCGGTGAAAACGCCCACCGCGAGGCGGCGACCGATGCCATCAAGCAGACCCGCAGCTACCGCTCCTAGCCAGCCTGCAATTGGGTGCAGATCGCCCGGATCGCAGTAGCGTGGCGGTCATGGACTGGGTGCAGGACATGACGGCCCGCTGGATGCGGATCTTGAGCGCCGCAGGCGATGGCAGCACGCCGCTGGACGAGGCCGTACAGCAGATCAACGAGATCGGCGGGATCGGCGGGATCGGCGGGATCGGCGGGGCACCCGGGAAGAAGAGCAGGCTTGCCGGACTGAAACGGAATGCCGCCACCCCGGCAGAGGCATCCACGGTCACCGCCCTGTCTCGCCAGCTGATCGTTGGCGTGCTGGTCAGCGACCTACTGGTCGATCAGCTCTGCGCCCTGACGGGCCAGACCCGCGAGCAGTTCCTTGCCCAGCTCCCCGGCAGCATGCCGCACCGGCTGCGCGACCAGCAGTTGCGCGCCCTCCGCATGGAACTGTTCGGGAGCTGCAGACTCCTGCAGGACGCGGGCCGCACGTCGTACCAGGGGCTGGGCAGCCGTATCGAGGAACTGCTCAGGCTCGCGGAGGAACAGGCCTCCGCGCTGATTGATGCCGCCCGGGCGGAAGCCGCCGAGATCACTGCCTCGGCTGCCGCGCAGTCGCCCGGTCCACGGTCCGAGGAACAATAACCGGCGCTGACGGCTGCACTTTCTATCAGTTCCTGCAAGTTTTTCGGACTCTCTATCGGTTTCGGTCATTTCTGCGCCCGTTATGTCCGATATAGAAGCAGAAACTGATAGAAGGTGGCGGGGCCGCGGAAACTGGCCCGAAGTCGAGGCACCTGAAGGACGGGCTCGCCCCGAAGTCTCAGCGGCAGTCTCATGTGCTGCTGGGCAGCGCGCGGCTGGCCCAGTGGGCCGCGGCCGACAGGCCGAGGGCAAGGCCTGCGTATAGCAGTCCGAGCACGGCCCACCCGAGCTGGCCGAGTCCCAGGATCAGGGAGGTGACCAGGACCGGCCCGAGCGAGTCGTAGATGCGCGTGCCCATCGCGAACGCGCCGAGGTACTCGCCCTGGCGGTCTTCGGGGGCAAGCCCGTAAGACAGGCTCCAGCCACCCGCCTGCTGCAGCACCTCCCCGAGGGTGAGCAGCACGGACCCGGCGCCCAGGACGATGATCGCGGCGGGCACGGGCAGCGCCCTGGTGCTCGCGAGCACCAGGCAGGCGGCCAGCAGCAGCGCCCCCGACCTGCGCACTGCCCGGGCGGCCCCGGGCACGGAGTCCGTGCCGCGGCTGGCGCGGACCTGGAGCGTCACCACGAGTAGCGTGCTGGCCAGGAACGTCCCGGCGACGGTCCAGGCGGGCGCGTGCGTGCGGCGCGTGATCCACAGCGGCAGCCCGACCGTGAGGATGGCGCCGTAGGTCATCAGCAGCCCGTTGAGCACGCAGACCGTGAGGTAGCGCGGGTCGCGCAGCACCGGGCGCGGACGGCCACCCCCCGCCTGCCGGGATGACGGCCCGAGGCCGGCCGCTGCGTCCCCGGCCGCCGTGTCCCCGGCAGGCCCGTCCCCGGCAGGCCCCGCGGCCAGCGGCCCGGCGGGCGGTGCCGCGGGCAAGGTCAGCAAGATCACGGCCGCGATCGCGAACGAGGCGGCGTCGGCGAGCACGAGGGAGACGTAGGCGGCGCGGCTGCCCACGCCCAGCGCTACCCCGGCCGCCAGGGCGCCGAGCGCCCAGCCGGCGCTGCTGACGGCCTGGTTGTAGGCCCTGGCCCGAACCCGCTGCGGTCCCGCGATCCGGGACAGGTAGCCGGCCCGCAGCGGAGAGCCTCCCACCTCCGCCAGCGCGGCGACCGCAGCGAGCGTCACGAACTCACCGAAGGTGCGCACGAACGGGTAGGCCGCGTACACGACCGCCTGGACGACCGTCACGAGCACCCAGACGCGCCGGTGCCCGAAACGATCGCCCAGTGAGCCGAGCGGCACCGCGCCGATCATCGCCACCAGGCCCGCCAGCGACAGCCCCAGGGCCACCGAGCCCGCCGCCAGCCCGGCGAAGCGGGTGAAGAACAGCACGCTGACCGTCAAGAACATGCCGGTTCCCGTCGCATCGACGAGAGACACGAACGCGTACCTGCGCAACGGCCCGGCGGGGGGAAGCAGGGCGCGGGCCCGGGCCGCGACCGCCGCAGAATCAGGCATCCGGGTCAAAGTATCAGCCCGCTCACGGCGAGGGCCATCCGCTGGCGCGCGGGTAAGACCCGGATCATCCGGGTCCTAGCCGCGCGCAGGAACGTCAGCCGATACGGAGCGGCAGGGTACGCGGCCCGCGGATCTGGCCCGCCGACCACCTCACCGAGCCGGGGTCGGCGAGGCTGAACTCCGGGATCCGCTCCAGCCATACCTCGAGGGCGATCCGCAGCTCCATCCGCGCCAGGTGCGAGCCGAGGCAGCGGTGGATGCCAAGGCCGAACGCGGCGTGCCGGTTGACCTCGCGGTCAATGACCACCTCGTCCGCCCGGTCGAACTGCGCCGGGTCACGGTTGGCTGACGGGAACGACAGCAGGATCCAGTCCTCGGCCTTCATGTCGACACCCCGCCAGTGCATGTCCTCCTTGACCAGCCGCGCCATGGTGACCGGCGCGTACGCCCGGAGGAACTCCTCCAGGGCGGTCGGCAGCAGCCCGGGCTCGGCGACCAGCCGCTCCCGGTCCCTGGGAGTTTTCGCCAGGTGCCACAGCGACGCCCCGATGGCACTCCAGCTCGTGTCGATGCCGGCGATGAGCAGCAGGGCCATCGCGCCGGTGACCACGTCCGGTGGAAGCTTCTGGCCGTAGAGTTCCGCGTTGATCAGGTAGGTGGTGAGGTCATCGCGCGGCTCGTCGTCATCCAGGTGGGCGTGCACCTGGGCGAGCAGGTAGTCGAAGATCCGGGCGACCCGCTCCTGGCGCTCGTCCGGGTCCAGGTTGATGCCCTCGAGCAGGTCCTCGACGAACACGGCGAACCGCGGGCCGTCCTCCGGGGGGAAGCCGAGCATGTTGGCGATGACCCGCATCGGGATGTGCTGGGCGTAGTCGGCGGCCGCGTCGACCACGTCCCGGCCCGCGAACGAGTCGATGAGCGAGTGGCAGAACGCCCTGGTGGCCGGCTCCTGCCTGGCCACTTCCTTCTTGGTGAACGCGCCGAGCAGCAGCTTGCGCGCGTCGTGGTGGAACGGCGGGTCGGAGGAGATCGGCGGCGAGCCGCCGACTGGCGCCAGGTCGCGGGGCGGCCGGAAGTTGGCCATGATGATCGCCCGGGAAGAGAAACGGTCGGTGTCGTACGCGATCGCCGCCACGTCTTCGTACCGCGTCGGCAGCCAGGCGCCGCCGAACCGCTCGGTGTGGGCGATGGGGCAGCGCTGCCGCAGGTCATCCTGGATCGCGTAGGGATCCGCTGACCACTCAGGCTCAAGGTGGGAGAAGTCGGTCGCCCAGTCGCTGACCGGGCCGGTGACCACCTCGCTACGGGTGCCGAGTTCCTCCTCGCCGGGTTCCCGCGGCTCGCGGCTGAAGCGCTCGTCAACGGCCATGTCAGCCCTCCTCGGACAGCTCGATTGCCTGCTCGGGGCAGTTGAGGACGGCGATGCGCGCGTCGTGCCCCGCCTCCGGCGGCACGACGCCGTCGCCGAGGACCTTCCCGTAGCCCTCGTCGTCGTCACCGAACAAGCCGGGGGCGAGGTCGTAACAGCGCCCGTGCCCTTGACAGAGCTCGGGATTGATAGTCAGTTTCACTGCGCGGCTCCTGTCGGTGCGGTGGTAGCGGTGGCCGGGGCGAGGCCGGCGATCACCCGCGTGAGGAGCGCGGCCCACTCCTCGTCGGTGACCGCGTGGAGGTCGGGGGTGACGAGCGCGCTGCCCATCGCGAGCAGCAGGCAGAAGTGGGCGAGCGCGCCGGGTGACAGCGCCGGGTCGAGTTCCCCGCGGGCTTGCGCCGCGCGCACCAGCTCGGCGAGCCCGTCACCGCGCTCGCCCACGTAGTCGCGCATCGGCCCGGCGACGTCCTCATCGCGGCGCGCGGCCACCAGCGCCTCGACGATGAGGTGGCCGCGGTCATCGTCTTGGTGGGGGAGCCGCCGCCCGGCGAGCAGCAGCAGTTCGGTGACCGGCCGGCCTGGGTCGGCGGCGAGCAGGTCGGCGAGCAGCCGCCGGCCGTGCTTGCGCAGCGCGGCCACCAGCAGCTCCGCCTTCGAGCCGAAGTGCGCGTACAGCGCGCCCTGGCTCACCTCGGCGGCCGCGGCGATGTCGGCGACCCGCGTGCCGTCGTACCCGCGCCGGGCGAACACGTCCGCGGCCGCAAGCAGCAGCCGCTCCCGCGTCTCGGCGGCGGTCACGCCGGCAATGCGCCCCATGTGAGAATTAAAGAACTGCTCATTTAATTAGTCAACCGGCTGGCCCGGGCGGAATGCCGCCTCGGTGAGCGCCCGCGCGGTGTGCACGGCGCTGTCGACCGCAGCGGGCTTTTGCAGGCCGCACAAGTCGGTGAGCGTGAACAGCGCGTCGGCGCTGACCACGATGGCCAGGTCGCGCCTGAGCTGCGCGAGGCCGACCGCATCGATCCGGTCCGCCGCAGGCGCCAGCGCGGCGTCGATCAGGCCGAACCGGTGCCCAGGCCGGCGCGCGGCTTCGGCGGGCCGGGTGATCGAGCCGGCGATCATCGCGCGGACCGCGCTCTCGTTGGCAAGCACGCCGTCAAGCAGCAGCCTCGCCGCGTAGCCGATCCTTATCGCCGGGTCCGCGCTGCCCGCGACCGGCGCAAGCGCCGCTTCCGGGTCCGGCCAGGTCCCCTCGTCAACTTCGCGCAGGAGCGTGACGAGGTCGGGAAAGTACCGGTAGGCGGTCGCCTCGGAGACAAGCGCCGCCTTCGCGACCGACGGCATCGTGATCTCCGCGCCGGATCTGGCCAGCTCGCGGACCGCCTGCACGATAGCGGCGCGGGTACGCGCCTTCTGGTTCACCCGGGTTCCCACCGGCCCATCGTGCCCGCGCCTGCCTCCTAGAGTCAAGTTCGCTCTCTTTATGAGAGAGCACTTGCATATTCGGGGCGAGCGACCCTAGACTTCGTGAGAGTTAACTCTCACGAAGGAGTCAGTCCGATGCCGACATACACCATTCAGGCGGGCCGGCTGGGGCCGGTACGGGTCGAGACGACCGAGTACGGCGCGGGGCGGCCTTTCCTGCTGCTGCACGGCGGGGCTGGGCCGCAGTCGGTGACCGGGTTCGCCGAGATGCTGGCCGCGACGGGATCGCGGGTGATCGTGCCGGTGCACCCCGGGTTCGGCGGGACGGCGCGGCCGGAGTACCTGCACAGCATGCGCGGGCTCGCGCTCGCCTATACCGGCCTGCTCGACGAGCTCGGCCTGGTCGGCGTGACCGTCATCGGCAACTCGATCGGCGGCTGGATCGCGGCCGAGATGGCCGTCCACGCGAGCCCGCGGGTCAGCGGCGTCGTCCTGGTCGACGCGGGCGGGCTGGAGGTCGAGGACCACCCGGCCGCCGATTTCTTCTCGCTCACCCCGGACCAGGTCACCGAGATGGCCTACTACGAGCCGGAGAAGTTCCGCGTCGATTTCGCCGCGCTGCCGGACCAGGCTAAGGCGGCGATGGCGGGCAACCAGGCCGCCCTGCGCGCCTACACGGCCGACGGGATGACCGACCCCTCGCTGGCCGGGCAGCTCGGCTCGGTGCGCGTCCCGGTGCTGGTGGTGTGGGGCGCGGCCGACCGCATCTACCCGCCCGAGCAGGGGGAGGCGTTCGCCAAGGCCATTCCCGGCGCGCGGCTTACCGTGCTCGACCACGCCGGGCACCTGCCGCAACTGGAGGCGCCGTCGGCACTGCTCGCGGCCGTCCTGGACTTCGCCCGATGAGCGGCATCAGGGTCACCGGCCCGGCCGACGGCGAGACCGCGCTGTCCGGTCCGGTCAGCTTGCGGATACTCGAAGACGGCAGCGCGACCGCGCACCGGCTGGGGGTGGCGGAGATCGTGATCGCGCCGCACACCGCGGGGCCGCCGCAGCACCGGCACGGCGAGCACGACGAGGGCTTCTACGTGGTGGCCGGCACCGTCCGGTTCACCAGCGGCGACACGTCGTTCGACGCGCCGGCCCGCACGCTGGTCATGGTCCCGCCGGGCGCGCCGCACACCTTCGCCAACCCCGGAGACGAGCCGGCCATCGTGCTGAACACGTTCACGCCCGACCTTTACATCGGCTACTTCCGTGAGCTGCGCGACCAGGTCACCGCTGGCCGGCCGCTGTCCGCGGAACTCATCGGCGAGACGATGCGGCGCTACGCCACCACGTAGCCGGCTTATGCACGACGCGCGACGCCAGCCTTAAGGCCCCCGCCAGCAAGCGCAGAGCGATACCCCATGCGTTTTCCCGGCCGCGGGCAAGCTTAATCGTGTGAGCCGTGACGTCCCGCGCCCGCGGCGAACCGGGCCGCGCCGGCGCCTGCCTCGCTGCTGCCAAGCGCCGCGCGCCCGTGCGTGAACTCCGCTGCCAGCGCGGCGGTCTCGTCCAGGCCCTCCGCGTCAAGCACTGAGGCACGGTCGCTGCGCAGGCAGGCCTGCGGGAGCGCGGCGAGCTCGGCGGCGAGCCCCTGCGCGGCCTCCAGCGCCTGCCCAGCGGGTACGACGCGGTTGGCGAGCCCGATCGCGGCCGCCTCGGCGGCATCGACGGCGCGCCCGGTCAGGATCATGTCCATCGCCCGGCTGGTGCCGATCAGCCGGGGCAGCCGCACCGTGCCGCCGTCGATCAGCGGGACGCCCCAGCGCCGGCAGAAGACGCCGAACACGGCGGTCTCATCGACGACCCGCAGGTCGCACCACAGCGCGAGCTCTAGGCCGCCGGCCACCGCGTACCCGGCGACGGCGGCGATAACCGGCTTGGACAGCCGCAGCCGGCTGACCCCCATCGGGGCGTCGCCGTCGGCGGCGACCCGGTTGCCGCGCTCAGTGCCGAACGCGGTCAGGTCGGCGCCGGAGCAGAAGACTCCTCCCTCGCCGTGCAGCACGGCGACCGCGGCGTCCGGGTCGGCGTCGAACGCGCGGAAGGCCGCGGCGAGGGCGGCCGCGGCCGGCCCGTCGACGGCGTTGCGCCGGGCGGGCCGGTGCAAGAACACCGTGGTGACCGGGCCCGACCGCTCCACCCGGACCGCCTGATCACTCATGTCCCTCGTCCTCTCAAAGGCTTCACGGTCATGAAATGATCTGATCCGCAATTCCGCGGGTCAAGCCGTCAGTTCTGCAGGTTCACGTCAAACCTGGACAGCGTGAAGGTGACCGGCTTGCCGCCGGTGTCGCTGACCTCCCAGCCGAACGGAATCTGGGTCAGGGAAGAGGCGGCGGGGATGTAGCCGAGGGAGACCAGGGTCTCAAGCATCGCCTTCAGGTCGACGGTGCCGGATGTCTCGTTGTGGTCGAGCAGGAACACGTAGAAGCCGGTGATCCCGCTGCCGCTGCGCCACAGCGTGAAGTTCTGGCCGCCGTAGGAGTAGGTGCCGACGTCGGTCATGCCCTCGTCGGCGAGGTTGCGGTCCTCGGCGGGCGAGGTGTCCACCCAGACCATGACCTCGGTCTTCCAGTTGTTGAGCCACAGGTCGTAGGCGGCCTCGGCGTCCAGCCCGCTCAGCTGCGGCATGGACTCGGTGAAGTCGCTGGTCAATGAGGTGATGTTGGTCAGGTCGTACTGCGCGGGCGGCGCGGTGTAACCGGAGCCCGCCGTGAAGAGCTGGTAGTAGTTGAAGCTCGCGTTCGGGTAGGTGAGCACCTCGCCCGGCGCGTTGGCCGGGTCGGTGTCGGTCGCGGTGACCGACCAGTGATCGAACGAGGCCGCGGCCAGTACCTGGGATCCCTGGCTGCCGGACCATGGGTCCTGGTTGACCCCGAGCAGGTTCGGTGACGACTGCTGCCCGGCGGCGAAGCCCGGTGCCTGCCCGGAGGCCGCGCCCGCATCCCAGGAGCCGCAGCCCGGCGCGTCGCTCGACGCGTGGTCAGGGCAGCTCGCCGTGAACGCGGCGCCAGCGACCGGCGCCGTGGGAGGCCGGGTCCCGGTGGGCGCGGCGGGCGTGGTGGGAGGCCGCGCTCCTGTCGGTGGTGCCGGTGCCGCGGACGGTGAGGTTCCGGCCGGCGTGGTGGGCGCGGTGAGAGGCGGCGTTCCGCCCAGCCTGGACGGTGCCTGCGCCGGTGCCTGCGTGGCGGGCACGGACCCGGTAGCCGCCGGCGGCGTCGTCGCCGACTGGGACGTGGTCGCCCCTGGCCCAGCCCCCGGCGCTGCCGAGGTCCCCGGCGCCGACCACGCCCCCGTCACTGTCGGCGCTGGCCCGCCTGAGTCGGCGACCGCGGATACCGACGTGACCGCGGTGGCGCCTACCGCACCCGGCGAACCGCCGTCCGTTCCCAGGTGCCGCTGGCAGCCAGCGGCCATCCCCGTGATGAAGACGGCTCCGATTATTACGCGGATCGCCCCCCGCCCGGCGTGGTCCAATCGCATGCCCGTCCCCATATGCCCCACCCCTCCCAACACCCGAGTACCAGCATGCACCCTTTTCTCCTGCGCCAAGATCCAATTGCCCTGAACTTCGCACTTTTTTAAGCGCGAATTCGTATCGCGGCCGGCGTCAGGTCTGCAGGTTCAGGACGTACATCGTCCGCGATCGCGCCTACATTGCGGTATGGAAGGCATGAATGTCATCGACTGGCTGCTTGACAGCGACCCGGCGATCCGCTGGCAGGTGCTGCGCGACCTCACGGACGCGCCGGAAGAACAAGTCAAGGCCGAACGGGCGCGGGTCGCTACCGAAGGCTGGGGCGCACGGCTGCTCGCGCTCCAAGGGCCCCACGGCCAGTGGCCGATCCTGACCACGCCTACGTTCGGTTCGACTGAAGCAGAGCAGTGGTGGCAGGGGCTCGGCCCGGCGCAGCAGGGCACCCTCTTCCCCGCGGGGACCTCCACCACCTGGAGCCTGGCGCTGCTGCGGGCGTTCGGGCTCGATCCCGCCAGCGCGGCGGCCCGCCACGCGGTCGGCCTGGTGCGGGACAACGTCCAGTGGGAGCACGACGCCGAGCCGTTCTTCGCCGGCGAGGTGGAGCCGTGCATCAACGGCCGCACCGTGGCGCTCGGCGCCTACTTCGGCGTGGACGTCGCGCCCGTCGTTGAGCGGCTGCTCGGCGAGCAGATGGCCGACGGCGGATGGAACTGCGAGCAGGAGAACGGCTCCACCCGCGGCTCGTTCCACTCCACGATCGACGTGCTCGAGGGCCTGCTCGAGTACGAGCGGGAAACCGGCGCGGACCGCGACGTGACGCAGGCCAGGCTGCGCGGCCACGAGTACCTGCTCAGCCGGCGCATGTTCCGGCGGCGGTCCACCGGCCGGCCGGCCGAGCTTGACGGCACGACCGACCTCCCGCCGGCCTGGACCCAGTTCTCCTTCCCGACGTACTGGCACTACGACGTCCTGCGCGGCCTGGACTACCTGCGCGCGGCCGGCGCCGCGCCCGACGACCGGGCGGCCGAGGCGATCGAGCTGGTCAGGTCCAAGCAAGACGCCAGCGGCCGCTGGCCGCTGGAGAACCCGCACCCCGGCGAGCTGCACTTCGCCATCGACGACGGTGAAGGGAAGCCGAGCCGGTGGAACACGCTGCGCGCCCTGCGCGTCCTGCGCTGGTCCGGGCCGGGCCCGGCCTGAGAAACGGCGCCTGAGAAGCGAAATGGCCCGTGCCACCGGGAACCCCCGGCCGCACGGGCCACTGAGCCCGCAGTGAACCAGTTACGGCGCCGCGTCCGCCGGCCCCTTGCGCCGCCGGCCCTCGCCCGGTGCCCACAGGTGGTACCCGACGGGGAACAGCCGGATGTTGAAACGGTCGACCACCGTGCCCCAGAGCCCGCGCCGTGCGAACAGCGCGATCGCGATGGCCACGGCGCCCAGGACGATCAGGTACCAGGCGTTGTAGGACTGCAGCTCCTGCTGCAGCACCATGTAGACGATGGTGCCGAGGATCGGCCCTTCGATAGTGCCGATGCCGCCGATGATGACCGCGAAGGCCATCTCGGCGGTCCACTGCACCGAGAACACGCCGCCTGAGGTGCCCGGCACCACCTGGAGCTGCTCGATGGCGAGGACGCCGCCGGCCGCGCCGCAGCCGGCCGCGGCGGCGATGAAGACGCCCATCCGCGCCAGGCCGACCCGCACGCCGGAGGACCGTGCGGCCCGCTCGTCGTCGCGGATCGCGGTGAGCGTCAGGCCGATCTTGGACCGCAGCAGCAGGTAGACGCCGCCGATGGCGAGCACGGCGACGATCAGCGCGGCCCAGTAGGTGTAGGCGGTCAGCACGGCGGGCTGCATGCCGGACAGGCCAGGCAGCGGCTCGCCGGTGCCGCCGCCGATGGAGGAGATCTGCTCGATGACCAGCATGACCACCGAGGCGAGCACCCAGGTCGCGATGGCGAAGTAGCCGAGCCGCAGCCGGGCGACCAGCCACCACAGCGGCACCGCGCAGACCGCCGCGCCGACCGCCGCGATAACCAGGCCGGCCCAGGGCGTGACGCCGTGCATCGCCGGGATCAGCACGAAGTACGCGCCGAGCCCGAAGAACGCCTGCTGCCCGACCGAGACCAGCCCGGCGTACCCGGCGAGCAGGTTCCACATCGAGGCGAGGGTGAGCACGATCAGCCCCTGCACCATGATGCCGGTGGTCCCCGGCCCCACGTAGTAGGGGAACGCGAACAGCACGATGATCAGCACCAGCGCGCCGATGCCGCTCGGCCAGATGCTGCGGCGCGACCGGGTCACCCGCACGTCAGCGAAGTCAGCGGAACGAGGGCTTGTTATCACGTTCTCCGTCATGACTGAGCCCCCTGGCTGACAAGCCCCTGCGGTCGGATCACGAGGACGAGAAGGAAGACCGCGTACCCGGCGAGCTGCTCCCAGGACGGGTTGATCTGGGCGCCGATCGCCTGGGCGACGCCCAGCACGACGCCGCCGAGCAGGGTGCCCCACAGCGAGCCAAGGCCGCCGATGACCACGGACGCGAACGCGAACAGCAAGATCGTGTCGGTGCCGATGGTCGGGCTGATCGTGGTGATCATCCCCTCACAGATGCCGGCGATCGCCACGGTGCCGAACGCGATCGCGGCCGCGATGCCGAACACGTGCCGGTAGTCGGCGCCGGACAGCTGCGCCGCCTCCCGGTCGTCGGCGACGGCGCGGATCAGCCGGCCGTACTTCGTCGAGGAGAGGTACTGGTTGAGCCCGAGCAGCACGATGACCGCGAGCACGAAGATGCCGAGGTTCATGTAGGGGACGATGATCTGCGAGCCGATCGAGAACGACGCGGTGATGAACGAGTCGCCGACGCCGAGGCCGCGGCTGTTCGCGGTGAAGAACTGCTGCAGGCCGTTCTCGATGACGATCGACAGGCCGAAGGTGACGATCAGCGTGGTGAGCTCGCCGCGGCTGATCGCGCCCTGGATGATCGACCGCTGCAGGATGTACCCGATGATCGCCATCAGCACGATGACGACCGGGATCGTCCACAGGACCGGCATGTGGGTGACCGCGATGACGCCGACGGCGAGGTAGCCCGCCACCACGGCGAGGTCGCCGTGCGCGAGGTTGACCACCTTCATGACGCCGAACATGAGGGACAGGCCGCAGGCGAACAGCGCGTAGAGCCCGCCGGTCAGCAGGCCCTGGATGATGGCATTGACCCACGCCATTAGCCGATGCTCCTATCCGGGGGGTCCAGGGGGGTCGTCCCCGCGGAGGCAGCGGAGCCGACTCCGAAGTACGCGGCCTCGACCTGCTCCCTGGTGACCTCGGCCGGGGTGCCCTCAAGCGTGACGTGCCCCTCGAGCAGGCACTGCAGGTGCGTCGCGACCCGCAGCGCCTGGCTGACGTCTTGCTCCACGAGCAGGATGGTGATCCCGGACTCAAGCACCTGCGGCAGCATGGCGTAGATGCGCTGCACGATCACCGGCGCGAGGCCGAGCGAGAGCTCGTCGAGCAGCAGCATCCGGGGGTTGGCGACCAGCGCGCGGCCGATCGCGACGGACTGCTGCTCGCCGCCGGACATCTGCGCGGTCTTCTGCCCGCGCCGCTCCTTCATCCACGGGAACAGCTCGAAGACCCGGTCGATGGTCCAGGGGCCCTTGCGCGCGTAGGACATGCCGACCTT